>Ga0268298_10005619_pt1 | contig 11675 bp, 6 predicted proteins | sample WWTPWeurt_MetaG_FD_194462 | JGI IMG/M metagenome (GOLD analysis project Ga0268298, IMG submission 194462) | Activated sludge microbial communities from WWTP in Nijmegen, Gelderland, Netherland - WWTP Weurt | ecosystem: Engineered > WWTP > Aerobic digester > Activated sludge | place: Netherlands...
GTCGGCGCGCTCGGCATCGCGCTCTTGGCCTGCGAGCAGCTCGCGCTGCACGGCCGGCCTGCGCTCGAGCTGCAGCGCCTGCTCGAGGCCCAGCTCAAGGGCAAGGAGACCTTCGTCTGCAAGTCGACGCAGGGCTGCGGCGGGGCCGGCAACAAGTGCCGCATCGACCGCATCACCACGCTGGTCGCCGAGCAGCGCCAGCACTTCACCTGGGGCGGCGGCTGCTCGCTCTACGACCGCGGCACCGGCAAGCGCAAGCTCCCCGACCTGGCGCCCGACCCCTTTCGCGAGCGCGCCGAGCGCGTGCAGGCGTTGAGCGAGCAGCTCGGCCAGCGCCGCGGACGGCCGCTGATCGCGCTGACCGACGAGTTCACGCTCAAGGGGCTGCTGCCCTTCTTCGCCACCTTCCTGCGCGAGCTCAATTTCGACGTGCAGATCCACACCGGCGCCGACCAGCGCGTGCTCAAGCGCGGCATCGAGCAGGCCAACGTCGCGTTCTGCGCGCCGATGCAGCTCTATCATGGCCTGATCGCGGAGCTGCGCGAGAGCGGCCCCGACTATCTGTTCGTGCCGATGCTGCGCAGCCTCGAGCGCGTCGGCGAGGAGAGCTGCGCCGCGGTCTGCCCGATCGTGCAGGCCAGCCCCGATCTCCTGCGGCTCGATCTCGGCGGCGAGGGCGGGCCGCGCCTGCTCTCGCCGGTGATCAACATCGGCGCCGAGAACCTGGCCTCGAAGGAGCTGATCGAGAGCTGCCGCGCGCTGGCGCTCGAGCTGGGCGTGCCGCTGAGCTGGTGGTCGGCCTACCAGGCGGCGGTGGCGGCGCAGCAGGCCTTCGACGCCGAGTGCCTGGCGCTGGGGCGACGGGCGCTCGACTTCTGCGCGCAGCACGACATCGTACCGGTGGTGGTGCTCGGCCGCGCCTACACGATTCACAACCGCGTGCTCAACTCCAACGTCCCCGCGATCGTCCGCGAGCAGGGCGCGATCGCGATCCCGGTCGACTGCTATCCGATCGAGGCCAGCGTGCCGGTGTATCAGGACATCTTCTGGGGCTACGGCCAGCGCGTGCTGCGCGCCGCGCATCAGCTACGGCGCACGCCGGGACAGTACAGCATCTTCTGCAGCAACTACTCCTGCGGGCCCGACAGCTTCAATCTGCACTTCTTCGCCTATCTGATGGAGGGCAAGCCCTTCGCCATCATCGAGACCGATGGCCACTCGGGTGACGCCGGCACCAAGACGCGCGTCGAGGCGTTTCTCTACTGCGTCCACGAGGATCTGCGCTCCACCGAGCCGTCGGCGGCCGCCAGCCGCGATCTGGTGACGATCGAGCGGCAGAAGGCGCGCCTGCCGGACATCCGGGCCCGCGAGGAGCGCGTGCTGATCCCGCGCATGGGCGAGGGCGCCGAGGTCCTGGCCGCCGCGCTGCGCGGGGTCGGCGTGGCGGCGGAGGCGCTGCCCCTTCCCGACCGCGACACCGTGCGCCTGGGCCGGCGCCACACCTCCGGCAAGGAGTGCCTGCCGATGTCGCTGACGCTGGGCAGCCTGCTCCAGCGCCTGGGCCACGACGACGGCACCGGCCGCTTCGCCTTCTTCATGCCGACGGCGACCGGCCCCTGCCGCTTCGGCGTCTACAACATCTTGCACAAGATCACGCTCGAGCGACTGGGCTACCAGGGGCGGGTGCGGGTCTGGTCGCCCGCCGACACCGACTACTTCGCCGGCATCCCGGCCGGCTTCTCGGCGCTGGTCTTCTCCGGCTTCATGGCCGCGGACCTGCTGCTCGAGGCGCTCTATGACGTGCGCCCCGGCGAGACCCGACCCGGAGCAGCCCAGGCGATCTTCGACGCCTACCGCGGCGAGCTCTGGCGCCTGCTCGAGCGACGTGCGGCGGGCGACTTGTCGCTGCCGGCCACCTTGGCCGAGGTGGCCACCGGTGAGCACTTTGGCTGCACCGAGCTGTTGACGCGGGCAGCGCGCGAGTTCGCGGCCGTCAAGGGCACGACGGCCAAGCCCGCGGTGCTCGTGGTCGGCGAGATCTACGTGCGCTGCGACCCCTTCGCCAACGACTTCGTGATCGACCAGCTCGAACGGCGCGGCCTGCGCTGCCGCTTCGCGCCCTTCAACGAGTGGCTGGAGTACACCGACTTCCTCACGCTGACGGCCAGCGGCGGCGCGGGCCTCACCGACCGACTGCGCGGCCTGATCAAGGCGCAGATCCAGCAACGCAGCTACGACACGGTCTCCACGATTCTCGGCTGGCCCACGCGGACGACGGTGGCCGAGTCGATGGCCGCCGCGGCCGACTACCTGCGCCCCGAGCTGGAGGGCGAGGCCGTGCTGACCGTCGGCGGGCCGACGCACGAGTGGCGCGAGGGCCTGATCGACGGCGTGATCAGCGTCGGTCCCCTCGAGTGCATGCCGAACAAGATCTCTCAGGCGCAGTTCTTCCACGTCACCGAGCGCGAGGGCCTGCCCGCCCTGACGCTGGCGCTCAACGGCGACCCCGTCGATCCGGAGCAGCTCGACAACTTCGCCTTCGAGGTGCTGACCCGCTACCGCGAGCGCCACGCCAGCCCCGCGCTGCTGGTGCCCGCGGGCGAGGCCGGCGTCGCTTCGACGCTGCTCACGGCAGCGCCCGCCCCGTCTGCACCGCGCCCGCGAGCGGCGGACGACGCTCAGGCCACGGGGCCCGTGTAGCGCCGCAGGGCGGCCAGCACCTGCACGAGCTCGTCGCTCAGCGGGCAGTGCAGGCGCAGCTCCGTGGCGCGCGTCGGATGCGGCAGGGAGAGCTGCTGGGCGTGCAAGAACAGCCGGTGCAGCCCGAAGGTCTGGCGGAAGAAGCGGTTGATCGGCCCCTGGCCGTAGAGCGTATCGCCGACCAGGGGATGGCGCAGGTGCTTGAAGTGATAGCGCAGCTGGTGTCGGCGGCCGGTCAGCGGGCTCGCCGCCGCCAGCGTGTAGCGCTGGCGAAAGACCTCCAGCGGCAGAATCGCGGTCTGCGCCGGGCGCCGCTGCTCCTCCTCGGGCACGGGATGGTCGACGCTGAGGGGTGCGGCCAGCGCGCCGCGGCAGAGCACCAGGTAGCGCTTGTGCCAGCGCTGCTGGCGCAGGTCGGCGCCGAGCTGCCCGGCCACCGCCGCCGACTTGGCGAAGACGATCACCCCCGAGGCCTGGCGATCGAGGCGGTGGACCGGCCAGACCGGGTGGCCACACTGGCGCCGCAAGAGCTCGATCAGCACGGGCGAGTCCGCCGCGCCGCGCGTCCAATGCACCACGCTGCCGGCGGGCTTGCTCACCACCAGCAGCGCCTCGTCCTCGTGGAGAATGCGGAGCGCTCGCGGCTCGTCGGAACTCAGCGCGTGAACTCGAGCTGGCGTACACCCACGTTGCCGGCCTCGTCGCGCACGCGCACCGCCAGCGTGTGCGGGCCGCGCGCGAGGCGCGGGGGCAGGGTCAGGCGGAAGGCCTCGCTCGACGCGTCGCACACCCCATCGAGCGGCTCGAGCAGGCGCCAACGCCTGCCGTCGAGGGCATAGGCCAGCTCGCGGATCGGGCTCGCCGCGTCGCGCGCCGTGCCCTCCGCGCCGGCGTCGCGCACGCGCAGCGCCGGGATCTCGGGCGGCCGGTTGTCGACGAGGACGGGGCTCGAGATGCGCCCGTGCCGCAGCGTCTGGTCGGGCCCGTTGGCCAGCTCATCCGAGGCCACCACGCGCAACCGGTAGAGGCCGTCGGCGATGCCTTCGGTCTCCCAGACGTACTCCGCCTTCTCGAGCGGTGGAAGCTGACGATCGATCGGGCGCCAGACCTTGCCCAGCTCGGGGCGGAAGTAGACGCGGTAGACGAGCGGGTCCTTGTCCGGGTTGTCGAGCTGCCAGCGCAGCCTGATCCGCGTCTCGCGCCGCTCGGCGCCGTCGGCGGCCCCGCCCTGCGTGGCGACGATCTCGGTCACGCGCGCCCGTTGATTGATCGCGCGATAGTAGAGCTTGAGGCTGCGCAGCCGCCCCGCGTAGGGCTTGCGCCAGACCGCCTTGACCTGCAGATAGCGCGCGTTGGGGCCGACCAGGCGCACGCGGCCGGCAGCCAGCGGCGTGGCGGCCTGCCAGTCGGTCCACAGGTCATCGGGGGTCGCGGTGTTGCCGCTGCGACTGAAGACCTCGAGCGTGGCCGTGGCCTGGTAGTAGAGTTCACCCCAGCGCGCGGCCAGACCGGCGTCGAGGACCTTGCTCAGGTAGGCCGGCACCTGCGCGGGCTGCGACAGCACGCGATACACCGCGGCGCCGTCGGCGGTGGCCAGATAGGGTGGGTCGGCCTCGATCGCCAGCACCCGCACCTGCCGCTCGGGCAGGTCGAAGACCGTCTGCACCGCACGACGCGCACCGACGGTGTAGACCTTGCCCTCGCTGCCCTCGCCGGCCCACAGCCGACCCTCGCGATCGAGGCCGAGCCGCGTGAAATAGCCGCTCGGCAGGGTCAACAGCTCATCCAGGCGCCCCTGGGCATCCAGCCGGTAGAGGGCACCCTTGGCCGCCTTGGCGCCCGGCCGCAGCTCTTCGGCGCGAAACTTCGGTGGGGCGGCGGCCTCGCCGGACTTCTCGCGCAGCGGCGTCCCGCCCGCACCCTTGGCCACGACGTCGAAGCGCGGCACGCCGCCGGAGTCGGAGGGGAACTGGTTGACCGCCACGAAGATCGCACCGTCGCGGCCCACGGCCACCGACTGGAGCTCGCTCGCCTGGAAATCGTGCAGCGCCTCGCCCCGACCATTCGGGCTGACGCGGTAGAGCACGGCACGATCGTGGCTGCCGGTGAGCAGACGCCCCGCCGCATCGGGGACCAAGCAGAGCAGGTGCTGTTCCTTGGGATCGAAGAGCACGGCGGGCTTGCTCGCCCCGGTGAGCGCCACGGTGAAGAGCTTGCCCGGCGCACCCGAGGCCGCCACGACGCGATCGCGCGCTGCATCCCAGTACAGCGCCCAGAGGTGCTTGGCCGGCAGCGCCGCGAGCTGGCGCCACTTGCCAGTGGCGGGATCGACCTCGATCACGCGCGCGCCGGGCATCACGGCTGCCAACAGCTTGCCGCCCGGCCCGCGCGCCAGCGCCGTGATCACCAACCCGTCGAGCTGCGCGACGACGCGCACGCTCTCGCCCTCGACGGCCCACAGTCGCGCCTCGTCACCCGTGCCGAGATAGAGCGTGCGCGGATCGGCCGCGCGCACCGCCGACCAGATCAGCGTCGCCGGTGGCAGCTTGGCCAGGCGCCGCTGGCCGAGCCCCGCCACGACCTCGCCGCGCGACGAGACCGCCGTGCCCTGCGGCTTGCCGGCATCGAGCTCGGCGAAGGTGGCCAGCTCGACCGTCACGGTCGGCGCCGCCTGGGCACCCCGCAGCGCGACCAGCGCGACCAGCGTGGCCGCCAGCCCCACCATCCGGGCCACGCTCGAGCGGCGCGCGCGACCCCGGCCGCAGCGGTAGCAGGGTCGGTCGATCGACCTCATTCACTCTCCTCCCTTGTCATCACGCGCAGCCGCACTTCCTTGCGGCCGAGCACGACCTCGGACACGGGGAAGACGCTGCGCCGCGCCGTCTGCATCGTCGCGCTGTCACGCGCCTGCGCCCCGCCGCGCAACGTGTCGAGCGCCGAGGGTGGCAGCTCGTCGATCAGGCGGCCGCGCAGCTTCAACCCCTCGGTCGGGCTGCGCAGGCTGATCACCACCGCGCGCGCCGGATAGCTCTGGGGCAGCTGCGCCAGCAGCTGCCCCAGCGTCTCCGGCGGCGCCAGCTCGGGGCGGATCGAGGTCCCGCTGCCCACCTCGACCACGATCATCGAACCGGCGAGGGGTGGGGGGATCGTCAGCGGATAGGTGCGGGTCAGCTCGGGGCCGGCGAAGGGCCTGAAGGTCACGCGCAGCGGAACCTCGGCGCCGGGCGCCACGACGTTGGCCGAGACCGCCACCGCCGTGATCGTCAGCGGCTGGAGCTCATACTGGGCGCTGAGGTCCACGTCGATGCGCTCGATCGCCACCGGTGCAAAGGGATTGTCCATCACCGCGCGCACGGCCTCGAGGCCGCGCGAATTGCCCGCGGCGGCCCGCAGGCCGACGTCGCTGTACTGTTGCTCGACGACCCGCACCTCGGGATAGCCGCGCACCGTGAAGCGCGTGGTCAGGTCGTAGCTCACGTCGCCGACGTCGGCGCGGGCCTGGCCGATCGCGCTCGTCACCACGCTGCCGACGAGCATCGGCGTCAGCATGCGGTGATCGGCGACGCGCACGCGGTAGACCTCGCGCTGGTTGCCGGCGCGCAGCGTCACGGTCATCGGGATCATGTGCGCGCGACGGCTGGTATCCGCCAGCACACCCTCCTGGCGGTCCTGGACCAGGGTGCCGAGCTCGCGCGCTGGGCTGCTGAGCTTGAAGGCGTGCGCCAGGTTGGCCAGCGAGTGATTGATCCGCGCGCTGCCGACGGGCAGCGCGAGCTGGCCGGCGTTGAACATGCTGTGGCCGAAGCCGAGCACCGTCGGACCGTCGACCCAGGTCGCGGTGCCCGTCCCGTTCATCGCCACATCGCCATCGACCAGCGTCACGCCGAGCGACGCGCCGGGCGTGAAGCGCTCGGGTCCCTCGACCTGGCCCGTGCCCCCGCCCTGCAGCGGCTCGAAGCCGAAGCTGGCGAGGCCGCGCCGGAGCTGCGCGCGCGCGTCCGCGCTCAGGCCCGCCGTGTTGAGCGGCACCGTCACCGGCATCAGCCCCTCCGCGCTCGCGGCGTCCTCGGGGCCGCCGCGGCCGGCGGCAAGGGGCAGCTCCCACCAGCGGCGCCGCTGCAGGTCGGCCCACCAGGCCGCGCGGTCAGCGGGGCCGCGGCCGGCCGCCCGGGAGCCGGGCCGCGCCGCGCCGCCGACGGGCGCCGGCGCGTCCACGGCGGGGTCGCGCCGCACGGGGTAGTCGCGCAGCCGCAGCATGTTGGCGATCGGCGTGACGCCGAAGATCGGCTCCTTGGCGAAGCGCCAGCCGTAGGCCAGCGCGCCGACCAGCTTGCCCTCGAGGTAGATCGGGCTGCCGCTCATACCGCCCAGCACGCCGGCGCGCGCGAGCACCGGATGGTCGCCCCGCATCAGGATGATGTCTTCCTTCGGTAGGAAGCCGCGCAACACGTCGATGACCTCGACCTGGAAGGGCTCGATCGTGAAGCCGTCGAAGACGGTGAGGCCGTAGCCCTTCATCCCGCGCCGCACGCGCTCGAGCGGCAGCGTCGCCACGCCCGAGGCCGGCCGGCCGCTCTGCGCGGTGGCGGTCGGAGCAGCCGAATCGGCGGCGCGAGCTTGCCGCGCGTACCCGAGCGCGAGCGCACCGAGGACGAGCGCCAGTCGGGCCGCGCGGTGGAGGCGCTGCTGAGGGAAGAACGAGTCCGTCACGCCCCAGCAGCATAGAAGGCGCCCTGCTGAGGGTCAAACAAGCGCGTCGTCGGGAGGGTTCGCCGCGGTGTGGGCGTGCGCCGCCGGCGTCACGGGCCGCCCGCGCCGGCTACTGCGCCGAGATGTTCTCGAAGAGCACGCTCGACAGATAGCGTTCGCCGGCGTCGGGGAGCACGGTCACGATCAGCTTGCCCGCGCTCTCGGGCCGAGCGGCCACGCGCAGCGCCACCGCCGCCGCAGCGCCGCAGGAGATCCCGCAGGTGATGCCCTCCTCGCGGTGCAGGCGCCGGGCCGTCTCGACCGCTTCCTCGTTCGACACCACCTCGATCTCGTCGACCAGGTCGAGGTCGAGCACGTCCGGCTTGAAGCCGGCACCGATGCCCTGGATCTTGTGGGGCCCGGGTCGCGGCGACTCGCCCTTGCGGATCGCCGTCAGCACTGGCGAGGCCGCCGGCTCGACGGCGACCAGACGCACGGGGCGTTGCTTCGCCTGCTTGAGGTAGCGCCCCACCCCGGTGATGGTCCCCCCGGTGCCGACGCCGGCGACGAAGACGTCGATCTTGCCGTCGGTGTCGTCCCAGATCTCCGGCCCGGTGGTCTGGAAGTGAATCTCGGGGTTGGCCGGGTTGCGGAACTGCTGCGGCATGAAATGGCGCTGCGGATCGCTGGCGACGATCTCCTCGGCCTTGGCGATCGCCCCGGGCATGCCCTTGGCGCCCTCGGTCAGCACCAGCTCGGCCCCGAAGGCGCGCAGCATGCGCCGCCGCTCGAGCGACATCGTCTCCGGCATCGTCAGCATCAGCGGATAGCCCCGGGCCGCGCAGACGTAAGCCAACGCGATGCCGGTGTTGCCGCTGGTGGGCTCGACGACGACCGTGTCGCGCGATCCAGGCTTGAGCTGCCCCTGGCGCTCGGCCGCCCAGATCATGGACGCGCCGATCCGGCACTTGACCGAGTAGGCCGGGTTGCGCCCCTCGATCTTGGCCACCACCGTGCCCGGTAGACCGCGCGCGATGCGGTTCAGGCGCACCAGCGGCGTGTGCCCGATGCTGAGGCTGTTGTCATCGAAGATGCGACCCATGACCGCCCTCCTTGGCCGATTGGTCCCGTACCTAATCAGAGTCTCGTCAGATCACGAAATCCAGCGCTCCGTGGCCCTCGGCCTGGCGCCGCAGATCGTCCAGGGTCACCGCCTCGACCGCGGCGCGCATCGCCGCCTCGAGCCGACGCCAGAGCGCGTCGAGGCAGGCCTCCGCCGAGGTCGCGCTGACCTGGGCCTGCGCTTCGCCGCGGCCGGGCCGCGCGAAGGGGCCGTCGATGGCCTCGACGATCGCCCCCACCGTCAGGTGCGCCGGGTCGCGCAACAGTCGATGCCCACCGTCGGGGCCACGCTTGCTCGAGACGAAGCCCGCACGCTGGAGGTCACGCATCACGGCCTCGAGGAACTTCTCGGGGGCGGCGGTCCGCTGCGCGATCTCGGCCGTGCGCACGCCGCCCCGACCCCCATGGAGCGCCAGGTCGAGCATCGCCCCCACCGCATACGCCGCTCGTTGGGAAACCCGCATGAGCCGAGATTGACATATGTCGATAGGGAATTCAAGAACAACCTGCTTCGGCCGCTCGCCGCGGGCGCGCTCAACCCCAGGCCGTGAGGAACTCGGCGTGGTGCGCCTTGCCAGAAGCCTGAAGGGTTTCGCGCACCAGCGCGTGTTCATCCGGCAGCGCCGCGGGCGCCAGGCGGCCGCGGAAGACCTCGAAGCGCAGGTAGATCAGGTAGGTGTTGAGCACGTCCAGCTCACAGTAGGCGCGAATGCGTTCGCGCTCGCCACGCAGGTACCAGGCCCAGACGCTCTCGCCGCTGGCGCCGAGCTTGCCCGGCAGTCCGAGCAGCCTGGCCACCTCGTCGAGCCGCGCCCAGCCGCGCCCCTGATAGCCCCCGAGCACGTCCATCAGGTCGACGTGACGCCAGTGGAAACGGCTGACGTAGTTGTTCCAGCGGTAGCCCGGGTCGTGATCTCCCTGCTCCCAGTAGCGCGGCGCCGCCACGCCGTGGCGCAACGCGCGGTAGCCGAGCACCGGCAGGTCGAAGCCGCGGCCGTTCCACGACACCAGCGTCGGCCCCAATCGCTCCAGCCCATCGAAGAAGCGCTGCACCAGATCTTCCTCGGGGGCGTCGGGCTCGCCGAGGCTCCAGAGCTTGAACGACTCGCCGCTGCGCAGGGCACAGCTGATGGCCACCACCCGGTGCTGGTGCGGCGGCAGGAACGCGCTGCCTCCGACCTCGCGCGGCGTCAGCCGCGACTCCATCGCCTCGGCCACCGCCGCGTCGTCGAGCGCCGCCGGCGCGTTGAGCAGGCGCCGGCCCAGCTCGACGTCAGGTACGGTCTCGATGTCGAAGGTGAGAATATTCATCGCCGCTCACTCCCGCAGGATCGAGCAACGACGGTGAGCCTCCCCCGCCGGGGCGTCAAGAGCGAGCGGCGCGCGGACGTGCGTCTCCGACGGCGGGCGCGGCGCTAGTCGCAGGTCAAGACGGAACTCTGCACAGGGGCTTCGGAGGGTGCCGAGCTGGCGCTTCCGGAGCCGAGCTCACCGTAGCGGTTGCCACCCCAGCAGTGCAGCGCACCATTGCCCTTGCGCCGGATGCAGAGGTGCTCGGCGCTACCGACCAGATCGCCCACGTCGTGCGGCAGACCCGAGAGGTACGACGGTACCGCGCTTAAGGCCAGACTGGCCCTCCCCATGCCCAGCAGCCGGTTCGAGTTGTCGCCGAAGCACCAAAGGATGCCTGACTTGCTCGCGCAGGTCAGGTTGTTGGCCGTCACGATCTCGGTCACGCCCGTTCCCAGGGCGGTCACCTCCACGGGCATCGTGCGCTGCAGGGTCGCGGGCTGCGCCGAGTCGGGCGTGACGCCGATGCCGAGCTCACCGAACTGGTTGCTGCCCCAGCACCACAAGCGGCCACCAGCGGCGATCGCGCAGGTGTGCTGACTGCTCGCGCTGACGGCCACGACGCCGGCGAGCGCGGTCACGCGCCTCGGCACGCTGGAGGCCAACGTGGTGCCGTCGCCGAGCACTCCGAACTGGTTCTGGCCCCAGCACCAGAGCGTACCGTCGCTGCGACGCGCGCAGGTGTGGTAGCCAGCGGCGACCTCGAGGACGGTCGTGCCGAGACTCGTCACGCGCACCGGGCCGGCCTTGGCGACGGTCGTCCCGTCGCCGAGCTGGCCACTCCAGTTATTGCCCCAGCACCACAGCGTGCCATCGGTCTTGGTCGCGCAGCTGTGCCACATGCCGAGGCCCGCCTTCTCCACCCCGCTCAAGCCCGTCACCTGCGCCGCGTAGGGCGTCGCGCCGGAGGGCGCCTCGCCCCAGCACCACAGCGTACCGTCACTGCGGCGCGCGCAGAAATGCAGCATGGCGTAGTCGTTGCTGCTCGTCGCCCCGAAGATCGTGACCACGCGATCGAGCGGCGCACCGCTCGCGGTGACGACCCGAACGGGGGTGGCAGAGGGGGCCGAGGCCTTGTTGCCCAAGGGCCCGTGCGAGTTGTTGTACCCCCAGCACCAAACGCTGCCGTCGGTCTTGGCGACGCAGGTGATCCCCTGGGTGGTCGCCACACTGCCGGCGCAGCAGAAACTTCCGACGTCGCAGTTGGACCAGGTCGGGCAGCGCCGCTGCGCGCTGTCGTGGAGGTTGATGCCCATGGTGTAGGGATCGTCGCCGCCCAGGCGGAACACGGTGCAGCTGCTGGTGCCGCTGGTGCCCGAGATCGTGCGAGTCGACCGTGCGGCTTCGGTCAGGCCCCAGTCCGCGGCCCAGTTACAGCCCGTGTAGGGATTGGCGTACCAGTCCGAGACCCACAGGCGCGGCAAGATCCCCTGCTCGAGCGTGCCGTCGGTGGCCAAGTCGGGATAGGTGCCATAGCCCGGCTCGCACTGGTTCAGCTCGGCCAACGAGAAGGCCTTGCCGCCGGTGACGTTGGCGTTGCGGTAGGGGCTGACGTAGACGCCGTTGCGGTTGGTCGCCGACTTGAGGGCCAGCGCGCCGAGGTACGAGGCCTGCTTGCTCGTGGCGGTGGTGCCATCGAGATGCACGTCGCGGGGGTTGAGGTTCCAGGCGTTGTCCAGCGCATATCCGGTCTGCGACGACGACGGGATGCGTTCGGCGATCGAGCCGAGCCCGCCCTCGAGCAACTCGAAGTGGCGGTTCCAGGTGTTGCCGCCCCAGGTCAGGCTCGAGACGTAGAAGGGGCGCGGCGACTG
>Ga0268298_10005620_pt1 | contig 11674 bp, 7 predicted proteins | sample WWTPWeurt_MetaG_FD_194462 | JGI IMG/M metagenome (GOLD analysis project Ga0268298, IMG submission 194462) | Activated sludge microbial communities from WWTP in Nijmegen, Gelderland, Netherland - WWTP Weurt | ecosystem: Engineered > WWTP > Aerobic digester > Activated sludge | place: Netherlands...
CGTGCGCCTGCTCAAAGGCAACGGCCATGTGGTCGGGTACCTCGGCGACGGCATCAACGACGCTGCGGCGCTGCATGTCGCGGACATCGGCATCTCGGTGGACACGGCCGTGGACATTGCCAAGGAGGCCGCCGACATCATCCTGCTGGAGAAGAACCTCATGGTGCTGGACCAGGGCGTGCTGGAGGGCCGACGCACCTTCGTCAACATGCTCAAGTACATCCGCATGACGGCCAGCTCCAATTTCGGCAACGTGCTGTCGGTGCTGCTGGCCAGCGCCTTCATCCCCTTCCTTCCGATGCTGCCGATGCACCTGCTGGTGCAGAACCTGCTTTATGACGTGTCGCAATCGGCTATCCCGTTTGACAGCGTGGATGAAGAGTTGGTGATCCGGCCTCTGCACTGGCAACCCGCGGCCATCGGGCGCTTCATGCTGTTCTTCGGCCCGGTCAGTTCGGTGTTCGACCTGGCGCTGTTTGCGCTCATGTGGTTCGGCTTCGGCGCCAGCAGCATCGCGCAACAGACCCTGTTCCAGTCCGGCTGGTTCGTGTTCGGCGTGCTGACCCAGACGCTGGTGGTGCACCTGCTGCGCACGCCGCGCATGCCCTTCGTCCAAAGCCGCGCCGCCACGCCGCTGCTGGTGATGACGCTGCTGATCGCGGCTGCAGGCGTGTTCCTGCCCATGGGCCCGCTGGCGCCCTATTTCAAGCTGCAGGCCCTGCCGCCGCTGTACTTCGTCTGGCTGGTGGGGCTGCTTTGTGGCTATGCGGCACTGACCCAGGTCATGAAGACCTGGTACGGACGGCGATTCGGCTGGTTTTGAAGCGTACTGGGCTTCAGTGGCTCCCGGCGATCACGCGGCAGGCCTTGCCACTGCGCCCGCGCCGCACCGGCTGCCCCGACTCTTCCAGCAGGCGCAGGCCCTGCACGCCCTGCGCGGTGGCAAAGGCGTGCAGCGCGGCCCGGCAGCGGGCCATCGCGGCGGCCGCTGCCTCGTCGTCGCCGGGCAGGCGCAGGGCAAGCGTGCGGGCATCGACCTGGCGCAGCTGAAAGTCGTACACGCCCGCCTGCTCCTCGATCACGGTGGTCAGCGCCATCGGCAGGAGGGTCACGGACCGGCCACCGGGTCCGGCCATCACCACGGGGTCGTCACGGCGTCCCTGCACCTGGATCACCGGCATGGAGGAGCCACAGGCGCAGGGGGCATCGAAGACCGTGACCTGGTCACCGAGGTCGTAGCGGATCAGCGGCTGCACCGTATTGGCCAGATGGGTGAGCAGGGCCGAACATGAGGGCTGCCCCGGCGGGACCGCGTATCCGTGCTCGTCGATCGGCTCGAGGATGAGCCAGTCGGCATTCAGATGCATATGGCCGTGCCCGCATTCCCAGCCCAACGTGAGGAACTCGGAAGCGCCATAGCTGTTGCGCACCGTGCCGCCCAGCACCTGTTCGATCCGCCGGCGCACCGCCGGCCCCAGCGTCTCGCCACCGGTCCAGAGTTCGCGCGGCCTGAACCTGAGGGCGCCGCGCCGGGCCTCGTCAGCCAGCAACACCGCCACTGTCGGATAGGTGGCGATCACCGTGGGTGCATAGCTGTTGAGCGCTTCGACCAGTTCGGCAACCGGCTGCAGGATGGAGAAACTTCGGAAATTGTGGCGCATCCACGGATTGAGCTGGCGCAGGCGCTCGATCGACACATGGCTGGCAAAGTGGCCGCCCAGGACGCCCACGAAGGCCAGACGCTCGCTCAGGTACAGCGGATCGCTCCAGCGCTGCGTCGAGAGCGGCGCGCTGCGGCGCAGCGCCTCCAGGGCGTCGTACACGGCCATCGTTGCCGCATCCTGCACGAAGATGCCCGGCTGATGGCTGGTACCCGAGCTCTCCCAGACGACGTAGCGACCCAGGTAGGCCTGGCCGAACGCATCGGGATCGGCGGTAAAGGCCTTCAGGTCGGCCAATCGGAGCTGCGGATCGGTGACCCAGTCATCGAACCGCGCCATCAGCGCCTGGCGGGTAACCGGTGGCAGTTCCGCCAGCGGAACCTCCGGCCCGATGCCGGCCAGATGCTCGCGGTAGAAGCGGGACGCACGGACGGCAGCCTCGCGCATGCGCGCCAGTCGGGTGCGTTGTCGCGCTGCAAGGGCACCTGGCCCGGCACGGCCCGCCGCCAGCACATCCAGCGACACCGAAGCCAGCCGAAAGGGATCGAACACGGGTGCCATGGGCTCATGCTAGGTCGCCGGTCAACCCCGATCTTGCGCTGGATCAACGTCGCGCGATCCCCGGCGGGACAGGACCGCCGCTTTGCTTGGCCGGCAATCGATCGGGTCTTGACCCGCATCAACAGGACAGGTCGCCAAGGATTTCACAATCGGCTCAGGCACGCGCCAGAGACACCCGGTGGGTGTACACATCACATCCGCGCGGCCCCATGCCATGACACGCTCCAACACCCAAGTCGCACCCCATGTCTCCCCGCCCCGCGTCGAAGAGACGCCCACCCAGCGCCTGGACCGTCTGGTCCACGCGGCTGCCGCCCCTGTGAGCGGATCACTTTCTCCGATTTCGCTGGCTTTGGCGATGGCCGATTGGGCCTGGCATCTCGGCGTATCGCCCGGACGGCAGATGGAACTGGCCGCGCTCGCCACTCAGCTGACCCGCGACGCGCTGAACACCCAAGCCCGTGACGAGGCCGACGCAGCCGCTGATGATGATCCGCGCTTTCGCCACGAGGCCTGGGGCCATTGGCCCTTCAGCCAGATGCGCGCCGGCTTCCGCAACACGGAGGCGTTCTGGCGCGAAGCCACCCGCGTTCCCGGAATGACCGCGCATCATGCCGACCTCGCCCGTTTCTTTGCCCGGCAATGGCTGGGCGTGATGGCTCCCGCCAACTGGCTGGCCACGAACCCCGTGGTGCTGCAGGACGTGGCCCAGTCCAATGGCGCTCACCTGCTCAAGGGCCTGCACAACTGGATGGCCGACGTCAGCGGCGTGCCCACACCGGATGACCTGGCGCAGCAGGACCGCTTCAAGGTCGGGCGCGATGTGGCGGTGACGCCGGGCAAGGTCGTGCACCGCAACCGCCTGGTCGAACTGATCCGCTACGACGCCCAGACGGCCAACGTGCATCCCGAGCCGATCCTCATTATTCCGTCGTGGATCATGAAGTTCTACATCCTGGACCTGTCGCCGGAAAACTCGATGGTGCGCTACCTCGTGAGCCAGGGGCACACCGTCTACATGCTGTCCTGGCGCAATCCGGATGCGTCCGACCACGACCTGACCATGGACGACTACCTGAAGCTCGGCGTGCTGGACACCTTGCAGGCGATCGGACACCTGCAGGACAAGCCGCATCCGGTGCATGCCATGGGCTACTGCCTCGGGGGCACGCTGCTCGCGATTGCGGCGGCGGCGCTGGCCAAGGCGGGACGGCGCGGCGTCATGGGCTACAGCGATCTTCCACCGTTGAAAACACTCACGCTTCTGGCCGCGCAGACGGACTTCTCGGAACCCGGAGAACTGGGCCTGTTCATCGACGAAAGCCAGATCGGATTCCTCGACAACATCACGCTCGGCCAGGGCTACCTGAGCGGCAAGCAGATGGCCGGTTCGTTCCAGTTCCTGCATTCGCGCGACCTGGTGTGGACCCGGCGCATGCGCGAATACCTGATGGGCGAGCGCGAGCAGCCGAACGACCTGATGGCCTGGAACGCCGACGCCACCCGCATGCCGGCGCGCATGCACCACGAGTACCTGACCTCGCTGTACCTGAACAACGCGCTGGCCACCAGCAGCTACCGCGTGGACGGGCGCGCCGTCTCGCTGGCCGACCTGCGCCTGCCGGTGTTCATGGTCGGCACCGAGCGCGACCACATCTCGCCGTGGCGTTCGGTCTACAAGCTGCACCACCTGTGCGACGCCGAGATGACCTTCGTGCTGACCAGCGGCGGCCACAACGCCGGCATCATTTCCGAGCCGGGCCATGCCCACCGCAGCTACCGGATCGCCGCGCGCCCGGCGCACGGGCCCTGGGTCGAACCTGAAGAATGGGCGGCCCAAGCCACTCCGCATGAAGGCTCCTGGTGGCCGGCCTGGCACCAGTGGCTCGCAAAACAGTCGTCCCGTAAACAGGCAGCGCGGGCAACTCCGGCACACGCGGTGCTGGGCGAAGCGCCCGGCGAATACGTGCTGCAGCGTTACGCCGACTGAGTGCCGGCGCCACCGGGATGACCGAGGCGGGTCGTCACCACGCCGTCCGTTCCAGGCTCGGCCAGCTGACCATCCTTGGCTTCGGCCGTGATCGGCCCGGGCACCGCTTTGCGCGCCAGCAGGGTGTAGATCGTCGGGACGACGAAGATGGTCAGCAAGGTGCCCAGCGACATGCCCCCCACGATCACCCAGCCGATCTGCTGCCGGCTCTCGGACCCGGCGCCATGCGCCAGCGCCAGCGGAATCGCGCCCAGCACCATCGCGCCGGTGGTCATGAGAATCGGCCGCAAGCGCTGTGACGCGCCCTTGACCACGGCCGCCGTCATGTCCATGCCGTGCTCGCGAAGCTGGTTGGTGAATTCGACGATCAGGATCCCGTGTTTGGTAATCAACCCCACCAAGGTGATCAGGCCGATCTGTGAATAGACGTTCAGCGAGCCCCCGGACCATTTCAGGGCCAGCAACGCGCCGATCATCGACAGCGGCACCGACAGCATGATCACCAGCGGATCGACAAAGCTCTCGAACTGCGCCGCCAGCACCAGGAAGATGAACAGCAGCGCCAGCACAAACACGATGCCCAGCGCACCCTGCGAATTGCGGAACTCGCGCGAGGTGCCATTGAGGTCGGTCGTATAGCCCGGCTTGAGCAGTTTGGCCGCCGTGGCGTCCAGAAAGTCCAGCGCCTGGCCCAGCGAGTAGTCCGGCGCGAGATTGGCCGTGATCGACACGGAACGGCGCTGGCTGAAATGGTTCAGTTCGCGGGGTGCCACCGATTCGCGCACGGTGACGAGTGATGCCAGCGGAATCATCGTGTCGTTGCGCCCGCGCACGAAGATCTTCTCCACGTCGTCGGGCGTATCGCGGCCCGAGGCCTGCGTCTGCACGATCACGTCGAACTGGTCGCCCTCGCGTTTGTAGCGGGTCACTTGCCGGCCGCCCAGCATGGTCTCGATCGCCCGGGCCACGACGTCGACGCTGACGCCCAGGTCCGCCGCTTTTTCCCGGTTGACATCGATCTTGAGCTCGGGCTTGTTCAGGCGCAGGTCGATATCGGCGCTGACGATGCCAGGGTTCCTGGCAATCTCGTCCATGAACTGGCGCGTCACGGCTGCCAGATTCTGGTAACTGTCGGTGGTGATCAGCACGAAATTGACGGGCCGCTCCCGAAACCCCTGCCCCAGCGAAGGCGGCGTGATCGGGAAAGCCGTCACCCCGGCCAGTCCGGCCATCTTGGGTTGCAGCTCGCGCGCGACGTCGAGCACGGAGCGGCTGCGCTGGTCCCAGTCGATGGCGCGGAAGAACACGTTGGCCTGGGACACCGTGGGGTTGCCGGAGGAGACGAAGATCCGGTCAAACTCCTTGTAGGGCTGGCCCATGCGTTCGATGGCACCGACATAGCGATTGGTGTAGTCCAGCGTGGCGCCATCCGGTGCGGTGACCACCGCCAGCACCTGCCCCCGGTCCTCCAGCGGCGACAGTTCGCGTTTCATGCCGGGCAGCACGATCGCGATACCGATGCCCGAGAGCACCATCACCGCGATCACGATCCAGCGTGCATCCATCATCATCCTGCGCAGCGAATGACCGGCACCCACCTGAGACCGGCTGCGGTCGTAGCGTGTGGTCACCAGCCAGGTCAGCACCCGTTGGTAACCCGCGGTCAGGGCGTTGAGCCAGCGCTCCATGTGGCTGTCGAACCAGCTCGGATTCGGGTTGTGCTTCAGCAGCAGCGAACACATCATCGGCGACAGCGTCAGGGCAATGAAGCCCGACACGGCCACCGCCCCGGCCAGCGCGAGGGCAAACTCGATGAACAGGCGACCGGTGCGCCCCGGCGTGAACGCCAGCGGCGCATACACCGCCACCAGCGTCAGCGTCATGGCCACGACTGCGAAGCCAACCTCCCGCACCCCCTTGATCGAGGCCGAGAACGGATCCATGCCTTCCTCGATGTGCCGGTAAATGTTCTCCAGCACCACGATCGCATCGTCGACCACCAGGCCGATCGCCAGCACCAGTGCCAACAGGGTCAGCGTGTTGATGGTGAAACCGGCCAGCGCCATGAGCGCAAAGGTGCCGATCAGACACACCGGGATGGTGATGATCGGGATGATGGAGGCGCGAACGGTGCGCAGGAAGACAAAGATCACCAAGGCCACCAGCACGATCGCCTCGACAATGGTCTGGAAAACACTCTGGATCGACTTTTCGATGAACACCGAGTTGTCGTTGGCGACATCGATCGAAATGCCGGGCGGCAGGTCGGCCTTGAGCTTGGGGATCATGGCGCGCACGCCGCGGCTCAGCTCCAATGGGTTGGCCGTGGCCTGACGAATCACCCCGACCGTGATGGCCACCTTGCCGTTGAGGCGTGAGCCGCTGCGCTCGTCAGCGGCTGCTTCCTGCACGCGTCCCACGTCGCGGATGCGGACCGGGAAGCCGTTGGCATTCTTGATGATGATGTCGGAAAACTGGGACGGCCGCGTCAGGTCGGTCTGTGAGGTCACGCTGAATTCACGCTGGGTGGACTCGATGCGTCCGGCCGGCACCTCCAGATTGCTGCGCCGGATGGCATCCTCGGCGTCCTGGGTGGTCAGCTTGTAGGCGGCCAGTTTGTCGGGGTCGAGCCAGACGCGCATGGCGTACTTGCGCTCGCCGAAGATGCGCACATCGGCTGCGCCGGTCACCGTCTGCAGGCGCGGCTTGACGATGCGGCTGACCAGGTCGTTGATCTGCAAGCCGCTCAAGGTGTCACTGGTGAACGACAGCCAGATCACCGGGAACGCATCGGCTTCGACCTTGGCGATGACCGGCTCGTCAATGGCTTGCGGCAGCCGGTTGCGCACGCGCGAGGTCCGGTCGCGCACCTCGGCCGCCGCCGAATCGGCGTCCTTCTCCAGGCGGAAGCGCACCGTGATCTGCGCCTGTTCGGCACGGCTGATGGAGGTGATCACGTCCACCGCATCGATGCCGGCGATGGAGTCTTCCAGCGGCTTGGTGACCTGCGACTCCATGACCTCGGCCGATGCGCCCGCGTACTTCACGCTGACGGTGACGACCGGTTCGTCGATCTTCGGGTACTCGCGGATCGACAGCTTGGTGAAGCTCACCATCCCGATCAGCAAGACCAGCAGCGACAGCACCGTCGCGAAGACGGGGCGGCGAATGGAGACTTCAGAGAGCTTCATGGCATGACCTAAGAGATGGCCCGTTCAGGACCGGGTCGGCGCAGCACGCATCTCACCTTTGCGCCCTGATCCATCGCCCGAGCGCCCCGAACCGCCCTCACCCCGCGCCGCACTGCCGCCCACTTCCACCAAACAGGGATTCGGCCCCTGCGCCGCCTTGGCCGCTGCGGCCAGCCGCGCAGGCAGTGGCGGCGCAGATCCGGTCGCCGCCGGCGGCGATGGGGGAACCGTTGCAGCCGAGGCGCCCACCGCAGGGGGCTGACCCGCGCCCGCCGCACTGGCCGCAACCGCTGGCCCACCCTCCCCGCGGGGACGGTTGATGTCCAGAACACGCAGTGCCGAGCCGTCCTTCTGGATCCGCTGCTGGCCGGCGATGACCACCGTGTCGCCCGCCCCCAACCCTTCGACGATCTCCACCTTGCCCGGACGCCGGATGCCGACCCTCACCTCCACGCGCTGCGACACCTTGCTGTCCTTTTCAGCGCCATCGACCACCTTGATCACATACGCCTTCTGCCCCTGGGGCACCACGGCCTCTTCGGGGACAACGATTGCGTTCTCACGCTCGCCGAAGACAGGCGTGACCCGCGCAAACATGCCGGGACGCAGCTGCAGCTGGCGGTTGTCGATGCAGGCCCGCACCCCGACCGAGCGGCCGTTGGTATCGACCAAGGGGTCCACCGCCTGGATGACGGCCGTGAATTTGCGTCCCGGCAGCGCGTCCAGATCGACCTGGGCGCGCTGGCCTTTCCTGACCTTGGACTGGAAACGCTCGGGCAGCCGGAAATCGACGAAGACCGCGTCGATATCCTCGATGTTGACGATGTCGGCGCCATCCTTGAGGTAGTCGCCCTGGTTGACCAGGCGGATGCCTGCAATACCGTCGAAGGGCGCCTTCACTTTCAGGCGTTCCAGCGTGGCCTGCGCCAGCGCCACTTTCGCCTGGGCCACCTCCAGGTTGGCCGCGCTCTCCTCGACCGAACGCTGGCTGACGAACTTCTGTGCGAGCAGGTCCTGGTTGCGCTTGTGATTGGCCGCAGCGATGGACTGCTCGGCCAGGCTCTGCTTGAGCTGGGCGGCAGGCAACTGATCGTCGAACTGGACCAGCAACTGGCCCTTGCTCACCCGCTCGCCATCGCGAAAGTTGAGCTGCGTGATGCGTCCGCTGACCTCAGGGCGCAGCACAACACCCTGGCGCGAACGCAGGCTGCCCACCGCCTGCGTATCGTCGATCAGTCGCATGACCTCGACACGCGCCACCTCCACCGCAGCCGGTCGTGCCGGCCCGGCCGCACTGGCACCGGTCTGGGGCGCTGCGGCGCCAGGCGATCCGCCCGCCGAACTCGGGCCTGCACCGCCGGTCGAGGGTTTGTTCTGGTACCACCAGGCCGCACCCGAAGCCGCGGCGATACCGACGACCGCGACCACGGTGTAAAGAACTTTGGATGCCATGAAATGAACAGTTGGAATGGTCAGGAACCAAGGCGCAAGCGGCCTGGAGCGCAAGTCGCTGCAATGTAGCACCCGCGGGACGGGCCAGCGAACGGCAGGGTCGCAGGATCAGTACAAACCCGTAGCGCAGCCCAGACGATTTACCTGACCTTTACATCGGCCCGCCGACTGTCAGCGACGCCCAAGCACCTGATCGACGCCCCGATTGGCGAGCGCGTCGGCGCGCTCGTTGCCCGGATCTCCGGTGTGGCCGCGGACCCAGTGCCACTCGATGTGGTGCCCGGCCGTGGCAACCAGTTCGTCCAGTCGCTGCCACAGCTCGACATTCTTGACCGGCTGCTTCGAAGCGGTGCGCCAGCCCCGGGCCTTCCAGCCGTGGATCCATTCCGTGATGCCTTTGCGAACGTACTCGCTGTCCAGATACAAGGACACCTTGCAGGGGCGCTTGAGCGCCGCCAGCGCCTCGATCACGGCGGTCAGCTCCATGCGATTGTTGGTGGTGGCCAGTTCGCCACCGAACAGTTCCTTCTCGGTGTGCCCTGATCGCAGCAAGACGCCCCAGCCGCCGGGACCCGGATTGCCCTTGCAGGCGCCATCGGTGTGGATTTCAATGTGATTCAATGCTTTTTTCCGTTGATCCCAGCTCCGGCTGGTGATAGTTTGCTATGGAAACAGGATTTTTCGCGAGCGCCATCGTGGACTTCCATGCCGGGCTCATCAGGCGCATGCCATGGACCCGCTTGACGCCGATGATGAAATAGGCGGCACCGAAAATGGGCCACCACCGCTCGCCCAGGCGGTCCATCCACTCGAAGCGGGCCAGCCAGCGGGCGGACCGAACCGCCGGGCGGTAACAACCGAAACGGCTGGACTCCACCTCGAAACCGAGCAGACGCAGCCAGTCGCGCATGCGCCAGTAGCCGATGAATTCCCCGGTGTCGGGCAGGTAGGGCTCGCCAATCCCCAGGCGTCGCGTCAGGTTGGCGCGACGCTGCCTCAAGCCCCACAGACTGGCGGGATTAAGGCCACAGATCACCACCCGCCCCTCGGGAACCAGCACGCGGTCGACCTCGCGCAAGGTGGCATGGGGGTCGACGTTGAGTTCCAGCGTGTGCGGCAGAACCACCAGGTCCAGGCTGCGTTCGGGAAACGGCAGTGCCGCGTAATCCGCGCGCAGGGCGAGCCGGCTGGCCGCTGCCGTGTCGCCGACCTCATCCCGTGAACCTGTGGGCTCCACGGCCGCCGTGCCACCCGAAGCCGCAAAACCCGCCGCATCGAGAGCAAGCCACCGGTGGGGCATGCGGTTGCTGCCCAGGGCGTCCAGGTCCGGCATGCCGAGCTGCAACGCGTGATAGCCGAAGATGTCCGCAACCGCACGGTCGAACTGGTCGCGCTCCCACTCCAGGAGGTACCGACCCGGCGGCGTCTGGAACCATTCGTGCAAACCGGCGGTGCTTCCTATAATCTCAGGTTCCATGAACATCATTGCGCTGCCGGCCTTTTCCGACAACTACATCTGGCTGCTGCACGACGGGCGCCGCGCGCTGGTGGTCGATCCCGGCGACGCGCAGCCCGTCTTGAAGGCGTTGCAGTCCACGGGGCTTGATCTGGAGGCCATTCTAGTCACGCACCACCATCCGGACCACACCGCAGGCGTGGCAGAACTGCGCGAGGCCACGGGTGCCACCGTCTGGGGCCCGGCGCGCGAGGCCATCCCCGAGCCCTTCATCCCGCTGGACGATGGCGACACCGTGACCGCACTGGGCGTTGGATGGTCCGTGCTCGATGTCCCCGGACATACGGCAGGCCATATTGCCTTCTGGGCCAGCGATATCGATGGCGCACCCCTGCTGTTCTGCGGCGACACCCTGTTCTCGGGCGGCTGCGGCCGGCTCTTCGAAGGCACCCCGGCCCAGATGCTGGCCTCGCTTGACCGGTTGGCCGCCCTGCCGGGCAACACCCGGGTCTGCTGCACCCATGAGTACACCTTGTCGAACCTGCGTTTTGCCCGAACGGTGGAGCCGGGCAACGCGGCCCTGCAGCAATACGAGCAGGATTGCATGGCCCTTCGCCAGCGCGATCTACCGACCCTGCCTTCCACCCTTGCGACGGAGTTGCTGATCAACCCCTTCCTGCGCAGCCGCGAAGCCTCGGTCAAGGGCGCGGTGCAGGCATGGCGGAGCACCGCGGACGATGCCGCCGCCGTGTTCGCCTCGCTTCGGCAGTGGAAGAACGAATTCCGATGAATCCCGTGCGATGCCTGAAGGCCTTGTGCATGGCCGCAGCCCTCGTGCTGTCCGGTTGCGCCACGACCACCGGCGGCAGCGATTCGGCGTCCAAACCGGACGCGGGAAGCAGCGCGCAAACGGCCGCCCCGAAGCCGGCGACGCAGGCGCCCGACATCATGCAACCTCTGGCGGCGGCCGAGGCCAGTTCGCAGGCCGTGGCCATGCTGCGTCCGCCGAACGACCTGTGGGAACGCATCCGGCGCGGCTTTGCCATGCCGAATCTGGACACCGAACTGGTTCGCGACCGCGAACAGTGGTACGCCACCCGGCCCGACTACATGCTGCGCATGACCGAGCGCTCCCGCAAATACCTGTTCTACATCGTGGAGGAGTTGGAGCGGCGCAACATGCCCACCGAGATCGCGCTGCTGCCCTTCATCGAGAGCGCCTTCAATCCCCAGGCCGTATCCAGCGCCAAGGCGGCCGGCATGTGGCAGTTCATGCCCGCCACCGGAAAATACTTCGAACTCAAGCAGAACGCGTTCCGCGATGACCGGCGCGATGTGCTCGAATCCACACGGGCTGCGCTGG
>Ga0268298_10005621_pt1 | contig 11673 bp, 6 predicted proteins | sample WWTPWeurt_MetaG_FD_194462 | JGI IMG/M metagenome (GOLD analysis project Ga0268298, IMG submission 194462) | Activated sludge microbial communities from WWTP in Nijmegen, Gelderland, Netherland - WWTP Weurt | ecosystem: Engineered > WWTP > Aerobic digester > Activated sludge | place: Netherlands...
CGACCCGCACTGGTCCATGCCCACCATCATCCTGTTCGCGGCGTGGAAGAACTTCGGCGGCAACATGATCATCTTCATCGCCGCGCTGCAGGCCATCCCTGAAGACCTGTACGAGGCCGCGCGGCTGGACGGCGCCCGCGCCTGGGCGCAGTTCCGCCACATCACCCTGCCCAGCCTGGCGCCCACCACGCTGATGGTGAGCATCCTCACCGTGGCGGGCTACTTCCAGCTCTTCGCCGAACCCTATGTGATGACCCAGGGCGGGCCGCTGCAGAGCACGGTGAGCGTGCTCTACCTGATGTACGAGGAAGGCTTTCGCTGGTGGAACCTGGGCACGGCCTCGGCCGTGGCGGTGCTGCTGTTCCTGCTGATCGTGGCCGTCACGCGGGTGCTGATGGTGTTTGCCAAGCGGGCGGGGGCCACATGAAGAAGCCCGTGGCCACTGTTGCAGTCAATGCCGGCCTGGCGCTGATGGCCTTCATCGCCGCGGCGCCGCTGCTGTGGATGGTGTCGGTGTCGCTGATGCCGGCCGGCCAGGCCAGCACCTACCCGCCGCCGCTGCTGCCCACCGGCGCCACGCTCGAGCACTACCGCACCCTGCTGGGCCATGGCGGCATCGGGCGCCAGTTTGCCAACAGCCTGGGCCTGGCCTGTGCGGCGACGTTGATTTCGACCATGCTCAACACCTTGGCCGGCTATGCCTTTGCCAAGCTGCGCTTCAAGGGCCGCGAGCAGATCTTCCAGGCGCTGATCGCCGCGCTGGTCATCCCTGGCCAGGTGGCCATGCTGCCGCTGTTCCTGCTGCTCAAGAACATGGGCCTGGTCAACACCTACGCGGGCGTGCTGGTGCCGGCGCTGGCGTCGATCTTCGGCATCTTCCTGGTGCGGCAGTACGCGCGCGGCATCCCCGATGAACTGCTGGAGGCTGCGCGCATGGACGGCGCCGGCGAGTTCAAGGTCTTCTTCGCCATCGTGCTGCCGCTGCTCAAGCCAGTGCTGGTCACCCTCGCGGTGTTCGCCTTCCTGGGCAGCTGGAACGACTTCATGTGGCCGCTGATCGTGCTCACCGATGGCGACCTGCAGACCTTGCCGGTGGTGCTGGCCAGCCTCTCGCGCGAACATGTTCAAGACAATGAACTGATGATGGCTGGCGCGGTGCTCACCGTGCTGCCGGTGCTGCTGCTGTTCCTGGCCCTGCAGCGCCATTACATGCAAGGGTTGATGATGGGTGGGGTGAAAGCATGAAGGGCCGCCAGCTGGGTTGGCTGCTCGGCGCGGCCGTGGTGGCCGGCAGCGCAACGGCGGCCGATGTGCCGCCGCAGGTGCTCGACGATTTCAAGAACCCGGCCTTGTGGACGGCCACCGCGTCAGACCAGGTGCAGGCCCGCATCAAGCCAGCCGGTGCCGGCGGCGGCCTGTGCCTGGCCTACGACTTTGCTGGCGTCTCGGGCTACGCCGTGGCGCGCCGCGCACTCGCCTTTGAGGTGCCCGCCCACTACGAGCTGGCCTTGCGCGTGCGTGGCAGCGGCGGACCCAACGACGTGCAGCTGAAGTTTGTGGACGCCAGCGGCGACAACGTCTGGTGGGTGCACAAGCCCAACCAGGTGCTGCCCGCCACGTTCACCGACTGGCGCGTGAAGCAGCGCGACGTGGCTTTCGCCTGGGGCCCCACCACCGACAAGACCCTGCGCCACGTGGCCGCTGTGGAGTTGGCCGTGTCGGCCGGCAAGGCCGGCGGCAAGGGCGAAGCTTGCCTGGAGAAACTCAACCTGCTTCCACGCTCGGCCCCGCCCGCCACCTGGCCACAGCCGGTGGCCACGTCCAACAAGTCGATGCCCGACGCCGGCCCCGAACTGGCCGTGGACGGCAAGGCCGACAGCGCCTGGCGCAGCCCACCAGGAGCGGCGCTGTGGCAAGTGGACCTGGGCGCGGCGCGTGAGTTCAGTGGCCTGGTGCTGCGCTGGGACACACCCAGGCGCCCCACCGACTACGACGTGGAAGCATCGGACAACGGCAAGCGCTGGACCCAGCTGCGCCACGTGCGCGACGGCGAGGGTGCCGCCGACTGGCTCTACCTGCCCGACGCCGAAGCCCGCCACCTGCGCCTGCGCATCCCGCGCAGCGCGGGCAAGGGCGTGGCCCTGCAGGAACTGCAGTTCATCGCGCCGGGTGCCTGGAAGACCCGCGACGACATGCGCAAGGCCGCGGCCGCCGAAGCATCGCGCGGCCTGTACCCGCGCACCTACCTGGGCGAGCAGAACTACTGGACTCTGGTGGGTGTGGACGGCGGCAGCGCGCGCTCGGGCCTGATGTCGGAAGACGGCGCCGTGGAAGCCGGCCTGGGCGGCTTCAGCATCGAGCCCACGCTGCGAGTGGCCGGTGAGTCCGTGCTGAACTGGGCCAACGTGGCGCAGCGCCACAGCCTGCGCGAGGGCTACCTGCCCATGCCCTCGGTGTTCTGGCAGCACGCGCTGGCCGATCTGCGCGTGGAAGCCGCCGCCGACGGCCCGGCCAAGTCGCCGCGCCTGCTGGTGCGCTACACCGTCACCGCGCCGCCGGGGCAGCCACTCAAGGGCCAACTGGTGCTGGGCCTGCGGCCGTGGCAGGTGAACCCGCCGCAACAGTTCCTCAACACGCCCGGCGGTGCCGTGGACGTGCGCGAGCTGGCTTGGAAAGACGGCCTGCTCAGCGTCAACGGCCGCGCCGCATTGCAAACCCTGCCAGCGCCCAGCCAGGTGGAGCTGCGCAGCGGCGACAGCGGACTGGCCCAGGGCGAGGCCAACGACCGCAGCACGGCATTGCGCGACCGCCAGGCCTTGGCCTCGGGCGCACTGAGCTTTGCGTTGGACCTGGCCCCCGGTGCCAGCCAGACCGTGGTGATCGAGTTGCCGCTGGCGGGCGACGCGCTCACCGCCGCCACGCAGCTCGATACCGCCAAAGCCAGTGCGCGCTTTGACGCGGTGGCCAGCCTCTGGCGCGAGCGCCTGAACCGCGTGCAGTTCACGCTGCCCAGCAGTGCCAAGCATGTGAACGACAAGGTCCGCAGCGCCCTGGCGCAGATCCTGATGTCGCGCGACGGCCCGGCCCTGCAGCCTGGCACGCGCAGCTACCAGCGCAGCTGGATACGCGACGGCGCCATGATGGTGGAGGGCCTGCTGCGCCTGGGCGAGGTGCAGGCCTCGGCCGATTTTGTGAACTGGTATGGCGAGCACCTGTTCGCCAACGGCAAGGTGCCCTGCTGTGTGGACGCGCGCGGTGCTGACCCGGTGGCCGAGAACGACAGCCACGGCCAGTTCATCCATGCCGTGGCGCTGATGTGGCAAACCACGGGCGACAAGGCGCTGCTGGCCAAACAGTGGCCGCGGGTGCTGGCGGCCACGCGCTACATGGAGCAACTGCGCCAGAGTGAGCGCACCGATGCCAACCGGCAGCCCGGCCGCGAGGCGCTGTGGGGCACCATGCCGGCCTCGATCAGCCACGAGGGCTATTCCGAAAAACCCATGCACTCGTATTGGGACAACTTCTGGGCCCTGCGCGGCTACAAGGACGCGGCCCTGCTGGCCCAGGCCGCCGACAAGGCCGACGATGCGAAGCAGATTGCCACCTGGCGCGACGAGTTCCAGGCCGAGCTGGTGCTGTCCATCGCTGCCGCCATGAGGCAGCACGGCAAGACCTTCATTCCAGGGGCCGCCGAGCTGGGTGATTTCGACGCCACCTCCACCACCGTGGCACTCAGCCCGGCCCAGGCCGACGACGTGTTGCCCCCAGCGTGGCTCACGGCCACGTTCGAGCGCTATTGGCAAGAGGCCACGGCACGCCGCGATGGCCAACGCGAGTGGAAGGACTACACGCCCTACGAGTTGCGCACCGTGGGCGCGCTGCTGCGCCTGGGCCAGCCCGAACGCGCCTGGGCCATGCTGGACTTCTTCTTCAAGGACCAACGCCCCGAGGGCTGGAACCAGTGGGCCGAGGTGGTGATGCGCAACCCGCGCGAAGTGCACTTTCTGGGCGACATGCCACACGCCTGGGTGAGCTCCGATTTCATGCGCAGTGCGCTCGACCTCTTCGCCTACGAGCGCGAGCGCGACAAGACCCTGGTGCTGGGCGCAGGCCTGAAGCCCGAGTGGCTGCGCAGCGCCAGCGGCGTGGGCGTGAAGGGCCTGCTCACCTCGGCCGGCCAGTTGGCCTGGTCACTCACCCCCCGCACCGACGGCTGGCAGTTGGAGATCGGCAGCAGCGTGAGCGCCCCCACCGGTGGCTTCCGCCTGGTGTGGCCCGCAGGCCTGCCGCTGCCCGACGTGGCCCTGCCCGATGGCCGCGAGCTGGCCTGGCAAGACCGCGAGCTGAAGGTGCCTGGCGACGTGCGGCAGGTGCAGCTGCGCGCGCCGGCCAACAAGTAGCCCGCCCAACGATAGACACCATGCAACGCCGCCAATTGCTCTCACTGTCGATGCTGCCGCTCACTGGTGCGCTCGCTGCGTGCGCCACGCCCACAAGGTCTGCCATGCCCCCACTGCCCCACGCCGGTTTCACGCCCCAATCGAGCACCGTGCAGGTGGCCTTCAGTGCCACCGCCCGCTACTGGCTGGTGATGCCCCAGGCGGCGGCCGCCCAACCCGCGCGGCGCTGGCCGCTGCTGATGTTCCTGCACGGCTCGGGCGAGCGCGGCACCGACCTGAACCAGGTGAAGGTGCACGGCCCCTGGGAGTGGCTGGCCCAGCAGGCTGACACGCCCTTCATCGTCGTGGCCCCGCAGGCCGATGTGGGTGGCGGCTGGAACCCGCATGTGCTGCACGCTTTGATTGAGCAGCTCAAGACCACGCTGCCGGTTGATGCCGACCGCGTGCTGGTGACAGGCTTGTCGATGGGCGGCTTCGGCGCCTGGGCGCTGGCCACCGAATACCCCGACACGCTCGCCGCCATCGCCCCCATCTGCGGCTTTGGCGATGAAGACCGCATGGAGCGTATCAGCCACCTGCCGGTGTGGGCCTTCCACGGCGAGCTGGATTCGGCGGTGCCGGTGGCCGGCCACCGCGCCAGCATCGCCGCGCTGCGCGCCGCCGGCGGCCAGCCGCGCTACACCGAGTATCCCGGCGTGGACCACAACAGCTGGACCGCCACCTACAACAACCCCGCGCTCTACGAATGGCTGCTAGCCCAGCGCCGCCGCACCGCGCGCTGATGCGAAACACTGACTGAGTGGACATGAGCAGCATCCCCAAATCCACCGACCAGGCGCAGCACCCTGGCCTGCACGTGGTCAGCCCCTCGGGCCTGGACTTCGAGTTCACCACCCATGGCAGCGTGCGCCGCTTGGCCTGGCGCGGGCTGTGCATCAACCTGTACGCCGGCAACGAGCTGGAGGGCGGGCCCGACCTGCTGGTGCTGCGCCGGTTGCCGCCCGGCGGCACGCCCGAGTGGACGCCCCTGCTGGGCCCGCGCAGCCCGTCCAGGGTCAGCACCACGCCACTGGGCCTGGTTGCGCAAGGCACCTGGGGCTCGCTGCACTACACGCTGCACCTGGTGCTCAGCAGCACCGAGGCGGCCTGGTTCTGGCACCTCGACCTGCACAACAGCGGCGGCGAGACCTGCCAGGTGGACGTGCTGTATGGCCAGGACGTCTCGCTCTCGCCCTGGGGTGCCCTGCGCACCAACGAGTTCTACGTCAGCCACTACCTGGACCACACCCCGCTGGCCCACCCGCGCGTGGGCACGGTGCTGGCCACCCGCCAGAACCTGGCCGTGGCGGGGCGCAACCCCTGGCTGCTCAGCGGTGCGCTGGGACGCAGCGTGGCCTGGGCCACCGACCACTTGCAATGGACCGGCCTGGCCCAGCGGCATGGAGAGGCCCCCGTCGCCTGCACACGTGGCCTGCCGGGCACGCGCCTGCAGCACGAGCACGCGCTGGCCGCCCTGCAGCACGAGGCTCTCACGCTGCCGGCCGGAGCGCAAACCCAGGTGGGCTTCTTTGGCCTGCTGCAGGCCCACCATGAAGCGGCCAGTGCCGCTGCCGACCTGGCCTGGGTCGACCAGGCCTTGGCCCTGCCGGAGGCCACTTGTCCGCCCAACTGGCCCGCGCCCGATGTTTCGGCGACCGAGCCCGTGAGCCTGTTCGCCAGTGCGCCGCTGCTCGCGGTGCAGGACTTGAGCGAAGCCGAGCTGCAGCGCTTGTGCGACGGCGATTGGCAACAGGTGGAACGGGGCGACGATGGCACGCTGCTCTCGTTCTTCCAGGCCGATGCCCACACCGTGCTGCGCGCCAAGGAGCGCCAGGTGCTGCGCCCGCACGGCCACATGCTGCGCACCGGCCACCACCTCACGCCCGACGAAACCGCCCTCACCTCCACCTGCTGGATGGGTGGCGTCTTCCACTCCATGGTCACCCAGGGCCATGTGGGCATCAACCGCTTCCTGGGCACGGTGCGCGGTTACCTGGGACAGTTCCGCTCGCAAGGCCTGAGGGTGTTTGCCGAGATCGGCGGCGAGTGGCATTTGCTGGACCAACCCAGCGCCTTCCAGATGCGGCCTGATGGCGTCACCTGGTGGTATCGCCATGCCGGCGGCCTGCTGAGCGTGCGCGCCAGCGCCTGGGGCGAGCCGCACGCGCTGGCGCTGCAATTGCAGGTGGACGAAGGCGAACCGCTGCGCTGCCTGATGAGCCTGCACGTGGCGCTGGACGGCGATGACGAGTTGCACCCGGGCCGGCCCATCTGCCTGGCCACGCCCGACGGCGCCCTGGTGTACCCGCGGCCCGACAGCGCGTTGGGCCAGCGCTTCGCGCAAGGCCACTTTCGCCTGCTGGCGCTCGAGGGCACGCGCTTCAATGCCGTGGGCGGCGACGAACTGCTCTACCCCGACACACGCTCGCGCCAGCAGCCGCAGCTGTGCCTGGTGACCGAGACAGCGCACACCGTCGGCCTGCTGATCACCGGGCACTTGTTGTCGGGCACCCAGCCCGGTGTGGCCGAGCACAGCCGCCATTTGGCCGCTTCGCCCTGGCGCAGTCTGGTGCCTGCCACCCCAAACCCTGCAGCGCAGGCCACCGAACGCCTGGCCCACATCCTGCCCTGGCTGCAGCACAACGCGCTGGTGCACTACCTCTCGCCGCGCGGTTTGGAGCAGTTCTCGGGCGGGGGTTGGGGCACCCGCGACGTCTGCCAGGGCCCGGTGGAACTGCTGCTGGGCCTGGGCCAGCCGGCCCCCATCCGCGATTTGCTGATGCGCGTGTACAGCGCCCAGAACCGCAGTGGCGACTGGCCGCAATGGTTCATGTTCTTCGAGCGCGAGCGTGGCATCCGCGCGGGTGATTCGCACGGCGACATCGTCTACTGGCCGCTGCTGGCGCTGGGCCAGTACTTGCTGGCCACGGGTGACGCCAGCCTGCTGGGCGAGGCGCTGCCCTACTTCGAGCCCGGTGAACCCGAAACCCTGTGGCAACACGCCCAGCGTGCACTGCAGTTGGCAGCGGGCCGCACGGCCGGCGGCACGGCCCTGGCAGCCTATGGCCATGGCGACTGGAATGACGCGCTGCAACCGGCCGACCCCAACCTGCGCGAACACATGTGCAGCAGCTGGACGGTGACCTTGCACCACCAGGTGCTCACCACGCTCGCACAGGCGCTGCGCGAGGTGGCTGGCAAGGCTGCCGAGGCCTATGCGCAGCAGGCCCATGCGGCACGCGTGCTGAGCGACTTCCACCGCGTGCTGGTGCTGGACGGCGAGATCATGGGCTACGCCTTGTTCAAGCCCGACGGCAGTGTGGAGCCCATGCTGCATCCGCGCGACCGGGTCACCGGCGTGCAGCACAGCCTGCTGCCCATGATGCACGCCATCATCAACAACATGCTCAGCCCCGAGCAGGCACAGCACCACCTGGGGCTGATCCGCCAGCACCTGAGCGGCCCCGACGGTGCACGCCTGTTCGACCAGCCCATGGCCTACCGGGGCGGGCCCCAGACCTGGTTCCAGCGCGCCGAGAGCAGCACCTACTTTGGCCGCGAGATCGGGCTGATGTACACCCACGCCCACCTGCGCTACACCGAGGCCCTGGCCCATCTGGGCGAGGCCGATGCCTTTTTTGCAGCGCTGGGCCTGGCCCATCCGGTGGGCCTGCACCAGCAGGTGCCCAGCGCCACGCGCCGTCAGGCCAACTGCTACTACTCCAGCTCCGACGCGGCCTTTGCCGACCGTGCCGAGGCCAGCGCGCATTACGGTCGCATCGCCAGTGGCGAGGTGGCGCTGGAAGGCGGCTGGCGCGTGTACTCCAGCGGCGCGGGCATCGGCCTGGGCCTGGTGATGCGCCAGTTCCTGGGTCTGCGCCCGCAGGCTGCCGGCATGGTGTTCGACCCGGTGATGCCCACCGCGCTCGACGGCCTGCAACTGGAAGTGCAACTCGGCGAGCAGCGCTTGGCGCTGCAATACAGGGTGGGAGCAGCCGGCCACGGCGTGCAGCAGGTGCTGTTGAACGGCGAGTCACTGTCGTTCATGCGCATGGCCAATCCCTACCGCTGCGGCGCGGCACGGGTGCCACTGGCAGACTGGCAACAGGCGCTGGCGCGAACACCTGCAGGACAGACACCGCAGTTGCAACTGGTCTTGGCCTGAGTGGCGGCACCGGGCGATAACATGGGCCATCTCCACCCTGCCCGCAAGGAACCTCCATGAACCTGACCCGCACCTGCCTCGCCACTGCTGCACTGCTGCTGAGCGCGGCCGCCCTGCCCGCGTTGGCCGCCAGTTCGGCCGCCTCGTCGGCCTCCGAAAGCGTGTCCACTTCATCCGACAGCGCCTCGGCCTCGCTGAAGAAATCGAGCAACAGTTCGTCGGGCACCAAGGAGATCGCCAACGGCGACTACCGCATCGTCGACGTGGCCGCCGTGGCGGAACGCCCCGGCGCCGTGCGCCTGACCCTTCAAGCCCTGGCCACACCGGGCCTGGAAGGTGAGATCCAGCTGATCGTGCCGCAGCAGACGCTGGCCGACAGCCACCTGGGCGCCGGCCACATCGTCACTGCCCAGCAGCGCGCCTATGGCGTCGAATTTGCCGCCGCCGCCACCAAGCAAGCCTTTTTCCTGGCCCTGAGCGACGAGTGGATGAGCGACCTGCCCTCCAAGGCCGTCACCCTTTGAGCTTGAAGCACTGGCAGGCCCTGGCGCAACTGGCGCTGGCGGGCCTGCTGGCGGCGGCCCCCGCCCTTGCCCAGGCGGGCTCGATGCGGTTTTGCGACCGGCCGCTGACGCTCACTGCACCACAGAAGGACGAGCTCTTTCGTTTTGGCGCCATCGTCAAGGACGAACTGGAAAAGTCCGGCCATCAGGTGGCCCTGGTGGCCCGCTCGGGCCTGAACCTGGGGCGCTTCGGCGTGCGCTATTCGCATGCCGGCGTGAGCCTCAAGGCCAGCGCCAACACGCCCTGGTCGGTGCGCCAGCTCTACTACGCCTGTGACGAGCGCCAGCCGCGCGTCTTCGACCAGGGCATGTCGGGCTTTCTGCTGGGCACCGACGACGCCGGCGAGGGCTATGTGTCCATCGTCTTCCTGCCGCCCGCGCCCGCCGCCGCACTGGAAGCCACCGCGCTCAGCAACCGGCGTGCCCTGCAGGTGCTGAACCCTGTCTACAGCGCCAATGCCTATGCCTTCGGCCTGCGCTACCAGAACTGCAACCAGTGGCTGGCCGAGCTGCTGGCATCGGCCTGGGGCGAGGTGGACGACGCCAACGAGCCACGTGCGCAAGCCCAGCGTTGGCTGCACACGCAGGGTTACGAGCCCACCGCGCTGGACGTGGGCGGCCCGCTGATGTGGCTGGGCACCCTCAGCCCCTTCATCCACAGCCTGGACCACCCCAAGGCCGACGTGGAAGCCGGCATCTACCGCGTGAGCATGCCCGCCGCCATCGACGCTTTCGTGCAGCGCACACAGCCTGGCGCCATGCGGGTGGAGATCTGCCACAAGGACCGCCGCGTGGTCATCCACCGTGGCTGGGACCTGCTGGCTGCGGGCTGCGAGCCAGGCCCCCAGGACACGGTGCTGGCGCTGGACTGAGCCCGCAAACCGGCCGCAAGTCACGGCGGGTTTCCCTTGTGTGCGGTAGCACACAGACGGCCATGCCAGCAAGCCTCAGCCTGCGAGGGAGCCCAGGTACTTCCTGATCCCGCTGTGCTGGCTGATGAGCAGGCGAGCCCTTAGCCGTTCTGCGAATTCACACCAGCCACCCATGAAACCTGCCCTGCCCTCTCCGGGCCAAGCCCCCCAGCCGCTGGCGCCAGCCAGCGAGGCCAGTCGCAGCACCGAAGCCCGTCGCCAAAGTGCCCTGCTCAAGACCGGCGCCTTGCAGACGGCGATCCTCAACAGCGCCAACTTCTCCAGCATTGCCACCGACGACAAGGGGGTCATCCAGATCTTCAACATCGGGGCCGAACGCATGCTGGGCTATGCCAGTGTGGACGTGCTGAACCGGCTGACGCCGGCCGACATTTCCGACCCCGATGAAATCATCCAGCGCGCCCAGACCCTGAGCACCGAGTACGACACCGCCATCGCGCCGGGCTTCGAGGCGCTGGTGTTCAAGGCGGCGCGCGGCATCGAGGACATCTACGAGCTCACCTACTTGCGCAAGAACGGCAGCCGCCTGCCGGCCGTGGTGTCGGTGACGGCCTTGCGCGACGCGCAGACCGCCATCATTGGCTACCTGCTGATCGGCACCGACAACACGGCCCGCAAGCAGGTGGAGGCCGAGCAGCAGCGCCTGGACCAGGCCCTGCATGAAACCAACCTGGAATTGCAGGACGCCAAGGTGGCGGCGGAGAGCGCCAACCTGGCGAAGTCCGAGTTCTTGTCCAGCATGAGCCACGAGCTGCGTTCGCCGTTGAACGCCATCCTGGGCTTTGCGCAGCTGATGGATTCGGGCACGCCGGCCCCCACGCCGGGCCAGAAGGACAGCATCGACCAGATCCTGCAGGCCGGCTGGTATTTGCTGGAGCTGATCAACGAAATCCTCGATCTGGCGCAGATCGAATCGGGCAAGCTGTCGCTGTCGCCCGAGCCCATGTCGCTGGCCGAAGTGCTGAGCGACTGCCAGGCCATGATCGAGCCGCAGGCCCGACAGAGCGGCATCCGCGTGAGTTTTGGCCAGCCCGAGCGGCCCTTGTTCGTGCATGCCGACCGCACCCGGGTGAAGCAGATCTTCGTGAACCTGCTGTCCAACGCCATCAAATACAACCGCGTGGGCGGCACGGTGGAGGTGAGTTGCCAGGCCCGCGCCGGCGAGCGCATCCGCGTGAGCTTCCAGGACACCGGCGAAGGCCTGTCGCCCGACAAGGTGGCCCAGTTGTTCCAGCCCTTCAACCGCCTGGGCCAGGAAGCCGGCGTGGAGGTAGGCACGGGCATCGGCCTGGTGGTGAGCAAGCAACTGGTCGAACTGATGAGCGGCACGATAGGTGTGGACAGCATCGTGGGGGTGGGCAGCGTGTTCTGGATCGAGCTGCCGGCGAGCGCGGACATTGAGGTGCCTGCGGGCGAGGATCCGGCCCTGGTCGTGGCCAACGCAGACCCGGCGGCGAGCACGCCCTTGCGCACCGTGCTCTGCGTGGAAGACAACCCGGCCAACCTGATGCTGGTGGCCAAGCTGCTGGCACGCCGACCCGACCTCCACCTGCTCACCGCGAAGGATGGCCGGC
>Ga0268298_10005622_pt1 | contig 11672 bp, 6 predicted proteins | sample WWTPWeurt_MetaG_FD_194462 | JGI IMG/M metagenome (GOLD analysis project Ga0268298, IMG submission 194462) | Activated sludge microbial communities from WWTP in Nijmegen, Gelderland, Netherland - WWTP Weurt | ecosystem: Engineered > WWTP > Aerobic digester > Activated sludge | place: Netherlands...
TCTTTCAACTGCTCAAGCTCGGAAGCGGAAACAGCTTTGTCTCTGGGGAAGCGAATCGCCACCGGTCCGGCACCTTCCTTAACGGCGGTGAAAACCATATTGCGCAGTTCAACGGCATCTCTGGGAGCCAGCACCGTGAAATTTGGAATTGCTCTCAAATAAGAGATATCGTAGACACCCTGGTGTGTCTCGCCGTCTTCCACCAGACCACCACGGTCAATACCAAACAAGACCGGCAGGTTCATGATGGCCACATCGTGAATGACCTGATCCATGGCCCGCTGCAGGAAGGTGGAATAGATGGAAACCACCGGCTTGAGACCGCACTTAGCCATACCGGCGGCCATGGTCACCGCATGCTGTTCGCAGATGGCCACATCGAAGAAGCGCTCCGGATAGACCTTGCTGAACTTGACCAGGCCGCTGCCCTCTGCCGTAGCCGGCGTAATCGCCACAAGATCAGGTTCAAAGGCAGCCACATCGATGAGGGCTTCCGTGAAGACATCGGAATAAGTCTTGGCTTTCGGCTTACCGGCCGTTACCGGTTCGCTTTTCTCCGTGAGAGCAGGCTCCAGGGCGAAAGCAGGCACACCGTGGTACTTGATGGAATCAGCTTCGGCCGGACCATACCCCTTGCCCTTCTGGGTAATGATGTGCAGAAGTTGTGGTGTGGTCTTATCTTTGACGGCTTCCAGGGCCTGCACGACGGCCTTCACATCATGACCATCGATGGGTCCGGAATAATTGATGCCGAGTTTTTCGAAGACGATACCGGGAGTGTCGAAGCGATCTTTGGCTTCTTTCTTGACCATCTCAATCAACTGCCAGACGGCAGGATTCAATCTGGCTTCATCGAGATGCTCTTCGATAAAGTCGATTTTCTGTTTGATGTCTTTATAGAAGAAGGTCTCTTTGATGCGCTTCATGTACTGGGAGATACCGCCCAGATTCTCGGAAATGGACATCTCATTGTCGTTCAGAATAATGACGACGCCCTTCTGGATATGACCCAGATGGTTGATAGCCTCAAGGGCCATACCGCCGGTCAGACCGCCGTCTCCGATAACGGCTACCACTTTGCGGTCTTCGCCGAAGTGATCCCTGGCCAGGGCCATGCCCACCGCCAGCGAAATAGAGGTGGAACTATGCCCGGCCACAAAAGCATCATGTTCACTCTCTGCCGGGCTGACAAAACCATTCAGACCTTTGAACTGCCGCAGAGTGTCGAAGCGATGGCGCCTGCCCGTGAGCATTTTATGCACATAGGCCTGATGACCGACATCCCAGAGAATATGGTCTCTGGGAGTCTCGAAAACTTTATGCAGGGCAATCGTGATTTCCACCACACCCAGGTTGGAAGCCAGGTGCCCACCGGTCCTAGCCAGAGCATGCACAATCTCCTGGCGGATCTCGGCTGCTAAATGCGCCAACTCATCGCAGGAGAGCTTCTTGAGCTCACCGGGCGTGAGCACGGCATCAAGAAACGTGGTGGTGGGTTTGGCTAAGGTGTACATGGAATCCCTCGAAGTCCCAGTGTGATGGGCATTTCTCGACCAAATCATAGCAACCATACAGGAGGCTGGACCATAATATTTTTGACTGAATTAATACTCTTGCAATACATCAGCTATAAAACCAATTTGAAAGCTCTTAAGGGCCATAAATACCTGAATATTTCACGAGCGCTCAGATTGAACCGGCAACATCAAAATTACGTAATCTCTGTTCACAATATATCTGGGAAGGCTGAGGGTCCCCGAGGGTGAGTGCCAATTTATTTATCCAGTGTCCCCAATATAGTCTGAAAAACCGTAACAGAACTACCTGATTGGGCTCTGTCGGCAAAAACAATACAGAGCCCCAACCGCAAGCCAACAAAGCCAGTAAGCAGCCAACAAATCTAAGCTTGAGCATACAAATCTTGCACAGCTCTTGCACTCGCAGAGCGCTGAAGGCGAAAGAGGCAGGGTCGGCCCCTGCCTCTTTCGCGCTCTTTTTCATCCGGCATTGTCGGCTCAACCTGGGCAGAATGGAGCAACCGTCCAGAACTAACGCCTTTACGAGATTTTGTAAGCTTTGCCGGAAACCACCAGGATGAGCTTGCGACTGACGGCCAGGTACTTGGACATGACTTTGGACTGGCGCGCCAGATTGAAATAAGCGCTGGAACCGAAGCTTATCTCTTCCGTCTTTTCTCCTTTGTAGGCACTGTCCACAAAGTAGCCCTGCTCATCCTGGTAGAAGGTCTTCCCTTCCACGCTTTTGATTTGCTTGCTTTCCGCTGCATTGCCGGAAAATCCGTCCATCTGGCTCACTTCCTTCAAAGCACTGGCCTTCTTCTCTCTATCGAAAGCCAATTTACCAGAGGAGGCCGCCAGAGACTGACGCAACTTGTCCTTGCTGTCGCGCTCAGCCGCTGGACCAACGGCCCGGCCCATACTTTCTTCCCCCTGGCTCGGCAATGGCATTGCCGCGGCAAACTGGGCTCTACCGCCGGCGCCGGGCGCACCGGCGGCTTTACTTTGCAGTCTCACCTGGCGCCAGTCGGTCATTCTGGGCGACTCGTCAGAAACGGCAATTCTGCGGGGTTGGGCAAACCAACGACTGTTCTCACGGTTGGCAACTGGAGATGCCGCCGGCATCGGTCGGTTGTTGGCGAGACGATGATTCTCGCTGGGGTCGGTGACCAGGAAGGATGTGTAATTAGTGATGATGCCGTGCTTCTTAGACAGTGCCACTATCTCATCAATGACCTCGCGGGTGTCGCCGTTTTCCTGGGCCACTTCCGTCAAATAACCGATGCGGCGCATGGCCCAGAGCCTTGAAAGATGACTGTTGGAGGCTTCGGCGCCGGCAAAATTGATGGGGAAACTGAAGGTCTTGGCCGCCCCCGCTAGTTTGCCTGAAATATTGACGCTGGCTTGTCCGGAACCTTTGTAGCGTCCTAATAAAAGCACCTGGTTGCCGGCGAAAATATCTTTTACTTGCCTGGGGTAGATGTCTTTGACGGTTATGCCGCTGAAAGTCAACTGTACATCCGAGAGCATGGGCGAACGAATTTTATCGTAAAAGCCCGACATTGCCACTTCCAGAGACTCACCCGGCTCGATGTATTGCGAAGTACCGTGGTGATCGGAAGATAGCCGGTTCAAAAGCCTGGTGTTGACGTCGTAACCGACGCCGAAATCAAAGAGCCTGATGTTCTTATTGGAGACCGTCTTCAGAAGGCCCGTGAGGGAAGTCTCGCCCACCGTGGGTTCTCCATCGGTCATCAGCACCACATAGGCCGGTCTGTCGCCGCCGTCCTTGAGCAAACTACCGCCGGTGCGCAGGGCTTCCCCGATATTGGTGCCGCCCCTTGCCTCCAGCTCATCAATGAAGTCTACGGCCAGGCGTTTGTTGTCGGTAGTAGCTTGCACAAGCTGACCGCGAAAGGAGTCGGCATCAGTATTGAAGGGCACTATACCGAAGCGATCCTGGGGCGAGAGGGCCGTCACTACATATTTAAGGGCTTTCTTGCTCTGCTCCAATTTCTCACCCTGCATGGAACCGGAGGTATCAGCCACCAGAACCACGTCTTTGGCAACGCTCTGAGCTGCCTTCAAAGGTGGTGCCAGGCTGAGCAAGAAATAACCATCTTCACCGTCCACCTTATGAGTGAGCAAATTGGCCGTCATTTCCTTATCGGAAAGGCTGTAATAGAGCAGGAAGTCTTTGTCTTGAAGGGCATTAGCTTGATGGTAGGCGATCTTGGCCCGATTATTCTCCGGTCTGTCCACCTGCACCGTATGTGATGGCGACCAGATTGTGCGCAGGCCCTGCTTGCCTGAAAGCTTGACACTCATTTTTGTATCATCGACCGGGCCGGCACTTGCTTCCCGGTCGCCTTTCAGGGGAAAGCGATATTTGACCAGTCCGTTTTCAGCTTTCAGAAGCTGGGTGTACTCCAGCTCAACCTTCTTCGTACCATGGGCGGGAATAGGGAAAATGCGCGCCCGCACAGTCTTGTAGTCGGCGTATTCCAGAAGACCCGGGTCAATCATCTGCCTGACTATGGCTTCATACTGTTGCCTGGCTTCGCTGGCTTCCAGTATTTTGCCCTCTACCGGTTTACCGTCGATGTGCAGGGAGAAACTGGAAAAGGTGGTGTCGTCCGGCAGGGGAAATAAGTAAGTACCGGCCAGATTCTGATCGGTATCGTTGACGAAAGTCTGGGTGATATAAGTCTTCGCCACCTGGTCGGTAATCTCAACCTTAATATCTTGCCCCTGCAGGTGCAGCCCCAGACTGACTCCACCTTTAAGAACGGGAGTGCTGGGCGGGCGCGGACCCGGATGCGGCGGTCTTACAGGCAGAATGCCCGGATTGATAGGGAGCCCAGGCATGACACGACCAATGCTACCGTGGAAGGCCGGGTCTACCACAATGAAACCGGCGGCCTCGGCCGGCAGAAGTGGTAAGCCGAGGGACAATCCAAGCAAAAGGGCAGTTTTAGCAAGGTTCATGATAAATATCTCTCTGAAAGCCGGACAAAATCCGCCGGCGAAGTGACTACTATAAATTTAGTCGTCGCCCATACGAATTACCGCCGGATATGCCAGGGAACATATCTCGGGTATTTCATAGTGATCATCCCCGGGTTTATCCTGAATAATTGCCAAAAGCCGCCAGGGGTTGCCAATTGCACCATTTACTAGGCTTTTCCCCAGATATTTGCCAACCGGGGCAAGCTAGACTAATCTTGGAGCTGTGGGTCCATTCCCGGCCACAGCTTCGAGGGTGAGATGCGGCTATTACCGCCACTAAAACGCTTACTACCGGCCATAAGGGTAGGACCGGCGCCCAAGCGAGACGGTCTCCTATTCGAAAGACTCTTCTGGGGAGCCCTTTCCGGTGGACTGGCCACCATCCTCTTTGCCGAGTCGCCCGTACTGGACACCATGGAAATGAATCTCCTTGAATGGCGCTACAAGACAGGATATGAATTAACCAGGGCCTGGACGGCCATGGGAGTCAGTCGCGCTAATGAAAGCGAAGACATTGCCCTGGTCACCTATGATGATGAAGATCAATTTGATCTGGAAAGCGAAAGTACCGAAGGCGGCGCCGCACCGGTGCAGGCAGTCTTAGCCAGGCTTCTACCTCTCATAGAAGCCGGTCAACCGTTGCTTTTAGTACTGGATATGGATCTGCGCGGCAAGGCCGACCCGGACCTGGTCACGGCCCTGCGCGCTTATAAGAGCAATGTCATTCTGGCCTTACCGGGCACCCTCGATAATCCCAACGATTTGCCGGCAGCCGAACTGCGAAAAAGCGTGCTCAAGTGCGCCTTCGACCATGTGCTGGAAGAGCAGAACGGACTCACCTGCCGCATGCCCATTTCCGCCAATATGTTCATGAGCATGAGCAACCAGGATATGCCGGAAAACACTGCCTTCGGTATTTCCTCCGGCGGAGAAATCATTGAATCCCTGCCGGAAGTCATTGCACCGCTCATGTCCTCCCGGGTGGGGGTAGGGCCCTCACGCCTGCAAATTTCAGATTTTTCCCGGGAAGATCTACCTATTTATATCAAGTTCTCCGGCACCAAGTATCCCACCTACAAGACACGGGAAATCATGAACGGCGCCATTGATCCCCGGGTATTCAACGGCAAAGTAGTAATAATAGGTACCAATTTCAGCCAGAAAGTTGATAACACACCAAGACTGCGCACGCCGCTCAATGTGAAGGCGCCCAACATCTATATACAAGCGGAAGCAATCAGCACTCTGACAAAAAACGAGGCGATTCGCTCCTTTCCCCGCACCATTTTGCATCACTTACTTTTGCTTATAGGCGGAGCGCTGGGGGCCCTTTCTTCCACTCTGCCCATGGGACGTCGCACCACAGCCTTTCTTACTTTTGCCATGCTGCTTGTGGCCATGACCCAAATCGCCTTTCAGTATCTGAACTTACATGTGCCGGTGCTGCCTCTTCTGGCGGTACTGATGCTCACCTATATCTTCGGCACTCTCATCTATCTTGATACCGATTTGCGCCTGCGCAACAAAGAACTGGCTCTGGCCCGGGAAGCCATGCAGGTGCGCGCCGAAGAAGAAAGACAGCGCATCGCCGAAGATCTGCACGATGAAACCCTACCTGCACTGTCGGCAGTGGCACGGATGGCCGACCGCCTCACCCATGAAATGGACGGCAGCGACACACCGAGGCAGATGCGCGAGAAATTGGACGGCGCCATTTCCGAAATGCGCCGGGTGATAAATGATTTACACCCATCGGTTTTGGAAACCATGGGCTTCAAGCCCGCCCTTGAGAATCTGCTGGCCATTCTGGAGAGAGAAACCAATATCCATACCGACTTCATTGACGGCGACGCTGATCCCTCGGCCGAGTACAACTTAAATGACTTCACCCGCCTGCAGCTCTACCGAATCGTGCAAGAATCCCTCAATAATGTACAAAAGCACTCCAAAGCCAGTGAGGTTAAAGTCTTAATTAAGCAAGAGGACGGCTTGCAAATTGATATCATCGACAACGGTAAGGGGATAGACTTGGAGCAGGTGCGCCTTACAAACAAGACATCCCATGGTCTGGTCAATATTCGTCAGCGTGCACAACTCATAGGTGCCCAGGTAGACTGGAAGAAGCCGCTAGAATATCCAACAGGCACACAGGTCATAATCAGAATGCCCCTGACAAATTAGAGTCAACTACTGACGGAAAAGCCGCCAACCCCAAGGAAAGTAAAGGTCTTAAAAGCATGAGTATCCTTATCGTCGATGATGAAGAAAGAGACAGAACCTGGCTCAAGAATCTAATCACCAACAATCTTTCCGGCGAATTGCCCCTGACCGAGGGGCAAGATGGTTTGCAGGCAGTGGAACTGGCCGCCAAGCACAAGCCCAAGCTGGTCTTTCTCGACATCAAGATGCCTAACCTTTCCGGCATCAAGGCCGCCGAGCAGATTCTCAAGCAATTACCCGAAACCGGAGTAATCATGCTTTCCAATTTTTCCGATGAAGTATATGTGCGGCAACTCTGGAAAGTAGTGCCGCCCAACGGCGCTTTCGGTTACGTCTTGAAGAGCGCCTCCGACGAACAAGTAGTGGAAGCAGCCCGGGCCGTATTATCGGGAGATTGCTGGATCCATCCCGGTATCGCCCGGGTCATCCAGCGCACTCAGAACCGCGCCACCTCTTTGACGGCCGCCGAATACGAAGCCCTGGTCTGCATAGCTCTGGGCATGACTGACCACGCTATTGCCAAAAAGCTCTATCTGACTGAAAAAGCCGTGCAATCCAGACTGAAGTCGCTTTACGCCAAACTAGGCATACCTGGTCGCAGCGAAGCCCACGATACTGAATTCAACCAGCGCTGCCGCGCCGTCTATGTTTCCAATCGGCGCGGTCTGATTAACCAATCGGAATTGGATGAATGGGAAGCCAAGCTGCAAGACTCGAAAGCAGACGCCAAATAAAGAGGACACAAAAGTGAGAGCCCGGGCTGAAAAACAATTAGCGACCCAAGCGGGTCTGGGGGCACTGCCTCAGACTCTCGCGGGAGGAAGGGCGGATTCCAAACGGTCCTTGCTCTGTCTCAGTTTGAGCTTTGGTCTTTCCATGCTAATGGTCATGGCCGGTGATGTGGGACAGTGTGCGCCGCTTCTAGCCTCGGCTCCCGATCAGGGACAGAACTCCGGCAAAGGCGGTCTGGAGAGACGCGACCTGACGCCCTACTGCCAGGCGGAAGCCGGCGTCAAACTGCTCATGGGTATATTCAGCCGACTGGGTAATGAACCGCAACTGGCGCTCAAAAACGAAATGCAAAATCGCAAGGCCGACCTCAGGCAAGAGCCTGTACCGGCAAGCTTGCTGGCCGGCGCCGGCAACATATCGGACGTATCACAGGGTCAGCTTTCCAAAAACTATACCGATCCGGCTCTGGCGATCAGACCACAGCAAACATCCGTGCGGCGACTGACGGTCGGGCGAGCGGTAATCAATAAAGTAGTACCGATAGACGGCATGACTATGGCCATGGCCCCCCGGGGCAGTGTCAATGCACCGGCTCCGGCCCTGCAAGCCCTGCCTTCCGGAGCAGGCGGTGCTGCCGGCGATAGCTTGGCTCCGGCCGCACCACCAGCTAGTTTCCAGAGTCAGGCCCAGGGGCTGGGCGCCTCCACGAGAAATATGCGTCCCAGCTTTCAGGGTGCCCTGCCCAGAGCGGAAGGACAGCGCTATGCGCAACAAGCCGGGGGCTACTCAAGCAACAGCGATGCCCTGCAAGAGAAAGTAGCAACAAACAAACTCCTCGATTTGAAGAGCCAACTCAATCAAGGAGGCGGCGCCTCCAAGCCGGTAAATTCGATTCCCTACCTGGCCGGCAGCCTGCACAGCACCATGAGCCCCATGCAGGATAAAAGCAGGCTGAAGGAATTCAACAGCGAAAGCAAACGCACCTCCTATGGTGGCGCCTCCGAGGGTCTGAACCGCGGCAGGCGAATTGAAGAAAACCTCAGCCAGGCGAGCTACGATGAAGGACGGGTGGTGCAGACTCCGGCGGCAGAACCTTCCGTGAACGGCATTATCAGGCCGGCCGAACAGCCCGGTCTCTTCAAATATGTTAGAGAACACAGGCTCGAACTTCCCAAAGATGCCCCCCGGGAAATAGCCAGTCGAGAAAGTCGCCTCGATACAAAAGACGGTTTCAGAGAATCGGAGCGGGATCAAAGCAAATCCGTCGGACAAGAAGAGCTAAGTTACGGCGCAGTACCGGAGGCCGTTAAGGTTAGGGCTGCTAAGCAGGTGCCGCGGCGCAAAGCCACGGCGGCAAGCGAAGCCAGCCAGAAAGAAAGCACCGCCGATAGTGAGTGGATGCAGGAAGTAGCCAGTAAGAAAGCCAAGGCGGAAAGACAGGAGCGATTCAACCAGGCCTCACCGGTGCCCCTGGTGGCCTATTTGCCGCCCAGCACTTTGCGCGGTATCAGCGGCTTGCCACTGGGCTCTTCCGAGAAAGATACCCTCGCTTATCTCAAGAGTCGCGGCAAATTCAAGACAGCAGAAAGCCATGGCTGGCGGGTTTATACCCTCAGTAGCGCTCAGGGTAATGTGGCTCTGCAAGCCTATCTTCGCAGCGGAAAACTGGAAGCCCTGAGAGTCTATAATGCCGACTACCTGCCGGCCAGCCTGGGTGTCTCCATAGAAAGCGAGCTGAGCACCATGAAAAGCAAATTCGGCGAACCTTCTTTTGTTCTGGATGAGCCGCCGGCCAATCACACCCTTAACGGCAAGCCAAATAAAGGGACAGCAGCGACCGCTAAAAACTATGTCTATCCCCTCAGCCAGGTCGGCTTCCAACTGGCAAGACCTTCAGCCGGCGCCAGCCCGCAGGTGATGAGCGTACTATTTTTCCGCTACCTTTAAGAGCCTTCCTTAAATTCCGCCTTCTTCGTATTTCGCCCACCTGACAACTGTCGGCTTTGGTGTTACGCTCCCCGAGAACTGGCGTAAATCCCCCCGTAGATAATTTAATTCAGGCACAGGTGTTGTTGATGACGCAAATCGAACAGTGGGCATCCGGCGATGGGAAGCAAGACAAGATACTGGCATTTCAAGGCGGAGAGAATCACGGTTTATGGATGAAAGACCTGGCTAATTTCCAGGGCAATGGCGAAAGATTAGAACCGCAATTCAAACGCCCGCAGGATAACCTGGTTCTGGTGCAGAACACGGCCGATGAACCGGAAGAAGAAGCGGAAGCCCATGCACCCGAGAGCATGCTTGGTCTCTTGCGTGCTGAAGACCCGGCCAATCTCGGCAAAGGTCTCAGGTCAATGCAAGGACTGGCAGAGGAATTCGCCACCGCCACGGATAAACCCAAGGCTCTTAACCAGCTCAGGGAAGGCTTCGAAGGGGCCGTTAAGCAGACCGACACGGATTTCGAAGCAGTGAAAGCCAACTTCGAAGCCGAGAGAATTAAACTGAAACCGGAATTGGAACCTCGACTCAAGGCCATGGAACAGGCCGGCAAAGAGATGGGCGAGGCCATGGGCAAACTGCCCAAGGAAGAGCAAGAGCGCATGAAATGGGCCATGGCCGGTTACAAAAACGGATCCAATTCACAGGAATTCGACCAAGCCATCGCCAGAGAAATAGGCAAACATCCGGGACTCTTACCGGCCCTGGAAGCCGGACTGAAAGCAAGCAATGACCTGGCTCCTTATATGGAAAAGGCCCAGGCTCTCAAGCAGGGCATGGAAAATGCCATGGCTGAAAGAATTGCCGGGCGCCAGGCTTACAGTGAAGTGCTGAAGGAAGGCGGAGACGATAAAAGGGCGCAACGCATGGATCTGGAAGCGCGGGCCATAATGATGGGTATTCCCCTGGAAAATATCGACGCTATTGAGAAACGCCAGCAAGGGAAATAGTGTAGACTCAAATCTTGTGCATCAGCTGGGGAACCCATCGGTCTCCCCGTGCCAGGGTAACGGAGTTTATGCAAGCAATTTTCAGTGATATCGAGAAGCTACGGAAACTTCCCAAAGCGGAGTTACACCTGCACATTGAGGGCACCTTTGAACCGGAGCTGATCTTTGAACTGGCGGCAAAAAACCGCGTGGACCTCAACTACAAGAGTGTAGAAGAGCTCAGGCAGGCTTATCAGTTCAGTGATCTGCAATCCTTCTTGAATATCTATTATGCCGGCATGTCCGTGCTCAAAGATGAGTGCGACTTTGAAAAGTTGGCCGAAAGTTATTTTGAGAGAGCGGCGGCAGACGGCGTTGTGCATGCCGAACTCTTTTTCGATCCCCAGGCCCATACCGGTAGAGGCATCAAATTCGATACCGTCATTAACGGGCTTCACCGCGCCTGCAAAAATTCCGCCACCAAGTATGGTCTGACCAGTGCACTGATTCTCTGCTTCTTGCGAGACCTCGACAGCGAAAGTGCCATGGCCACGTTGGAGGAAGCGCTCAAGCATAAAGAGAAGTTTATCGCCGTCGGTCTTGATTCGGCGGAAGTCGGCAATCCCCCGAGCAAGTTCGAGAAAGTCTTTGCCCGAGCCCGGACCGAAGGACTCCTGACAGTGGCCCACGCCGGCGAAGAAGGACCACCGCCCTATGTCTGGGAAGCCCTCGATTTGCTGAAAGTGAGCCGTATCGACCACGGTGTCAGAAGCCTGGAGGATGAGAAACTTACCAAAAGGCTGAAGGCGGAAGAAATTCCCCTTACGGTCTGCCCCCTTTCCAATGTAAAACTGAAGGTTTTCAAAGATCTTAAAGAGCACAATCTCAAGAAGATGCTCGACCTCGGACTGAAAGCCACAATCAATTCCGACGACCCGGCTTACTTCGGCGGCTATGTGCTGGAAAACTACAACCAGTGCCGACTGGCCCTCTCACTGAGCGACGAAGATCTCATTCAACTGGCGAAAAACTCCATCACCGCCTCCTTCCTTCCTGAAAATGAAAAGCGCAAGCACCTCCAGGCCATAGAGAACCAATTCAATCTGACAACCTGACAAGCAAGATTTAGAGCCCGGGGCAGTTGATCGGTTAAAATAAGCTTGGCAAATTCAAACGCCGCTTCTTTCCTGCTCAGGCCAAGCATCCGGCCTGTTGCAATAAATAAGGCTGAAGAACCTTGGAGCCATACCTACCACTTTACTTG
>Ga0268298_10005623_pt1 | contig 11672 bp, 3 predicted proteins | sample WWTPWeurt_MetaG_FD_194462 | JGI IMG/M metagenome (GOLD analysis project Ga0268298, IMG submission 194462) | Activated sludge microbial communities from WWTP in Nijmegen, Gelderland, Netherland - WWTP Weurt | ecosystem: Engineered > WWTP > Aerobic digester > Activated sludge | place: Netherlands...
TTACATGTGGAACCCGGTGCCAGTTTCCGCGAAATTCACATATCATTTTTGCGCTTGGTGCGCAGGCTTTTGTTCGAGTTCGAACAAGCGCCCAAGAAGAAAAGACGCGGCATGATCAAAGAGCTGCAACAAATCTCAATTGCGCACGATATTCTGAGCGATCCTTTAACACGCACAGATTACGATATTCGTTTCCTTGGTCTAAAAGCGCCAGTTGTTGGTACCACTGAAGGTGTCACCGAAAGTGGTGGCGTCCTTTTTAAAGTCGGCGAATTGCTCGAGTCGGCTGGATTGCTTGAGCCAACCGAATTGGAAATTGCAGCTGATATGCACAAAGCTATGCCAGAAATGTTGTTTGGAACATTTCTAGTAAAGCAAGGATTTATTACCGAAGGTGATTTAGAACAAGCGGTTTTAGGTCAAGAACTGGTGAAAGACGCGCTTATAAAGCTTGATGTATTCAAGCAAGCGATGAGTGGTTGGCTCACATCGCAAACTCCAATCAAAGATTACCTGGTCAATGAAAATATCATTTCGAAAGAAGATATGAACCGTATCGTTTCGAAGAATCTTCAAGAAATACAAGTCCAAAAAGTGGCTCAGGCTCCGCAGTCTGTACGAGGCGGTCCTGCAAGCAAAATACAAGCAGTTTCTTCTGGACCAATGATCAACACCGAAGAAGCTGCCAAAAGAATGATTAGCAAAGGTCATGCAATTCCAGGATGGAAAGACCAGCTCGACTGGAGTCAGCCGGAAGAAGAAGAAATCACAAAATTCGAGCAGGCTGTAAGGCAAGACAAAGAATACGCAAGACCAGATATTGAAGATATCGGCTCTGGTGCTGCACAAAAGAGCGGTAAGAAATCTCTGCGCTCTTTGATGGACGGAATACACGCCCCAGAAACGACTGATGCCCCCAAAGCGAAAACCCGCAAAACTATTGCAGACTTGATGGGACCTCTTCAAGATGAAGATTTCAGTAAGCCAGCAAGTGTGGATGAAATTTCAAACCTGTCTCAATTATTACAACCTGAAGATTTGCAGGTAATAGAGGCGCTTGAATCTATAGATAATGTTGCTATTGCAAATGATGTGGTGCGAATCAAAGATGCGATGAGCGACACTTCTGAATCTTTGCGAAGACCGATGCCACCACAAGCCGAAAAATATTCGGATATTACTGCCGACAAGCCAGTTCCTGAAATGACTGGTCCATCCATATCTACTCGTACTTGGGTGCAAGAAGAAGCCAATCTCGGTTTTGGGTTCGATGAAGGAAGTTATGACGAAGAAGAAGACGTCGAATATGCTTTTGATTTCGATCGAAGCAATGAAGAAGACGAAGAACTTCCAGTTGCACGTTTTGTAGAAGAGAAGCCGATTAGCGAAGATATCGACAATCCATTTGATCATCTAGGCAATAATGAAGATTCGCTTGGAGATGATTTAGACTCTGCATATGGACAAAGTCCTGCACCAGATGTGGTGCCCTCTGCTGAATCTGAATTCCCTCAGGAACAAGATGGATTGTGGGAGTATGTAGAAGATCCCAATGGCAATCAAGCTCCCCCAGCAGCCGAACCGGTTGAAGAGAGTTCTGTAGAATTTTTAGAGGATGAAGCGGCAGTCGAAGAGATGGTCGAAGTCGAGGTTCTCGTCGAGCTAGAAGATGATGAGAACAAAGATCCAACTGGAAGTAAAACACGAGAATTCGAAATCGCTTTGTCCGATGAGCAGATGCCTGCTCAAATGACCGGTAGTGATAACGGTTGGTCTACAGAGCCTTTCAAAGCACCTAACGTGCCATTTGAGAGCATGTCTGCTTCTGTGTCCCCAGCAGAGAATCTTGAAATAACCAAAGAACGAAGCTCGAACCTGGAAGAGACTGGTGCAATTTCGCTTGATTTGGCAAAACGCGCGGTTGCTGAAGGCAAGAGAAAAGCCGAAGAAGAAAGTGCTGAAGAAGCGGATCTTGGCTTTAGCGTCCATTTCGTGCAGGCTGACGAAGATAGCACAGTGGAAGACTTAGATCCGGTGGTTATAACCCAGGAAAACGAGCAGCCTCATATTGAGTATGTAGAAACTCAAAAACAAGAAGTCGACATGCAAGCGTCCACAACCCCGCCAGGAAATGAAGAAACATCCGAGTGGCAGCTCGTTTATAAAATATCGGGCTCGCTGGCCGATGCTCTCATGAATGATGATGACGACGAAGCAGATATGAGTAATCTTGCTCCTAAGTTAGATGACGTAAATGTATTCATAACTCCAAGCCAGTTTTCCGGTCGCCCCATCACCAAAGAGTGGGAGCGAGTCGAAGAAGTCGGCGATGCGAAAGACGACGAAGAGTAATTCGGAGCGCTCAAGGCTTCAAAATTTCTTTAATGCAAGGGTCTTCATTGCCTGTGGAAATCGTCTTATTTAGTCCGTCGAGCCATTGTTTTTCTTTTGCTGTGTTTAGCAGTCGATTTTTCAATCGTTCGATATTTTTTTTAGCTAAATCAATCTGACCAGTTCGATATAGTAGAGCGATGACATAAAAGTGTGGAAGATTGCTTTTGGGGAAAATTTGCGATGCAAGTCTCATATTGAATAGAGCGTCTTGATAGCGTTCCATCTTGTAAAGACATTTTGCAGCATAATAATTGGCTAAATATTGCAGCGGATTTATATCGAGCGATTGAATTAACTTCGCATAACACTGATTGGGATCTTCACCAAGCTTGTAGGAACAAATAGCTGCCCCAGTAAGATTTGCTGGAGCCGCCTGGTTTGGGCACGATTCAAAAACGGTTTTGGCTTCTCTAAATTTGCCTGATTTGATCAATAGTGCCGCTGTTGATTCTTTTCTGTCGGTTTTTAAAAGTGGAGCGACTAGTTCTGGCTCTAGTGCAGATAAGATGAAATAGTCGCTTACAGTGGTATACAGGGGCATGAAACGAGCTTTACGAGCCTGTTCGAATAGAGGGTCGTTTTGTTTGTCTAACTTGCAAATTGTAAAAAGAGTGTCCTCTAGACTTTGAATTTGTTTTTCGGAAGGAGGTTCAAGTTTTGCTGAACTAAGCTCGACTTTTAAGTTGTCGTCGGTATTTAAGTAAGAGTTAGAAGAACGTTTAGTTGGAATACTTATGCAGTCAGCGTAAAGGTCGTAGCTGTTTTCTAGGCCTATAGTGTAGAGTTGTTTTGAATAACTGTTTGAAAAGTCGATATTTTTGCACCGCTGTTCAAGCGACAATCGGCGCGGACCTGGCGGAATTGACAAAAGAATTATTTCTCCGCCACCTCTTGCTTGAAAAATGTAAGTTTCAGGAAATACTGACTTAAAAGTATCTAGCAGCGTCATCAAATCTTTTGGAGTTAAACCATAAAGTTGAATCCACTGGGCAAAAACGCCATCCGAATTCAATTTCGATTTCGCTAGTTGATAAAATTCGCGAGTGTAAAGGTCCGCTGAGCCTGCGTTAGATGGTTCACCAGGTTGAGATGTGATCCAGTCAAATTTGGTCTTGTCGTAAGCTAAAAAGTTTCGTGCGTCAGCCACCACTTTTTTGAACTTGGGTGAATCCCAGGGGGATTGATTGGATGAGGCAAAGCAGTATGCGGCTCGAAACATCGCAGGATTAATATCGACCACTGTGCATTGCTTGACCGAATCGAGTGCAATAGCTGCACCACAAGTAGTGCCGGTCCCCATGCCGATTACTAAACCGGAGCTTTGATTTGCTGCGTACATTAGAGGAGGCAGAACTCCAAGCATGACTTGCGTGGGTTTGTCTGAGGTAATAGGAGCCCAATCAGACGGGAGAGGAGAAGGAATTGATCCCTGTGGTTTTCCATTATTAAAAAGTTTGATCAATCCTTGCTCTTCTTCAACAACTACGACTGATTCTATATTTTCAAACCCATGAGTCGTGGCTCCATGCGAATTTGGCAAAGTGTGAGTAGGCTTGCTCATTACACTTAAGAACATGGCGATCGTATAGATTGCAATGTAAACGCTCAGCCTTTGCTTCAAGAAAAGAACAAGACTATAAGCTGATAGAACTGCGATCACTACAAGAAAACAGGCATCGAAAAGCTTCTGGTCGTTATTTAGAGGACTGTTCGCCAGATTGATCAGGATGAAATATCCACATACGCTTCCTGTTGTGTTTAAAGCGAGTTTGATTGCAGCATTGCGGGATCTGTTCGAACTGGAATTAGAATTGTCAGATCCCAACAAAAGAGGAAAAAGAGTTCCGTTTACAGCACAGGGAAACAAAATCATCACGTTTAGACCTGTGGCGAGAATCATCAATTTTGCTTGAAAATAACTAAGCCCTGGAATTGATTTTTGCAGTTCGAAAATAAAGTGAGAATAGTAATTGGGAAAGTTGTATGTCGCATGTAAACTTAGTGCCAGGCAGAACGCGCTAAGAGCGGTTATGGTAGTTACGGCCAGAAGTGAATTGCTATTATGGCTAAATCGTTTTTTGATATCGCCAACAAGCCATGCTCCGATGCTCAATCCGGCTAATACAAATATCAGTACAAGACTGAACATGTAGGTATTTGCTCCGCCAAGCAAACTGAAAAATCTGGTCCAACCTAGTTCTAAGAGCATGATCGAAAGACCAGAAATGAAAGACAGCTGGTATACAAAAGTTGAATTGAATTCAAACTCAGATTCTTGAAAATCTGAAGATGATTTCTTTTCGAACTTGAACGAATTTAGAATGGTGCAAAGTGCGATATTGACTGCAGCTCCAATTGCAAGTGTGAAATTGATTCCGAGTAACGGTAAGAAAACAAATGCGCAGATTGTTGCTCCTGCCAGTGCTCCGCTTGTATTTAATGCATAAATCTTTAAAGTGATTTGCGAGTTTTTATAAGCAGGAAATTGATTGAACAAATCAATTGCAAGAGGCAAAATGGCGCCCATGGCAATGGTGGGAATTAATAATAAGAAAATTGCAATAGCTGTAGTGACCGATTGCTGTGCAAATGGAGATTCTGTCATTCTGGCAAGAAGTATCGAGCCAGCTCCACAAATACCAATTACCCCTTCAAGAGCCGCCCAGACCTTGCCTGGATTATTGATTTTGTTCTTACTTTGAGCAATTGAGACGAGCATGGCACCTATTGCCATACCGCCTAGAAAAACACTTACAATTAGCGAGACAGACGAGAAGTTTCCGCCCAGAAAACGCACCAGAATGCGCTGCCAGACGATTTCGTAGATTAAAGCCGCAAACCCAGAAAGAAATAAAGCGCTTAAAAGAAAGGGCTTATTTAAAGAGCTAGACTGATCTACCATATTAGTCATCAAGCTATATCTTAAAGCGCCTGGCATAATTTGTCTTACTGACATCGGGCAACGGAGCCGCCCTCTTGATTCTGAGGACTCTTACTCTCCACAACTTCATGAGCTACGCTCACACCACGCTGGATCTCGATTCAGTCGCTGTTGCGTGCTTGTCTGGAGCTAATGGTTCAGGAAAGTCAGCTCTATTGGACGCTGTCACCTGGGCAATCTGGGAGGCTGCTCGCTCGGGTTCGGACGAGCTTATTCGCATTGGCGAGAGTGAAATGCGGGTAGAAGTTGTTTTCGATTACGAAGGGCGGACTTTTAAAATTATTCGCTCACGTCAAAGACGAATGTCTAGAAGTGGGGGTGCTGGTACATCTAAGGGCAATCTTGAATTTCAGGTGCTCGAATCGAGTTCCAGTGCCGTGCCTGCGCTGGTAGGTGCGCCCGGCGCTTCAAGCGATGTAGAAGCAGAAGGTGAAATAAACGCGCTTGGACCTGGTCAAAAGCGGGTTTGGAGAAGTTTGACTGGTGCCAGCATGCGCCATACGCAGCAGGCTATTTGTCAGCTTTTGCGAATGGATTTTGATACTTTCGTCAACAGCGCTTATCTCAAACAAGGGCGTGGAGACGAATTTACAACCAGACAACCAGCTGAGCGCAAACAAGTTCTGTCAGAAATTTTGGGTCTGTCTTATTTCGACCGTATGCAAGAAGCTTCGCGCCAAAAGGCCAAAGAGCTTAAAATGCGTCTTGAGTTTATGGAAGGCGAGCTTCAGAAAATCGACGAATTGGAAGAACGACTCAAAGAAATCGATAAGCAAAAACTGGTGGCGCAAGAAGAACTGGAAGCAACAGTTAAAGACTGGCAGGGACTGGATCAATCGCGCTGCGATATCAAATTGAAAATGGAGCAGCAACGCTTCAAAGCCGAGCGATCGCGCTTGCTTACTCAACAATCTGCAGAAATCGAGGCAGATGTAGTTGATCTGGTGGCTCAAGTCGAGAAAAATCGTAAGGAAGAAAGTCACTGGCAGGAGACTTTGAGTCAATCTAACTTTATTGAAGAGCAAGCTCGTTTGTTTATCGAGGCTCGAAGGTCGGTCGAAGAACTAGACCAGAAGTCGATTTTGTACCAGGGTTTAAAAGAAGAAAAAATAGAGTTTCAATCCAAGTTAGTGAGTTTGCGCAACAATCTCGAATATGAACTTAAACATATCGAGCAGGAAATAAGCGAATTCAACGCTAAACAAACGCTTTTAAAGCAAGACACAGCCGGCAAGGAAAAAACACAGGCAGCTTACAACGAATACAAGTTATTGCTTGAACAAGAGCTTGCGCTTGCTAAAAAACAAGACGAATACATGCAATTGTCCGGTCGTGAAAAAGAATTGCAGTCGGTTTTGTTAGAAGCTAAATTGAAATTGCAAGCCGAACTAGAGCAAAAGAGAAATGCTTTTGAAGAACTCAAAAAGGTCGTTGAATCTTCGTCTACTTTTAGCCAAGAAAGAGAAGCTCTGGAAGAAGAATCAAAAACACTCGATAAACTGGAAGCTGAATTCGAGCTTGTTGAGCAAGAAGGAATTTCGCTCAAATCTCAAATCGAAACGATCGAATTGCAGTCGGCTGAATTTGGGCGCCACCAGAAAGAGTGTCAGCGTAAAATAGACGAGCTGGAAAAAAATATCGAGACCAGCATTTGTCCTTTGTGCTCGGGACCCATTGTAGACAAAGTCAAAGTCATAGACAAATATAAGCAAGACATCAAAAACATGAACTCGCAGCGCGACGAGCTCGTTGTCCGCCAACAGGAACTGATTGACCAGCGCGATGCCATGCGCAATAAGTATAAAGAACTCAAAACGAGCCTTGCCGGGCGTAAAGAGTTCGATACCAGAATTGGTGCTTTTAATCAAAAAGAAAAAGCGATTGTCGAGTCCAAGCAGTCTTTGATCAAATTAGAAACTGATTTGGCTACAATCGAAAAGAAATTGGAAACAGGTAATTTCGCTCAGGTCGAACGCTCGAGTCTGGCAGGCATTCAAGTACAGCTGCAAGAACTTGATTTCGATCCTTTTGTTTTTTCCAATCTTCAATCCGAACTGAGACAAAGACGCCACATTGAAGCAAAGTATCAGAAGTTAGAAAAAGACCTGGCTACTTTGAAAGCGAACGAAGAAAAGTTTCCGCAATTAAAAGAGCGCGAGTCTTTGATCAAAGAAGAATTGGAAGTCGAGTCTTATGGTCAAGAATGGCGCCAGAAGCTTACTGAAAACAGTAAAAAAATAGAAGACTTGAGCTACGATCGTGAAAAACATCTGCAGCTAAAGTCAAAGCTTGGCGAGTTGATGATTTACGAGCAGAAAGCGCAAGAGTTATCTAGAGCCAATCTGGAATTGCCAAAGATCAGGCAGGTTCTTGAAGAAAATGAAGGACGACTTTCTTTGAAACAAAGTCGACTGAGTGAAATTAAAAGTGAGCTCGAGCAACTGTTTCAATCTGAAGAAATTGACGAGAGTGCGCAGAACCTCGATTTGAGCGAGTTAGAGCGTCGAATTAAAGAACTCGAAATGGTGCGAGATGAAAAATCTAATGCTTGTGCAGTCTTTGAAAATTCGGCTTTAGAAATATCGAAAGAACTGACTGAGCTTAATAAGAAAAAAGATGCTCAAAAAGAACTTTTGAGCGAGCGCGAAGATTATGTCTTCTTGTCAGAAGCGTTTGGCAAGAAAGGCATCCAGGCTTTGATTATAGAAACTGCAATTCCTGAGATTGAAGCCGAAGCCAACCGGGTGCTAGCTCGTTTGAGCGATAACAAAATGCATGTAGGACTCATTACTCAGGCAAAAACAAAATCGGGTAATAATCTTGAAACGCTCGAGATTTTGATTGGCGACGAGGTCGGTACAAGAAGCTACGAATTGTATAGTGGTGGAGAAGCTTTCAAAGTCAATTTTGCAATCAGAATAGCTTTGTCGCGATTACTTGCAAGACGTGCTGGGGCACGTCTTGAGACACTCATAATAGACGAAGGATTTGGATCGCAAGACGAAAATTCGCGCGACAAACTGGTCAAATCAATCAAAGCTATTCAGTCTGATTTTGCCAAGATTCTTGTCATTACGCACATTCCAGACGTGCGCGAAATGTTTCCGGTTCAAATCCAGGTGACCAAAGAATCAGGCATTTCCAGTTTGCAAATTGTCTGATTGCGACTCTGAATTTGAAGGCGCTTTAGACCTTTTGATTTTTTCAAGAATCAAAACGCCTGTATAAATCAGAATTGCCACGGCACCCAGTGCTCGAAGTCCAATAAGCATCGAGAGATATTCTACGCAGACTCCCACAAGACCTCCAACTATATTGAAGGCAAGACTTGTGCTTGCAGATTTTGTTTCTTTAAACAATATGGCAAACATGACCGAGGCAAAAACCATTGGTAGCAAGAATATTGCAGTGCCCGCTATTTGAGCAGGAATTTCACCCAGTTGTGTAAGCGCGCTCACTTCGGTAAAAGTGGTGCCTAGCAGCGCCAGTACCAGGCATGCTCCTACCGCATACAAATTATTTAGCTTGAATTTGGCCACAAAGTAATTTGCAACCAGAATCACTATCATTACTCCTGAAATCACGGTGCAGTTTACCAACCAGGTTGAGCCATATAGCAAAGAAAGTACTGACATTGCTCTTACTTCAAGCAGCATGAATCCCATACCAGTCAAAAACATTTGCCAGTTCATCGACTGACTCAGTCCTTGTTTGAATTCGCGCGCCACAAGTCCGAATCCAAGTAATAGAACCGAGAAAATAGGCAGCATGTAAACGGCTGGAATTTCTTTCTTGGGCAAGAATAAGAATGGCCAGTCGTCGGTCGAAACCGGCGTGGTCGAATTCATATTGATTGCGCGCTCAGGCATTTCGGTATTGAGACTGCCTTTTCGACCTGCAGCACCCGGACCGCTAACGAGATAACCTACGTCTACGCGCTCGTTATTCAAGCAAAAGCCAAGCGGCTCCATATTAGTGGCATTGCCTAAAGCTTTGCTGTGGCGGTCGTAGAGCCAATCGGCGAAAGACAAAAAGCCAATTACTATAATTCCGTCTTTTTTGAGATGTCGGGCTGCGTCGTTCAACGATTCTTGAGTGAACAAATAATTGTCCATTCTAAGCGATGAAAGCGATGAAAATGCAGCGTGACTATCGACGTATGCAAACAAGATGACATCGTATTTTTTGTCTGATGTTTTCAAAAATGTACGTGCGTCCATATTGCGTAAAGTTACTTTGTCGCTTGCGTAAGGTTGTTCGGGGTGTCGTTTCTTGCCAAGCTGAATAATGCCAGGGTCGATTTCAATTGCGTCTACGTGCGAAGCTCCGCATCTTAAAGCGGCTGCAACGTCGCTACCATTTCCGGTGCCCAAAATAAGAACATCTTCTGGTGTTTTGGTAGGAAACTTGAATGGTCGTTCAAATGCAAAGCGCATTTGTTTTTGAATATTCAAAGGAAACTTTGCAAGGTTTTCTGGCGTGCAATCTACGATTTGCTGGAAATTATCGTAATTGACATAAATGGCATAGCCCCAGAATTTGTTTTCTTCTGGTTTGGAATCGGGCACTCGTTCTTTTACAAGATCAATTCGATAATAGGGCGACCAGACTGTTTCTACATAGTCTGGTCCATAAAAGCTCTTTGCCATAAAAGGCGCAAGAGCGAAAGTGTAAACAAGCGCCAGTGCGATTATCAAAACGTGTATAAGACGTTTTTTCCAGATGAATAATCCAACTCCAACTACTGCCATCCATATTCCTGGAGAGCAATTAAACCAGCACAAGGCTGAAAACAAGATGGTGCCAGCGAGTGCGCCAAATACATTTAGAGAGTACGCCTTGAGTGGCGACATGAGTTCGAACAATTGTCCTATGCGTTGACCATATCCAACGAAAGTCAAAACGCCCAGTGTGAATGCACCAAGCATGACTACAAGCGATAAAAGTGTAGTAAAAACAGGGTTGCCTGGAGCTGCCCCATGAACCCCGGCTGAGCCTACTCCAAAAAGCATGAACTTAAATGGGTCCACAAAAGTCAAGAATGTAAGATGCAGTCCCAGAGCGCATATAAGAAGTCCGCACAAGTAAAGAAAAACGTATGCCGATAATTTCATGTAATCTTTGTTGCGGTTAGTCCAGACAAAACCCAGTCCCAGACCAAGAAAAGCAGCCATCAATGGAAGATTTTTGAAATAGGCAAAGATACGCATTTCTGTCGCCAGCCATCGGATAATCATCAATTCGCAAAACAGGCTGAGCAAACTAATAAGTATCAGCTCACGCTCCAGCTTGCCCAAAAAGCCTGTGGAAGCTGGTGTTTCCTTTGGTTCGGATGTCATAAAATCCTCGTAGCTGCAACAAAATATATCTATTTTAAGCTCTTTACTTCATCTAAAACTAGTTATTATTCATTTGCGCAAACCTCAATCTACTAAGGCGCTCGTTAAGGTAAAATGCACTCAAACAATCTACCTGGGGGCAAAAGCCATGCACTTCAAAAAGCTAGTAATTATGACAGCTTTGACAACACTATCTATCTGGGGTCCGGTCTTTGCGCAGAATGGTAATCCCGAAATATCAGCGGTTACTTTGCAAGTCGTTCCCGGTCCAAACGGCGGGCCACAGTCCGTTATCACCCCCCGAGGAATGGTGGTTCCACTGCCTGGTCCTGGTGTTAATACAGATTCGGTTCAAATTTTTATGGGCTCGCAAGGTGGATATTGGTACGTCGATCGAAATGGTCAAAACGTGGATCTAACAGCCGCAGTCGAACGCTTCAGGCAGATGAGTGGACAAATGGGAAATATGGCTGCGCAAACACAAATCCCTCAGTATGCAGCCGCTCCGCCGGTCAATATATACAATGAGCAAGCACCTTCCAACACTTCTTCATCGGGAGGTGGCAGCGGTGTAGGGTCGACTCTGGTCACTGCAACTGCAGCTGGTCTTGGAGCTATGGCTGGATCGGCTATGACTAATTCGTATTACAACAACGGTTATTATCACGGTGTTCCATATGGCACTCCTCTTTATTATCCTTCTGGAGGAAATCCATACTACAGAGGTGCTGGTGGCAACACCGTTAATGTAGACCGTACTTATAACGGTGGAAATAACACTGCAAACATAAACAATGGCGATATCAGCAGAGAGCACGCCAACACTTTTCAGAAGCAACAAGAATGGTACGCCAATCAGCAAAGACAAAATCCTTCGCAGTTCCAGAACTGGCAAAAGAGTGCTGGTGGAGACAATCCCTTTGTTTCGCGCAATGCTGGTCAGGCTAATGCAGCAGAACAAGGCGGACGACGCGGGTTGTTCAACCGTGGCGGGGGGG
>Ga0268298_10005624_pt1 | contig 11671 bp, 8 predicted proteins | sample WWTPWeurt_MetaG_FD_194462 | JGI IMG/M metagenome (GOLD analysis project Ga0268298, IMG submission 194462) | Activated sludge microbial communities from WWTP in Nijmegen, Gelderland, Netherland - WWTP Weurt | ecosystem: Engineered > WWTP > Aerobic digester > Activated sludge | place: Netherlands...
GTAGGGTAAAATTATACTGATTATAATCCTCAAGCGTTACATCATGGTAATATACATCTTCCAAACCAAGCAGATCTTCTAAATCAAGATAATCATACGGTGAAACAACTAATTTAATTCCACCAATACCTACTGTATCTTCATCATAATTAAAAGTTACATTAAAATCAGTAATTGTTCCCTCATCACCCGGAAAGTAATCTAAACTGATAGAAGGAGTTGGTGCTGCGTTTTGATTCAGATATTCGGGATTTGAACCAACTGAAACAGAATTTTGTGTTACCAGTATACCATCATTAATGGAAAAAATAAACGCTTTGTAATTAATTCCACCGGTAATAATATTACCTTCAAAATCGCGAAGTATGCCTGATAAATTTATATTATCGTATACTGTATTTGGCAGTATACTTATAAATTGATCTTCGTCTAAACTATCTATTGAATCAAGTGGTAAAGTAGTGACATAATCGGAAGTCAATACTATTCTATATTCACTTACTGTTTCTTGATTACACGCCGGTCCAAAGCTCAGGTATAGATCAGCGGCAGTGTTTGTTTCGCCAAACTCTTCCAGAAATAAGTTTTCTGCAATTGAAGCTGCGTAAAATGTCGTCAACGCACCTTCACCCGGGGTAGCATTATAGGCATAATCACGAATAAAATATACAGGTGAGTATAGCTTGCCCGGAGAACTAATACAGAGGCGCACCCATCCATAATAAGTTTGACCGTCAACATTGAAATTACAGCCTATAAATACTTCATTATTTATAAATTCATCTCCATAAATTGGGAATGCAATGTTATTTGCATATAAAAACACCCAATAATCGGAATTAAACGACAAGTCACCATTTATATTAAAACCCATTGATTCTATTGCCTGTTCATAAATACCTCCGTTTAGGGCAGCCACAGAACAAATTATTGAATTTTCGCCGTAGACATAGCTAGTATATTCATAAAAATTAAATTGTATATCATTAATTCCATCATCATTAAAATCAATAGGATAGATATCATTAGCATTACTGTAAAAATCCGGATCTATATCCGTATATACCAGTTGAGCATCGACACTTTTGGAATGTAGCAAAAATGTGCCTGCAATGGAGGCATATATTGTTAAATCCATTTTTTTCATCTGATATAAAATTAAGTTAAAGTTAATAAAACTGCGCTAAAACACAAAACAGCATCTTAAAACGTTTTTGTTCATTTTAAAATAAATAAATCTGTTGCCGATAATTAACAACACCACTTTCAATTTCAATAATATAGATACCTTCGGGTAAGTCCGGAATTAATAATTCATAATTTGTTCCTGAAAAATTCTTGCGGATTATTTCCTGGCCTATATCATTTAAAATAATTATCGTGTGATTTTCTTCTGAAGCTCCATCAATATAAATCAAATTATTATCAGCCCATATTTTAGGTGCCGCTATAAGGTTTGATTCCTGTATTTGTTCAACTAATGGTTCTTCTAAAATAAATTCAGCAGGGGCGGCAAGTGAATAAAAATCCGGAGCAAAATCAAAATCACCTACTAAAGCCACGTAAACTTTATACGGTTGGTTAAATTGAATATTATTACCATCTGTATCATAATTAATTTCTGCTAAGTTGATATCAAGATCTGATCCTGAAGGAGCAACATCAATTCGTTTTATTGAAGGAATTGCCGGAATATCGTCAATTGTAATAATTTCATCCGATTTAGCAATAAAAATTCGGTAATATTTAAGATTTTCTTCAGTTTGCAACATTGGAAAATACAATTGAATATCTGCTCCCGTACCTGTGGAGTCCACTATTGTAACAGTAGGTGCTACTTCATAGTTATAATATTTAAAATATCCAAAGGTATTGTCATAGGTTGGGATTGAATTTGTGATACTATCCGGTATGGAAACAATGTTTAAATAATATTTTTCATAAAGATTGGGTGTTAAGGAACTGTAAATTAATTTATCCGGAGTAAACATTACGTAATTGGAACCTGAATCAGGTAAAAATTCAATATAATATTCAGAACCTAAGGCTAATAATTCCCCGATTTCCATCCAACTATCGGAAATATATGCGCGCAATGTTGCAAGATTAGTAGATGGCATATAAAAACTTCCATAAATGCCTGATATGTCAGAGATCTCAGCATCAGAACCCATACTAATATCCATGGCAACCTGAGCCTCTCTATAAATAAATGCCATATTATTTGATGCATACGATAAATCATTTTCAGATACAATTATACCATCAGCAACTGAAAGGATAATAGCCTCGTAATACATGCCCGGTAACAGGGGATTACCATATAAATCGCGAGTTTCTTCAGTGAAATTTATTGTGATATCAGCACCGGTTGGAGTCAACTCAGTATAGCGTTCGGAAGTTAATGCATTTGCCTCTTCAAGTGATGGTGCAAGAAAATAATTAAATAAAATTACCCGATATGCACTAATGTTGCTTTCATCATCAGCTTTTTGAAAATGCAATTGCAAATCATTTGGGGTTCCGGTTTCTCCCGCATCACTTAAAACAGGAAATTGTGCTGTTCCAATATGTACATTTATTGGTGCCGGTGAATCAGGTGTTAAATTAAATGCAAGTTCCTTAACAATTAGCTTAGGCAGTTGATACGCATCAGCTTGATATAATCCTAATCTGACCCAACCATAATGTGAATTACCATCAATTTCGAAACGCATTCCAATATAACTGTTGTTATTAACCCACGAAGTACCTTCATAAAAATGAATCAAACCATCATGTCGATAGCAATAAACAAATGACTGGTTATTTACATTGAAATCCAAGTCAGGGCTAACAACATCTCCCTCAAACATTTGCAACAGACCGCTATCAGTTGCGATTTCAGCATAATTTGTTAAATAAATTTTTTGTACCGTAAAAATTCCAAAGGCTGACGAGGCCCACCACATAGAAGCATGCATCATCATTTCTGACACACCATCCTGGTTCAAATCAATCGGATAATCCATATCACCAGCCACAAAGACATCCGGATCAATATTAAAATAAGTCATTTGCGCATTTGCTGCATTGGAAAGCCCTAAAAGCAGACTTGAAGCTGTGGAATAGGCAGCTAAAGATTCTATTTTCATGGTGGAGTTTTATCAAAAATACAGGTTTTTAATTAAAATGGCAGTTATCAGATATAATTTTAGACCTGCCTAAAAAATAATTTTGCATACCTTAAACTAAAACTGCGTTAGCTTTGTTACCTTTGCAGACGAATTCAAAAAACACCTTCAGATATGGCTTTCGATATTGAAATGATTAAACAGGTTTATGCTAATTATCCTTCAAAAATTGCTGCTGCAAGAGCTATTCTCAACCGCCCTTTAACGCTTACTGAAAAGATTTTATATGCTCATCTGAGCGAAGGTATTGCGACAAAAAGTTATAGTCGCGGGGAAGATTACGTGGATTTTGGTCCGGATCGTGTTGCGATGCAGGATGCAACTGCTCAGATGGCTTTGTTACAATTTATGAGTGCCGGCAAAAAAAAGGTGGCTGTGCCTTCAACTGTGCATTGCGATCACTTAATTCAGGCGAAAGTAGGTGCACAGCAGGATTTAGCTTCGGCATTAGAAAGTAGCAAAGAAGTATTTGATTTTCTTGCTTCGGTTTCAAATAAATACGGCATCGGTTTCTGGAAGCCGGGTGCGGGAATTATACATCAGGTTGTTTTGGAAAACTATGCTTTTCCGGGTGGTATGATGATTGGAACCGATAGTCACACTGTAAACGCAGGTGGTTTAGGTATGGTAGCGATTGGTGTTGGTGGTGCTGATGCAGTGGATGTGATGGCGGGTTTTCCGTGGGAATTGAAAATGCCGAAATTAATTGGGGTGAAATTAACCGGTAAAATGAGTGGATGGACCAGCGCGAAAGATGTAATTCTGAAAGTTGCCGGTATTTTAACGGTAAAAGGTGGAACAGGTGCTATTGTGGAATATTTTGGCGAAGGTGCTGAAAGTATTTCCTGCACCGGAAAAGGAACTATTTGTAATATGGGTGCTGAAATTGGAGCAACTACTTCGGTATTTGGATACGATGACAGCATGCGCAGATATTTAAATGCAACCGACCGTGCAGATATTGTTGCACTGGCTGATACTGTTGCAGCACATTTAAATGGTGATGCAGAAGTTTATGCAAATCCGGCTGCTTATTTTGACCAATTAATTGAAATTAATCTGAGTGAATTGGAACCACATGTAAATGGTCCTTTTACACCGGATTTAGCATGGCCGATTTCTAAATTAAAAGATGCGGTTATTGCAAATAACTGGCCTGCTGAATTAGAAGTAGGTTTAATTGGCTCATGCACGAATTCAAGTTATGAAGATTTAGATCGTGCAGCTTCATTGGCTAAACAGGCAGTAGCAAAAAGATTAAAAGTAAAATCAGAATTCACGATAACGCCGGGTAGTGAACAAGTTCGTTACACCGTTGAACGCGATGGTATTTTAGCTGATTTCGAAAAAATTGGCGGTGTGGTTTTAGCGAATGCCTGCGGACCATGTATCGGACAATGGGCGCGTCATAGCAACGATCCTGAAAGAAAAAATACCATCATTACTTCTTTCAACAGAAACTTTGCAAAACGTAACGATGGCAATCCAAATACCCATGCTTTTGTTGCTTCACCAGAAATTGTAACAGCTTTGGCTATTGCAGGTTCAATTACATTTAATCCGCTTACCGATACATTAATTAATGAAGATGGTGTTGCCGTAATGTTAGATGAACCTAAAGGTTTAGAATTACCAACTAAAGGATTTGCTGTTGAAGATGCAGGATATATTGAACCGGCAGTTGATGGCAGTAATGTAAGTGTTTTGGTGGCAACTGATTCAAAACGTTTGCAATTATTAGCGCCATTTAAAGCATGGGAAGGCACTGATTTAAGGGGATTAAAATTATTAATCAAAGCAAAAGGTAAATGTACAACTGACCATATATCGATGGCTGGTCCGTGGTTAAAATTCCGTGGTCACCTGGATAATATTTCGAATAATATGTTGATTGGTGCATTAAATTATTTTAATGAAAAAACAGATTCAGTAAAAAACCAATTAACGGGTGCTTATGAATCGGTTCCAAAAGTGCAGCGCGATTATAAAGCTGCAGGAATTGGCAGTATTGTAGTTGGTGATGAAAATTACGGTGAAGGTTCAAGCCGCGAACACGCAGCAATGGAGCCGAGATTTTTAGGCGTGCGCGCGATATTAGTAAAATCGTTTGCGCGTATTCACGAAACCAATTTGAAAAAACAAGGTATGCTTGCATTAACCTTTGCTGATAAAAATGATTACGATAAAATTCAGGAGGATGATGTTATTGATATTGTTGGTTTAACCACATTTTCACCAAATGTTCCGTTAACATTGGTTTTAAATCACAGCAATGGAACAACCGAATCAATAACAGTGAATCACACTTACAATGAACAACAAATTGAATGGTTCAAAGCAGGTTCAGCTTTAAATTTGATTGGCGATAAATAATTAAATTTTTATTAAATAAAAAGCATGTATTTTAAACGATACATGCTTTTTTTGTTTTAAGGATTTAGAACCTGGTATTCCAACCAACTATCTAATTCGCTCAAAAAATATTGTGGTGGTATTATAATTTGTATAAACTGTCAATTTTTGAAATTAACTGCTGCAAATTAATTTCATTTAACTCGGTTGCAGGAATCACTACATTTAAGACATTGTTTTCACGTTTAAAAACAGCAGGCAACTTCGTTTTATTTCCCGGATATAAGGTTTCAAATTCATCTTTATGTAAAAAAACAGGTGCTGAAGGGAGTGTTTTTAAAAAGTTTTCCCATTCAGGTTCGATTACAAATGTGCCATAGGTAATAGCGCATAAGCTGCATGGATAGGTGCGCGGACTAAATGTTTTATGCATCGAATCGAGCCAGCCATTCCATTTTCCACCATTAGCGTTGTATACAAAAACCAGTTCCATTGTCCGCTAAAACTAAGCACATTTCATCAAATTGAATAACTTTGTTATTATGCAATCGGGGAAATATTTATGTTTTTTTGTTTTAATACTGTTTGTAAAACAATTTACGTTTGCTCAGCAGATTTATACTGCAACGATATTTAATTCTGAAACCGGAAAACCCTTTGCCAATTGTCCGGTAAAAGTGAATAATTACAATTCCATTAATAGCACAGATAGTTTAGGAAAACTTGAGGTGAATTTACCGGATACAGGTAAAATCAGTTTGACGGTTTATGCGCTAAATTGTCATACTGAAGTTGAAATCAAAAAACCCGGCTACCAATTTGAGCCTATTTTAATATTTTGCCCTACTTATGAATTAGCACCCGTTGATATTACTTACATGGATGCAAATACAATTATTAAAAAAGCTGCAGCAAAAATACCAACCTTATATGCCGATTCAGCTTATGTCGCATTTGGGTTTTACCGAAATTATAAAAAAATAAACGGTGTATTTAAAGAATTTACCGAAGGTGATATTGCAACTGTAATGCGCATCAATAAAAATGAACATGACCAATTAATAAATGAGGAAGCGTTTGGCATTCAAACAATGCGGCGGACAAGGTATACCATACCAATTGATGATTTTTACGACCGTGCATTGATGGATTTGTTCAGGCAAAATTTAATTTATCATACTGCTTTTGCGGTGTTTAATCCATATTTTTTCAGACATGCCGAATTTGAAATTGACAGTGCATCTACTGATAGTACATGGATAATTAATTATAGATTAAGGGGAATTATCGGAGAAAATCATGGCATTGATAATTATGACCCGGATGCTTTTTTTGGAGAAGGTAAAGAAACCGGTTATTATGTAATTAACAAATCGGATTATGCCATTTTAAAAATTGTTCGCGAAACTATTCGTGATAAACGTTATCAATATCCAAAATACAATAATTTCTTAATGCCGGATTTAGAATATACGGGTGAGTTTGATGAAGGTTTTCTGGAAATAAATTTTGTGTTATTTGAGGGAAAATATTATTTAAAAAACATTTATCATGCGCATACCAATTCGTTTACGCATGTGGCAACGAATCAGTTATTATATAAGGTTACCGACTACTCGGAATATACATGCGATTCTATAGGATATGTGATAACACCAACAATACAACAAACGCTGGAAACCTATGCTAACAATGAACTCGTAAAATATAATTACAATGAAAACGATTGGTTAACTACTCCCCCATTTTATTTCATCAACCCAGACATCGTTTTTTCCGATATAAGAAAAAGGGGGCAGTTATACGACCTATTTGTTGCAGGTGGAAAATGACTTCTCCCCCCCAAAACACATACTTCATTTTATGAGAAATTAGCGGAAAATGGCTATTAATGTCATGTGACTAAGTAACAAATGTCACATTAGCCGGTTCGTTTGCAGGTGAACTTTGTAATGAAAATAAGTTTACTTAAAAACGAACATATTATGAGAAACAAATTGATAACTTTTTTATTGGTTGTATGTTTTGCCTTTGCTGCCAATGCGCAATGGGCAATTGACTCTACCAACACGGCAGGTGTAAACATGTACGCTGCCTCTACCTCAACAGCAGCTGTTTTTTCGAACGGCACAGAGTGGAATGTATTTAATGCAACAACTGGAGTGCATACCTGGGGCAATTTAACCATTGCCAGAACTATGATTGACGTTGTAAGTATTGGTGATAAAGTATATTTTGCAGGTGGAAAATTCGGGTATTTTGCTGACCCACAATACACCAAAACTGTAAATGTATATAATAGTGCAACCAATACCTGGTCAACATTAACAATGAAAACCGCACGTGAAGTTGGTGGTGCCGGTGCGCTTGGAAATAAAGTAGTTTTTGCAGGAGGAACAGGACGTGCCGACATAGCCGGTCCGGTTTATATGTATAACAAAGTTGATATTTTTGATGTAACTACAGGTGCAAGAACAAATGCGAGTTTATCGAAAGGCAGAAGCAATATTGCATGTGGGGCAGCAGGAACAAAAATTGTTTTTGCAGGCGGATGGTATTGGGATATGATGTATAGTATTTTACCATCCAATAATGTAGATATTTATGATATTACAACAGGTGTTTGGACAAAAACCACACTATCGAAAAAACGTGATAATATAACTGCGGCTGTAATTGGTAATAAAATATTATTTGCAGGTGGAACAAGCAATATGGGTGATGTAACCAATGTTGATGTTTATGATGTAAGTACTAATACATGGTCAGTGATTTATATGCCGGCTGCCAGATCATCAATGCGCACTGCAACAATAGGAACAACTGCTTATTTTGCAGGTGGAACCGGTGGAGTTGCGAATGATGTGTATGCCTATAATTCTGCAACAAATGTTTGGACAACTTTAAGTATGCCAACAGCTTTAACAGGATTTTCGATGAGTGTAATTAATAATAAATTATATTTTGCAGGTGGAACATTAGTAGCCGGAGGAGCATATTCCAATTTATTACAAATTTATGATCCTGCAACAAATAGCTGGAGTACAGAAACTTTATCTATTGCACGCACAGGCGTTGCCGCAACTACAGTTGCCGGTAAAGGATATTTTGCAGGTGGAACTATAATTTATGGTTACCCTACTCCTACCAATACCAAACGTGTAGATATTTATACTGCTCCTTTGCGAATTGTTGCTGAAGAAATGATTAATCCGGTAATGGAAATGCAATTATATCCAAATCCTGCACATGATATTATTACTGTTGATTTAAAAGGAATTACCTCAAATGCAACAGCAGTGATATTAGACTTTACAGGTAACGAAGTAATGCGTTTAAAATTAGATGAAGCAAATTCAGGAATCAGTATTTCGAATTTAATACCGGGCACTTATATTATGGTTGTAACTGATGAATCAGATATGCGTGTTGTTAAAAAATTTATTAAACAGTAAGATTTAATTTTTGTGATAGTAAGCGGCAGTAATTCTGCCGCTTTTTTTATCTTTATAGCATGATAAAACATACACTACTACTGATTATTGTTTTCCTTTCTGTTACGGCTTTCGCACAGGTTCCGCGATTTGAAAAACATCAGGTGGGCACAACAGGTGTTTCGTTGTATTGTCCGGCAACACCTGAATTTGACCTTTCCTATTCAGAAGACAGCTCGGCTGTTTACACTACAGATATGGAAGTGGACAGTTTTTATTTCAGCGCGATTGTGGTGGAGTTTAGCGCTGATATGGGTGATGATTATAATGCGAATGAAGAATTATTGATTACTTACCTTGACTTTCTTCAAAATCAGTTTGCGATTACCGGTAATGCCGGATATGGCAAAGGACATACCTTAGAGCAATACCCTGATGTGGTTGGGGTTATTGATTATTGGGAAGATGCTGAAAGCACAAAATACAGTATTGCCGGATGGATAAACAGTAAATATCTTATTGTGCTGCTGATATATGGTCCGGAATCTTACCCCAATTATTCTGTTGCTGAGCTATATTTTAAGGGCGTTCGTTTCGACGCAAATTAAACTGGCAGGCATTTTGCTTGTTTGATGTCCACCCTTAATGTCATACGATTGTTAAATTAAATTTTATGATTTGGGAACTTTTATGTATATACATACATTTACAGGACAAACAAACAAAAATTATGAAAAAACTAATGATTCCTTCAGTTGCAATAGTATTACTATTGGCTTCTGCATTTACATTTAAGGCTGCACAATCGTGGAAAATTGCCGATGGTTATAAAGTTGCTTTCAGCAGTGCAGACCCTTCAGGTGTTTTTAATGATTTAAAAGGTAATGTTTTATTTGATGAAAATGACCTTGCGAATTCAAAATTTGATGTTGTTATAGATGTAAATTCGATTAATACCGGTAATGGTATGCAAAATAAACATGCTGTGAGTGCTAATTGGTTTGATGCTTCAACTTATCCTTCTATTAAATTTACGTCGAGCAGCATTACAAAAGGCAGTGCCGGATTTATGGCAAAAGGAATTTTAGATATGCATGGCGTTCAGAAAGAAATTACCATTCCTTTTACTGTAGAAAAAAGCAGTACAGGAGCAACCTTTAATGGCAGTTTTGAAGTGAACCGCAACGATTGGAAAATTGGTGAACCTGGTGGCAAAGCATCTGAAGTAATTAAATTATCTGTTTCTGTTCCTGTAACAAAACAATAAATTATGACCTACAAAAATCTTCTCATACGCGGACTTGTGTCAGCTGTATTTGCAGCTATTGCTTGCATTGTTTGGGATAAAATATATTATTTTGCGATGATGACCGATTTTTCGGCTATTATCAATATTGGTTCAATATTCGGTGCAAATATTTTTGCCGGTATTTTAATGGCAACAGGATATTTTTTTATTACAAAGTACATTAAAAAACATGGTGTATTGGTATTTAATATTTTGCTTGCAACCTTATCGATAGCCAGTTTTTACGGTCCTTTATCACAGGCTTTACCATTAGATATAATGGCACCGGAACTATTTTTAGGTTTAGCAGCGCCAATGCATTTATTTCCTGCGTTGGCATGGTTTACACTGGAGCCGGTGTTTGTGAAGAAATAAAAAAAATATTGTTTATTAAACAAATAAAGCGACTCTTCACCGGGTCGCTTTATTTATTTTTATGCATTAAAGAATTAATTAAAACACACTAATCTACTATAATCTTTTTAGTCATTTTTATATCATTGGCATACACAACAACAAAATAAATTCCTGCAGGCAAATCTGGCATATTTACATGTGTTGATACACCACCAATTGTGGTTTGAATGGTATTACTGTAAACCGTATTCCCCAGACTGTTTACGATATTAATTGTGCAGTTTTTTTCTATTACATTTTCCCATGCAATATAAAAATTGCCATCGTTTGGTGAAGGATAAATGATTAATTCATCTTCGAAGTAATTATCGTTTGAAGAAACTATTGTTTCTGAACCATCAGCTAATCTTTCAACCGGAATGCAACCGGTCCATTTAGGTCCATTGCGGAACCATTTTTTTGAACTCGGGCTATTATATAAAAAATTAATCAGCATGTCTGATTCTTTGGCTTTTCCTTCTTCAGAAAGGTGAAATCCTCCACCATCGGGTTCGTAATCGGAACAAACCCAAGTGAGGCCATCGGCAACTCTAGGAATAATGCCATCTGCCCAATAATAAGGCCCCCAGCTTAACCATGGTGAATTTGCAGCAGGACCACTAAATACTAACTCAGGAGAACCTTCAATTTGGTCTTCAATAACCCATTTCACAGCAAAACCACCGTAATAGGCAGCTGGTTCGCCTGCTAAATCTGCATTATCGGAAAGTTCACCGGCATAACCACCATAAGCATGACTGCTCATGTATAAGATTTTAAGATTCGGGAAATTTTCTTTCATACGCTGAATGGTAGGGATGTATTTTGCGTATAAAGAATCTGCTTGCATAGGAAATTCCGGAATGGAATCGTCTTTGGAAGCAGTTTTAATCCAGCCAATTTGCACTTGCTCGGCTGTAATATCTGCGTCTACCATCAATGTATCGGCAATATAAGCCCATAAATAGGTGTTATGCGGAGGTATCATAGATTCCAGGCCCTTACCACCAAGGCATAAATTCACAAAT
>Ga0268298_10005625_pt1 | contig 11669 bp, 10 predicted proteins | sample WWTPWeurt_MetaG_FD_194462 | JGI IMG/M metagenome (GOLD analysis project Ga0268298, IMG submission 194462) | Activated sludge microbial communities from WWTP in Nijmegen, Gelderland, Netherland - WWTP Weurt | ecosystem: Engineered > WWTP > Aerobic digester > Activated sludge | place...
CAAAAGCGCCGAAGGCCGTGAGGCTGGTGACCGTGCCTTTGAACACTTTGCCCACTTCCATGGTCTTCAAGGTGTCGGCGCGCTTTTGGGAGGCGTCTTTTTCCAACAGCTTGCGGCGGGAAACCACGACGTTCCCTTTGGCCGTGTCCATTTCCAAGACGGCCACGGGAAATTTTTGGCCGACCAGGGGAGTCAAATCCTTGACGGGGCGGCGGTCCACCTGGGAGGCGGGGAGGAAGGCCTCCATGCCGACGTCGACGATCAAACCGCCCTTGACGGCACGGATGACGGTGGCTTCCAGGGGCGTGCCCGCGTCGCGGGCCTGGATCACGTGGGTCCACTGGGAACGGTCGCGGGCTTCCTTGAAGGAAACCAGGGGATGGCCCTCGGGGCCGGAAAGGCGCTTGATCAACGCGGGGAAGGAATCGCCCACTTTCGGCGGCTGGGCCTGGGAACGAAACTCCGCGAGGGGGATCAGACCTTCAACTTTCAAACCGACATCCACCAGCACCCCCGCGGGGGTGACTTCCACCACGTGGGCGGTGACCAGGGAACCGGGCCGGCTTTGGGCTTCCGCCTCCGCCAGCAATTCCTCCATGCTCATATCGTCTTTCACGGGCACCTCGCTCGTCACTGGAGCTCTCCTGAAGGGGAATAGGGGGCCCGGGGGGCTCTTTTTCCCAAATTTTCGTTTCCGAAGGGGTAAGGATACCATTATGGAATGGGGGTGACAAGTTGCGCGCTCGGGAACCATCTACTATCCTGACGCTCTATGCCGAAGGATTTCAAACACTGGCTGATGGCCCGGTGGCTTTCCAACATCGCCAAGCAACTGCTTTCCGTCGCCGTGGCCTGGCAGGTCTATGTGCGAACCAGGGACCCGCTGGCCCTGGGTCTGGTGGGCCTTTCCAGCGCGATTCCTTTCATAATAACCTCCCTTTGGGCGGGCCACGTGGTGGACCGAAGCGAAAAGAGGGGGCTGTTGATGGCCGCCCAGGGGGCCCTGGGCGCTTGCGCCGCCGCCCTCTTTTTCTCTACTTTCGGACGGGCCCCTTTGTTGTTTCTTTACGGCGCCGTGGCGCTGAAAGGGGCTTCGGTCAGCTTTGAAATGATCTCGGCCAGCGCCTTCGCCCAGACCATCGTCCCCCGGGAAGGATTTCCCCGGGCCGCGGCCTGGAACCTTATTACCTTCTCCACGGCCACCATCGCGGGCCCCCTGGCGGGGGGATGGCTGTTGAAGGCCCATTCGGACCGCGCGGCCTACGGTCTGGCCATGGTTTTCTTTTTAGGGGCCTGGACCTTCGCGGCTCGCCTCCGACAACTTCCGCCCGCGCCGGGGCAGGAAAGCGAAGCGCCGACGGCCCGCGTCAAGGCGGGGCTTCGGTTCGTCAAAAATCAACCGTTGATCCTGGGGGCCATGTCGTTGGACATGGTCGCCGTGCTTTTCGGCGACGCCGTGGCTCTTTATCCCATTTTTGCCGACCTTCTCAAGGCCGGCCCGGTGGGCTTCGGCCTTCTTCGGGCTTCCCCCGCCGCCGGGGCCGCCCTGGTTTCCGCCCGTCAGGTGGCCCGGCCGTTCATCCACCCCTCCTGGCGCCAATTAAAACGCGTGGTGGCGGCCTTCGGCGTGTTTATGCTGGGTTTCGCCCTGGCTCCCCATCTTTGGACGGCGGCACTTTTTCTATTCCTGGCCGGAATCGTGGACGGCGTCAGCGTGATTATTCGACAAAGCCTTTACCAAGCCCACACCCCGGACTCCCTTCGGGGGCGGGTGGCGGCCGTGAGCGGCATCTTTATCAGCACCTCCAACGAGATTGGGGCCTTTGAGTCGGGCCTGTCGGCCAAATTCCTGGGGCCCGTGGGCTCGGTGCTCTTCGGCGTGGCCATGACCTTCGCCACGGTGGCTGGGATGGGGTGGTATTTCCGAGGGAAAATTCGCGAGGAATAAACGACGTTCAAATCCTGAGATCTCCGCAAATTCAAAAGGCGCCGCTGGGGCTCCGGCCCCTTTCCACCGACAGGGGCCATGCCTAGCGGCATGGAAATTTGCACAGGGAAGGATGACGGCCCCAGGTCTACGTCGAGCGGAAGCCCGCCACTCAATCAAGCGAAAGACTCCGTCTTTCGCTTCGACCGCGCCCCGTCCGACTAACCGGGACGCTGCCTAGCGGCAACGAACCAAGTTCAAACCCTGAGATCTCCGCAAATTCAAAAGGCGCCGCTGGGGCTCCGGCCCCTTTCCACCGACAGGGGCCATGCCTAGCGGCATGGAAATTTGCACAGGGAAGGATGACGGCCCCAGGTCTACGTCGAGCGGAAGCCCGCCACTCAATCAAGCGAAAAACTCCGTCTTTCGCTTCGACCGCGCCCCGTCCGACTAACCGGGACGCTGCCTAGCGGCAACGAACCAAGTTCAAACCCTGAGATCTCCGCAAATTCAAAAGGCGCCCACGAGGGGCGCCTTTTAAATTTGCACAGGGAAGGATTCGAACCTTCGTAGGGCGAGGCCCGCCAGATTTACAGTCTGGTGCATTTGACCGCTCTGCCACCTGTGCGGAAAGGGAAAATACGCGGCGGGGAATCCCTGTTATATCACGGTGTCGATTCCCCCGTCAAGCGCGAGAAAAGAGGCGCGCCCTCCCCCCCGTCGTCGGGGAGAGGGCGCGCCGTTGTGATCGTGGTGTCAGAAGATGGTTTGGCTTACCACTTGTAATGGACTTTGGCGCTCACCACGTGGGCCTTGTAATCCATCAACGAGTCGCCCAAAAGCAAGTTCGTCTGGGCGGCCCGACTGCCGGACACCACCGGGACGTTTTCGGTGGCGTAGTCCGTCACGTCGTAACGTTCGAACAAGTAACCCAGTTCGAAGGAAAGGTCTTTCTTGACCTGATATTCCCCCTTGACGGTGTAGTCCTGTTTGGTCGTTTTCGTTTCGGGCGGAGTCACCTTCGTGGCCAGGGCGGAGCCCAAATCCACAAAGTCCGTGGCGCCGCGGGAATGGGCCAAATCGTAGGCCAGAGTGACTTTCAAGTCCGATCGAACGTCCACGTCAAACCCGAGGCCGGCCACATCGTAGCGGTCCGTGGATTTGACGGACCAGTCGTTGGCGGCGTCCTGGGTCACCGGGGGCGAGGCGTTGGTCAGGTTCGACCGTTGAATGCCGATCACGTGTTCGTATTCGTAGAAGGAGAAGAAGCCGACCCGATCCGTGGCGTCCCAGGAGAGATCAACGGCCGCGCGGGCGTTCCGGTTCGACAACAGACCGTATTGCTGGTCCAGGTTCGCCGGGTTTCCGCCGGTCATATCCCCGTCGCCGGGCTTGAAGTGATCGTGGACCAAGGCCCCCAGGAGACCGACGCTGACCGGCCCTCGGAACATCTGGACCGCCACGTCGCCGGCGTTACGTTCGCGGGCGGCGATGTCCGCCCGTCGAAGACCGGGCAATTCGATCAAGGTGCCCACTTCGTTTTCAAAATCTTCGATTTCGAGGTCTTTCGCTTTCCGATCGGCGTTCACGTAGCGGCCGCGAACGGAAAGCCACGCCGCCGGACGATAGCGAACTTTCCCCGTCAAGATCCGCTCATCGGTTTCCTTGTATTCCCGGTGCTCGCGGGTGGCTTTTTCCTGAGTCAAGTCCAGGGTAAAGCCCAACCGGTAGGAGGGATCCCAGTCGGCGTTGGCGCCGACCGCCAACTTGCGGTATTCGAACCGGTCCGTGGAGATGGGGGCCGTGGACCATCCCTGATCCATCCGGGCCGCCCCGGGGAAGGTGATTTCCATGGAACTGTTCCCCAGTTGCTCCGAACGGGCCTTGAAACCGACCACCACGTTCTTGAAGGAGCGGTTCGTCAAGGTGTAGTTTTGCACCCACAGCGTCTGCTTGGTGTTGGCGTCCTTGACCGGGAGCGTGGCGGGATCAAAGGCGTCGATCCCGACGGTGTTGGTCGAGGCGTTTAAGGCCGTGTTAATGGTGTAGGGCAGCAACTCGTCGTTCTGCAACATTTGCGTGAAGGAGATGTCCGCGTCCAGGCGACTTTTCGCCGGGAGGTCGAACCCGCCGGCCAGGGAGAACGTGTGGGCCTGATTGTCCGGCTGCATGGACATGCGTCCTTGGGAGGATTGATCCCCGGTGCTGTAGCCCGAAGCGCTGGAGAGGCGGTCGGTCGATCGACGGGAACTGTCCCAGATGACGGTGTTGATATCGTTCTGATAGAGCGAAGCCCCGTAACCCAGGGAGAGGTTCATCCCCCCCGCCATGTAACCGATCTGGGCGTTGGATTCGTAGACCGTCTGGTCGATGGGTTTGGCGATTTCCACCGCGTGGCTGAACCCGAAGGGCATGGCCATGAGCTTGTGGCCGTTCTTCTTTTCCATCGACAGGTTGATTCCCAACTGGACCTTGTCCGACAGCGCGTATCCCATGGCCACGGAGGTCTTGTCCTGTCGGCTGGCCAATTCCTGGGCGTGGGCCAGGCTGGCGAAGGTGCTCGCCATGATGTTCTGCCAAGCCGCCGTGCCCGGATTGGCCTGGAAGGTGGCCTGCATGCCGTCCGGAAGGCGGAATTCGCCGGGAGCGACTTCGGTGTAGAGGGTTTTCGCGTTTTCCGACCAATTGTGCGGGATTTGGTCGTAGGTCACGTCCAAGGACAAGCGACCGTTGTTGAACTTGGCCGCCGCCGATTGGTCCTCCTGCCGGACTTTCTTGGCCGTGAAGGAAAAGTCGTTCTTGTCGCCTTCGACCTCCATCGAATAAAGGTCGATGAACGCCCCGTTGGGAACTTCCCGGTATTCCTCGAATTTGGCCTCGGGATTGTTTTGATCGACGACCTGGGCGCCCGTGACCATTTCCTGACTCACCTTCGTTTCGGCCCGAAGGGCCGCGGGTCCCGCCAAGAGCAGGAGACCGGCGAAGCTGCGAAACATTGATTTCATTGTCATGTCTCTCCTCCTCTAGCGGTACAAGAACTTGCCCGACGGGTGGTTCGACCCGTGGATGTTCGAGTGGCAGTCCTGGCAGGTCTGCCCCACGATTCGGTTGTTGCCGTTGGTGATGTCGGTGGCGTCGTACAGCGTGCTCGGGTGCCGGGTGCCGGCGTGGCAACGCTGGCAAAGGAACGCGCGTTTCGCCACGAGCATCTTCTCGTGGTGGGATCCGTGGGCGTTGTGGCAGTTCAAGCAGTTTTCACGCACCGGGAGGTGTTCCCAGAGGTTCGGCCCCCGTTTGTCCTGGTGACATTGATAGCAGGATTGGTTGATGCTCTGGGCCTTCAATTGTTTCGGCGAACCGGTGCCGTGGGGCGAGTGGCAGGACGTGCAGCTCATTTTGTCTTCGTCCACCGGCATGTGCGCGGAGCGCCGCATCTGTCCCTTGACATCGGAGTGGCACTGGAAGCAGGTTTCCTTGATCGACGCTTTGACCAATTGCCCGTGCTCGCCCTTGGCGTTGTGAACGCTGTGGCAGGACACGCAGGACACGTTGGCCCGGGCGTGGGGGCCGCCGGCCCAGTGGGACCGCTCGGCGTCCTTGTGGCACTGGAAGCAGGCGGCGGACACTTGCTCCGACCGCTGGTTCTTGAAGGTGCGAATCGTGGCGAAACCGGGATTGGCCTTGTCGCCCGCGGCGCCCGCGTGGAGGGATCCGGGCCCGTGGCACGTTTCGCAGGATTTCTCAAAATCGACGCCTTTGCGTTTTTCGAAATATTCGCCGTGGTGGGTGGATTTAAAAGCCTCCCCCTGCTCCTGATGGCAGGCGAGGCAGGCCGAGGCCCCCACCAACTCCGGCTTTTCCGCTTCCACCGCGGGGGCGGGAGCGGCCGCGTCATCGGCTCGAACCGACTTTCCCCCCGAGAAGGCGAGGCCCAGGCCGCCCACGGCCAGGGCCATCCACAATTTCAGCAAGAAACTTCGTTGGATTGGTCTCATGGTTATCCTCAAGAGTCCGGCCGGTCGATGCGCGACCGGGGTCGGGGTTGCGGCCTGTCCCGCTTTCGCGGGACCTCCGAAATGACTTTCGTCGGAAACAAGCGGTTCGAACCCGCTCGACTGCAAAAGGGAAACGAAAAAAGCCGGGAACCCGACGCGATTCGCCGGCCGATTCACCTCATGTATATATCAATTTGTTGAATCCCGTACATGACAGCGATCATAATTGAAAATATTTTTTTGGAGGCCGCTGCGGCCCTTTGACAGGGCCGATCGGCGGACGTATACTTCCTGCGTGGAATTATCGTCCGTTCAGGAATGGGCCCAATGGCCTTGACTCCGTCGACCATGCTGCCCCTCGGCACCCCCGCCCCCGGGTTTCAATTGCCCGACGTCGTTTCCGGGGAAAAAGTCTCCCTGGAGGATTTCGCGGGGAAACCCGCCCTGCTGGTCATGTTCCTCTGCCGCCATTGCCCCTACGTGAAGCACGTGGAAAAGGAATTGGCCCACGTGGCCCGGGACTACGCGCCGAAAAACGTCGCCGTCGTCGCCATCAGCGCCAACGACGCCGCCGAATACCCCGACGACGCCCCCGCCGGCCTTCGGGCCCAGGCGGCCGAAGTCGGATTTTCGTTCCCTTACCTCTACGACGAATCCCAATCCGTGGCCAAAGCGTACGCCGCGGCCTGTACCCCCGATTTTTTTGTCTTCAACAGCGATCGCCGCCTCGCCTACCGGGGCCAACTGGACGACAGCCGACCGGGCAACGGCCGGCCCGTCACCGGCGCGGACCTTCGGGCCGCCCTGGACGACGTCCTCGCCGGGAAATCCCCGCGGGCCGACCAGAAGCCCAGCGTGGGATGCAACATTAAATGGAAACGAACCGGCGCCGACGCCGCGAAAAGGTAACTCTCAAGGAGAATCCATGAAAAACCGCCTCCGCGTTTTATCGCTGTGCCTGCTGGCTTCGGCGGCCCTGCGGGCCGATTACACGACGCCCAAACCCATGGATCGGCTGCGCCGCGCCTTCTCCTCCCCCATCGACGACGCCGCTTTGGAAGAGCGAAAAAAGACCCTCGTGGAGGGATTCAACCGGCGGGCGGCGTTGATCGAACAAAATTTCAAGCGCCGGCAGGAATTTGAAACCCAGTTTAAAGACGCCAAATTGGCCTTTGAAAAAAAACAAGTGGACGAACAGGTCGCCTTCATCGGCACCTTAAAGAGTCTGGCGCCCAACGACCGGGGAGCCCTGTTGGAGCGCCTCAACGAAAAACAAGGCGAGGAACGGAAAGCCTTCCGGGACCAGTGGAGGGAACGCCTTCGAAACTCCCAGGAGCTGGCCGTCAAAGATTTGGAAAACTTCCGGGAAGAAACCCGCAAATCCCGGGAAACCGACCGCCCCACGCCGCAAATCGGCGCCCCCCCCGCCAAGTAGCGTTTCCCTTCCCGGTTCTTCCCTCCGCGGACAGGGCCAGAGGGCCCGTCCCGTTCCCTTGAATTTCACGTTTCCCCCCTTATGCTAGGGGGAGGAGCCTATGTATACTCGATCACCAAACAACAGCGGATTCACGTTGATCGAACTCATGCTCGTGGTGGCCATCATCGGCCTCCTGGCGGCCATCGCCATCCCCAAATTCGCCAACCTGGTGGTCAAGGCCAAAGAAGCCTCCGTTAAAGGAAAGTTGGGAGCCCTCCGGAGCGCTTTGTCGATCTACTACGCCGACAATGAATCTTATATTCCGTTGGGGTACCAGTCATTTCCCACGGCACTGACCGGCGGAGGAAAGTACATTGACTCGATCCCTGTGATTCAAATTCCGACGGCCAATCAGTCGCACCAAGGAAATGATCTCGGCCACCAGGCGACTCCGGCGGACGTTGAATTTTGGGCTTACGGGGGGGCCTGGCATTACAGCGGGTTCAGCGGTCGAATATCGGTGAATTGCACGCACACGGACTCCAACGGAACGACGTGGAGCCTCTGGTGACCGCCCGGCGCGCGATTTCGGCTTAAACGGCCTCCACCACCGGCCGGTCCAGAGCCCGATAGCCTACGGCCTCGGCGACGTGCTCTTCCTTTAAATCCGGCGAACCGGCCAGGTCGGCGATGGTGCGGGCCACCTTCAAAATGCGATCGAAGGACCGGGCCGAGAGCCCCAACCGCGCCACCACCGACTGAAGCAATTTTTTCGACCCCTCCCCCAACTTGCAATGGGTCCGGACGTCCTTGGACCCCATCCGCGCGTTGACGGCCGCGCCGCCCAACCGGGCCGACTGCCGCTCCCGGGCGGCCAACACGCGGCGCCGAACGGCGGCCGAATTTTCGGCGGCGGGGGCCTCCTCCGTCAACTCCGCCAGGCGCAGGGCCGGGACTTCCACGTGCAGGTCGATTCGATCCAGAAGCGGTCCCGAAATCTTCGTCCGGTATTTCCGAATCTGAAAGGGCGTGCAGACGCATTCCCGTTCCGGGTGCCCTTGGTAGCCGCAGGGGCAGGGGTTCATGGCGGCCACGAGGGTGAAACCGGCGGGAAAAGTCACCGACTGGGCCGCCCGGGACACCGTGACCGCGCCTTCCTCCAGGGGCTGGCGCAGGACCTCCAAAACGTGGCGATCAAATTCGGGGAGCTCGTCCAAAAAGAGGATGCCGGTGTGGGCCAGGGACACTTCCCCGGGCCGGGGCACGCTCCCCCCGCCCACAAGCGCCACGTCGGAAATGGTGTGGTGGGGGCTTCGAAACGGACGGTCCCCGAGCAGGGCGCCCAACGCCATGCCCGCCACGGAATGGATCTTCCGGGTTTCGATGGCCTCTTCGAAGCTGAGGGGCGGCAGCAGGCCGGGAATCCGCCGGGCCAGCATGGTTTTGCCGGACCCCGGCGGCCCGATCATTAAAATGTTGTGGCCGCCGGCCGCCGCCACCTCCAGTGCCCGTTTGGCGAAAAGCTGCCCTTTCACGTCGGAAAAATCGGGGCCGTTGGGCGGGTCCGCCGGGGAAAACGCGGGGGCGACCACGGGGGCGGGGGTCCATTCCCCCCGCAGGTAGCCGACGGTGTCGGTCAGGTGGGAAGCGGGAACCAGGGGAAGGCCCGCCACCACCGCGGCTTCGGCGGCGTTGGCGGCCGGAAGTACGAGAGCCTCAAACCCCATTTTCTTGACGGCCAGGGCGATGGGCAACACGCCCCGCACGGGACGCAGCCGCCCGTCCAGGGCCAATTCCCCGATCACGGCCACCCGGGCCAGCCGTTCGACGGGGAACCGCTCCTCGGCGGCCAACACGCCCAGGGCGATGGGCAGGTCGAAGGCGGTCCCCTCTTTTTTGACATCGGCGGGCGACAAATTGACGGTCACCCGACGCACGGGAAAATCGAACCCGGAATTTCGAACGGCCGCCACCACGCGGTCTTTCGATTCCCGCACGGCGGCGTCGGGAAGGCCCACCGTGGAGAACACCGGCAGGCCCGGCGACAGGTCCACCTCCACCTGAACGATGAACCCGTCGATGCCCGTCACCGCCGCGCTGGACACCTTGGCGAGCACGGTTATTCCTTGGAGAGGAATTTGAGGCCGAGGATCCCGGCCAAAATGAACCCGATGGAGATCAGGCGGAGGGGGTGGCGCGACTCGCCGAAGAGGATCGCCCCGGCGACGGCCGTGCCGACGGCGCCGATGCCCGTCCAGACGGCGTAGCCCGTGCCCACGGGGATGACCCGAAGGGCCCGGGACAGAAACCAAACGCTCAGGACCATTCCCGCCACGGAAGCGACGGAGGGCCCCAATCGGGTGAAGCCCTGGGCGTATTTCAAGCACACGGCCCAAAACACTTCAAAGAATCCGGCGATGGTGAGATCCAGCCACGGCATGGGAAAAAGAATACTCGCCCGGGACCCGGGGAGCAAGGGGTCAGCGAATGATTTCCGGAACCCGACCCGACAAGACCCGGGCCATCCGAGCGGCCCCGGCGTCGGACGCGCTGTGAAGCCGCACCCGGCGGGGACGACGGTCCTCGGGCAGGGCGGCGATGGTTTCGGCCACGGGCAGGAAGGTGCCGCCCTCGCCGTCGCCGATGTAATAGTCCAGGCTCACTTCTTCCACGGTTTCCCGTTCCAGAAGGGCCTGGGCCTCCGCCACGGTCCGCGCCAGGCGCCAGCCGGCCGGGGGCGTTCGAACGTCGTCGACGTACAGCTTCACGGTTTGGCGCGGCGGGAGCGCCGCGAACGCGTCGTTCGGGGCTTCGCCCCCGAAGGCCCGGTTCCCCCGGGCCTATCGACGCCCCAGAGGCAGCCGCGCCGATGGAGCCGGGCGTCGTCCTCCAGGGAAACGATCTGCTCCCGGAAGCGTCCGTCCCGCCGCCACGCTTTGCCCATCCCGGCCGCCACCAACGCGGCGTCGATGGATTTCCCCTCGGGGGTGAAGGCGTAGGCCAGGAGGCGGCCGTATTTGTCCTCCGTGCGCTCGTCGAAAGCCAGCCGGACGGCGCCGCCCGACAACGCCCGGTTCAGGTCGGTCCCTTCCCGGTAACAAGCCTGGTCGCGCTCGGTGGTGTTGACCCCGTAATAGCGCAATTTCGTGGGCCGGTCGTTCCAAAGAATTTCGAGGGTGTCCCCGTCAACCACGGACAGCACGGGCACGGTGGGCAGGCGGTCGGGATCGTCCGCGCTCAGTCCCTCGCCTTGGGGAACCAGGGAGATATCGACCACGGCCGGGGGCGGAGGCACGGCGGAGCGGCCCCGGGCCCACCAAACGCCGGCGCCGAACCCCGCCAGGAAAGCGGCGGCGGCCAGCGCGGCGGGGCCGCGTCGGGAAAAGGGGAAAGGGTTCAAGGGACCGGCCCCGTCGGGGATCAGGGTCTTTTTTCGAGGGGAATGAACGCGCGGTCCACCGGACCGGTGTATTCGGAACGGGGGCGGATCAGGCGGTTGTCGCCGAGCTGTTCAAACACGTGGGCGCACCAACCGGCCGCGCGGCCGACGGCGAAAACGGTCGTGAACAGGTCGATGGGAATGCCCAGGAGGTAAAGGACGGAGGCGGAATAAAAATCGACGTTGGTGTTGAGGCCTTTGAGGCGGTGCACGGTGTCCGCCACCTTGACGGAAATCTGATACCAGCGGGGCTCTTTTTTGACCTCGCCCATGCGCTCGGCCATTTTTTTGAGCAGTCCGGAGCGGGGGTCCTCCACCTTGTAGACCCGGTGGCCGAACCCCATGATCTTTCGCTTTTCGGCGATGGCTTTTTCCACCCATTTTTCGGTTTTGGCCGGGTCGCCGATTTCCAAAAACATTTCCATGGCTTTTTCGTTGGCGCCGCCGTGCAGGGGGCCCTTGAGCGCGCCGATGGCGCCGGCCAGGGCCGCGTGGATGTCCGACAGGGTCGAGACGATGACCCGGGCGGTGAAGGTGGAGGCGTTCAAATCGTGGTCGGCCAAGAGCGACAAATAAAGATCCATGGCCTGGACGCTGACGGGGTCGGGCTTCTCGCCCGTCACCATGTAAAGGTAGTTGGCCGAATGGGACAGGGACGGGTCCGGCGCCAAGGGGGTTTTGCCGTTTCGAATGCGGTGCCAGGCGGCGGACAACGTCGCCATCCGGGCCACCAGGCGCGCGGCCTTGCGGCGGTTGGCGGCGGGGCTGTTGTCCTGGGTGTCGGAATCGGTCATGGCCAGGAGGCACACGCCGGCCCGGAGCACGTCCATGGGATGGGATTTTTTGGGGAACTGCCGCATCGTCGTCAGCACATCGGGCGGCAGGGAGCGC
>Ga0268298_10005626_pt1 | contig 11668 bp, 9 predicted proteins | sample WWTPWeurt_MetaG_FD_194462 | JGI IMG/M metagenome (GOLD analysis project Ga0268298, IMG submission 194462) | Activated sludge microbial communities from WWTP in Nijmegen, Gelderland, Netherland - WWTP Weurt | ecosystem: Engineered > WWTP > Aerobic digester > Activated sludge | place: Netherlands...
AGGACAGGGACATGGTGAGAGCTCCTTTGGGCGGGGGATCGATGACCTCAAACCCTGAATAGGACCTCAGTCCCCTCGCGAAAGCAATCATCGAGCGTCCCCGCCGCTCCCGGCCGCTCCCGCGCAGACCTTCCCACTCCCCTTGGCTCCGCACGAAGGGTGTTGTTTGTGGTGGCCGCGGTTGACAGGACAGGCAGCATTCGCCCCAGCATGTGGTCCTCCGATCCTCTCGAAGCATCCGGGTGATGAGGAAGCGCGAGAGGCTTCATCGATGTTGATTCCCGTTCGCGAGCATTCGAGTTGGAGACGCAGAAACGCACATGAGGTGGATCACGTCGGCTAGACCGATCCGCGGAAGAAAAGGCTTGACAATTGCGACGTCGTTTGCGGTTGTTGGTTCTTCGATCCGCGGTGTGGTAGGCATCCGCCATGCGCATCGAGCGTGTCATCATCCGGGGGGCTCGCGCCCTGCGCGCTCGCGACGACCGGCTCGTCGGCGCGCGTGGGGCGCCGCTCACCTCGATTTGCCTGCGTGGCTTGAACGGCTCCGGGAAGACGACCTACCTGGAGGCGCTGGCCCAGCTCTGGCAGTGGTTCCGTCGCTGTGCGCAACAGCGCGGCTTCGCCAAGCCGACCGGCACACCCTTGCTCTCCGAGGCAAACCTCGTGGCAGCCTTGTTCACTGGCCTTCCTGGGCCGAGGTCTCGCCTGTGGGTCGCCGCGGGAAACGCGAAGGTGATACGCGAGGTCTTGGAGCCGGAGCCGGATAGCCCCTATTCGTTCAAGGGTGATCAGGTCCGCTGGGACTCGGAGGTCATCTCGTGGTGGGAAGAGTCCTTCACGCGCGCCGAGACAGGCCTCGAGACAGCCAGGGTCACCCCCAACTTCGTCTGGATCGAGGCCGAGAACAAGCACGTCCCCGAGCTGCGGGCCAAGGAGCTCTTGACACCGCGGGCCGCCCCCTCGTTCGCAGCAGTGGCGCGCTATCTCCCTTCCGCCCGTGGTCCGTCGCACCTGGAGGGCCTCCTTCGGACGCTGTTCCTGGCGCGCCGTGAGCGCTGGGCGCACCTCGCGACCGCGCTCTCGGAGCTGCGTCCGGGTCTCAGGATGCTCGATCGCTTTGACGAAGCCACACAGCGCCCGCTCTTCCAGCTCACGACGGGCGAGATTCTCAGCCTCGATCGGCTCAGCGCGGGTGAGCGCTCGCTGCTGATCAATCTCTGCATGATCCTCCGCTGGCTTGGCCCGGGGGGCATCGTGCTCGTGGACGAGCCCGAGCTGCACCAGCACGTCTCCTTGATGCGGGGTAGCCTCGCTGTCATGGACGCGCTGATCGCCTCTCCGGCGCTCGAAGGGCAGCTCTTCGTTGCCTCGCACGCGCCGGAGGTGTGGGATCATTTCCGCCGCCGCGAGGCCATCGTCGATCTGAGCGAGGTGTCGCCTTGACTTCGCTGCTGGGGATGGCTGATCTGGATCGTGAGATACAGAAGCTCCGCGACGACTACTGGGAGGATCAGAAGCGCTTCGCGGATCGCAAGACCGTACTCCTGGTGGAGGGGGACGACGACCGCGATATCCTCGAGACGTTCCTGGAACGCCGGGCCCCGACGTTCTCCACGCGCGTCCGCGTTATCCCCGCCGGAGGGCGCGCGCGCGTGCTCCGGCGGCTCGAGCTCGAACGCTGTGGCCCCGCCGTCCGGCGACGGATCACAGCGGAACGCGAGCGGTGGGTCCTGGCTGGCGCGCTGTGGTGGGCGCTGCAAAGAATGCGGGAGGCCCAGCAGATGTGGCAGGAAGCGCTGGAGTGGTCTTATGGATCGCCGCGAGCCGACCTCGATCTCCGGTCGGCGCACACCCTCGCAGACAGCCTCAATCGAAAGATCCCTGAGGCCATGCGAAAGAGCGCCTCTGTCGACATCGACGCCATCGCCGAGGCGTTCACAGCACGGTGCGCGGAGATCCTCGCCTTACCCGAAGACGAACAGTGGCAGACGGGAGTTCACGGAAAATGCGCTCTCCGTGACTTGCTGGCGCCTGCACAGGGTGTCACGCCAGCCGCGCTCCGCCGGGACCTCGCCGAGCAGATCGAGCGCCCTGCGCCGATCGACGAGCTCATTGCCATCTTGCTGCCGTGAGCTGCTCGAGATCGAACCGGTCGAGGAGCGCGGGAGTCACTCGCTGCATCCAGCGGCGATCCTCGTCGCGATCGTGGAGCTCCTCGCGGAGGCGGGCGATCTCCGAGGCGCCGACGCCGCTCGGGGAGGTGGCCGCGCGCACGAGGTCTCGAAGCAGCTCATCGCGGGGGCCGACGGCGAGATCGCTCGACGTGGCCGCGACGAGGGCCCCGGCGCTGTCGACATCGCCCTCGACCAGCATCGCGACGAGAGGCACCACAAAGCGAATTCTATCGAGGAAGAAGTAGTCGAGCGGGAGCTGCGACAGCTCGGCTGCGGCCTCCTCGGGCCTCTCCAGGGCGGCGAGCGCGTAGGCGCGGGCTGCGATCAAATTGGGCGCGAGGAACCCCGCGGCGCCGAGCTGGCCGGCGGCCGTCTTGAGCTTCGCGCGGGCAGCGTCGATGTGGTCGAGCGAACGGGCGATGTCCGCTCGTTGGTCCGCGAGGGTCGCGCGCAAGAGCTCGGCTTGCGCGGCCGTCGACTCCGTTCGGGCGGAGGTCGCCAGTCTGGCGAGATCCTCGTCCACGTCCTTTTCCGCGAGGACGGCCGCCGCGAGGGCGTGGAGCTTTCGAATGTCCGCGCGGGCGCGACGCACGATGTAGGCCATGCCGACGCCCGCCACGATGAGCCCGAGCGCCAGGGAGCCCCAGACGACCACGACGACAGGCGGCTCGAGCGGCGGGGCGTTCGTGACCGCTCGCCGGGGACCATGCCTGTCCGGAGAGGGGGAGAGGAACTGCCAGACGGCGAGGAAGATCGCAATGAGAAAGGCCCAGAGAAGGAGCACGCGGCCCCCGAGGGATTTGCCTGTCGAAGGCGTTCGGGCTCGCGCCCGCGGGGCATCCGCCGGGGGAGGCGGGCCCGACGCTGCGCGTGCGGCCGCCGCTGGGGGACGGAGTCCCGACGCTGCGCCCGCCACGGCCTCGGGAGAAGGGACGAAGTCGGAAGGGGGCTGTCCAGCCTGGGCGTGTGCGTCCCCCGACCCGGGGACGAACGGCGCGAGATCCGGCGCCACACGGCCCATCCACTCGGCGAGCGGCGGCTCGCCCGCGTCGTCGGCGCGCTTCGGATCCAACCTTGTCCGATAGACGCTCTCGACAGGGGCCTTGAGCATGCGCCGCATCGCGCGGACCAAGGCCCTCTCCCGTGACTGGAGGCCCGCGAGGAGCAGGCGGTGGTCGCGGTCGAGGAGCTCGGCGAGCTTCGCGCGCTCGCCGCTGCGCTGGAGGAGCAGCGCCTCCGCGAGGGAGGCTTGCGCGAGCGCCTCGCCCGAGACGGGCCCTGTGCGCGCGGCGGCGATGTCCGCTCGGGCGCCGGCTGCGTCGTCGGTCGCGGCGCGCACCCACGCTCGGATCCCGAAGGCCACGGCGCGCTGGATCTCCCCGTTCGGCCCGTCGACCCAGCTCGATGGAGTTTGAGCGAGCCGGTCGAGGTGCGCTGACGCCTCGTCCAGATGGCCGCGCCGCACCGCGATCATCGCGCGCTGCACGCTCATCGCGCCGACGACGCTGCGGGATCGGACGCCGGCCAGTCGATCGAGCTGCTCCGAGGCCAGGGCGAGCTTGCCTGCTTGAAGGAGGTTGTACGAAGTCGAGAGGATCGGGACGACTCGGCTGATCCGCATTCCCCATGCGCCCAGCCCCACGAGGAGGGCCCCGCAGGCGAAGGCCGTCAGAGACGGGAACCAGTCCAAAGGAGCGCTGGAGACGAGGAGGCGGACGCCGCCGAACGCGATGCCGAGCACGCCGAGCGCCACGAGCCAGAAATAGCTCTTCTGGATGGGCGCAAAGCCGCTCCGTGGGGTGGGTGTCTTCGCGGGGTCTCCGCCTCTCGTGCCGCTCATATCGATTGCCTGCGCGGACGAGTCAACCCTGATGGCGGACCGAGGTCAAGCCCGACCCGCAAGATCGGAGTTTGTGCGGGTTTTGCTGGATGGGCTCACGGTGTCACCCATGACAGGCCGAGGTCAACTTCGACCGCGAGAGCGGAGGTGTGCAGGTGGGGTTCGACCGTGGAATTCCCTTGACGCCGGCGGCTCCTTTTGATTTGCCTGGATGCTTTGCCGGAGGCACCCGATCATGGACACAGCAGTCGCCCGTCCTGCCGCAGACCCGCCGCGCGCCGCGCGGCTGAACCTACTGTCCAGGAAATACAAGCCGATCACGACGATCGAGGAGCTGCGAGACGCCGCTCAGCTCGCCATTCAGGTGGAGCTCACCACGATCCCGGCCTACCTGACCGCGCTCTATTCCATCAAGGATCGCACGTCCGACGCTTATCAGGCGCTGCGGAGCGTCGTCATGGAGGAGATGCTCCACGTCAACCAGGCCGCCAACATCCTGATCGGCGTCGGCGGGCGACCGGTGCTCACAGCGGAGGCCGTGCCCACGTATCCGACGTTCTTGCCATCCTCGAACAAGAAGCGAACTCCCTATGTCGGGCTGTTTCGCGCCTCCCCGGAGGTGTTCCGGAGCGTGTTCATGGGCATCGAGACCCCCGCGCAGTTCGCGGCGCCTCCGCAGGACGAGCAATATGACACCATCGCGCAGCTCTACGCGGCGCTCAGCGACGGCATCGACACGTGCGTCAAGCTCTATGGCCCGGACGCCGTGTTCCAGCAGGACCGCCAGGCGCGCCAGCGATGCGACATGTACCTGGGCAAATTCGGCGGCCGGCCGATCGAGGTGTCGTCCCAGGAGAGCGCACATCAGGCGATCGAGCAGGTGGTGCGCCAGGGCGAAGGGCTCGTGAAGGCCGACGGCAGCCTGAAGGCGAACGAGGGATACGGCGAATATCACTATTACGGCGCTCGCTCGGACGGCACCTACGGCCCGATCCTGGGCAAGCCGCTGGAGCCCTCCCATTACGTGAAGTTCCTCCGCGTGGCGGACGCGGCGAGCTTTCCGGACACGCTGCCCATCATCTCGAATCCGCGGATCTCGGACTTCTCGAACCAGAAGGCGGTCAATCTCGCGCGCTCGTTCAACAAGGCCTATAGCCTGATGCTGCGCACGCTGGAGATCTCCTTCCACGCGCTGCCCAGCTCGGTCGATCCTTATTTTCAGGTGACCTTGCCGATGATGCACCGCGAGCTCGCGACCCTCGCCAGCAAGCTGATGCGCACGACGGCGCACAAGGACGGGGACAGCGCTGTCGGCCCGAACGCCGCGCCCACCTTCGAGTGGGATCCTGTGTCCTCGCTCGAGGATGTCCTCGGCTCGCTGCGCGCCCTGGACGCGAAGCCGAAGGCGGCACAAGCGGCGCTGTCCTCCACCGCCGTCCCGTTCGTCGCGACGGAGGACGCGCGGCCGAGCGCGGATATCGATGACGTGATCGGCTCGCTCATTCGGGATTTTGTGGAGATCTCGGAGCGCGCCAGGAGAGCCGGACTGCCGATCTGAGGAGAGAGCCAGGAGAGAGCCATGTCCCAAGCATCCCAAGAGAAGTACGTCATCTACCCGGCGATCGGCGTCGCCCGCGTGGGGAGCTCCGATGATTTTTACATCGGGCCCGAAGAATACGGGGGCCTTCCGACCAATCAGGACGGCACGAAGATCACGCGTCAGGGCTTTCGAGACAAGGACGGCAACGTGCGGCGGCAGGCCGCGCGGTTCCGCATCTATCGGCTCCGCGACGGGCAGCCCCCCGAGGAGGTGACGCTGGGCACAGAGCACGTGACGAAGATCACGTGGACCGTGCACGTCGCGAACAAGAAATCGAGCTGGTACGAGTTCAGCACGAACCGAGGCGAGCACGGCTATGCGTCCAATCACCCCCTGAGGAACGCGGACAAGACGTCCCCGGAGCAGCGCAGAGCCCTCTTCATCGATCCCGGCCCGCGCACGATCTCCGGCCGCAACGCCTCGGGACAGCGCTTCTCGCGCGACACCATCCCTCCGGAATACAAGGGTGGGACCTTCCCTGGGCCGCTGAAGCCATCTTCGATTGACACGCTCGGCGAGCTGCGGACCGACGCCGAAGGACGCCTGCTCTTCCTCGGCGGATACGGCTGCGCGGGCTCCGACCGGGCGGAGCCGACCATCGGTCACTACGCGAACAACGACGGGTGGTGGGACGACACCTCGGACGGGTGGGTGCGGGCGAGGATCCATGTTCACAAATCCCCGGATTTCGAGCTGGACATCGACGTGGAGCCCGCCTGGGTCCTCTGCGGACCGCCGGCCTACGCGCCGGAGATCCCCAACGTGGTGACGCTCTATGACACCATCTTCGACGCGGCCGTGCGCACCATGAACGCTCGCCCCGAGATCTTCAAAGACGGGTTCTGGCAGGGAGGCGCCGACGGCTACAAGCCTCGCTTCGAGACCGACATCCAGCCCATCTTCGAGCGCGCGAACGCCTACCCGTGGGTCACCGCGATCCCGCCGCGCCCTCATCGTTACGACTATTCTCGGCTGTCCGAGCCGGTGGAGGAGTACATCGGGCTCCGCGAATACTATCTCCGGTTCTTCCGCGCGCCGGGCAGCGAGAACGTCCTCGTGGACCCGAACAGCGGAGTGACGCTCATGCCGTACCTCGCGGGCGACGACGCGCTGCGGGCCGACGCGCCGGGCACCGTGACGGCCGCCACGTCGAAGTACCTGCGCCTTACGGACACCCAATACTTCTTCCTCTCGCAATGGGCGAAGGGGCATTTCCTCCCCGGCGCCGAGACCGACGTCCCGCCGACCGACGCGTTGACCCGCGCGGTGCTCGAGAACTGCGTGGGCGGGGCGTTCTCGCCCGGGATCGAGATGACGTGGATATCGAGGAACCCCGACATCTATTCGGCGCCCTTCCGCATCCGCGCGCGCGACGTGGGGCAGGGGCCGCTCAGCCTGGGGTTCAATCCCGAGGCCGGCATGGAGCCCGGGGACGTCACGCGCTACATGGCTGTCCCCTGGCAGGCGGACTTCAATGAGTGCTCGTCGCAGCCCATCGTGGGCCGCGTCCTCTGGTGGTGGCCGGCGCAGCGCCCGGAGTTTGTTTATCTGGAAAAACCAGGTGCGCGCAGCGTCGGGGCTGAGCCCCCCAGCGGAGGCCGCGCGCGCGACGTGAGCGACGGACCAGGCGCGGAGCTGGACCCCCAGGTGCCGTGGATCGGGACGGCCTTCGACCAGACGGTGGATGGCTATCTGAAGTTCGTCAAAGACATCGAGATGGTCCACAAGTGGGGCGACCTCGGTTTCGTATTCAATATAGGATCGAAGACGACCCCTTACTTCGTGGAGGTCGATCGGCGCCTTCCCCGCGAGGCGCCCAAGCCCAAGGGGCAAGAGTGATGGTCTCGGCTCCGCTCGGTCATGCCGTCGATGTGTTGATCATCGGCGGCGGGCCGGCGGGGTCGGCCACGGCCATCGCGCTGCGCCGCCGAGGGGTGCGGCGCGTGCTCCTCGCCGACCGCCCTTCCCGGGCTCCCTTCGCCGTCGGAGAGTCCGTGTCACCGAACATCCGCGCTCAGCTCGCGCGGCTCGGGTTGACAGACGATCTTGACCAGCTCGGGCACCTCCCTTATCACGGCAACCTCAGCCTGTGGGGTGGGTCAGAGGCTGTCGTCGACGACTTCCTGCACCGCGGGCGCGGTCACGGATGGCACCTCGATCGCGCCTCGTTCGACGCGTGGCTGCGCACCTCGGCCGTCTCCGCGGGCGCCGAGCTGATGCGACCTGCGGAGCTCCTCGGGGTGGAGCCCGCCGACGATCACTTTACCGTGCGGCTCCGCTGCGGCGACGCGAACATGGCAGTCACGACAGCGATCGTCGTGGACGCGACGGGACGAAAAGGGGCTTTGATCAGGCGCCTCGGCGTGCGGCGCCGGCAGCTCGATCGGCTCGTGGGGCTCTGCACCTTGGCCGAGCCAAAGCGCGGCTCGGGGCCGTCGTCGTCGCTCGGTGGGCTCTCCTGGATCGAGCCGGTGGCCGAAGGGTGGTGGTACGCCGCGGGGCTCCCGTCTGGCCGGGTGATCCTCGCGCTGATGACGGACAGCGACCTGGCGCAAACAGGCAGTCTGCGCGATCCGCGGGTGTACCTTCGCGCCCTCGCTGCGACCTCGGAGGTGGGGCGTGCGGTGGAGCTCCCGGAGGCGGGATTCGTCGTCGAGAGCTTCTCGGCGGCCACGCAGCTCGCCGAGCGCGCTGTCGGACCGAGGTGGCTCACCGTCGGAGATGCCCTGTTCGCGTTCGACCCACTGACGTCCTCGGGCATCACAGGAGCGCTCTCGGATGCGCTGGCGGCGGCGGACACGATCGTGGCGTGGTTCGGCTCCACGGGCGCCGAGGGAGCCATCGAGGCAGCCCGGGAGTATGCGCGCCATGCGGACGCGACGCTGCGACGCTACCTGTCAGAGCGCCGGGCCTGGTACAGCCGAGAGCGCCGCTGGGCGGATCACCCCTTCTGGCTGCGGCGGACGCGCCTGTCGGGCTGACGAAATGAGGTAGTGAACGGCTGCCCCCGTGAGGTCACCCGCTCCCCTCGGACCTGGGGTATGCTCGGCGCCATGGGACGGCCCAGCTACGACGACGAGACCCTGGCAGCGTACTTCTACCCCATGCAACCCTCCCTCTTCGACGATCCTGTCTGCGGTGCGGAGCTGCGCCGCCTCGCGGTCGAGGACCCAGACATCATCGCGGCCGTCGCGGACGTCGACCGATCCCAGGTGCGTGACTTTCTGGCGAAATCGCCGTGGCAGCGCTTCGACGACGCGTTCGGGCTCTTCGAGATGATGACGGGGTTCCGCCGTGTCCCTTAGCGAAGACACGCGGCGGATGTTGGCCGAGCTGACGGCGGCCGGTGTCGAGTTCGTCGTCGTCGGCGGGAGCGCGGCGATCCTCGGCGGCGCGTTCGTGGTGACCGAGGACCTGGACATCGTACACAGGCGGACGCCGGAGAACGTGGCTCGGCTCCTCACGTGGCTGCGCGCGCACGGGGCCTACCACCGTTACGATCTCGCCAATCGGCGCCTGCCGCCAAAGGAAGACGCGCTCCTTGGGCACGGTCACATCAACCTGATGACCGATCTTGGCAAGCTCGATGTGTTGTGCGAGCTCGGCGAGGGGGAAGGCTACGAAGAGATCCTGTCGGACACCTTGATGGTCGAGGATCGAACTGGGTCGCTGCGGGTCCTCGGGCTCGCTCGTTTGATCGTCGTCAAGGGTCGCGCGGGTCGTCCGAAAGACCGCGCGGTCCTCCCAGCCCTCGTGGCCGCGCTGGATGAGCAGCGGCGAAAGCAAGGCTGAAAAGCACGCCTGACGCCGTCGGGCTCCGGGTGGGATTCCAGGCGCCTGGAATTTCCTTCCAGGCGTCTGGAATTTCTTTCCAGGCGCCTGGAATGCTCCAACCCTTCTATGACGCCGCGACGTGGACATCGCCGTCCAGGTGACGGACGACAAGGACGATCTGTTCGATGAGCTCCTCGCAGAGAGACTTGAATAGGAGCTGTCACCGCGGTTGAGCCCGTCGGCGCAGCCGCGCGACTTGGGCGCGCGATGTGGGGGTCGGACAGCCGGTCCTGAGGGGTGGACGCCGCGGGTCCGCGCTTCCCCCTTTGGCTCGTCCAAAGCTACCCCCTCACTTGCTTCTTCCCCTCCGGACGGTAGTCGTTCGGATCGATCCCGCTCGCCTTCAGCCTTTGAATCAGCGTCTGTCGCACCACCTTGAGCTTCCTCGCGGCGAGCGCGACGTTTCCTTTCGTCGCCATCAGAGCAGCCACCCATTTGCTCTTCTCTTTGGACTCTCGGACTGTCTCTTCAGGGCGTTGCGCCCTCACCTTCTCCGGGAGGTTCTGAAGCTCGATCCTCTTGCCATCTTCCCTCTCGGCGGCGAGCGCGACGGCGTCTTTCAGGCATTTTTCGAGCTCACGCACGTTGCCGGGCCAGGAATACTGAAACATGGCCCGGAGCGCGCTCGCGTGGAACGAGAGGGTTCCCGACCGCGGCTCTGTCACTCTCGGGAGGAGCGCGCGGATCATGAGCCCGAGATCTTCGAGACGTTCGCGCAGAGGGGGGAGACAGTGTCTGTGCTCATCGAGGCGCTGGAGGAGATCGAGGCGAAACTCGCGTCTCTCGATCATCTCATCGAGTGGCTTGTTCGTGGCCGAGATGACCCGGATATCCACCTTGATAGGCCGCTCGTCTCCGATGCGGGTCACCTCGCCCTCGGACAGCGCGCGCAGGAGGCTCGCCTGTGCCGCCATGGGCAGGTCACCAATCTCGTCGAGGAACAGCGTGCCTCCGTCAGATGCCCGGATGAACCCGTCCCTGTTCGCGATAGCGCCGGAGAACGCGCCCTTCCGGTGGCCAAAGAGCTGGCCCTCCAGCATCCCATCGGGTATCGCGCCGCAGTTGACGGGGATCAGGTGACCTGAACGAGCGGAGAGCTGCGTGATCTCTCGCGCGAGGACTTCTTTCCCGGTACCGGTTTCCCCGAGGAGCAAGACGGAGACCCTCGTAGTTGCGATCCTCCTGAGGTTTTCCAGCTCACTTTGCAGCGCAGGCAGTAGGCTGCAGAAACCGGGTAGCAGGCCCGCTATGGTCGCCGCGTCGAGGACCGTGGCAGCACCTGCGGCCGAGGGCAAGAGATCGCGAAAAAGAAAAAAGGTGTATCCAATCTCGATCACATCCCCGTCGCCGAGGACCGTCTCCTCTTCGGGGGCTCCGTTGACGCGTGTGCCGTTCGTGGACTTCTGGTCTTTCAGCTTCCACCCGGTCCTGCCCCGTGTGAAGGTGGCGTGAGACTTGGACATCTTGTTGTCCTGGATCTGGACAATCACTCTGCGAACGCCAGCGACGTGGACGAGCTCGATCGACCGCTCGGGACCGCGGCCCACGACGACCTCGTCGATGTCATTGAGCGCGATCCGCGCCGCCGCGTCCATGGGGCGCTGCGCTTGAATGACCAGGAAGAGATAGGCTCCGAGCGCCTGGAGCGCCTCAATTCCCGTGGTGGAGGTCCTTGGATCGGTGCCAGATCGGACAGTGGCCATGAGATGCATCGTCTACCTCATTTCCTTCTGCGCACCAAGGACCGTCATCGAGACATGTTGCTCCGGGGCAGCCGTCGTGCGCGGCCAGGATCTCCCGCACCTTCGGCATCGCGTGGACAGCAGATCGATTGCTCTGGATCGGGCCGCGCGCGCAACGTCGGGCCCTGGCGGGCCCCAAGTGGCGGCCGCGCGCGCGGAGCAGGGGATGGGTGGGAGTTGCGCCGTCCGGGCACCGGCCGCCGCGCGTGCGCGCGTGCTCTCGACCGCGATCGCGCGGATGTGCTGGACGACCTCCACGTAGGCCCGACCCACATCGCGATGCATGGATAGCGGCCGCCCGTCGCTGGGCAGAGGGGCGAGGGCGCCGAAGACGGAGCATTTGTGCTCGCACGGCCGCGCCAGCAGCGGGACGACACGAGCGTTGCGCGAAATGGCATCCTCGGCGTCCCGGAGGAGCGACTGGCTGGCCAGATAGTCGGGGCTGAGCACCGCGACGACGATGTCGGCGCGGAGC
>Ga0268298_10005627_pt1 | contig 11667 bp, 10 predicted proteins | sample WWTPWeurt_MetaG_FD_194462 | JGI IMG/M metagenome (GOLD analysis project Ga0268298, IMG submission 194462) | Activated sludge microbial communities from WWTP in Nijmegen, Gelderland, Netherland - WWTP Weurt | ecosystem: Engineered > WWTP > Aerobic digester > Activated sludge | place...
ACGTTGGGCGAGTCTGCCTGCGGAGTAGAAGATGGAAAAGAAAGCCGGAGACCTGTCGACGTCCTTGCGATTCTTCCTGAATCCCAAGGCGGGCTTCTTTCCGAAGCTATTTCTCCTGTTCGCGGTCCTCTACGTGATCATGCCGCTCGATCTCGTGCCCGACGTGGCCGTCGTGATCGGTTGGATCGACGATCTCATCGCGCTCTTGGCCGCTGGCGCTGGCCTCATCTACGCGCTCCGCCGCTACCAGCGGGAGCAGCGAGCAGAGGGGCAGCTGGTTCCCGCCGTTCCGCGCTACGTCGCGCCTGGCGTCGTGGAGACGCAGGGCACGGAAGTTCGCTGAACGGCAGCGCTCAGTCGACGGCTCGGCCGGCTCTCAGAAATTGTCGACGAACGCCGAGTCGAACTCGGCGGCGCCATCGCCTGGCTGGGTGTGCGAGTAAACGAAGCGCACGAGCCGTCGATCCAGCGCGCTGAGCGCACTGGCGTTTCCACCGTCGGCGCCGTCGGCGTAGAAGATGCTGTCGGCGAACGCGGGCGAGTCGTTGGCGAGGCCGAACGACTGCGTGACTTCTTCCAGGGTGAAATGCTGGAGCTCGGCGCCTTGCAGGCGATCGATGGCCAAGAGCACGTAGCTCCGGGTGAGGGCGTGGTTGCCGTCCCAGAACAAGTAGAAGTATCCGTAGTTCCCAGGCGCGATGGGAAAGCCGTACTTTTCTCCGATGGCGTCGAAGTCCGAGAGCGGAACGAAGAAGACGTGGATGTCCGCGCTCTCGTCGCCCGGAGAGACGACGTCGATCGCGAGCGGTGAGATCAGCTTGCTGAGCTCGGGCAGGAACTGTCCCAGAACCTGCTCGCCTTCGGCATGAGCCGCCATCACCGAGAGCGTCGGTGATTCGGTCCAGCGCGCCACGACCGCCGCGTCGCCGCCGTACTCCGTGCCCAATGTCACCTGGCGCGCCCAGTCCTGCACGAGCGCTGCGTTGGAGGCCCCGGCCACGCCGCCCGCGCCCGCACTGCCACCGAACCCCGACCCGCCGCCGGTCCCCGATTCGCCGCCGCTCGGCGCACAGCCAGCGAGCACGGCGCCGACGAGCCAGTGGGTAGCGCGCATCCACGGCAGCATGACAGCCATGCTGGCCCTCGCCAAGCGTTAGCGCTCGGGCTCTGGCGGCGGGGTCGCCGCTCGGACGGAGCGCCTCCGGGCTTTCCACTTCTGGTAGAGGCCCGCGCCGATCAGCGCGGGGGTGGCCACCACACATACGGGGCACGTGGCACCGAGCAACAGCGTGCCAAGCACGCCGATGGCGCCCACGCCGACGCCCGTGACGATGAGCTCGTTTCCGCTGTCTGGCTTGCGGGTGGTCATGAAGCTCATGGATGGAGCCCGTCTCGGTCGAAAAGGATTCAGCGCTGCGCAGCACGCTCGGCCAGCGCGAGGCGCGCGCGCGCTGTCTCGGCCCAAGGGGCGCCGTGCACGTCGGCCTGGAAGACCTCGACTGCCCGCCGGTAGTTCTGAGCTGCCCAGGCATACTGGCGATTCTCCCAGCGCAGGTCACCGAGCTGCACGAACGAATAGCCCACTTCCGGACACTCCGTACCGCAGGCGGCGATCCGCACGACGAGCGCCCGGGCCGCGAACATGAGCGCGCGCTCGAGGTCACCCTGCCGCCGCGCCGCTTCCGCGCGCTGCTCGTAGCTGTCGGCGCGCACGCGATCGGCTTCGGGCATGCGGGCCGAAGCGCAGCCCGACGCGAGCGCCAGTACGACGAGAGCCCAGAGGGGCGCACGGCAGTTCAATTGGCGGGACCCGGGTCCTTCTTGGCCCAGATGCGATCCCAGTTCTCCCGGTAGGCTGCGCTCGCCACCTGGGCGGGCCCGTGACGGGTCGCTGCGATCCGTTCCGGCGCGGTCCGGGTTTCGGAGGGCGAATACTCCACCGTCACGTCGCAGACCCGCGGCGTCTCGGCGCGCGGTGTCAGCTTCACCACCTCGCCGACGATGGGCCGCCCTTCTTCCAGCGGCGCAACTCGCCCCACCTCGACACCGCCCCCGCGGAACCGCACCACACCCACGCTCTTGCCGTCCGCGGCGGTGTCCCCCAAGACGACGACGTCACCGGCGTCGGAGTTGGGCTCCGGCGGCTTGGCCTTGTCTCGCTCTTCGCTCACGACGGTTTCTCGCCCGATGATAGCAACGACCCGGAGGCCGCGAAAGGCCGGCTCAACGCGCGGGCTTCCGCGGACGCGCTTTCACTGGGCGTTCGATGAACTGCACCATGCTGACGCCGAGCTGGAGCTGCGCGCGATCGGGCGCGCCCCACTGCCAGCGGTAGACGGTGCGCGCGTCCGCGACGAGACGTGTTTCTCCGATTTCGAAGCCGAGCTGGGCTTGGGCGAACGGAGCGTAGATGCCGAAGCCGCGATCGCCATCGACCTCGTCGATTTCGAACATCAAGACTCCGACTCCCAACGTGGCGAGCAGCGCGGGCGTGCGGTAGCCGAGCCACGAGCTCAGCGGCAGGCCACCGCCGCCCGCGTGATCCGCCAGCCAGAGCTCGGCGCCCATGCCGACGCCTCCGATGGCACCCGAGCTCTCGTAGTGACCTTGCACGAGCCCGACGAACTCCAAGCGTCCGTACCAACCGTCCGGCACGCTTTCGGTGAACACGCGGCCCACGCTGCCGCTCAGGCCCCCGCCAGCCGAAGGCCGACCCGTGCGGCGGGCCTCATCGGGGTCGACCGGGATCCAATCCGGCTCGCTCTCACCTTGTCCGTGGGCGAGGGCGCGAGCCTGCTCCTGATCGGGGGGGAGCGCCGCACCGACGGCGATTTCGGCGCGCACGCCGGCCGCGGGGGTCTCCACGCGAGGCGCGGCCGTCTGGGCGCGGACACCGCCGCCCAGAGCGGTGAGGCCCGCGAAGAGCGCGACGCTCACATGCCGATGGCGGTGCGGAACACCCAACCTTCGGCGCCCTTCGCGTCGTATTTCACCCGGTACCAATCCCCGTCGCGGCCCGTCACCACGACCTTCGTCCCACGCATCAGACGAGCGACGATTTCTCCGTCCTTCGGCTGGTCGCGCACGATGGCGACCTCCCACCCCACCGTCGCGTGACCACTCGCAGGCGTGACACTCGCACCAGCGTCGGGAGTCGCCGCTTTGCCCGGTGGCAAGAACTCGGCGATGTAGAACACGGTGTAGCGACTCTGCTCGTGCTGGATGTCCGAGAGCGAGAGCGTCATGAACTCGCGCTTGGCGCAGGCGATGAGCGCATCGGCGGTGGCGTCGGGCAGGCTCGTGCTCTTGCCCTTCATGACGTCGCTGATCTTTCCCGAAGCGAAGTCGAGCTCGATGCCGAGCGAGAGCGTGCCCTGGAGGTCCTTGGCCGCTGGACAGGCGGAGAGCGCCAATATCTTGGGTCGAGCTGCCGCATCGATCTCGATGGCGTCGCACCTCTCCCGGCGCGCACCTTTGGCATCGCGGCAGCTCGTGATCTTCGGCTCCGAGATCTTGAACGCCTCCTCCGGCGTGGGGGCACTCTCGGGTGCTTGCGCTGAGGCCGGCTGGGCCTTGGCCGCCGGCGGAGCGGCGGGCGCCCCCGTGTCACCGGGCGCCGACTGCGGGTCCGCCGACGCAGCCGAGGCAGCTCCTTCGGCCTCGCTCGGGACGCTCGGCACGAGCTTCATGCCGGCGACCTTGGGCCAGATGACCCCGACCGCGAAGCCGATGGCCGTGATGACGGCCACGCGCACGAGGCGAGGCTGGTCGTCCCCGGGCTTGGGTACGTGCACGCTCGGGCCGATTCGGTCCTGGGTCATCTGAAGTCCGGCTTCGGGTCCTTTAGCACGCGGCGCCCCCGATGGAAAAATGCCTGGGCGAGCGGTTTCTCCCCTGCTTTCACGAGGGCCTTTCCCTCACCCCGGCATTGACCGAGGATAGCCGTCTCGGGCCGCCCCCCATGAAAGCCTGCCCCCAGTGCAAGCTGAAGTACCCGGCTGACAAGAGCACCTGCTTCGTCGACGGGGCCTTTCTGGTCGAGATCCAGGACCCGCGGATCGGGACCACGGTCGCCGGTCGCTATGTCCTCGAGGACGTCGTCGGCGAAGGCGGGATGGCGACCGTGTACCGCGCCAAGCAACGCCTGAGCGATCGCCATGTCGCGATCAAGATCATGAATCCGGAGCTCGCCCGGAACATGGTCACCCAGGAGAGGTTCCGGCGAGAGGCCAAGGCGGCGCAGAAGATCGCGCATCCGAACATCATCGAGATCCTGGATCAGGGCGAGACCGGCGACGGCAGCCTCTACTTGGTGATGGAGCTCCTCGAGGGCGGAACCCTCGCGGATGTCGTCGAGCACGGCAAGGTGCCCATGGAGCGCACGTTGCCGATCCTGATTCAGGTGGCGCGTGCCCTGGCTCGAGCCCATGACCTCGAGGTCATCCACCGCGACCTGAAGCCAGAGAACATCTTCCTCGCGCGCCAGCCCGACGGCGCCGAGGTGGTGAAGCTCCTGGACTTCGGCATCGCGCGATCCATGCAAGACGTGCGACTGACCGGTTCGGGTGAAGTGTTCGGAACGCCCCAATACATGGCGCCGGAGCGCATCACCTCAACCGAAGCCGGCCCCGCCGCCGATCTGTACGCGCTCGGGGTGATGGCTTTCGAAATGCTCACCGGGCGCCTTCCGTTCCAAGCCAACGACATCGCCGGCTGGTTCCTGAAGCACATGAAGGAGCCGCCTCCATCGATGCTGGCGTTCGAGCCAGCCATCCCGCCGGCCCTCGACGAGCTCGTGCTCGAGCTCATGGCGAAGGAGCCAGGCGACCGCCCGGTCGACGCCCACAAGGTCCACAACGACCTGGTGGAGATTTCGCGCGGCCTGGGTCTCCGGGTCCCGGTCGAACCCGCCGATGACGCGGTGAGCAGCCACGTCCCGTCGACCACCGAACGCACGCCCGTGGACCGCTGGCGCCGACGCCTCGAGGTGTTCGACCTGATGCTGATGCGCGCCTACGCCACGAATCGGCCGCCCGAGCTGGTGCAGATCCTCAGCCAAGTGCGCGAGAAGATCGGCGAGCTGGGCGAGCTCGGCGCCCAGAGCAGCGAGCTCCAGCAACAGATCGAAGCGGTCGAGGCTCGCGGGCGCGAGGGGCGGCAGCGCCTCGGGCACGCCGTGCACGCACTCGGCGTCGACGCGAGCCGCGCGCGCGAGGAAGCCAAGACTTCCGATTCGACTACCGCGGCCCTGACCGGCGAAGCGTCTCGCCTGGCGGAAGACTTGGTCGCGGCCCACCCGGACATCGTGTTCTGGGAAGGCCGCTCCGGCTTCATGGAGCCGTACTCCGAGCTCGCGCGGGCGTACCGCAAAGCCGCGGACATCGTCGACGCTTGGCTCGACGTCAAGAAACGCTTGCGGGCGAGTACCCAAACGGCCGAGGCCAAGCGCGCCGAAGTGAGCGACCTCGAGTTCCAGATCCAAACGCTGCGCGAAGCGCTGGCAGCCAAGGAAGAGAGCATCGAGACCGAACTCTCGAACTGCAATCGGCAGCTCAGAGAGCTCGGCGATCGCGCGGACCTGCTGGAGACTACGTTGCTCGAGCTCGCGACCCGTTTCTGCTCGCCGCTGCGCGCTCGGCCCGAGCTCGGCCCGCTGTTCACGAAGCTCGAAGACGTGGCCGCGTGACGCGTCGTGGTTCGGCCACGACCAGGATTTCGTGGATCGTGCCGCGGGCGTCTGCCCGACAATTGATGGGTCGGGCCACGGGCACGCGGCGCAAGGAGAATTCCCGGTAGAGCGCGCGCGTCTCCGGCGTGTCCGAGTTGGAGAGCAGGGCGTGGACACCGCGCTTCTGCAGCGCTCCGAATACGCGCGCCAAACGTGCGTGCTCGGGGGCGCCGAACGGGTGCCGATCGTACGCCGTGAAGTTCGACGTCTTCGACAGCGGGACGTAGGGTGGATCCAGGTAGACGGCATCGCCGGAGGCAGCTCGCGCGCAAACCTCCTCGAAGTCCGCGACCACGATCTCCACCTGGGCGAGGGCGCTCGACGCCGCGCGCAGGTTGCGTTCATCGCAGATATTGGGGCTCTTGTAGCGGCCGAACGGCACGTTGAACTCGCCGGCGCGGTTCACGCGGTAGAGCCCGTTGTAGCCAGTCTTGTTGAGATAGATGGTGCGCGCGGCGCGTTCGACGAGCTTGCGCGGCGCCAGCGCTCGAATTCGGTAGTACTCCGACTCGGTGTGGCGGAAGCGGCGGAGCACACGGATGACGCCCTCCACGTCCTCCTGTATCGCTCGATAGACGGCGATGAGATCCGGGTTGCGGTCTCCGATCACCGCCCGCCGGAAGCGCTCCTCGCGCGCCAACGCGAAGAACACCGCGCCACCGCCCACGAACGGCTCGTAGTAGGTTTCGATCTCCGCGGGCAGGCGCCTCAGGATCTGGGGCAGGAGCTGTTTCTTGCCGCCAGCCCACTTCAGCACGGGGCGGGCCTGCGCACCCGGCGTCATCGCTGCTTGCCTAGCGCCATCGCCGCGCGCCGTCCAGGTTTTGAACTCGGCTCCGCGCCCAGGCGCTTCATCATCTTCTGCAGACCGAAACGCGAGAGCCCGAGGAGCTCGGCCGCACGCGTCTGGTTGCCGTGGGTTTTCTTCAGCGCCTTTTCCACGAGTTCGAGCTCGAGGGCGTCCACCCGGGCACGCAAGCCGAGCTCGTCTTCGGCGGGCCGTGGCCGGCCGCTCGCCTCGACGATCTCCGGGGAGAGGTGTTCGGCATCGACCACGTCGTCGCTCAAGACGAGGGCTCGGCGAACCTCGTTTTCGAGCTGACGGATGTTTCCGGGCCAGGCGAACGCCGACAGGCGATCCAGGGCCTCTCGTGTGAGGCGCACGGACTTCCCCGCCCGGTGCTTCTCCACGAAGTGGCGGACCAGGAGCGGGATGTCGGCCCGGCGCTCTCGGAGCGGAGGCACTCGGAGGGTGATGACGTCGAGCCGATACAGCAGGTCCTGCCGGAACTTGCCCTGGGCCACGAGCTCCTGGAGGTCACGATGGGTCGCCCCGATCACGCGCACGTCGACCCGTCGCGGTCGCTCGGCGCCGAGCGCGTGCACCTCGCCGTTCTCGAGCACGCGCAAGAGCTTGGTTTGCATCGCCAAGCTCATCTCGCCGATCTCGTCCAAGAACAGCGTGCCTCGATCGGCGACTTCGAACAGCCCTGCCCGCGCGCGAGCCGCACCCGTGAACGCGCCTCGTACGTGGCCGAACAGCGTAGACTCGAGCAACGGCTCCGGGATGGCCCCACAGTTCTCGGTGACGAAGCGCTCTTTCGCCCGCGGCCCATGCTCGTGGATGGCGCGCGCCACCAGTTCCTTCCCGCTCCCGCTCTCGCCGATGACCAGAACCGGAACTTCGGAGCTCGCCACTCGATCCAGGGTCGCGAGGAGACTTCTCAGCGCGTCGCTCTCGCCGACGATCGACGAGTACTGAAAGCGCGTGTCGCGCGCGTCGCGGGCACGCGCGAGCTCTCGCTCAGCGACGTCGAGTTCGGCCTCGCGTCGCGACAGCTCCACGGCGAGCCTGCCTTCGGCACGCCGGGCGCGTCGAGCCGCGCGCCGCAGGAGCAGCTGGTCTCGCGCGTCGGCGATGGCCACCGCCGCGATGGTGGCCAGGAGCTTCACCCACGCGATCTCCTTTTGGCCGAATGCACCGCGCCGGATGCGATCGTCCAAGTAGACCACTCCGAGGGTCTGACCGCGCGCGAGCAAGGGCACGGCCAGTACGCTGCGCAGCTTCAGCGCGTGCACACTGGCGCAAAGCTCGGGCAGCTCGCCCGCTGCGTCGACGGCGATCACCGGCTCACGTTGCGTCAGCGCGCGCTCCGCCAGGCTGCGCGACAGCGCCAGCTGGTCACCGGAGAGGTCCGCCTTGGCCAGATTGCGGGCCGCGCGGGGGACGAGCTTGTCGCCCGGTGCCGAAAGCAGGAGCAGTCCGCGTTCGACCCCCGTCCACAGGATCAACGCGTCGAGCACGCGCTCGAGCAACGGCCGCAGACGGTCGCGCCCGCCGAGGGCGTGGACCAAGGCCTCGACGTCCGCGATCTGCTCGTTCGAAACTCCCTCGTCTGCCGGCAGCGCGAGCTCAGCCGCCCACGGCAGGCCACGGATCGCCTGGCCGAGCTCGGGAGGACAATTCGCCGCCATGCGCAGCAGTGCGTCGCGTGCAGCGGCGGCAAAGCGCCGCGCGCGCTCGCCGTCGCCGACCCGACGAGCCAGGCGCGCTGCGTGAGCGAAGGAAGGGCCGCGGATCCCCACCGGCAACGCCGACACCAAGAGCTCGCTGAGTTCCGCCAACACCGCGTCCGCACGCTCGGGCGACTCCGCACGTGCCAACACCCGCGCACGTGCTCCCCACCATTCACCCCGCGCGTCGAGAGCAGCGCCTGAACGACGCGCGGAGCCGTCGAGCTCACCGATATTCAGCTCCCTCCCGCGCACCAACTGGCGCGCAGCAGCGCGCAGCCGATCGTCTGGCCCGGCTTCGGCGAGGAGCCCGAGCGCGCGGTCGGCATGTTCACCCGCGTCGGCGTCCGCTTCGGGAAGCACGTCGGCCATGGCCAAATGGAGATAGGCGCGGCAGCGACGGTCATCGAGGGCACGCGCCCGAGCCATGGCGTCCAGAGCGGCGTCCAGCGTTTCCGTCAGAGCGCCTGCCTGGGCATAGACGGCCGTCCGTGCCAGCGCTGCTCGCCCCGCTTCGCGCGGCCGGCCCAGGTGTTCGAACAGCAAGATGGCGCGTCGAGATGCGTCCAGCGCTTCGCGGAACGACCCGAGGTCCGCTGCGCACGCAGCCAGACCCGTCAGATACGTGGCCTCTTCCAAGACTGCGCCGGAGCGCAGAGCGTGATCCACCGCGACCCGAAAGCTCGGGAGCGCGCGCGCTGCGTCGCCACGCGCGTGGAAGATGGAGCCACGCACGGCCACGAGCCGCGCGTGCTCTTCCGGCCGCTCTGCCAGACTCGAGGCGTTCTCCAGAGTACGCAGCGCCGCGTCGGGGTCGTTTTGCGCGAGCTCCGCCAGCGCTCGCACCTCGGCCACCGCGGCGCTTTCGTGCACATCACGGAGCCACGCGAGCGCGCCGTCCACATCGCCTCGATCCAAGGTGATTCGCGCCAAGATGGCGGCGCGGCGCGAGGCGAGCGCGGCGTCTTGGATGGTCACACCCTCGGCGCGTGTGCGCGCACGCTCTGGATCGCCGCTGCGCCGCAGCACCTCCGCCGCTTCGAGCTCGGCCTCGGCCCCACCGACGCGCGCGAGAACCGCGAGGGAGCGCCCGGCCTCTCCGCGCAGTCGAAACACCCGCCCCAGAGTCAGCCCGAGAATCGGATGCTCCCGGCACGACGCTTCGGCGTGATCCAGCAGACTCGGATCCGAACTTCCTTCGCCCAGCGCCACGGCCACCGCCACGGGGTCGCGGGGAGTCGAGCGCTCCTCGCGACGACCCGTGTCGACGGCGTGGAAGCTCAGCGCCCGCGGATCCGAGCGCCGCGTGAGGTCGAGTAGACGCTCGACGAGCGCAGCGTCGTCGAGCGCCGTCACCCGAGGCCAGTCGGCGGCGGGCGCGCCGATCAGCCCGGTGAGAAACCGTGCGCGCCCGAAAGCATCCAGGTCCCCCAAAAAAGCCCCGGGTTTGCTGCTGCTGGCTTCCTCGCGCAGGCGAGCGAGATCGTGCAACAGCTCGCGCACGCGACGGAGCCAGAGCCCCGGCTCGCCCCCCACCCGGATCTCCACGTTGGCGTGGCTCGCCAGCGCGACGAGCTCGCGCCGGCGCGTGCTCAGGTAAGCGCGCTCCACCGCACGCCGATGTCGCGCCGCTCGCTCTGTGTCCGGCTCCTCGACGTCGAGCTCCGCGAGCGCTCGTCGTCGAACCCATTCGGCGCTCGGTCGTGCTCCTGGTGTGGGCGTGAGCAACGGGCGGACGATGCCTTCGACGGCCGGCTCGAGCACGAACGAGGCGAATGCCGAAGCGATGTCTCGAGTCCCGGCGACCCGCGCGTCGGCGATCTCCGCGATCGTCACGCCGAGCGCCCAGAGGTCGCGAGCACGCGCGTCGCCGCGAGCGCCCCCCTCGAACACTTCGGGTGCCAAATAGCGGAGCGTCGCGCCGCGCGGCACGGTTTCGTTGGACGCGCTGCTCAACCCGAGATCCACCAAGTGTGCTCGAAGGCCGTGCGGCCCGCGCTCGACCACGACGTTGGCGGGCTTCACGTCGCCGTGCGCACTGCCGCTCGCGTGCAGATCGGCGAGGGCCTCGCCCACGTCTCGCGCCACGCCCAAAGCCAATGCCACTCGCTCGCGAGTCTTCAGCTTCGTCGGGTCGACCGCGACGCCTCGCGCGCGGTCGAGCGCGATCCAGGGCGCACCGGCGAGGTCTTCGAACCCGGGCACGCGCTCACCCAGGCGCCCTGCGGAATGGACGCGCGGCAGCCGGAGCGAGAGCGCGAACGCCAAACGCTCGGCCTCGTTGACGAGGTCCTGGGTGTGGCTCGGGCTCGCGACCTTCACCGCGAGCGCCGCTCCGTCCGGCGCCTCGGCGGCCCACACGCGACTCGTGGCGCCCTCGCCGAGGCGCTCCCCCAAGCGAAACGGGAGCCCTCGGACTGCCAACTTCGATGTCGACCGTTCCGGCATCCGATTCTACATGAATTAGGCGCCTTCGACCGCTTGCCGTCAACTGAGTACACACCGGACGAGGGCGCCCGCCGAGACCGCCGAGCGAAGAGGTGCGACCCGGAGTGGTGCCTCGGGTGACGCGAGTATGCCTACATCGTACCCTGCTCCCACGGCGGACTCGTCTCCGCCGCTCGTCGTGATGCGAGACGTCACACAGGCTCTGCTCCAGCTGCTCGAAAGCGGCCGGCGAGGTGCGCTCGCCACGGTCGTGCGCACGTCTGGATCCACCCCGCAAGCGCCCGGCGCGCGCCTGCTGCTCACGGCGGACGGCACATGGGTCGGAACGGTGGGCGGCGGCGCCATCGAGCGTGCGGTCCAAGAGCGGCTCCTCGAATGCCGGCGAGAGGCGCGCCCCGAGCTGGTCGTCTACGACCTGGCGAGGGATCTCGGCATGTGTTGTGGCGGCAGCATGGCGGTCTTCGTGGAGCCGGTGGAGGCGCGAGAACGGCTCGTGATCTTCGGCGCGGGCCATGTGGCACGCCCCACCGCGGCGCTGGCGCAGAGCGTCGGCTTCGGCGTGACCATCGTGGACGATCGCGAGGAGCTCGCGACGGCCGAGCGCTTCCCGGGCTGCGAGCTCCTGCTGGCGGAGCCGCGGGAAGCGGCGTCGCGTCTCCAGCCCACGCCGGCGGATTGGCTGCTGATCCTCACGCACGACCACCGCCTCGACGAAGAGGCCCTCGACACCTTCGCGCGACTGCCTCACCGCTACGTCGGCATGATCGGCAGCCGGCGCAAGGTGTTCCGCATCCTGCAGCGCATCCGGCAGCGAGGGCCGCTACCGGACCTCGACCACTTGTACACACCCGTGGGCCTCGACATCGGTGCGGTTTCGCCCGAAGAGCTCGCCGTGAGCATCGTGGCCGAGCTGGTCGCGCTGCGCCACGGCCGCGCGCCGCGCCACCTGCGCGCCGTCGAGGATCCCAAGCTCGCTC
>Ga0268298_10005628_pt1 | contig 11666 bp, 11 predicted proteins | sample WWTPWeurt_MetaG_FD_194462 | JGI IMG/M metagenome (GOLD analysis project Ga0268298, IMG submission 194462) | Activated sludge microbial communities from WWTP in Nijmegen, Gelderland, Netherland - WWTP Weurt | ecosystem: Engineered > WWTP > Aerobic digester > Activated sludge | place...
TGGCATTGCGGTCGTGTCAAATGTGGTCGGATCGCGTATTCCCGGGCGTCTTGATTTGACCGAAGAGAAACTCTACACGCTCTCTCCGGCGACCGAATCGCTTCTCTCGGGGCTTCCGGACGATATTATAAACATCACGCTCTACGTCTCGGATCGTTTGCCGTCCGAGTTCCAGCCGACAATGCGAGAGGTCAAAGATATGCTTGCCGATTATCGAACGCTCGCCGAGGGAAAAGTTCAGCTTGCCATAAAAAATCCGCTCGGGGACGAAAAGATAGCGAGCGAAGCGCGATCGCTTGGCGTGCAGGCGGTCCGGTTTAACACGGTTTCAGAGGAACAATTTCAGGTCCAGGAAGGGTATCTCGGCATCGTCGTTTCCTATGGCGGCGAGCACGAAACCATTCCTTTTGTACAAAACACGCGTGATCTCGAGTATCAACTCTCAAGTTTCCTCAAAAAACTCACGACCGACAACAAGCCGGTAGTCGGTTTCATTTCCGGGCACGGCGAAAAGAGTCTCTTCCAGGATTATCGTCGCATTTCCGAGGAATGGCGGAAGCAATTCGAGGTAAAAGAAATCGCGGCGGAAGATATCGCGAAAGATGACTCCGCGAAATCCTCAGAGAAAAAGAAAGAAGGGGAACCGGAAATGCCACCCAAAAAACGCCTCACCATACCGGATGATGTGAAGGTGATTATTGTTGCCGGTCCGGATCAAAATTACTCCGATGAAGAAAAGAAATCCATAACCGACTTCATCGGGAAGGGAGGAAACGCGCTCTTTCTTGTTGACGGTGTCACGGTTTCGCCGAGCGTTATGACCGCTTCGAAAAACGCGAGTGACTTTGCCGACTTTCTCGCAACCGAAACCGGCATCACGATTGGAAAGGATATGGTCTATGATCTTCGCGCCAATGAATCGGTGAGCTTTGGTGGCGGGCAAATGCAGTATATATTGCCCTATCCGCTCTGGGTGCGTGCTCAAAAAATAGAAAGCGCCTCCCCGATTACCGCCTCTTTGAATGAGCTTTCTCTTCCGTGGCCGAGTAGCGTGGAGACGAATGATTCGGTTTTGAAGGAAAAGGGATACGAAAAAACAAGCCTCTTTGAAACCACTCCGTTTGCAGGGAGGAAGGATGCCGATTTCTCGATCGAACCGGATCAGAAATTCTCGCAAACCGATCTCAGCAAGCGCACCCTCGCTATCGCGCTTACGTCAAGCAAAGAAGGGAAACCGTGGCGGAGCGTTATTGTTGGAGACTCGGACTTTTTGACCGATCAGTTTGTCGGGAATAATTCCGCCAATCTCTCTTTCGGACTGGAAGCTCTCGCCTGGCTTGGACAGGAGTCTTCACTGGGGTCGATTACCGCGAAGAACGCTTCGGGGCGAAAATTCTCTTTTAGGAATCCCTCGGAACCCAATCTCCTCAAATTTGGCAATATGGCGTTTGCACTCCTTGTTCCCGCCGGATACGGAGTCTTCCGCCTGTACCGAAGGAGTCGCAAGAAGCGCCTCGCCTATGGTGAAGAAGAATAGTATCAAATTACTTTGAAGACTCCCGCCATGCACGCCGAGACTGCAAAAAATAATTTTTTTCAAGTTTGCTCCGATAGAGAGGAACATGTGAAAAAAATTATTTTTTGCAGTCGAGGCAACTCACAAGGGAGTAGAGGTGAAGTAATCTGATATAACACACCCCCTATGAATAATACATTTCTCAAAGTCGCGTCGGGAATTTTCTTGATTCTCGTGGTACTTGCCATCATCCCATGGATTGGCGATCTTTTCGCAGGGAAGGGGAGTGAGACGACTCCATCGACAAATACCAGCGTGAATCTCGACGTTTTCACGGAGAATTCCGTCGATCGTATCGCGATGAAACAGAAGGACGCGGAGGAAATCGTGCTCGAGAAATTCGGAGAGGATTGGAAGATTGGCGCCGATCTCGTTGACAAGGAAAAGATAGCGGCGCTTTTCCAAGCATTTGCCACGCTCGAAATTCGCGAAATGGTCTCGAAAAACGAGGAAAACTTCAAAAAATTCGGCGTGACGAAAGATGAAGGCATCCGTCTCGCCATCCGTGAAAAAAACGGCAAGGAGCAAATCTTCTATGCCGGAAATCCGGGCGCCATCCCGCAAGAGTTTTCTTTCCGCAAAGACGGGATTAAGAATACCTATTCCGTAACCGGAACGCTCCGTGAACTCCTTATGAAAGACGCTACGCACTGGAAGAAAATGGAAGAAAAACAAGAAGAAGCGAAGAAAGAAGGGGAGTCGGAGAAAAAGTAGCGCTCAATTTTCAATCCCTGTTTGTTTTCTTGTTGGAAACGGGAAAAGACGGTATACTTGTTCCGTAGGTGATCAAACAAAAACAAAAAAGTGCGCGGGCGCTTTTTTGTTTGAAGAAAAATTAGGACAAAATCTTCTCTACATGCACGCCGAGACCAAGAAAAGAATTTTTCGAAAGTTTGCTCCGATAGAGAGGAGCATGTGAGAAAAAGTCTTTTCTTGGTCGAGGCAACTTTCAAGGTAGCAGAATCAAGACAAATTGGCATAAAACATAATTTTTCAGAAAAAACTATGGAATTGCAGGAACTCTTCAAACATATCCAGGAGATGAAAAAGGAACAGAAGGAAATAAAGAAAGAATACCGCGATGTCTTGGTGCAAAACCTCGACTATGAGAAGGCGGTCGAGGAACTCGAGAAGGCGCGCGAAAAAAAGACCCTCTTTGAACAAAAAGCCAAGGACTCGCTCGGCAAACGCTATGAACGCTACGAAGAACTCTCTGATGAAATCAAGGCAAATCAAGAAATGCTCACCGATATGGCTATGACGACCTTGATGGATGGCAAAACGGTCGAGGCGGTAGACGAATACGGCAACAAATACGAACCCGTCTTCGCTGTCCGGTTCAAGAAACAGGGATAGGAGGGAAGGGGGAATAATGGAAAATGGAATGCTTGCGCTTGAGTGTTTTCGAATATCTACACTGTCGCATAATGTAAGTTATGCGACATAAATAGAAAGAAGCAAAGAATAATACTGTGTGGAGAGAAATTCGGAAACATGTTCCAAAAACTTCTTCTCCAGGAGATCTTTTTTCACTTTAAACAAGGTGCTTCTCAATGAATAGACACGTTTACCTTTCTCGTCGAGACGAGACTGGAACCACCCGCTTTCTCGTAATTTTTCAAGAAATTCTTCCGCTCTCTCTATTTCTACTTTATCACGGATTCTACTTTATCACGGAAACCGATTAGAAAAAACGCCACCCCCCTCTTTTCCGTCGTTTCGGAAAGGGGAGTGGCGTCCATCAAATCATTAGCTACTAAATATTTAGGTTAGTTATATATCCCAAAAGGACAAGGGAGATGAAGCAAATCGCATAGAAAAGCAACTCTTTAAGCATCTCCCATTTCTTCGGCTTCCACACGCTATCCCTCTCTCTACTATACCCATTTTTAACCTCCTCAATGAGTCTAGGGAGCACTCGAGAAATTTCTCGTGCAACTTCCCTGCTTGGGACGTGGAATGTGTATCCTCCTTGAACTTGGGTAACCTTACAGGCAACATTTCCGCCGCGGACTATGTGGAAAGCACATTGGACCAGTAGGATCTCCGAATTTTTTTTCTTATCTTCCGGAGAATTTTCATCCAAAGACAAGAAGTAGTCCTCTATTGAGAGAAACTCCATATCTCTCAGATCCTCAAACAGATCTTCAAAGAGTGCATTTCCAACAAGCATGGTTCTATCCCGCACTCTATAGTAGCAGTAGGGATCAATATCCTCGTACCCTTGTGTACGGAAGCTCTCGACATCATCGCCACTACTGCTGGTTTTTTCTTTATCAAGGTCTTCACGAGCAAGCGTTGTCATTGGAAGTTCTCCTGCCTCAAAGGATGTGATTTTTCAAAGTTTGTCATCCTTGTCATTATGACAATGAGGAGAAAAAGAAAAATGGCAAGGGAGGCAATGCCGATAGCGAACATTCCCGTCCATCCGAATCCAAAAATCTTTCCGCCTATAAAATAGCCACTGCACGCAGAAACGGAGGACAAGAGTATGGAAAAGAAGGGGATTTCCACCTCTTCCCACAACTCTACCAACACTGACTTCGTGGCATTATCGATCTTTTTCATATCGAGTACCTCGGGTTTTCAGTAAATGAAAACGAATGAATTGGTAAGTTACAGCCCTAAAAACTTATCACAAGAAACCATATTTGTCTAGCCCCACTCCCCTTCTTCCCTCTGACGGGGTCTCGGGATATAATGCGAGTATGGGCTCGATCGATATGGAAAAATCCGAGAATTCCGAGTTAGAGGATCGTGATCGGACGATTTTTGATCGCTTTTCGATTGCGTTTATTTCTTTTCTTTTTGGGTCGTATATTGTGGCGATCACCGGTTTCTTTACGCCGCTATTCATTGGGATCCTTTTTGCCGGAAGCGTGCTTGGTACGATAGCACTCCTCTGGAAGCTTCGCCCATCACGAGAGCTTATTCGCGTTGGCGCGGTTCTTTTTGCGTTTGCCGCAATTCTTTTATTTTCATCGTCGCCCTCGATTTTTTCGGGACGCGATCAGGGATCCTACGCGGGAGCGGCACTGCGTCTCGCACAGGATCATTCGATTGTTTCAAGCATTCCCTCCGCGTCGGAAGAATTCTTCGATATATACGGTGAGGGGCGATCGCTTAACATTCCCGGATTTTTCTACACAAAAACCGGGCAACTGGTGACGCAATTTCCCTTGGGATATATCACATGGCTTGGAGCGCATATTTCTCTCTTTGAGATCGCCGGTATCTCCATCGCCAATGCCGTGACTTTTTTTCTCACTCTGCTCGCGCTTTTTCTCTTGCTTCGCCGCTTCCTTCCCCTTCCCTTTGCCGGAAGCGGCGTTTCAATCGCCGCGCTCTCCTTTCCGATTCTTTGGCTCTCACGCAATGTTTTGAGTGAAAACCTCGCGGTGTTTCTTTTTCTCTTGGTTTCATATCACGCGATATCCTTTCTTCAGCGCCCGTTGCGCCTTTCATGGTTCTTGACCGTATTCAGCGGAATTTTCTTGTTTCTGACGCGCATTGAGGGATTTTTTGTTCTCGCTGTCTTTTTTCTCTTGGCGATTTTTCGAACGGATTCTCGAGCGTTTCTCAAAACCAAGTTTCTCTCCGCGACGCTTCCCGCCGTTACTCTTTCCGGAATATTCTTTGCCGTCAGCCTTTGGGTCAGTCTCCCTTTCTATCGAACGGTTGGGAAGGCACTCGTCAATTCCCTCTCTCCTTCCGGGAACATATCAGCGAGCGTATCCATTTTTTCCACACTTTTCAGAAACATTGAAATATTGTGGACTTACGGGATGATCTCGGTTTTCGCGCTCGCTCTGCTAGGAGGAGTTACCCTTTTTCGAAAGCGACATTCTCTTTCTCTTACCCCGTTTTTTCTTGCGTTCCCGACATTCATCTATCTGGTAAATACTCATATTTCCAGCGATCACCCATGGCTTTTGCGTCGTTTCATTTTCTCCCTCTGGCCGACCGTCATCATTCTCGCGATATTTGCAGTGGCGCATCTCCAGAAAGTTTTTTCCGAGAAATACCCCGGAAAAATACTGTTTCGCCCAACGATATTTTCACTGGTTTTTTCATCACTCCTCATTCTTCCCTCTTTCCCGGCCACTCTTCCCACGCTTTCCTTTTCCGAAAATCCAAATCTCCTTGAAGATGTCGAGAAACTTTCCGAGATATTTTCCGATCGCGATCTCGTCCTCGTTGACCGGATGGCGTCTGGCGATCCCTATTCTATGATCGCCGACTCCATGAGTACGCTTTTCGGCAAAAACGCGGTATACTTTTTCAATCCCGACGACCTCGACCGAATCGATCAATCTCGCTTTGAGAATATCTACCTCATCGCGCGAAACGGCGATGAGGCACGCTATCGTGATACGTTCAAGGATCGATATCTTCTCGAAGCAGCATCTTCTTATACGCTCCGCACTTCTATCCTTTCTCGCGAAACCGATCCCTCTCGCCTCCCCACCCAAAAAGCCGAAACTGTTCACGGAGCTATCTTTCGCATCCTCCCTCTCTCCTCCTCCATTCCTCATTCTTAATTCTTCATTCCTCATTCTCTCCCCATGAGCTCTTCCTCCCTACCAAAACTTTGGAATATTGTTTTTATTACGGGACGTGTCATCCTTTGGTCCATTTTCTTTTTTGGAATGTTCACGTTTGCCTTTTCTCTCTTCTTTCCCTCATTCGATTTTGTCTTCGACTTTGAAAACTCAAAAGCGGAACGAAACACGCTCCAAAGTCCGAGAACCGATACGGGTGACCCGCGCGGGAACGGGCGACTTGCCGAAAGCGAAATGCTTATTGTTGACGCCTCGATATTCGGGGACTTCTCAAACGCGATCATAGGTGTTTCGGGAGATGATTCGGTGCGCGCGCTCGAAAGCGGAAGTGTCTCGATTCGGCGCTCACAAAAGGCATTTCTCTATCCCGAAGGAAGCCTTGCTCCTTTTCCAAAGGGATCACTCCTTCGATTCGGAGGAGACTATTTTCAAATCGCCCCAAATGGAACAAGAAAACGTTTCCCGTCCGAAGATGCGGTCAGGTCTCTTGGGTTCGATCCGAATGTGTTTCTTGTCGCTTCATCCGAGGAGCTACTTCTCCATCGAGACGGCGGATCAGTCGAATTTTCCGGCGATGAACCGCCGAGTGGGTCATTTATTCATTCGGACGGTATTTTTTACGAGTGGCGAAACGGCAAACTCATCCCTTTTGTGAGTCGCGAATCGTTTCTTGCTCGATTTCCGGAAAACTGGGCGCTCCCGAGAGACGTTTCATTTATCCGCGCGCGAACGGTTTCAGATGAATGGCGCGGCTACCCGAGCGGCTCGCTCCTTTCGTGGGGCGACGGCGTTTTCCTGATGGACGGTGAGTCTCCGCGACCCATACTCGGCGTTGACATTTTTCTTTCGCTCGGATACTCCTGGGACGATGTTCGTCCGGCAAACGACGAAGAAATCAGCCTCGTGCCGAAAGGAAAATTCGTCGATGTATCCGTGCCGCATCCGGATGGAACCGTGTTGCTTGACACAAGAGAAAATCGGTACTTCCTCATCGAGGAAGGAAAAAAACGAGAGATTCGAGGAGAAACTATTCTTCACGCATGGCTCGGCAATCGACATCCGATCCTTGTTTCCTCGGAGTCGCTTCAAACGAGAGCTTCATGCGTGTTGGAAGAGGGTTTTTCTCCGCTTTCTTCGTATTACCTCGAATGCTCCATCCCGCTCGCGGCGCTCCGCGAGTTTCACGGTGATACCTATGAATTTTCAATTGACGTTCCCGCCGATACCGATATTCGAAGGCTTGACGTTTCTTTTGAAACATCCGTGAGTAAAGATTCGTTATTTCGAATGCTTTCCAAACTGAAGGAACGAATACTTTCGAGGTATATTCCCGAATCCTGACATATTCTATGAAATTACCTGTATTAAAATACTGCACTTCTCTTCGAGCTCTCTTACAGACAAAAGAGGCGCGATTCGTAACTGCACGCCTTCTGTATGAGGCGCTTGTTTTGTCGCTTGTGGCGCTTGCCGCGCTTCTCTCGCTCGAGAGTATTCTTCCGGGGACGATTTCACTCCGTACCGGCGTTCTTTTCTTTATTTTGGGAATCGCCATCCTTCTCGTGGCGGAGCGAGCTCTTTCCCGAGCACTTCCGGAATTAAAAAACAGTTCCTCGGGGTATTCCCCAAAGAAGAAACGATTTTTCTTGGGACTCTTTTCCTTCTGGATACTCTTCCTCCTCGGCAATTCACTCCTCGGATTTCATCCGAGTATTGTAATAAGCATCATTCTTCTTACCTTCCCGCTTCTTTGGCTATTTTTCATATGGGAAGATGATGGCGGGAAAGTTTCTCACTGAAGTATCCACTCGGCGGTTTTGCGAGCACAGATATCCCATGAAAATTTTTTGAGTTGTTCTTTCCCTCTCCCAATGAGAGATGTTCGTTCCGTTTCATTCTCCCACAGTTCGAGAAGGTTTTGCGCGAGTTCATCGGTTTTCGTCGCGTCAAACAATCGCGCGGCGTCGCCCGCGACTTCCGGAAGACTGGAATTGTTCGCGCAGAGGACGGGAACACCCGCCGCAAAAGCTTCAAGAATCGGGAGTCCGAATCCCTCATAAAGCGACGGAAACACAAATATTCGCGCGCCATGGTAGAGACGCGCGCGGTCAGTAAATGATACGCGACCCGCGAGCACGATACGGTCTCGATATGGATGCGTCGCGCGCGCGTGAACAATTTCCTCACTCATCCAGGCCGCTTCTCCCGCGAGGACGAGTTTTGCCGACGGATACTTTCGAGTGAGTGATCCAAACGCCTCCATAAGACGCGTGAGATTTTTTCGCGGTTGAAGCGCGCCGACATACAAAATATATTCACCGGAAACAAGATTGAATTTTTTCAAAGCTTCTTCCGTTTCTCGTTCGGATATGATTGGCGACACATCGAAGCCGTGATGAATCACGCGAATTTTTTCTTCGTTCACTGTAGGATAAAATTTCAAAATATCCCGCTTGGTCGCTTCCGAAACAGCGATGAGCCGACTCGCGTTTCGGATGGCAAAATTCGTAAACCAATTGAGTCGCCGGAGGTCGCGCGACGGGAAATGCTCCGGAAAAATTTTGAACGCGAGATCGTGGATGGTGACGATGGATTCGGTTTTTCGCGGCGCAAAAAACGGAAGCGCCTGAACGGGCATAAAAACACGCTCGGGTTTCTGTCGGAGGATCTCCAGAGAAAACCGTGTCTGCGTCCAGAAGAACGGAAATGGCACCGTGTGAACCGTATAGTTTGGAAGTGTGGGCGGCGCAAGATCCGGATTGAAGCTACGGCGATGATAGAGGTGCCACGCATGTTCGGGAAATGCCGTCCCAAATCGCTCGAGGAGTCGCAAAAGATACACTCTCGTCCCATCGATCCGCCCCGCGTCAAGATCCGCCGCCTGAATGGCAATACGCATATATCATTGAATCGTCGTTCCTACAAAATCCTTTCCCAGAAAATATCGTTCGAGATTTTCGGTATCGGCGCCATTCATGACGACGACGGTAAAATTTTCTTCTTCTGCGAGTTTCGAGGCAACCGGATCAAACGGCACGTTCATACCCGGGCTCCAGGTATCACCGACCAGCGCGCGAAATTCCGTCCATGAGAGGTGACCATACCGCTTCGCTGACGGATTCTGTTTCGGATCCGCCTCATAGACGCCGTCTGTATTGGAGAGGTTGATGATCGTTTTGAAATCAAGATATTTCGCAAGGACGGTCGCGATATAGTCGGTTGAAAATCCCGGGCGCCACCCGCTGGCTACCATGATCGGCTCTTTTATTTGGTAGAAATCATCGAGGTCATGCGGATTGGTATTGATCTTGGGATGCGCCCACTCGCGAAAAATCGTGCGAAGAAAATGCGCGTTCATGCGCGTCGCGTGAATGCCGAGCCAGTCTTGGTCATCGTTTTCGATCGTATGAATTTTTGATGCCGCATCGATATAGTTGCGCGCCGTCTTACCGCCGCCCACAACGAGTACAAACGAATACCCTTCCCGCACGCGAGAGACAATGCCGTCGTGAAATCGCCCCACAAAATCGGTATCAATCCCACTTGGCACCACCAGCGATCCGCCGACCGAAATGAGAAATCGTTTTGAAGCGTCATGTTTCACGGCATTTAACTCAAAAAATTCATCACTTCTTCAAAAGACATAATTTTCGATTCGCTTTCCGTTCGTCGTTTCACTTCCGCGCCGCCTTTTCCAAGAGAACGTTTGGAGATAACGAGGCGATATGGGATGCCGAGGAGATCGCTGTCGCCGAATTTTTCCCCGGCGCTCGTGTCGCGATCATCAAAGAGTGTTTCGATACCGGCCGTTTGCAATTTTTCATACCATTCATTTGCCTCCGTGTCTGCCCCGAGCGAGAGGAGATGCACCTGAAACGGCGCGACACTTTCGGGCCACACGATTCCCTTTTCGTCGGAAAGAACTTCGACAATCGTTCCCAGAAGTCGCGAGGGGCCAATGCCATAGCTTCCCATAATAACCGGCCTCGCCGTCCCGTTTTCGTCCTTATAAGTCAATCCAAGCGCTTCCGAAAATCGCGTGCCAAGTTTGAAAATATTCCCAACTTCAATCGAGGTTACCCTCTCGAGTTCCTCCTTTTGGAGACCGAGATCGGCAAGTACTTCATCGGTATAGACTTCTTCGTTTATGGCAATGCCCTTTTTACGAGACAGATAGATTGTATCCTCGCCGGCGTCGCTCACGGTTTGGAATTCGTGGCTATATTTCGAAAAGACGCCACCGCTCGCAAACGTCTTGAACGTGCGCGCGCCAATACCAACTCGAGAGAATATTTTTATATATGCTTCGGCACACCGCTCGTAGAACGTATCCAACTCTTCCTGTGTCGCATTAAACGAATAGAGATCTTTCATGAGAAATTCTCGTCCGCGCATAATGCCACTTTTGGCGCGTTCTTCATTTCTGAATTTTGTTTGTATCTGGTACGCGTACACGGGGAGGTCGCGATAGGATGCGATATGTTGTTTCATCATCGCTGTGATTGCTTCTTCGTGCGTGAAACCAAGACCAAGTTCCGTACCGTTTTTGAGTGTGGTCTTAAACCAATTATCGACTACATCATCGCTCCAACGATCAGTTGTTTGCCAGAGTTCCGGATTCTGAAGTGCGGTCAAAAAGACTTCTTGCCCGCCTATTCGATTCATTTCTTCACGAATGATATTTTCAATTTTCTGAAGCACGCGAAGTCCAAGCGGCAAAAACGTATACACCCCCGCCATTTCTTTGTGAATGAAGCTGGCGCGAATGAGGAGTTGCGCGTTCCGACTCACCTCATCCGCCGGATTCTCCTTTCGAGTTTTCGTGAAAAGTTGCGAGTGTTTCATAGAGTGCATTTTCCGTATCTTTTCATTTTCAATTTTGAATTTTTCATTCTGCATTTTTTCTTACCACCCCTTTTTCTCCAAAGCATTTTTCGCGGATTCGCGCTGAGCCTCCTGCTTGGAGGCGCCTTCACCCTCGGCGACGAGGTCATCTCCAAGGTACGCGCCGGCGGTAAATCGTTTGTCGTGATCGGGACCAAACTCGGAAAGGACGCGATAAGACGGCGTGATACTGAGTCGCGTCTGCGCCTCTTCCTGGAATCGACTTTTCGGATCCGCGTAGAGTTTTTGCTCGAAGACCTCGGGAAGATGCCTGACGACAACGCGAAGAATGAACGCCTTTGCCGCTTCGTACCCCTGATCGAGATAGAGCGCGCCAATAATCGCCTCCATCGCGTTCGCCACGAGATACTGTCGTGATCGCCCGGTGTCTTTCGCTTCGCCCCGACTCATCAGAAGAAAGGGCTCGATGTCGAGTTCGGCGCCGACGCGCGAGAGCATCTCGCCATTGACGAGCGCTGCGCGCCAGCTTGTAAGCTCCCCTTCGGGATTGGGATAGTGATGATACAAATATTCCGTTACCACGAGCTCGAGAACCGCGTCCCCCAAAAACTCAAGGCGCTCATTGTGTTCGAGCGGATAGTTTCGGTGCTCATTGAGATACGATCGGTGAGTAAACGCGGACT
>Ga0268298_10005629_pt1 | contig 11665 bp, 8 predicted proteins | sample WWTPWeurt_MetaG_FD_194462 | JGI IMG/M metagenome (GOLD analysis project Ga0268298, IMG submission 194462) | Activated sludge microbial communities from WWTP in Nijmegen, Gelderland, Netherland - WWTP Weurt | ecosystem: Engineered > WWTP > Aerobic digester > Activated sludge | place: Netherlands...
CTCGGCTTCGACGATGCCCTCGCCGATATCGGGCATCTTGATCACGTGTTCACTCATGTCATGTCTCCGTCACGCGGCGCAGGGCGGCGGCGACGCGGTCGGGCCCTGGGAAGTAGGCCCACTCGTGCGCGTGCGGGTAGGGCGTGTCGTAGCCGGCCACGCGCTCGATGGGGGCCTCGAGGTGATAGAAGCAATGCTCCTGCACCAGGGCCACCAGCTCGGCGCCAAAGCCGCTGGTGCGCGTGGCCTCGTGCACCACCACGCAGCGGCCGGTGCGCTGCACCGATTGCACGATGGCTGGCAGATCGAGCGGCCACAGGCTGCGCAGATCGATGATCTCGGCGCGGATGCCGCTCTCGCGCACGGCAGCCTCGCACACGAACACCATGGTGCCGTAGGTGAGGATGGTGGCCGCGTCACCTGCAAGGTAGGTTGCGGCGCTCTCCAGCGGCACGGTGTAGTGGCCCTCGGGCACCAGGCCCATCGGGTGCTCGCTCCAGGGCACCATCGGCCGGTCGTGGTGGCCGTCGAAGGGGCCGTTGTACAGGCGCTTGGGCTCCAGAAAGATGACAGGGTCGTTGCACTCGATGGCTGCGATCAGCAGGCCCTTGGCATCGCGCGGGTTGCTGGGCATCACGGTGCGCAGGCCGCACACGTGGGTGAACAGCGCCTCGGGGCTCTGGCTGTGCGTCTGCCCGCCGTAGATGCCGCCGCCGCAGGGCATGCGGATGGTGATGGGCGCGGTGAAGTCGCCCGCCGAGCGGTGCCGCAGGCGCGCGGCCTCGGACACGATCTGGTCGGAGGCGGGGTAGAAGTAGTCGGCAAACTGGATCTCCACCACCGGCCGCAGCCCGTAGGCGCCCATGCCCACGGCGGCGCCCACGATGCCGCCCTCGGAGATGGGTGCGTCGAACACGCGCTGGTTGCCGTACTTGGCCTGCAGGCCATCGGTGCAGCGGAACACGCCACCAAAGTAGCCCACGTCCTGGCCGTAGATCACCACGTCGGGGTCGCGCTCGAGCATCACGTCCATGGCCGAGCGCAAGGCCTGCACCATGGTCATGGGCACCAGCTTGTCGTTTTGCTCAGCGGCCATGGTAGGCCTCCACTTCGGCCAGTTGCGCGCGCAGGTGCGGTGGCATGGTCTCGTACACGTCCTCGAAGATGGTGGCCAGCGGCGGGATGTGGCCGTCGAGCAGGGTGCCGTGCGATTCGGCCTCCTTCTGCGCGGCCAGCACCTCGGCCTCCAGCTCGCGCTGTGCCGTGTCGTGCTCGGCATCGGTCCAGTGACCGTTGGCGATCAGGTGCAGCTTCAAGCGCGTGATGGGGTCGCCGAGCGGGAAGTGCTGCCAGTCATCGCCTGGGCGATAGCGCGATGGATCGTCGGCGGTGGAGTGCGCGCCGCCGCGGTAGGTGACCCACTCGATCAGCGCCGGCCCCAGGTTGCGGCGCGTGCGCTCCAGCGCCCAGCGCGAGGCGGCCAGGCAGGCCAGGAAGTCATTGCCGTCCACCCGCAGCGAGGCGATGCCGCAGCCCACGCCGCGTGCGGCAAAGGTGGTGGCCTCGCCGCCGGCAATCGCCTGGAAGGTGGAGATGGCCCACTGGTTGTTCACCACGTTCAGCACCACCGGGGCGCGGTACACGTGGGCAAAGGTGAGCGCGGTGTGGAAGTCGCTCTCGGCGGTGGCGCCGTCGCCGATCCAGGCCGAGGCCACCTTGGTGTCGCCCTTGATCGCCGAGGCCATGGCCCAGCCCACGGCCTGGATGAACTGCGTGGCCAGGTTGCCCGAGATCGAGAAGAAGCCGGCGCGCTTGATCGAATACATCACCGGCAGCTGCCGGCCCTTGAGCGGATCGAGCTCGTTGGACATCAGCTGGCACATCAGCTGCGTCATCGGCACGTCGTCCCGCGCCAGCAGCAGGCCCTGCTGCCGGTAGGTGGGGAAGCACATGTCGCCCGGCGCCAGCACCAGCGCATGGGCGTTGGCGATGGCCTCCTCGCCCAGGCACTGCATGTAGAACGACACCTTCTTCTGCCGCTGCGCCATCTGCATGCGGGTGTCGAAGATGCGCGTGCGCATCATCGCGCGCAGGCCGCGCTTGAGCAGGGCGGGGTCTTCATCGGTGGCCCAAGGGCCCACGGCATTGCCGTTGTCGTCGAGCACGCGCACCAGGCTGTAGGCCAGGTCGGCGGTGTCCACGGGGGCGGTATCGATGGGTGGCCGCCGCGCGGCACCGGCCGGGGCCAGGTGCAGAAAGCTGAAGTCCGTGGCGTGGCCGGGGCGTCCGGTGGGCTCGGGCACGTGCAGGTGCAGGCGCTCGGCGTTCGGTGCTCGGTCTGGCGAATCCATGTCCATGGCGGTCCCCATGGCCCGATCGTGTCGGGCCCGTTGATGAGCTGGTGCAGTGTCGCCCGGATGCAGGATCACTGCGCACCGGGCCACTGCGGCGCAGGTTATCGTAAACGCGGGCCCGGTGGCCATGACCCTGCTCAATCGGCTGACCGGGCCGGGTGCCCGCCGCTACAGTACGGCATCGCAGCATTTCCTGGATCTGGCCCCATGGGTGACGCTCCCCGCTCGCAGCCTTTGCGCCCCTTGCTCCCGCGCGCGGGATTGAAGGGCCGCCAGCCCGACGACGACGCCGTGGCCGAGCTGCGCGCCCTGATCGGCGCCGGCCCGCATGCGCGCGATCGCCTGATCGAGCTGCTGCATGTGCTCAACGATGCGCACGGCGCCTTGTTCGAGCGGCACCTGGTGGCGCTGGCCGCCGAGATGCGGCTGGGCGTGGCCGAGGTGTACGAGGTGGCCAGCTTCTATCACCACTTCGAGGTGCGGCGCGATGGCGACGCGCCACCGGCCGTCAACGTGCGCGTGTGCGACAGCGTCTCGTGCGCGATGGCCGGCGCCGTCGCGCTCACCGAGCGCTTGCAAGCCGTGCTGGGCCCGGGCGTGCGCGTGCAGAACGTGGCGTGCGTCGGCCGCTGCGAGCAGGCGCCCGTGGCGGTGGTGGGCCAGCGGCCGGTGCCGCAGGCGGACGAGGCTGCGGTGCGGATGGCGCTGTCGCAGGCGCCGCATCAGCACCCCTTGGCCCGCGACGACGCGAGCTTCGATCCGGCCGCGAACGCACCTTGCGCCATCACAACAAACAGCGATGAGATTGCCCCGCCCTGCGTCGGCTACGACGCCTACCTCGCCAGCGGTGGCTACGCCCTGGCGGCCGCGCTGGTGCAGGGCGAGCAGCCCACCGACGAGGTGCTGACGGCGATGGAGGCCTCGGGCCTGCGCGGCCTGGGCGGCGCTGGTTTCCCAGCCGGGCGCAAGTGGCGCATCGTGGGCGAGCAGCCCGCGCCGCGCCTGATGGCGGTGAACATCGACGAGGGCGAGCCCGGCACCTTCAAGGACCGCACCTACCTCGAGCGCGACCCGCACCGCTTTCTCGAAGGCGTGCTGGTGGCCGCGCAGGTGGTGGGCATCGAGGCCGTCTACATCTACCTGCGCGATGAGTACGCCGGCTGCCGCGCCTTGCTGCAGCGCGAGCTGCAACGCCTGCAAGCCCAGCCGCCGTGCCCCCTGCCGCACATCGAGCTGCGGCGCGGCGCCGGGGCCTACATCTGCGGTGAAGAGTCCGCGATGATCCAGAGCATCGAAGGCCAGCGCGGTGAGCCGCGCCTGCGCCCGCCCTACATCGCGCAGGTGGGCTTGTTTGGCCGACCCACGCTGGAGCACAACTTCGAGACCCTGTACTGGGTGCGCGACATCGTGCAGCGCGGCCCGGCCTGGTTCACATCCTTCGGCCGGCATGGCCGCACGGGGCTGCGCAGCTTCAGCGTGAGCGGCCGCGTGCGCGAGCCGGGCGTCAAGCTGGCGCCGGCCGGTATCACGCTGCGCGAGCTGGTGGACGATTTCTGTGGCGGCATGGCCGAGGGCCACACGCTGCAGGCCTACCTGCCGGGCGGCGCGTCGGGCGGCATCCTGCCGGCCGCGCTGGCCGATGTGCCGCTCGATTTCGATACTTTGCAGCCCCACGGCTGCTTCATCGGCTCGGCCGCGGTGATGGTGCTGAGCCAGCACGACAGCGTACGCGACATTGCGCTCAACACCATGCGCTTCTTCGCCCACGAGAGCTGCGGCCAGTGCACGCCCTGCCGCGTGGGCACCGACAAGGCCGCGCAGCTCATGCAGGCGCCGAAATGGGACCACGCCACGCTCAATGACCTGAGCGAGGTGATGATCGATGCGTCCATCTGCGGGCTGGGCCAGGCCGCGCCCAATGCCATCCGCTGCGTGCAACGCTACTTTGCGGACGAGGTCTGAGCATGCCAACGATTGATTTCACACTCGACGGCCTGGCGCTGAAGGCCGAAACCGGCGAAACCATCCTGCAAGCCGCGCAACGCCACGGCGTGGCCATCCCCCGCCTGTGCTTCACCGACAGCCAGCGCGCCGCCGGCAATTGCCGAGCCTGCGTGGTGGAGATCGCAGGCGAACGCACGCTCGCGCCCAGTTGCTGCCGCGCGGTGCAGCCGGGCATGGTGGTGCAGGCGCAAAGCGAACGCGCCCTCAAGAGCCAGAAGATGGTGCTCGAGCTGCTGCTCGCCGATGCACCCACCCAAGGCCAGCAATGGCTCGATGGCGACGCCAGCCAGCCGCATGGCGAGCTCAGCCACTGGGCCAAACAACTGGGAGTGCAGCCGCGCGCCGCACTCACCGCGCTGCGCCGCCCCGCACCGGCCCCCGACCTGAGCCACCCGGCCATGGCGGTGAACCTGGACGCCTGCATCCAGTGCACCCGCTGCGTGCGCGCCTGCCGCGAGCTGCAGATGAACGACGTGATCGGCATGGCCGGCCGCGGCGCCGACGCGCACATCGTCTTCGATCTGGGCGACGCGATGGGCGCATCCAGCTGCGTGGCCTGCGGCGAGTGCGTGCAGGCCTGCCCCACCGGGGCGCTGAGCAACCGCACGCTCGTCGGCGATCAGCGCGTGGACAAGGCAGTGGATTCCGTCTGCCCCTACTGCGGCGTGGGCTGCCTGCTGACCTACAAAGTACGCGACAACCGGATCGTGGCCGTGGACGGCCGCGACGGCCCCGCCAACCACGGCCGCCTTTGCGTCAAGGGCCGCTTCGGCTACGACTACGCGCACCACGCGCAGCGCCTGCTGCGCCCGCTGATCCGCAAGGCCGGCGTGCCCAAGCTCACCGGCGCGCAGCAGCACCCGGCCGACTGGCACGAGGTGTTCCGCGAGGCCAGCTGGGACGAGGCCCTGGCCCTGGCCGCCGGCGGCCTGAAATCGCTGCGCGACACGCACGGCCCCAAGGCGCTGGCCGGCTTCGGCTCGGCCAAGGGCAGCAACGAGGAGGCCTACCTGTTCCAGAAGCTGGTGCGCACGGGCTTCGGCAGCAACAACGTGGACCACTGCACCCGCCTGTGCCACGCCAGCAGCGTGGCCGCGCTGCTCGAGGGCGTGGGCTCGGGCGCGGTGAGCAACCCGGCGGGCGACGTGCTGCAGGCCGATCTGGTGATCGTGATCGGCTCCAACCCCACGTCCAACCACCCGGTGGCCGCCACCTGGATGAAGAACGCGGCCTCGCACGGCACGCGCTTCGTGCTGGCTGATCCACGCCGCACCGAGCTCTCGCGCCACGCCTGGCGCACCCTGCAGTTCAAGCCCGACACCGACGTGGCCCTGCTCAACGCCATGATCCACACGGTGATCGACGAGGGCCTGACCGACGCCGAATTCATCCGCCAGCGCGTGGACAACTTCGAGGCCTTGAAGGCCAATGTGCAGGGCTACTCGGCCGAGGCCATGGCGCCGATCTGCGGCATCCCGGCCGAGACCATCCGCGAGGTGGCTCGCGCCTATGCCCGCAGCCCGGCGGCGATGATCCTGTGGGGCATGGGCGTGAGCCAGCACGTGCACGGCACCGACAACGTGCGCTGCCTCATCGCGCTGGCCAGCGTCACCGGCCAGATCGGCAAGCCCGGCAGCGGCCTGCACCCGCTGCGCGGCCAGAACAATGTGCAAGGCGCCAGTGATGCGGGCCTGATCCCGATGATGTTCCCCAACTACCAGCGCGTGAACGACCCGCAGGTGCACGCCTGGTTCGAGCAGTTCTGGCAGACGAAGTTGGATGACCAGCCCGGCTACACCGTGGTGGAGATCCTGCACAAGGCCATGGCGCCCGAGACCGATCCGCACAAGGTGCGCGGCATGTACATCGTGGGCGAGAACCCGGCCATGAGCGACCCCGATCTGCACCATGCGCGCGACGGTCTGGCCGCGCTGCAGCACCTGGTGGTGCAGGACCTGTTTCTCACCGAGACCGCCTGGCTGGCCGATGTGGTGCTGCCCGCATCGGCCTGGCCCGAGAAGACCGGCACCGTCACCAACACCGACCGCATGATCCAGATGGGCCGCCGCGCGCTCGATTGCCCGGGCGAGGCGCGGCAGGACCTGTGGATCATCCAGCAGATCGCGCAAGGCATGGGCCTGGATTGGCGCTACGAGGGCGCCGAGAGCGGCGTGGCCGCCGTGTACGAGGAGATGCGCCAGGCCCTGCATGGCGTGATCGCGGGCGTGTCGTGGCAGCGGCTGGATGCGGCGCACAGCATCACCTTCCCGTGCCTGAGCGAGGACGATCCGGGCCAGCCCATCGTCTTCACGCACGATTTCCCAACATCCAATGGGCGCGTCCACCTGGTGCCGGCCGACATCATCCCGGCGGCCGAGCGGCCCGATGCGGCCTACCCCTTCGTGCTCATCACCGGCCGGCAGCTGGAGCACTGGCACACCGGCAGCATGACGCGCCGCTCGGGCGTGCTCGACGCCATCGAGCCCGGGCCCACGGCCAGCCTGCACGGCGCCGATCTGCAGCGCCTGGGCCTGCAGGCCGGCGATGTGATCACCGTGGCCTCGCGCCGCGGCGAGGTGGTATTGCGCGCGCGGCGTGACGACGGCACGCCGCCGGGCGCGGTGTTCATCCCCTTCGCCTATGTGGAGGCCGCGGCCAACCTGCTCACGAATCCGGTGCTCGACCCCTTCGGCAAGATCCCCGAGTTCAAGTACTGCGCGGTGCGCGTGCTGCCTGGCGGGCAATTGCAGATTGCGGCGGCATTTGCGCCCGCCGCATCGGCCGAACGAGCCTGATGCCGGGGATGGCCTGCGCATGAACGCCAGCGCCACGCCCCTCAACAGCCCAGCCCTGCCCATCTGGACGGCGCGCTGGCACGCCACGCCGCCGCTGTGGCGCTTTCTGCTGCTGGCGGCCCTGCTGCATGTGCTGGTGGTGCTGTGGTTTGGCAGCGCCCCGCCCGGCAGTGCACGGCCCGGCGAGGGCCGGCTGGGCGCCATCAACATCGTGCTGCGCGGCCTGGCGGGCGAGGGCGACGAGCGCAGCACCGGCCAGTCGCCCGCGCCCTACAGCGGGCCCAAGGGGTCCGCTCAGTCCCAGCGTTACGGTGGCGCGCCGCGCGATGCCAATGACCCGGCGGCGCGCCTGCCCGATCCCGGCGCAGCGCAGCTGGGTACCTGGAGCGCGGTGGACAGCGGCGCCAGCACCACACCCACGCCCGGCGCGGTACCCGGGCCCACGGCGCCGCCGTCGATCAGCGCGCTCACGCCCGAGCCCATGCCGCCGATCACCGTGCCCGATCTGCCCGTGCCTGCGGTGCCGGCCGCCGCCGTTCCCGAACCTGGCGTGGCCACGCTGGTGGCGCCGGTGCCGGCCGATGCGCCGCTTCCGGCCTTGCCTGCGCCGGCACCGCGCAGCGCCCGCGCCCTGGAGCCGCCGCGCCTGGCCGCGCCGCCCTTGGCGACGCCCGCACTGCCGGCACCGGCGCCCGTGCAGGCCGAGCCCACGCTGGTGATGCCGGCGCCGCCGCAGCGCCGGGCGCAAACGATTCAGCCGGTGCCCGTAGCGGCACCCCGGCTGCAAGCCCCCGAGCTGCCCGCCGCGCCCGCCGTGCAGCCCGAGCCACCGGTGGCCGTGCCCACGCCTGCGCCCCGCGCTGCGCGCGCGCTGGACGCCGCACCCCTGGCCCTGCCGCAAATGCCGCGCCCCAGCCTGCCCGCGCCGGCGGCTGTGCAAGCCGAGCCACCGCTGGCCGTGCCCACACCCGCGCCCCGCGCTGCGCGCGCGTTGGACGCCACGCCGATGGCACCGCCGCCCCTGCCGAACCCCAGCCTGCCTGCGCCCGTGGCGGTGCAGGCCGAGCCCGCGCTGCCCGCCATCCCCGCCGCGCCGCTGCGCGCGGCACCAGCGGCGGTGGCGCCTGCCGCCGTGGCCGCGCCGTCTGCCGAGCGCAGTGCCGCTGCCGCCGCCACGCCTTCGTTCGATGTGGCCGCGCCCGCCGGTGCGGCCAGCCCGCTGGAGGCGCCGCGCAGCGGATTGGGCACGCCGCAGGCCGGCGCGCAGTTGGGCCATGACGTGGCCACGGCGCCGTCCGTGCCGGCGAGCGCGCCTCGGCTCAATCTGGAGCTGCCCCGCGCCCGCGGTGGCGAGATCAGCAGCCGGGGCTCGATGGGCCTGCTGCAGTTGCTGCCGCGCCCGCCCGAGACCAAAAGCAAGCTCAGCCAGGACATCGAGAAGGCCGCCAAGCCCGATTGCCGCAATGCCTATGCCGGCCTGGGCCTGCTGGCGGCGATCCCCTTGGCCGTGGATGCCGCGCGCGACAAGGGTTGCAAGTGGTGAGGCGGGTGCCCGGCTTCAACCGGCCCCGGCGCGCTCAGAGCTTGTAAAACGGAAACTGCCCCACGTAGACCACCGACACATCCTGGAACACGTCGTTCTTCAGCGCGCCCGTGAAGGCGCGCTTCACCACGCGGCCGTCCTCGTAGTGCAGCACCAGCGTGAACTCGCGGATTTCGTAGCGGCCCATGCCCGGGTGCATCTCGGCGTATTCGGGCTTCAGCGGTGACGTGGGGTTGTCCATGAAGGCGCCGCGGTCCACGAAGCGGCCGTCGCGCGAGAAGGCGATCACCGGCGCGCTCTTCCAGTTGGGCGCCATCTTGCCGTCGTTCCACTCGCGCCAGGTGGACCAGGTGCCGTCCAGCCTCAGCCCGTCCACCGGCTTGGCCCGCGTATAGCTGGCGCTGCCGGTGCTCTTGGCGTCCTCCACCAGCTTGTCGCCGTCCAGGCGGAACTCCTGCACCCGGCCGCTGGGGTTGCGGGCCACCACCTTGTTGCCTTGCAAGTCCCACTGGCCCCAGAAGTTGCCGTCGTGCGGATCGCGCCGCTCGGCCGCCAGGTCCAGCCCCAGCAGGCCATGCCGCGGCAGGCCCTCGAACGAGGTGCCGTCGGGCAGGAAGGTGCGCCAGGCCAGGCTCATCTTGCCCAGTTGCAACTGCATCGTGCCGGTGACCATCGATCGTTCGAGGCTGGCCCCGCTCTTCAGGCCCACCCAGATGCCGGCCAGCGGGGATGCGCTCGCTTTGGCCGTTTGGCCCGCAGCCTGGTTTGACGATGACCTTGCCATGGCGGCGGGGGCCGGGCTCGGGGCGGCAGCCGCGTTGGCCTGCTGCAGGGGCTGCACGCTCTGCACCAGTTGCATCAGCACCGGGCGCATCGTGTCGAAGGCGGCGCGGCTGCTGGCGTTCACCATGAGGCTCAGCGCACGGCCGCCCAGGTTGAAGACGAAGAGGTGGGCATAGGTCTCGCCCTTGGCCGTTCGCACATTGGCGCCGGCCTCCAGCGCCGTCACGCCGGGCGCGGCCGGTGCTGCGGCCGGCGCGGGCGTGTTCGCCGGCTTGAAGTTCATGGCCACCGTCTGTTGCCACTCGCTGGCGAAATCCTTCTGCAGCGCGCCCAGCGAATCCTGCGACTGGTACACGGCAATCTGCATCCACAGGCCACGCTGCTGATCGATGAGGGTGAACTGCACCTGGTTGGGCCGCTGCTCCACCTTGAAGCCGGCTGGCGCCGTGAAGCGCGCGATGTCGAAGCTGGTGGGCTGCGCCTGCACACCCGTGGCCAGGGCAGGGCTGAGGAACAGGCCGAGGATCAGGGCGCGAAGAAGGCTCATGGCGCGGGGTAGAAATCTCCCGCCTGCAGCTCGATGGGCCGGCCGTGCGGGGTGCGGTCGGCCGCGTGGTCCCAGGCCTGCGCATAACGCTTCAGTTCGGCGGCATCGCTGGCGCCCTTGGCGGCCACCAGGTTTTCGAGTGCCGCCAGCCAGTGGTGGTAGTAGGTGTCGCCCAGATCGGCGTCGCCTTGGGCTTGGGCCTGCTTGATCTGCGCCGACAGCGCAGCCGCCCACTCGGGCCAGGTGAACAGGCCGCGGGCGTGCAGCTGCACGGCCATTGCAAAGGCATGGGCTTGCCAGGGTTCGGCAAACACGGCCTGGCCGTCCTCGCCCAGCGGTTGCCCGGGGCAGATCATTTCACTCATGCCGGCTCCAGATAGCTGTCCCATGCGTCCACCGAGACGAGCTGCCCTGCTTGAGCCTCATCGCCCCACAGCTCGCGGCCCTCGAACACCACGGTGTAGAGCCACTGCGCCTGCTCGCCCGCGCCTTGCGAATGCGTGTCGGCAAACACGTGCGCGCCATGCAGCCGCTCCACCACGCCGCGCTTGCCCCGCGCATAGCCCGGCAGGCGGGTGTGGTGGGGCACGGCGCCTGCGCGCGTGCGCACCGCATCGCCCACTGCAAAGCGTGCGGGCGCGGTGGCCGGCCGTTCGGTGGACGAGCCCTTGGCCAGCACCGCCGCCACATCCGCCGCAGCCAGCATGCGCTTGACCGGCACCGCCGGTGTGAGCATGCGGCCGGCCTGCAACTCTTCGGGCGACATCAGCCCGCGCTCGGCCAGCAGCCGCTGCAGCGCGGCGATCCAGATGCGGTAGTAGCTGAGCTGCGCGTAGCCGGGCAGGGTCTCGCGCGCGGCGCGGCTCTGGTCGATGTTCCAGCTGCCGGTGGCGCCCATGGCGAGCGTGAGCGCCAGGGCGCGCGGCTCCCAGGGCTCGTGAAAAAGCTCGCCTTCGGGCTCGGGCTGCACGCGGCCGTGGCCGGCCTGGCCACCCAGATCGGCGTGGGAGGTGTAGCTCAGCATGGCTGCAGCGGCAGCCCGGTGCCGATCATCGAATCGCGGGTGACCAGCGCGGCCAGCTCGGCCTCGCTCAAGTGCTCGGTGCCGGCGGGGCGCTGCGGGATCACCAGGTAGCGCACCTCGGCGGTGGAGTCCCACACCCGGATGGCCGTGTCCTCGGGCAGGCTCACCCCAAAATCGGCCAGCACGCCGCGCGGGTCCTTCACCACGCGCGAGCGGTAGGGCGCGCTCTTGTACCAGGTGGGTGGCAGGCCCAGCACCGGCCAGGGGTAGCAACTGCACAGCGTGCACACCACCATGTTGTGCTGCTGCGGCGTGTTGGCCACGGCCACCATGTGCTCGCCTTGGCGCCCGCTGTGGCCCAGTGAGGCGATGGCGGCGGTGGCATCGCGCAGCAGCCAATCCATGTAAGCCGCATCGGCCCACGCGCGCGCCACCACCTGGGCGCCATTGCGCGGGCCCACGCGGGTCTGGTAGGTGTCGATCAGCTCGTCGAGCGCGGCCGGATCGATGTAGCCCTTTTGCGTGAGCACGCTCTCCAGCGCGCGCACGCGCAGGTCCATCTCGCCCAGCTCGCTGTGGTCGTCGGGGTGGGTGTGGGGATGCTGCGGGTCGTGG
>Ga0268298_10005630_pt1 | contig 11664 bp, 9 predicted proteins | sample WWTPWeurt_MetaG_FD_194462 | JGI IMG/M metagenome (GOLD analysis project Ga0268298, IMG submission 194462) | Activated sludge microbial communities from WWTP in Nijmegen, Gelderland, Netherland - WWTP Weurt | ecosystem: Engineered > WWTP > Aerobic digester > Activated sludge | place: Netherlands...
CCACGGTGTCGGGCGTGAAGGTGATCAGCGTCAGCGGCAGCCAGACCGTGGTCGAGCTCGGCGGCAAGCGCCAGACGCTCGTGCTCGGCGGCGCGCAGGTCAACCTGGGCGGCGCGGCCAGCGCCGGTGGCGGCACGACCATCACGCTGGCCGCCGGGCCGGGCGGCCACTTCGTCAGCGGCGGCACGATCAACGGCCGTGCGGTGCGCTTCGTGGTCGACACCGGCGCCACCAACGTCGCGATGAGCGAAGCCGTGGCGCGCAGCATCGGGCTGGATTTCGCCAAGGGCGAGCGCGGCTTCGTCAACACCGCCAACGGCCAGGTGGTGGCGCACCGCGTGTCGCTGCGCGAGGTGCGCGTCGGCGACGTGACCGTCTACAACGTCGACGCCACCATCGTGCCGGCGATGATGGACATGGTGCTGCTGGGCAACAGCTTCCTGTCGCGCTTCCAGATGAAGCGCGACGCCGACGTGCTGGTGCTCGAGAAGCGGTTCTGAGGGCGGCATCGCCATGCGCGCCACGATCGACATCGACGCGGCGGGGCGGCACGCAAGCCGCGCTGAATGCGGTGCGGCGCCGACGCTCGCTCCGCGCTACCAGTTGCCGTCGTCGTTGATCCGATGCGACTCGAACGCTCCCAGAAGGAAGTCGACCAGGGCGCGAGTCTTCGCCGACAAGTGACTGCGCGACGGGAACACGGCATAGATCTGCGCCGAGGGCAGACTCCACTCCGGCAGCACGAGCCTCAGCTTGCCTGAACGAAGCATCGGTGCCGCCTCCCAGATCGAGCGCATCAGGATGCCGTGGCCGTCGAGCGCCCAGCCGAGCACGCACTCGCCATCGTTGGAGGCCAGAGGCCCGCGGACCTTGACGGTCTCGGCCTTGCCGCCTTGCCGAAGGTGCCAGCTGCCGAAGGTCTCGTCGCTCTCGCGGATGAACAGGCAGGCATGGCGGCCGAGATCCTTCGGTGACGCCGGCTCACCGGCGCGCTTCAGGTAAGCCGGCGAAGCGCACAGCACGCGCTGGTTGTGCGCCAGCAGCCGGGCCGTCAGCCTGGCGTCGGGCAGTTCGCCGAAGCGGATCTGCAGGTCGAAGCCCTGATCCACGATGTTCACGGGCCGATCGGTGAGCTGCAACTGCACCTCGACGTCCGGATACTGCCGGGCGAACTTCGAGAGCGCCGGTGCGATGTGCCGGCGACCGAAGCCCAGGGTCGCGCACACGCGCAGCAGGCCCTTGGGAACGGCCCGGCTTCCAGTCACCGTCCGCTCGAGCGCCTCCAGTTCCTGCAACACGCGCGCGCCTTCGACCAGATAGGTCTCGCCCTCCGGCGTCAGGCCGATGCGGCGCGTCGTTCGCTGCAGGAGGCGAACGCCCAGGCGGCGCTCGATCGCGGCCAGTCGCTTGCTCACCGCAGGGGGCGTCACGCCGAGTTGCTGGGCCGTCGCCGCCAGGCTGCCCTGTTTGACCAGCATCGAGAAGAAGGCGAGATCCGAGAAGCCGTCCATTGATAACTGATGCGACCGAAAGAACTTCCGAAGAAGACATTATGCGGCTCGCATTCACTCGTAGGATGTGCCCATCCCGATCGTTCGGACAACAGGAGACACCGATGCAACGCCGCGCCCTCGTCATCTCGCTCGCCCTGGCCGCCGCCTCGGCGACGGGCTTCGCGCAGACCTACCCCGAGCGGCCGGTCAAGCTGGTCGTGCCCTATGCACCCGGCGGCAGCGCCGACATCGTCGCGCGCCTGATCGCGGACGAATGGGGCAAGGCGCTCGGCAAATCGGTGTTCATCGAGAACAAGGCCGGCGCCGGCGGCAACCTCGGCGTGGATGCGGTGGCGAAGTCGCCCGCCGATGGCTACACGGTGGGCCTGCAGACGGTCTCGCTCGCGATCAATCCGTCGCTCACGGCCAAGATGCCCTACGACACGCTGAAGGACCTGGCGCCGATCGGCATGGTCGCGGCCTCGCAGCATGTGCTCGTCGTCAACAACAACCTGCCGGCCAAGGACCTCAAGGAACTGCTGGCACTCGCCAAGAGCAAGCCCGGCAAGCTGACCTACGGCTCGGCGGGCGGCGGCAGCACCTTCCACATGTCGGCCGAGCTCTTCAAGGCGATGGCGGGGCTGGCCATCGTGCACATCCCGTACCGCGGCGGCGGCCCGGCGCTGACCGACACCATCGCGGGCCAGGTCGACATGTCCTTCCCGGTGCTGTCGGCCGCCCAGGGCCACGTGCAGGCGGGCAAGCTGCGCGCGCTGGGCGTGACGGGCTCGAAGCGCTCGCCGCTGATGCCCAACGTGCCGACCATCGCCGAAGCGGGTGTCCCGGGCTATGCGTTCGAGACCTGGTTCATGGTCTTCGCGCCGGCCGGCACGCCGAAGCCGGTGATCGACAAGCTCAACGCCTCGCTGACCAGCGTTCTGCAGGCGGCGACGGTGACGGCGCGCATGGCCAAGGAAGGCTTCGAGCCGACCCCCTCCACACCGGCCGCCGCGGCGACGCGTCTCCAGGCCGAGATGCCCAAGTGGGCCAAGCTCGTCCGCGAGCGCGGCATCACCGCGGAGTGACCATGGGCGGGGCAGACCTGTACCCGGGCTTCGAGGCGCGCGACGTCGTGACGGCGCCGGGCGTGCACATCCGCGTCCGGGTCGGCGGGCAAGGCGAGCCGCTGCTGCTGCTGCACGGTCATCCGCAGACGCACGCCATCTGGCACAAGGTCGCACCGGCATTGGCGCAACGGTTCACCCTCGTTCTGGCCGACCTGCGCGGCTATGGCGACTCGGCCAAGCCCGTCGGCGAGGCGGATCACGCGAACTACAGCAAGCGCGTGATGGCGCGCGACATGCTGAACCTGATGCGCGCGCTGGGCCACGCACGCTTCGGCGTTCTGGCCCACGACCGCGGCGCCCGCGTCGCGCACCGTCTGGCCGTCGATCATGCGCAGGCGGTGCGCCGCCTCGTGCTGCTCGACATCGCGCCGACACTCGCGATGTACGAGCAGACCAGCGAGGCGTTCGCGCGTGCCTACTGGCATTGGTTCTTCCTGATCCAGCCGGCGCCGACGCCCGAGCGCCTGATCGAAGCCGATCCGGCCGCCTATGTGCGCGACGTGATGGGTCGCCGCAGCGCGGGGCTCGCACCGTTCGACCCGCGTGCCCTCGCCGAGTACGAGCGCGCGCTCGCCCTGCCGGGCGCGGCGCACGGCCTGTGCGAGGACTACCGCGCTTCGGCCGGCATCGATCTCGAACACGACCGCGCCGACCGCGAACGCGGCGTGCGCCTCGAGGTGCCGCTGCTCGCGCTGTGGGGGCGCGATGGTGTCGTGCACCGCTGCTTCAAGCCGCTCGAGCAATGGCGACGCGTCGCCAGCGACGTGCGCGGCGGCCCGCTCGACTGCGGGCACTACATCGCCGAGGAAGCCCCCGACGCGCTGCTCGCCGAAGCGCTGCCCTTCCTGACCGAATCGTGATGCCCTGACATGACCGCCAAGACCCTCTACCGCAAGCTGGTCGACTCGCACACCGTGGCGCAGTTGGACGAGCACAACCTGCTGCTGTTCTGCGACCTGCACCTGATGAACGAGTACACCAGCCCGCAGGCCTTCGCCGGGCTGTACGAGCAGCAGCGCGGCGTGGCCATGCCGGGGCAGAACGTGGCGGTGGTGAGCCACATCATCCCGACCCACCCGACGAAATTCAGGGTGATCGCCGACCCGCCCTCGGCGCTGCAGGCGAGCAACCTGAAGAAGAACTGCGAGCACTTCGGCATCCCGCTGTTCGACACCAACGATGCGCTGCAGGGCATCGAGCACGTCGTCGCGCCCGAGCACGGCATGATCCGCCCCGGCATGGTGGTGATCTGCGGCGACAGCCACACCACGACCTACGGGGCGCTCGGCGCTCTGGGCTTCGGCATCGGCACCACCGAGGTCGAGCATGTGCTGGCGACGCAGACGTTGCCGTATCGACCGGCCAAGGACATGCGCATCCGCGTCGACGGCGAACTGCCCCTCGGCGTGAGCTCGAAGGATCTGGTGCTGGCGATCATCGGCCGCATCGGCGCGCAGGGCGCTCGGGGTTATGTCGTGGAGTTCTGCGGCTCGGCGATCGCCGCGCTGTCGATCGAGGCGCGCTTCACGCTGTGCAACATGACGGTCGAGGCCGGCTCTCGCGGGGCGCTCATCGCGCCGGACCAGAAGGCGATCGACTATGTGATGGCGCATGCGCCAGATCTCGTCACCACGCACCGCGAGGCAGCGCTTGAAGCCTGGCGCGAGCTGCGTTCCGACGAAGGCGCGCGCTTCGATGCCGAGCACCGCTTCGACGCCCGCGAGATCGCGCCGCACGTCACCTGGGGCACCAGCCCGGACCAGGTCGTGGCCATCGACGGCAGCGTTCCGATGCTGCAGCAGTTGCCGGAGGGGCCGGTGCGCAGCAGCGCGCAGCGCGCGATGCAGTACACCCGGCTCACCGAAGGCTCGGCGATCGAAGGCACGCCGATCCAGCATGTCTTCATCGGCTCCTGCACCAACGGCCGCATCGAGGATCTGCGTGCCGCCGCCAGCCTCGTGCGCGGCCGGCGCGTGGCAGCCGGCGTGCGCGCGATGGTGGTGCCGGGCTCGGGCGCCGTGAAGGCTGCTGCGGAGGCGGAAGGTCTCGATCGAGTCTTCGTAGCCGCCGGATTCGAGTGGCGCAAGCCCGGCTGTTCGATGTGCCTGGCGATGAACGACGACGTGCTCGCCGACGGCATCCGCTGCGCGTCGACGACCAACCGCAACTTCGAAGGCCGCCAAGGCAGGGGTGCCATCACGCACCTGATGAGCCCTGCGATGGCCGCCGCCGCCGCGGTGACCGGCCGCATCACCGACGCCCGCAAGCTGGAGTCCTTGCAATGACTGCACCCGTGCTGATCGAGGGCCGCGCTGCGGCGCTGCGCATCGAGAACCTCGACACCGACCAGATCATGCCCAAGCAGTTCCTGCGCGGCATCGACAAGTCGGGCCTGAAGGAAGGGCTGCTCTACGACCTGCGCTTCGACGCGAGCGGGCAGCCGCGACCCGACTTCGTGCTCAATCGCGAGGCCTACGCCGGTGCATCGATCCTGATCGGCGGCTCCAACTTCGGCTGTGGCTCCAGCCGCGAGCATGCCGTCTGGGGACTGCAGCAGTTCGGCATCCGCGCCATCGTGGCGTCGAGCTACGCCGAGATCTTCCACTCGAACGCGATGAACAACCGGCTGCTGCTGGTGACGCTGTCGCCCGAAGAGATCGCCCGCCTGATGGACGATGCCGACGATCCGGCCGCCAACAGCGTGACGATCGACATCGGCACCCAGACGCTGCGCAGCCGCAGTGTGCAAGCCAGCTTCGAGCTGCTGCCGCGCCACCGGCGCATGTTTCTCGAAGGGCTGGACAGCATCGGACTGTCGCTGACCTACCAGGATCAGATCGCCGCGTTTGCTCGCCGGCACTGGACGTGCGCGCCCTGGCTGAAGGACGTCGCCGCGACGGTGCGGGCGCGTCTGGGCAACACCTGATTCGCGAACGCGATGGAGGCGAAGGCAAGGTTGTTCCTGCTCTTGCTTCCGGCGCAGTTCGTGGTTCCCCATCATGAGAATCCGGACTGCGGCTACTTCCCGATGCTTTCCAGGTCAGCACTCATGTCGCGTGCGATCGCAGCGTTTCGCGGCAGTAGCCCGACTCGCTGACGAAACGACAGCTCTCATGTATTGGCTTCGACCGTTTTGGGTCGATCGCGAACCTGCACACACCACAGGGCGCTCCGGTAGCAGACATTGACTGCTCGGCGCCGCACACACTCAACTCACGCCGCCGCTGTCCGGCGCCGTGCTCGTCGCCTGACGCTGCGGCGGCCGCGCCAGTGCGAAGGCCAGCACCGCCAGCGCGCCCAGCCCGGCCAGGCCGAGCAGCAGCTCGCGGTAGCCCGGCAGCGCGAGCAGCAGCCAGGCGGTGAGCAGCGGCGCGGCGGCGCGCGAGAGCAGCGCGATCGCGCTCATGGTGCCGCTGATGCGCCCGACGTGGCTGCGGCCGAAATACTCCGGCACCAGGTTGCCGCGCACGATGGTCACCAGCCCGTTGGCCAGCCCGAACAGCAGCGCGAACAGCACCAGCGCCACGGTGCTGTCGGCCAGCGCGAAGATCGCCAGCGCCGCCGGCATGCCGGCCAGCACGATCATGCCGAGCATCCGCACCGTAATCCAGCGCCCGAAGGCGAGGAAGGCGAAGCGCCCCGCCACCTGCGCCGGCCCGAACCACACCACCACCGAGAGCGCCGTCGCCTCGGGCAGCCCCTTGGCCGCGAAGGCCGGCATGATGTGCGCCCACAGCGCCGCCACCGCGAAGGAGTAGAGCGTGAAGGTGGCGGTGAGCAGCCAGAAGGCGCGCTCGCGCAGCGCCTCGTGCAGCGTGGCGTCGTCGGCCGCGTCGTGCGCGGCAGGGTGCGTGTCCTGCGTCGGCGTGCCCTTCAGCGCCCAGGCGTGCAGCGGCGCGACGAGCACCAGCAGCACCACGCCGATCACCGCCAGCGCGCTGCGCCAGTCGAGCCAGGCGAGCAGCGCGGCGATGGCCGGGAACGACAGCGTGCTGGCGAAGCCGCCCACCAGCGTGAGCGTGGTGATGCCCTCGCGGTATTGCGCCGGGAAGCGCTTGGTGAGCACGTTGAAGGCCGGCTCGTAGAGCGTCATCGCCATCGCCGCGCCGAGCAGCACCCAGGCGCCATAAAGCCCCGGCAGCGACTCGGCGCTTGACCAGGCGAGGAAGCCCAGGCCGGCGAGCGCCGCGCCCAGCGTCATCACCGCGCGGCCGCGGCCGTGGTCGATGGCCGCGCCGGCAGCGTAGGTGGCCGCGCCCCAGACCGCCAGGCCGAGCGTGAAGGCGCCCATCATCTCGGGCTTGCTCCAGCCCATGGCATGCTGCATCGGCAGCACGAAGGACGAGAAGCCGTAGTACAGCGCGGCCCAGCACAGCAGCTGGCCCGCGGCCAGGGCGGTGACGGTGGCGCGGAAGCTCGGGGGATTCACCGGCCCGATTGTCGCGGCAGGGACAGGCGGTTTGCGAACGATCGTGCTAAAACACCCGCTGGCCCGCGGGCCGTTCGGCAGACGAGTTGGAGACACGCGCATGGACCTGAATTTCACGCCCGAAGAACAGGCGTTCCGCCAGGAGATCCGCGCCTGGGTGGCGCAGAACCTGCCCAAGGACATCAGCCACAAGGTGCACAACGCCCTTCACCTGACGAAGGACGATATGCAGCGCTGGGCCAAGATCCTGGGCAAGCAGGGCTGGCACGGCTGGGCCTGGCCCAAGCAGTTCGGCGGGCCGGGCTGGAACGTCATCCAGCGCCACCTCTTCGAGGAGGAATGCGCGCTCGCCGGCGCGCCGCGCGTGGTGCCCTTCGGCCCGGTGATGGTGGCGCCGGTGATCATGGCTTTCGGCAGCCCCGAGCAGCAGAAGCGCCACCTGCCCGGCATCATGAGCGGCGAGGTGTGGTGGAGCCAGGGCTACAGCGAGCCGGGCTCGGGCTCCGACCTCGCTTCGGTGAAGTGCCGTGCCGAGCGCCAGGGCGACAAGTACATCGTCAACGGCCAGAAGACCTGGACCACGCTGGGCCAGTACGGCGACTGGATCTTCTGCCTGGTGCGCACCGACACCTCGGGCAAGCCGCAGACCGGCATCAGCTTCCTGCTGATCGACATGAAGAGCCCGGGCGTGAGCGTGCGGCCCATCATCATGCTCGACGGCGGCCACGAGGTGAACGAGGTCTGGTTCGACAACGTCGAGGTGCCGGCCGAGAACCTCGTCGGCGAGGAGAACAAGGGCTGGACCTACGCCAAGCACCTGCTCGCCCACGAGCGCACCAACATTGCCGACGTGAACCGCGCCAAGCGCGAGCTCGAGCGGCTCAAGCGCATCGCCAAGGCCGAAGGCGTTTATGAAGACACGCGCTTCCGCGACGAGATCGCCAAGCTGGAGGTCGACGCGGTCGCGCTCGAGATGATGGTGCTGCGCGTGCTCTCGGCCGAGAAGAGCGGCAAGGCGGCGCTGGACGTGGCGGGCCTCTTGAAGATCCGCGGCAGCGAGATCCAGCAGCGCTACACCGAGCTGATGATGCTGGCCGCCGGGCCCTACAGCGTGCCCTTCGTGAAGGAAGCGATGGAAGCCGGCTGGCAGGGTGACTACGTCGGCGCGGCGCACTGCGCGCCGCTGGCCGCCACCTACTTCAACTACCGCAAGACGACGATCTACGGCGGATCCAACGAGGTCCAGCGCAACATCGTCTCCGCCACCGTGCTCGGGAGCTGACCATGGACTTTGACTTCACGGAAGATCAGGAATCGCTGCGCGACGCGGTGCGGCGCTGGGTCGACAAGGGCTTCTCGTTCGAGCGCCGCCACGCCATCGCCAAGGCCGGTGGTGCGACGCGCGAGGTGTATGGCGAACTGGCCGAGCTGGGCCTCACGGCGCTGGCGATTCCCGAGGCGCAGGGCGGCATGGGCTTCGGCCCGATCGAGGCGATGGTGGTCAACGAGGAACTCGGCCGCGGCCTGGTGAATGCGCCTTATGCGCATGCCGCGATCGTCGCGCCGACGTTGCTCTCCGCCGCACCCGCCGAACTGCAGGCGCAATGGCTGCCGAAGATCGCCGACGCCTCGGCGCTGGTGGTGCTGGCGCATCAGGAACGCGCGGCGCGCTACCGGCTGAACCACGTCACGACCAAGGCGACGAAAGCCGGCAACGGCTGGACGCTCAGCGGCGCCAAGAGCCTGGTGCCCGCCGGCGACGAAGCCGATGCCTTCATCGTGCCGGCGCGCACTGCCGGTGCCGATGCGGACGCCGCGGGCATCGCCCTCTTCCTCGTCGCCAAGGGCGCTCAAGGCCTGGCCGTGCGCGCCTACCCGACGCAGGACGGCGCGCGCGCCGCCGAGATCACGCTCGCCAATACGCCGGCCACGCTGATCGCGCTCGATGCGCTGCCGCTGCTCGAGCAGGCGGTGGACGCCGGCATCGCGGCGATCTGCGCCGAGGCCGTCGGCGTGATGGACAAGCTGGTGGCGATCACTGCCGAGTACATGAACACGCGCAAGCAGTTCGGCGTGCCGATCGCCAGCTTCCAGGCGCTGCGCCACCGCATCGCCGACGTGAAGATGCAGCTCGAGCTGGCCCGCTCGATGAGCTACTACGCCAGCCTCAAGCTCGGCGAGGCCGCGCCGGTGCGGCGCCGCGCCATCGCGCAGGCGAAATACCAGCTCGGCCAATCGATGCGCTTCGTCGGCCAGCAGTGCATCCAGCTGCACGGCGGCATCGGCGTGACGGACGAGTACGCCGGCAGCCACTACTTCAAGCGCCTCACGGTGCTGGAGATGACGTTCGGCGATTCGCTGCACCAGCTCGGCGAGGTCTCCGCGCGCATGCAGGACACGGCCGGCGTGTTTGCCTGATGGACCGGCCGGCTACCATGCCGGCATGACTGATTCCATCGTCGACGTGGCCGGCCTTGCCGTCGGCCACTTCAGCGACACGCGCCGGCCCACCGGTTGCACGGTGGTGCTGACGCCGCAGGGCGCGGTGTGCGGTGTCGACGTGCGCGGCGCCGCGCCCGGCACGCGCGAGACCGAACTGCTCTCGCCGCTCAACGCCGTCGAGCAGGTGCATGCCGTGCTGCTCGCCGGCGGCAGCGCCTTCGGGCTCGATGCGGCGGGCGGCGTGATGCGCTGGCTGGAAGAGCGCGGCATCGGCGTCTCGGTCGGCCCGGTGCGCGTGCCCATCGTGCCCGCGGCCATCCTCTTCGATCTGTGGATCGGCGATGCACGCATCCGCCCCGATGCGCAGGCCGGCTACGCGGCCTGTGCTGCCGCCAGCCGCGAGCCGCCGGCGCAGGGCAACGTGGGCGCGGGCGCGGGGGCGAGCGTCGGCAAGCTCTACGGCATGGCGCGCGCGATGAAAGGCGGCATCGGCTCGGCTTCGGTGCGCGCCGCGGGCATCACCGTCGGTGCGCTGGTGGCGGTGAATGCGCTCGGCGACGTGATCGATCCGTCCAGCGGCCGGCCCGTCGCCGGCGCGCGCAGCGCCGACGGCACGGCGCTGCTCGACACGATGCAGGCCATCCTCGCCGGCGAGTTGCCCGCGCCCTTCCAGCCCGGCGCCGCGACGACGATCGGCGTGGTCGCCACCGATGCCAGGCTCACCAAGGCGCAGGCCAACAAGCTGGCGCAGATGGCGCACGACGGCCTGGCGCGCTCCATCAACCCGGTGCACACCATGGGCGACGGCGACACGCTGTTCGCGCTCGCCACCGGCGCGGCCGGCCGCAGCGCCGATCTCACGCTGATCGGCGCACTCGCTGCCGAGGCCACGGCGCGCGCGGTGCTGAACGCGGTGCGCGCCGCCGGCCGGCTCGCCGGGCCCGGCCTGCCCGAACTGCCTTGCGCCTCGGACTTCGCATGACGCTCTTGCACATCACCCGCCGCACCGCCCTGCTGCTCGCGGCCGCCGCACTCGCCGGCTGCGCCTGGAAGCCCACGGCCCAGGCACCGGCCGCGCCGCAGCGCCCGCCCATCGTCTTCGTGCACGGCAACGGCGACAACGCCGCGCTGTGGATGACCACGCTGTGGCGCTTCGAGAGCAACGGCTGGCCGCGCGAACGCCTGCACGCGATCACCCTGCCCTACCCGCTGGCGCGCGATGCCGACGACCAGCCGCAGCCCGGCCGTTCGTCGAGCGAGGAGGCGCGCCGCTTCCTCGCCGCCGAGGTCGACACGGTGCTGCAACGCAGCGGCGCCAGCCAGGTGGTGCTGGTGGGCAACTCGCGCGGCGGCATCGTCATCCGCAACTATGTGGCCGGCGGCGGCGCGCCCAAGGTGTCGCACGCGATCCTGGGCGGCGCGCCGAACCACGGCGTGTGGACCAGCGCCAGCTTCCGGCCCACGAGCGAATTCAACGGCGCGGGGCCGCTGCTCACGCGGCTGAACAACCAGGGCGGCGCGGGCATCGAGATCACGCCGGGGCCGAAGTGGCTGACCATCCGCTCCGACAACAACGACAAGTACGCTCAAGCCGACGGCGCGTGGATAGGCGCCAAGGGCACGCCGACCCACGTGAGCTTCGCCGGCCCGGAACTGAAGGGCGCGCAGAACGTGGTGATCGCCGGCATCGATCACCGCGAGACGGCGTTCGGCCCGCAGGCCTTCGCCGCGATGTGGCGCTTCCTCACCGGCAGCGAGCCGGCCACCACGCGCGCCGTGCCCGAGGCACGCATCACGCTGGCCGGCATGCTCAGCGGCGCAGGGGTGGACAACCTGCCGCTGGCCGGCGCCACCGTCGAGGTCTACGCCACCGATCTCTCCACCGGCGCACGGCTCGGCGCGGCGCTGCACCGGCAGACGGTTGGCGCCGATGGCCGCTGGGGGCCGCTGGTCACCACCAGCAAGACCGCGCTGGAGTTCGTCGTCACGGCGCCGGGCCATGCCATCACGCATGTCTACCGCGCGCCCTTCACGCGCTCGTCGGAGCTGGTGCAACTGCGCGCCGCGCGCATCGCCGTCGACGACCGCGACGCGCCGGCGGTGGTGACGCTGACGCGGCCGCGCGGCTACTTCGGCATCCCGCGCGACGAGATCGAGCTCGACGGCCTCAGCC
>Ga0268298_10005631_pt1 | contig 11664 bp, 11 predicted proteins | sample WWTPWeurt_MetaG_FD_194462 | JGI IMG/M metagenome (GOLD analysis project Ga0268298, IMG submission 194462) | Activated sludge microbial communities from WWTP in Nijmegen, Gelderland, Netherland - WWTP Weurt | ecosystem: Engineered > WWTP > Aerobic digester > Activated sludge | place...
AACCGGCGCGCCAGCGTCCACGCCGCGCGCAAAAGGTGGGCGCTGCGGGCGGGGTCCTTTTCCCGCAGCGCCACCCCCCAGTCCCGCAGGGCGAAGGATTGGGCGGCCAAGGCCCCGTTTTCCACGCACCAACTCAACGACCGCCGCCAGGATTTCTCGGCCGCCCGGGGGTGTCCGATCTTCCAAAGGTATAGCGCCTCGTGAGGACGGCTGTTTTCCCGCAGGAAGACGGAAAAAGACCGCTGGTGGCGGCCGCGTTTTTGCAAGCGGCTCGCCCGCCGCCGCAGGACCCGCGCCTCGGTTTCGCTCCGGGTCTCGCTGAGACGGGCCAAAACCACTTCCAACCACCCGACGTAGGGATCGGTGTTTTCCGTCCGCAGATGGTGGCGCTCCCGAATTTCCTCGGCCGCGGCGAAGGCCCGCTCCGCCTCGTCCCAGGTGCGCAACTGGCCCAGAATCACCCCCCGCGCGATCCACAAGCAACAGGCGGCCATCCGGTCTTCCCCGGCGAGGACCTGGGGCATGAGGCGGTCCACCTCCTGCAACAACGATTGGGTGTTGACCCGACCGCGCATCTCGGCTTGAATGCGCACGGTGTAGGCCATGCCCGCGTAATGTTTTAACGACGAGGCCAGGCGATACGCTTTTTCGAGACAGGCTTCGGCTTGATCCCAATCCCCGAGATAAAGGTGGGCCGAACCGAGGAAATCCAACAGGTTAACGAGTTCCCACCGATCCCCCAATTGTTCAAATTCGGGTTCCGCGAGCCGACCGACCTCCAGGCAACGTCGCCACCGGCCGGCCGAAAACAAAACCATCGCCCAATAACTCCGGCTCTGGGCGGCGCCCCAACGGTCGCCCGCCTCCTCCCGCAGGGCGAGGCCGCGCTGGGCGTAACGCTCCCCCCGCTCCCACCAGCCGAGCACGGCGCAGGCGGGCGCGTGGTTGGCGTAGGCCTGGGCGATCTGATCCGAGACGCCGTGCGATTCCGCTCGGTTCATGTGGCGCAGGTGTGCCCAAAGCGCGCGGTGGGTGCTCGTGAAGAAATAGACATGGGCCAATTCATTGAGCAGGACGCACCGTTGCCGCTCCCGCGGCGGCGGAACCGGACGACCCGCGGGGGCCCGCCAGGTGTGTCCCGCTTGAACCAGGGCCTCTCGAAACAACGCGAACAACAACGCCGGACGATTCCGGGGAACCCGTTCCCCCAAACGGGCCAGAGCGCCTTCCAAAGCCGCCGCGGCCAGGGAAGATTCGCCCTTGGACAAATAGACGCGCCCGATCTTGCTTTGCAGTCGAACGACGTCGTCCTCGTCGACCGCCGCGGCCAACGCCGCCGCGTAGGAGGACAACGCCCGTTCGTACAGGCCGATCATGCGCGAACTGTCGGCGACGGATTCCCACAGGCGCTTTTCCCAGGTCTTTTTCGCTTCGCTGGCGGGAACGTCCTCGAGGCGGGCGCGCGCCTGGTCAAAGAGGTCCAGGGCTTCCCGATGGGCGTGGCGGTCGGCCGCCAAGACCCCGGCCTGGATCCCGTAGGCCACGGCTGGCACGGTCAAGCCCGCGCGGCCGAAGTGATGGGCGAGGGCGATGACCTTTTCCGGGCCCGCGGCCTCGTTTTTCTCGATCGCGAGGGCCACCCAACGGTGAAGATCGGTCCGGGCCGCGGTCGGGATGGGCTCGAGAACGGTTTCTTGGATTTTGTCGTGGGTGAAGACGCAGGGTCCGCCGCCCGCCGGGCGGAGGATGATCCGCGCCGCGACCAACGTTCCCAGAGCTTCATCGACCCGCCGGGCGGCGTCCGTTCCCGAAAGGGAGTCCCGGAGCGCCAACGCCGTGGCCAAATTGGCGAACCGAAACGTCCGCCCCTCGATGGCCGCCAAACGCAACACCTCCCGATCCCCGGGCGCGAGGCGGTCGACGCGCGCGCGCACCGATTGGCGCGCCCCGTCCGCAAACCGCCCCTCGGCCAGGGCCGCGGCGTCGGCCACGCGCCACCCCGCGTCGGTTTTCGCCAGGGCGCCCGTTTCCACGAGGGCGTGCATCAATTCGATGGCGTACAGGGGGCAACCCTCCGCCCGCGCGGCCACGGCCTCCGCGGCTTCGACCAAGGGGTGCCCCACCATCGACTCGACCAATCGCCCCGTGTCCTCCGCGCGCAGGGGTTCGATCGCCACCCGCGCCGGGGGAACAAAACGGGCGATCGATTCGACCAACTGGTCCAATCGGTTGCCGGGCGCCCATTCCTCCCGGCGGAACGCCAACAGGAGAAGCACCGGAAGACGGCCGGCGGTTTGCGCCAAACGGGCAATGAACTCCAAACTGCCTTCGTCCGCCCATTGCAAATCGTCCAGAACCAAGACCAAGGGAGCTTCGGCGGTCGCCAGGGCGCGCGCCACGTCGACGCCCGCGCTCAAAAAACGCTCTTGCCGCTGTTCGGGGGACAGGGCCGACACGTCCATCGGCTCGCCCAACCAAGCGCGGAGTTCCGGCACCAACCGACCCAAATCCGCTCCGCGCGTGCCCCCAAGCGCCCGCAGACGGTCCGCGGTTTCGTTGGACAGCGGCTGTCCGGCCAATTCGCGGAACGCCTCGGCGATCACGCCGTACCCCGCCACATGGCCGTAGGAGCGGCCGCGGCCCCATAACACGACGCTCCGGGTCCATTGGCGCGCCGCTTCCCGCAGAAGCCGCGTTTTTCCGAATCCGGAGAACCCCGCGACGACCCCCACCCGCATTCCCCCCTCCCCCGCCTGGCGATGGAGGTCCAACAGAGCCTTCAATTCCGTTTCCCGGCCGATGAATCGCGGGGGGCGCAATCGGGGCGCGGACTCTTTGAGCCGGAGCTCAAAGGGTCCGCGGTCGCCCGCCCGCCACCGCTCCCGGAAGAGAGCAAGATCGGCCGCCAATTGGGCCGCGTTTTGGTAGCGCGCCACCGGGTCTTTTTGGACCAAGGCCGTCACGATCCGGGCGAGGCCCGGCGGCGTCTCCGGGGCAAGAACCGGCGCCACCGCCGCGTGGCTGTGGATAAGTTCCCGCAGGGCTTGGCCGGCGAAGGGATGCCGCCCATTAAGCAACTCCACCGCCAGAATGCCCAGGGAATACAGGTCGCTGCGTTCGTCCGCGGGTTGCGGAAGAATCCCCAGCTGTTCGGGAGACATGTAGAGGTAGGTGCCGAGGGTCTCCGACGCGGGGCGGGCGTCGCGCAGGCGGCTCAAGCCGAAATCCAAAATTTTGACCGCGCTCTCGAGCCCCTCCAGGCACACCATCACGTTGGAGGGTTTGATGTCGCGGTGCAGAATCCCCTGTTGGTGGGCGTGGTCCAATCCGCGGGCGATGTGCCAGAACAACTGCGCCGCCGTGCCCGCGTCGAGGATCTGGTGGCTCGCCAGGATCTGCGCGAGGGTCATCCCGCGCGCCAGCTCCATCACCAAGTAGAGTCGATCGCGGTGCACGCCAAACCGCTCGAGGCGCACGATGTTGTCGTGAGAAAGCCGGGAGAGGTTTTCCGCTTCCCGCTCGAACCGCACGCGGGTTTCAATATCGGCTTCGGTCCAAACAGCCTTGGTGACCTTCACGGCGTATTGGCGGCCAGGATCGTCGGTCAGGCAGGCCCGGTAAACCACAGCGCTCGCGCCCTCCCCCAGGCGCTCCAAGAGCCGGTAGGGCCCGATTTGTTCGTTCAATTCCATCATCGCGGGCCCTCCCCAACGCGGGTCGCCGCGTAGCGGCGCAGCACCGGTCGGATCCATTCCTCCACGGCGGGAAGGGCAATCCCCGCCGAGGACAACGCGGCGGAGGTTTGGGCGGTTTCGACGCCGAACCCCGCGGCCGCGGAGGAATCCATGTCCGACAGAAAGTCACGGAGCGCGCGCAGCAGGGGCCGGGACCGGAGCGGACCCCAACGGGCCATCCACGGGACCGCGCGGCGAAACACCGACCAGGGAATGCGGTGGGGCGGCGGCACCGCTTCCCCCGCCTCGGCGAAAAGCGGCGGCAGGCGTTCGGCGTATTGCGCGGCGGTCCACGCCCCGCCGACGCGTGAGCTCAGGTTGAGCGCCCGTCCCGCCCAGTCGGGTTGCCGGGCGGACGTTGCGACGACCCGGGCGACAAAATCCGCCGGCACCGCGTCCAGGGGCAGGGGGGGAAACCGCGGGATCCACCCTCGGGTGGAGCGACCCCCCAGGAGGTCCATCAGCTCGTAAAAGACCTGGAACCGACGGACGCGCCCCGTGCGCGAATCCCCGACAACGAACGTGGGCCGGTGCACGGTGACCGGCAACGAGGTGGACGCGGCCCAGACCAAATCTTCGGCTTCCGCCTTGGCCGCCTCGTAGGCGGTGTGAAAACACCGCGCCGCCCGCAGCGGGCCCTCCGGGAGGCGTCCCTTCCAATTACCGGCGATCCCCCAGGAACTGATGTACTCCAGTTTTTGGACCCGGGGGGCGTTTCGGGAAAATTCCAGAACCCCGCGCGTCGCGTCGACCAAATCGCGCCGGGCCTCCGCCGGGGTCAGGTTCACGCGCACGGGGCCCGCGGCGTGAACCACATGGGTCACGCCGCGCCGCAGCGCGTCGTGGTCGTTGGGCGCCAACCCCCAGCCCGCTTCGGCGGCGTCGCCCACGACGCCCCGAAGCCGCGCGATCGCCTCGGCGGGAATTCCCGAATCCCGCAAAAACGTTTTAAGTTCCTCGAGTCGTTGGGCGGTCGATCGCCCCGGGGCGGGGCGGATCAGGACCGACACCGGCCATGGCCCATCCAACAAGAATTCAGCGGCGATGGCGGCGCCCAACACCCCGGCGCCCAGGATCAAGACTTCGGCGGGGTTGGTGTCGCTCACGCGGGGGGAACGCATCGGGAACCGAGCGGCGGGCGACGGGATTCGAACACCGGGAGAGGGATCATCGACGTAAGTCTAGGGGCCCGATCGTCGGAGCGCAAGGGGCGTTTGGGCCCGGACCGGTCATCGGCTTCCCCGGCGAATGAACAATTCGGCGAACCCGGGAACCCCCGCGTCCTCCAGAAGCTCCCGCGGGGGACCGTTCGCGATCCAGCGTCCCGCGTCCAGCACCCCGACACGATCGCACCGCTCCGCCTCGTCCATATAGGCGGTGGCGATCAAGACGAGCAAGCCGCCGTCGCGTAATTCGTAGAGAAGGTTCCAAAAATCCCGGCGCGAGACGGGGTCGACCCCGTTGGTGGGCTCATCGAGGAGCAACACCTCGGGCGAAGCGATCAGGGCGCACATGAGCCCCAGTTTTTTGTACATCCCGCCGGACAACTGACCCGCGGGCCGATCCACAAAAGGGGCCAGGCGCGTCAAAGCCAGCAGACGGTCGCGCCGCGGACGGTAAGACCCCTCCGGCACGGCGTGGAGGTCCCGGAAAAATTCCAAATGCTCCCCCACGGACAGGTCGGCGTAAAGGCTTTGGGTCTGGGGCATGTAAGCCAAACGGGGGCGGACGTCGTCGAAAGGGACGGGTCGGCCGTCGCGGAGGTAATCGATCCGGCCGGCCGAAGGCCGGAGCAGTCCCGCCAAGAGGCGGAGAAAAGTGGTTTTCCCGGCGCCGTCGGGGCCGATCAGGCCGTGCAGGGTGCCCGGCGCGAAGGCCGCCGACAGGCCGTCCAGCGCGGGCCGGCCGGCGATCGTTTTGCGCAGGTCATCGACCCGGATCGACAGCACGGGGTTTCCATTCCACTTCGACCGACATGCCGGCCTTGAGCCGGCCGTCGGGGTTGGCGATGGCCACTTTGATCCCAAAAACGAGGCGCTCGCGTTCGGTGCGTGTTTGGACGTTCTTGGGGGTGAATTCCGCGTCGCTTCGAATGAAGACGATCCGCCCATCGAAGGATTGCCCCAGGTCGGGACAACGGACCGTGACCGGTTCCCCCAACGCCCGCCGCGCCATGACCGGGGCGGGCACGTAGACCACGACGAAGGGGGATGACACGTCGGCAACCGTGAGGATTTTTTGGCCGGGGACCACCCATTCGCCCGGTTCCCGATAACGTCGAATCACCGTGCCCGTCAGCGGGGCGACGATCGTCGCCCAGGAGAGGCGCACCGCGGTGTCGTCCCGCCGAAATTGCAGCCGGTCCAGGGCCTCTTCGGAGAGGGACCCCTTGACGTTGAGGGCGCGGCCGCGCCGGTAGTCTTTTTCGGCGTTGTCCGCCGCGAGTTTCAAGTCGGCCGCGTCCAAGCGGGCCACCACGTCCCCGGCTTTGACCGCGGCGCCCTCCGGAACGGGCAGGGTCGTGAGCGGAGCCGCCAAGCGGGCGGACAGGTGGACCTCGGCGACTTCGACCGTGCCCGCGTAGGCGAAGGCGTTGTGACGCCGGACCCGCCAGACGGCCAAGACAACCAGCGCCGCGATGGGAAAGACGAGAAGATATTTTCGTTTCATGGCACCTCCGGGGCGCTCCAGCGGTCGATCCAGGCCAACTGGGTCAGAATCTCGACAATCAAGCGCGCGCTCTGGACCCGCGCGTTGAGAAAGGTGGTGTTGGCGCTTTCCACCTCCAAGTAGGACGCCCGTCCGGCTTTGTAGGAATCGTAAACCACTTCGGCGATTTCCCGGCGGCGATCCACCAGGCGGCGCTGGACGTCCTCCTCCTCGGTCAAGCTCGCCAGCCGCTCCCGCGCTTGGGCCCAGGCAAAGCGGCGGTCTTCCCCGGTTTGGTCGAGCCGGGCCGCGGCCGCCGTCGCGAGGGCGTCCTGTTCGGCCGCGTCCCGAAGGCTTCGCCCTCCCTCAAATATCGACCACCGGGCGGTGGCGCCCAGGGTGTTTTGCTGGACGACCTCCTTCACCGGGCCATTGGGGTAGTCACGGCTGGCGCGGGCCAGGAGTTGCACGCTGGGGCCGCGCCCCGCACGGACCGAGGCCGCGGCGTCCCGGGCCGCCCGCGCGGCGAAATCGGCGGCGCGGAGGTCGGGCGCCTCGGCGTTGAACGGGCGGCGGGCCGCGTCCACCAAACGGACGCGGAGGGCGGTGGGGTCGTCGCTTTCAAAAACGAACGTGGCGGCGGGAACGTCGGGCGGCCGACGTTCCGCCACATCCCGGGGCAGAGGTCGCCGCAGGTCCGGTGGGGGCGACCGGGTCAAAAGGAACAGCGCGCGGAGGGCCGCGCCCAGATCGGCCTGCGCTTCGCTGAATTCGCGACGTCGTCCCAGGGCCTCGGCGTCGGATTGCAGCCAATCCTGTCGGCTGGCGGCCCCGGCGTCGCGGCGCAGGCGGATGTCCTCCCGCTGGGCTTCGGCCAAACGAAGCACCTCGGCCACCGAGCGGACCCGTTCGGCGGCCCCCATGGCTTGAAAATAGGCGCGGCGGACACCCCATCGCAACTCGTTTTCGGCGGCGTCACGCTCGGCCGCGCGGGCGGCCGCTTGATGGGAAAGGCCGGCCGCGGCGCGACGGCGTTGGCCGGAATCCCACACCGACCATTGGGCCTGGGGACCGAAGGAATAATTGGTGTTGTCCCCCATTTCAACAGCGGGCGCGAAAGGGCTGGGTTTAAACGCCGGCACCACCGCGAGGTGACGCCATTGGGCGTCGACGGACAATTTGGGAACCCCCTGGGCGCGCATGCTGTCCGCCCGGGCTTCGGCGGCGGTCCGGACCGCGTCGGCGGCGACGAGGGCCGGGGACCGGGCCAGGGCCGCGGCGACGCACTCTTCCAAAGTCAGCGCCCGGGACGACCCGGCGATCGTCCCCGCGGCGCCAAGGAGGAAAAGCGCGCTCCATCGCCGCGCGTCACGCCCCACGGGACAGCCCCCGGATCAACAGTTGAATGCGTTCGGCCAGTGCGGCGTCGCCCGCGACCGCCTCCTCGAAAACGTTCCATGAAAACCCGAAGGGTTCCCGGGTCCCCGCCCGGCGCAGGGCTTCCAAAAGGATGAACGGCAGGCCCACGGTCCCCAGGACCGAAACGATCACGTTGGGCAGCGGCGTCGGGCGCAACCGCCCGGCCGCCTGCCCTTCGGCCAAGGCCTCGAGAATCAGCCGTCCGTGCCGAAGAAAGTGGGTGCGGATGAGGGCCAAGGTGTCGGCGTCCCCCGCGAGGGCGTCTTGAACCAACGCAAGGCCGAGGCCCCGGTGGTCGCGAATGAAGGTTCCCAAAAACGTCAGCGCGCGCCGCAAACGCAACACGGGGTCCCTTTCGTCCCCCAGGGCCCCGAGGAAATCCCGGAAGAAATCTTCGTAGAAGAGGGCGAACATGCGCTGTTTGAAAACGCGGCGGTTTTTGAAGTGGTAATGGAACATCCCGGGGTTGACCCGGGCGCGGGCGGAGACGGCCCGCACGGTGAGCGCGGAAAAGCCTTTGGCCTCCACCAATTGGCGGGCGGCGGTTAAAAGGCGTTGATCAAGAGCGCGGGACGGGCGCGGCATAATTGGTCACGTGTATAATTATACACGTGACCAATAAAAAATCAACACCGCCGCGCCCGCCCGCGATCCCGGTTAGGACTTGGGAGCGCACTCCTCTTTGCAGCAGGCGGTGTTGAGCTTGAAAAGGAAATACGCCGGGCAAAATTTAAAAAGACCGGTCAAGAGCGGCACCGCGCCGATCCAGCCCCAGGGGGTCTTGGGCCCCACGAACACCAGAGAAATCAACACCAAACCCGCCACGATCCGAATCGCTCGGTCCGCCCCGCCGACATTGCATTTCATAGAACACCTCCGTGAGTTTGACTGCTTTGTTTACAGCAAAATCGGTCCTGAAAGGTTCCTGTGCTTAAGGCTTATGTAATTTGAGCTGTTTTTTCAACATGTTCCTTCCTCGATGCAATCGGCTCTTCACCGCCGAAAGGCTCAAGGAGAGCGCCCCCGCGATGGTTTCGTTCTTCAATCCGCGCAGGTCGCTCAAAGCCACCACCATTCGATAGTCCACGGGCAAGCGGGCCAGGGCCTCGCCCACGGCTCTTTGAATTTCCCGCTGACGCGCGGTTTCGGCGGGGTCATCCGGGGGCGACAACAGCCCCCGGGCCAAGTCCGGGGGCAACCCCTCCTCGCCCCCCAAAGAAACCGCCCGTCGGCGCCGGCGCAGGCGCGTCCAGCAAAGGTTCGAGGCGATGCGATAAAGCCAGGTGCCCAACCGGGAGGCGCCCCGGAATTTTTGGATTTCCTTGAACGCCGTGAGGAAGGTTTCCTGGAAAACGTCGTCGGCCTCCGCCGGGGCCTGGGCGCAGACCCGTTGGGTGAGGGAAAAGATCTTGTGCCGGTAGAGGTCCATGAGGGCGGCGAAAGCCCGGCCGTCTCCCGACTGACAGCGCGAAATCAACGCCCGCTCGTCCGCGGGCAGGGGCCCGGCGTCGGGGGTCAGCGGACGTCCTCGGTCGAGAGGACGGGCCCCGCCGTCGTCGCGGGGGCCGTCGACGCCAGCGCCCAGGCCCGGAGCGTTTCCTTATCGGCGGCGCTCAAGCGGGCCTCCGGGTGAAGGGGGACATAAAACCAAAGGGGCATTTCCTCCTCCTCCACCTCGTGCCAGACGCGATGGCGAACACGGGACTCCACGGCGGCGTCGGCGAAATTCCAACGGGAAAAATTCAATTCTTCGCGCCCCTCCCCCACATCGTGCGCAACCAGGAGCGACACCGGGGCCACACGGCTGTACCAGGGCCAAACGGTTTCGTGGGAATGACAGTCGTAGCAGGCCCGGCGGAGGACGTCCCGAACCGCCGGCGGCGCGTCCACTTCTTTTTCCACTGGCGGGTTGGAACGATCCGCCGGCACGAATTGAAGGACGCCCAAAAGGAGGACGGTGGCCCCGATCCCGCGCTTTAGGATTTTTTTCTTGGTGGTGTTTTCCATGACTTCACTCCCCCGTATTTATAAACCCGCCGCCACACCTGCGTCCGGTAAAAGGGGCCCAGGTACCCCCGGACCCGAAGGTGTTTCCCATTGTCCAAAAGTCGCAAGCGCACCCGGTAGGTTTTTCCGTTTTCCGGGTCCAAGATCGTGCCGCCCGCCCAATCGTCGGTTTTTGCCGAACGGGTGACGTGGCGCAGAATCGGAAGCCCCAGAACCGGCCGGCCCTTCCATTCCCCGGGGCAATCTTCGCACACAGCGTCGCGGTCCCGGGGGTCCGTGATCGCGACCACCCGCCCCGTGAGCACGCCCCGACGCGCTTCGATGCGCACCCGGCCGGTTTCCTTACCCGTTTTGTCATCCACGGTCGCCCATTCGCCGATCGGGGCGGGCCCGCCGGCCACCGCTTCTCCGCAAATTAAAAAACAGGCTGTGACGGCGGCAACCGCTCGCCTCAACGGGCCTCCGTCAGGAGCTTCTCCTCGACCAACCTCCGGACCACCGCCCGAGCGGCCGCTTTCATCGTCCGCCGGGGACCCGCGTCGGCGGGCACGCCCAGGGTGCCGTGGCCCGACCAGACGGCGCGGCCGGTTTTGAGATCAATCAACCACACGTGGCCGCCCACGTAGCGTCGGCCCCCGGGCACCGCGGCGGTCTCCACGGTGTTAAAGGTCAATCCATCGGCCCCCGCGCGGAAGACCGACCGCCAGTCGGCGTCCTCTTCACGGTGGACAAAGGGGTGGAGACCCAGGACGAGCAGGGAATCGTACCCCTGGCCCGCCAACTGGGCGGCCAGGTCCTCGGGGCCTTTAACCGACGGGACGGCGACGCGGGATTCCCCCGGCGCGGTTTGGTGCGCGGCGAGGGCGGCGCGGAAGGCCTCTTCCGCCCGGCGGCGTCCGTCCGACGTGGGCGCGGCGTAACAGACGGCCGTGCGCCGGTAGACCCCGGCGGGCCCCAGGGCCTGACCCTCCAACCGCACGGTGGCGCAACCCGTCAAGAAGAAACAGCCCAGAGCGGCCCAAAAGGCGACACGGGAAGAAGCGGGGGAAGATGGTTTCATGAATGACTCCTTTGGGTTATCTGAAATCATTCTACTACCTTTCAGGTTCCCCAAAAGAGGGCTGCATATAACTGGAAAAATCAATCCGGGGGGGGTAGGCTTAAAAGGGGAACAGGGGGGCGCGTCATGCGCAAACCGCGTCGATGGAGCGGCTTCACCCTCATCGAGTTGATGCTCGTGGTGGCGATCATCAGCTTGCTGGCCGCCATCGCCATCCCCAAATTCTCCAACCTCATCATCAAAGCCAAGGAAGCCTCGGTGAAAGCGAAATTGGGGGCCCTGCGGAGTGGATTGTCGATCTACTACGCCGACACCGAAGGAATCATTCCTGGCGGTTGGGAAAACCCCCTGGCCTCCAGCCTGGTTCCGAAATACATGGAGAAAATTCCTTACGCCCAAATACCCCAGACCAACGACCCCCCCACGCGCGCGGAGTGGGTGAGTGATAGCGCGAACCATTCCGTGCTTCATAACGGTGTTGGTGAGTTCGGCGAACCGGCGGTCTGGTGGTACGTCACCCACCCAACGTCGTTCCGTCCTTTGGGGTTAATCCATGTCAATTGCACCCACACCGACATCACCGGCCGCACCTGGAGCACGTGGTGAGGTTGTGGTCGAATGGTTTTCATTGACTGGAAAAACCGCCTGGGGGGGGTATACTTAAAAGAGGAACAGGGGGGCGCGTCATGCGCAAACCGCGTCGATGGAGCGGCTTCACCCTCATCGAGTTGATGCTCGTGGTGGCGATCATCAGCTTGCTGGCCGCCATCGCCATCCCCAAATTCTCCAACCTCA
>Ga0268298_10005632_pt1 | contig 11662 bp, 7 predicted proteins | sample WWTPWeurt_MetaG_FD_194462 | JGI IMG/M metagenome (GOLD analysis project Ga0268298, IMG submission 194462) | Activated sludge microbial communities from WWTP in Nijmegen, Gelderland, Netherland - WWTP Weurt | ecosystem: Engineered > WWTP > Aerobic digester > Activated sludge | place: Netherlands...
CCAGGCGGATGTGGATACGACCCAAAAGCCGAAGGAACAAACCGAAGAAGAAAAAATCCCTGATACGGATTTCAATACGCTTGTAGACTATTTCAAGCAGGTTTTGGGTGATCGTGTAACCGATGTCCGTGCAAGTAACCGCCTTTATCAATCAGTGGCTCGTTTGGCAGATGCTGATAATTCGGTCAATGCGGATCTGCAGCGTGTGTATCGATATCTTGGCAAGGAATTTGAGGTTCCCAAGAAGGTGCTTGAGTTGAATCCATCGCATGCTGTTCTAAAGAACCTGCTTAAGTTGGATGCAGGTTCAGATCTGCAAAATATTATCATTGAGCAGATATTTGACAGCGCTCTGCTGGTGGAAGGCTTGCATCCAGACCCATCGAGCATCGCTTCACGGGTGCAGCAGATCATCGAGGCGGCGCTTGTAAAGAATACGAAGTAGTGTTTAATTCTTAAGTAAATCGATATCTTCATTGGCGGTATGAAATAAACCTGGTGATCAATGCGCTCTCTGATTTGGGGGCGCATTGATTCTTCATAACGCCTGGTACGAATCGCAGCTGAGAGGGATTTTTAATGGATAAGGTAAAATCGGGGGATGCTTCAAGAAATAAAAAAACTTGATCAATTAACCACCACCCGCTTCATTGCCGCGCTTTCAGTGGTTTTATTTCATAGTGCGCGAAATTTGGATATTTTTAAGTTTTTACCGATGCTTACTGCAGGTCCAGCCGCAGTAAGCTATTTTTATGTATTGTCAGGGTTTGTGATGGCTCTTGTTTATTATCGACCCGGCAAGCCTTTTATTTTCTCAAAATATTGGCTGGCCCGATTTTCTCGAATCTATCCAGTGTACATATTCTCTTTCATTTTGACATGTCTTTACTATATTGAGATCCTGTCAAAAATTAAACCTGACAAGGTATTGGCAAATATTTTTTTATACCAAGCCTGGTTTCCCAGGTATGCTCAAACCTTTAATATTGCGGCTTGGTCGTTGTCAGTCGAAACTTTCTTTTACATGCTCTTTCCGTTCTTAATAATATTTTTGGCGCGCCAACCTGTAAAGCGGGTAATTTGGATGTCGCTGGTCTTTTGGGGTGTCAGTCAGGTGATCCATTCGACTTTGATGATCGGCTTTTTGCCAGAAGAAAAATACCTATTGGCATATTTTCCAATCTTCCATCTGAACGCATTTTTATTAGGGGTGGCAGGCGGGATCTGGTACGTTGTGAATTCTGAACAAAAAATAAATCAATTTAATAATCAAATTCTTTTTTGGAGTTCGTTGGCTTTTATTCTGCTTATCCTTTCTTTGCGCGGATTCCTGCCGTCATTTCCACAAAGTTTTTCTTTGGATGAAGGTCTGTTGGCCCCGTTCTTCCTGATCATCGTATTGGCACTCGCGATGGATGCAACCTATCTTTCGCATGGCTTGAGGCATCCCTGGCTTGTTTTGTTGGGAGAATCGAGTTATGCCCTGTACATTTTACATGTCCCTTTCCGCTGGTTATTTGAGCGTTATCTTGAACTGACGGGAAGTGCATTGGCGAATGGTGTTATGGTCATTATTTACGTGCCGGCTTCAATCATTTTATGTATTCTAGTTTATAAGTATATTGAGCGTCCTTCAAGAGATTGGCTGCGAACCTACCCGCATGCGCTCCTTTTTATGATGGTGGATATTTCTCTGATCTTCATCATGGTAAAGTTAAGTTTTCTAATTCGAGTCGGTAATGAAATTGATGGCTACATTCGTACTCAGAATTTAACCCTCCGTGTTGGAATTGTATTGTTTTTTGTTTTTATGATCGTTTTTCATTTTTACACAAATCATTCCTGGCGTTCGCTCAGCCTGGCGATTCTAACGGGCGGCGTATCACTCACGATGTTTATCTACTTTGCATGGATATCAGGCTGGGTGGAGAGTTTTCCGAGGTCGATCCTGCTATTGATTAGCATACTCGTATTTGTTTCCATTTATTTATCCCGTCCGTTGATCCAATATATTAATGCACGTTTCATATCTCTTTCAAAATTCACATAAGATATGGGCGAGCATGGATTAAGGCTGAAAAGAGAACAAATATCGGTGTCAAGTTTCAAAATGTGTGCAGATAAAAAGAAAATCCCGAAGGTTATGCATACCTTTGGGATTTTCTACCGAAAGATCAGCAGCAAGCTTACATCTTCTTCCTGCTTTTGTCTGACTGGCGCACTTTTGGCGTTTTAGGTAAGGGCGCTGGCGCAGGTTTGCTCAGGTCTGGCAACCCGTCAAATGCTCCGTCAATAAATTTATGGGCATATTTTGCAGGGTTGATCTGCTCGATGGAGCCGCCTGTGTTCCGCATCAAGTCGATCATGTGGCGCACCAGACGTGCATCCCGATCTTTGGATCTGGTTCCGCCTTGTCCGTTCCAGACTGCGATCAAACGGACCTTGTCTATGCCGCGCAGCAGAGACGAGTATAACGTCCAGCGATTGTTGCGTTCATAAGGATCATCTCCATCCTTGTGAGCGCCGACATTTTCCATCTGGTACATTTCATCCACATGCGGGTCGCTGCGGATCTTATAGAATCGCTCCACCCAGGCTTCGCCGCCGGGCGAGACGAATTCCCGTATATAAGCAGATTCCGGCAGGGGTAGGTGGGCTTCGACGTGGATTCCCTTTTCAGCACAGACTTCCGCAAAGATGATCTCGCTGCCTGCGGAAAGTCCACCGACAAAGGCCAGGTCGTTTGGACCGGCATTATATTTTTCCAGCTTCTTACGGATCTCAGTACGAAGTTCAGCCTCCTTATCGGCAGGGAAGGTCTTTTGTTCCTTGCTTGGAAAATCGATCATATAACCGGTGAAGAGGAACACTTGTCCCTCATTATCTTCTCCAGTGGCTGAGGCTTTTCTCATTGATAAAGCATTATCATCTTCGTTCATACGATCGATCTCTTCTTGAAGCGTGGACATGGCTGCCTGCACAAATTCTTCACGCACCCCGATCGCTTTAAGAATGTTTAATTGGTTTAAGGTCCTTGTCAGGTAATTGATATTTCGCGCTGAAGCAGTGAGCGCAGTGCGGCAGGCACGCGTGACACTGGATGGGTTGTCTGCTGTGAGCACTCTTAATTCCGCTAGTGAGATGAGAGTCCAGTAATCGACTGATTCGCGTTGAATTTTGGCTTCGAGTCCAAAAAGGAGAGCGCCGCGCAGTTCAGGCATGTATTCGCGGATCTGTTCGATCGCAGGATCCGGGTCTTTTTTGTTATCAAATTTATCTGCGAGGTAGATCGCGAGGTATGAAAGGGTGTACGCATTAACCCCGGGATAGAAATTGTCAAGATCGATTTGGAAGCCTTTCATATAGATATTGACTGCCTTGATCAGCCAATGATAAGAATCAAAAGCGGTTTTTATACGCCTGGTCTTATCGCTGATCTTCTCCCAGGATTCAACCCACATTTCCTTGTAAATGCGTCCGAGATATGATGTGGCTTCGCTGTCTTTTGGGAAATCTGACAGGAATTTTTCTAACTTAACGATGGCTTCATCGATCTTGCCAATTCGGTTTAAGTGGAACGCCTCTTCGCGGCGGAAAGCTATGTTTTCCGCATTCACTTCCAATCCTTTTCGGTATTGAACGAGAGCAAGTTCATATCTTCCCATATCCGCGAGCGCCTTGCCGGCCTCACCAATCGCATCCTCTTTAATGAGCGGATTCCCAATCTCCTCTGTCAGTAAAAGGATATCTCCGATCCGTTTCTGGCGGCGCGCTATTGTGACCTTTTCCATCCATTCTTTGAATTCTCGCCAAAAGCCTGTCGCTGATGCTGTTCTGAGCATTTTTCGTTCTGGTTCTTTTAAGCCAGTTAATAAATTGAAGATAGGGCTATGGATTGCGTCACGGTCAGATGTCCAGGTATCTTTTGCCAGGCGGGCGATTGCTTGAATGTCAGCTTTTTTATAATTAGGATCCGGTACACCCTCCTTGGTTACATGATAAGGCAGTGTGCGGACATTGAAAATATCAAAGGGCATATACGCGCGACCAGCTTGAATATGTACTACGCCTCTTTTACGAAATGCGTGGCGAATCCCTAATTCATAAAAAACATTGGCATTGTCAATACTCAGGTCGCATAAACACAGGTCGGCAAGCAGGAGTTCCTGGAACATATCTGTCAGGATATCGCCTGATGCGGTTTCTTCATCTGCGCGAAACGGCTCAAAGCCCGCCATTTCCAGCGCGGGTTTGATTAAAGTTTTATAAATGGCGTTGAAATCGAAAACCAGATCATCCGGTCCTTTCTTTTTCCCAAACGGCATGATGACGAAGGCATGTGGACGGGTTTCGATTCGCGACGAGCGGTATACCTCATCTATTTTTTCATTAACTGCGGCTTCAACTTCTACTGCAGTTTCCTGTTTCACGGAAACCACAGGGACGGCTGCGCTTACCTTTTCAGCAAGTTTTACGGTTTCGACGGGAGCCTGTGCCGTTTCAGCGGGTTTACTCGTATCTGTTGAATCGTCTTTTGGGGGGATCGCATTTGTTTCAGTCATGATTATCCTTTTACATCTGGTGTTTTCGGATAACGGGATATGAGGTCATTAAGTACACTCATGGGAGTATTGCCCCCGATTTCTACTCCTTCGAATTCTGTTTCGATTGTCTTTAGCGAGGAGGACAAACCCATCCGTTCAGTAATAGTTTCGATTGCTTCGTGGATCGCCGTTTGCATGGATGCGAGTTCTGACTGTACCAGTTCTGAAGAGGCTTCTTCAGCGAGAGTGCCTAATGCTTCCTTGAAAGCCTCGGTAATGGTTTCTTCAGACTCTTCAAGCGATACCTTTGTTTGTTCAACAATTGCTTCCACCATTTCAGCCTTTAGGCGTTGATCCGAGTCGCGTTGTTCCTGTATTACGCGGTTGATCAAGCCGGCTTCCTCCTCAAGGTTGGACTCTTTAAGAGCTTCCTGCATGGCTTTGATATATTCAACATTGCGGCTCCAAAGCATATCCTCTGTGGAACGCACCATTTTATAAAACTCTGATTGTGTGCGTTCGCTTTCTTCCAGGGTTTGCCAATGATCCGAGATAATTCTTAATTCCACGATCACATGGCTGTAATTCCGTACAATCAGATCAAGGTTTCGTAATTCCTGCCAGCCGATAAATGTTGTGGTTAAAGAAGCTGTCAAGGCTACCCATAAAGTTAACTCTCCGCCGAGCGCCGCCAATATCGCGCCAGCGACCCCGGAGCTGAGAATCAGTACCTGCAGACGGATTCGATCTTTCTGTCTTTGGTTTACCTTTCTTACATGCCAGTTTAACTGATCTAGAAGACGAAATTTGAAATATTCATCCCCGCTCAGGTCATTAAAGCCCGGGTCGCAGTTGGGATTCCCGGGGTTAAAGCGGGGAGGCGGAGGAATAATCCCGGTATAGTTCTCCATGATCAATTCGCCGTTCATTCCGCGGAAAACGGTCCGTTGAATTTCGTTTAATCTTTTTTCCAGATATGCGCGGCGTGTGTTTGAGTTCTTAAGGATGGTACGGTAGAGGTAAATTTCTTTTAATATTTCCTCGGAACCTGCGCGGGTGATTAACCAGTCTCCGGCGGCGAAGAATTTATTGGCATAAGCCGCAAGCGCTGATGCTGTAATAGGCGCAGAGATCAAGAAAAATTTTAAGAGCAGTGCGCCGATGGCCGGGAAATTGGCGGGATATTTTTCAGAAAGAATTGCAAACAAGACCGCCAATACGCCAAATATTGCGATCCATTTCCTCAGGTTTGTATGCGCTAATGAGCGTGCTCCGGCGACGGTGTCGAGCTGCCCATATTCTTTCCACGCTACTTCCAGGATGGGGGGAACTTGTTGAGGTGTAGTTTCCATGGTTATGATTCCTCTTTATTCTTATTGGCCTTGCGGTAAATTTGGGCAGATCAGTTGATACTTTTCCTCATGGAAGAAGAATATCCAGGTGCTGGGAGAGAAGTTTTCTGTCAGTTTTGAACACGCCAGTTCGGAAATATTTTCCCTATTGGTGAATACGATTTGCGCGAGGTCCCAGACGTTTACTGTCTTTTTTGATACGGTTAGAAGCTGATCGCTGGATGGAGAAAATGAAACGCCTTTGACTGAACTATTGTGGGGTAGCCGCGCAACTTCCTGTCCATTGGATAGATCCCAGATATAGGCGTATCCGTTCGAGCCGCCCGAGGCGAGGTACTGCTGGGTATGGTTGAAATCAAGCGATGTAATGCTTCCGTCCTGTAGAAAATTGTAGGTGGGGACGCTGGGAATACCATTGCTCATATTCCACACGGAAATGCCGCCTGCCGAGCTTGTGGTCGCCAGCCAGCGGCCTTCCTTGCTAAAGTTTAGAGATTTGATATCGCCGATTTGTAGGAGGGTGGCGATTTCTTTTCCGCTGTCAATATCCCAGATCATGATCTTGTCTGCAAAGCCGATCGCCAGTGTGGCATCCTGCGGGTTGAATGCGATCGTGAATGCCACTTTATCGAACTGAATTTCCTTGATTAATTCTCCGCTGTCGACATTCCAGACAAATACGCTTTTACCTTTTTCGCTGGTGGTTGCAAAGCGCTTGCTGTCCGCGCTGAAGCCTATCCCGCTGATATCCGCTTGGTGCGGCAGTGTATGAAGCACTTTTGTTTCAACGTTGTATAGAACCGCCCTGCTGGCATAGGTTTCTGTGATGGCAATCCATTTTGAATTGGGGCTTATCTTGGTTTGATTCGTGAGATTATTAAACGAAAGGATCTTTGTTCCTTGCGTACCATCGTGGAGTGTCGTGAGCTGGTCGGAGGGGATGAGCCAGATATTTTTATCATCGGTATTGAAAATTACCCATTCACCCGTATAGCTGAACTTAGCTTTGTGAATAATTTCAGGGAATTCAATATAACCATTGCGCGCATTCAAACTTGAAATATCCCAAACGCCGACGTTTCCATCACGGTCGCCAACGATCACACGTGCATTATCGTATGAAAAAGATATGGCTGTCCCCGCCGCTTCCAGGGCAATTTCCTGCATTAAAGCCCCGGTGGTTGCTTCCCAAATACGCGCTGTTTTATCGAAGCTTGTTGTGGCGATCCACTGACCATTCGGGCTGACGTCAACTCGAAGTACATAATCAGCATGACTCATGCGGAACTTTTCGCGGCCGGTGGCTGTATCCCAGACCCGTACCTGGTTGTCGTCTGAGGCTGTCACGAACCAGGAATTATCCGGGCCGAAGGCAACATCTTCAACCCAGTCATTGTGGGATAAAACAAATTTTGTGTTCCCAAACGCTGTCCGCGATACGCGCGCAGTGCTGTCTGCTCCGACAGAAACCAGCCAATTTCCATCAGCGCTAAATTCCAGGGCAAATATATCTGATTCGTGCAACGCAGCCGGGTAGGAAAGTTCAGTCAGCACGCGCCAGACTGTCACCAGTCCCTTTTGGGTCCCCATCGCCAGATATTTGCCGTCCGGGCTAAAAGCTACCGCGTAGATTTCACCGGCGCTTAAGTTGAAATTTAATTGCTCTCTTAAAGTTTTTAGATCGATCAGTGATATTTTTTCATCCGCACGCCCGGCAGCCAGGAATTTTCCATCCGCGCTGATATCGATATCCCATACAGTCGATTTAAAATCAAAGGATTTAATTGGAGTCCCATCATTTGCCTTCCAGAGACTCACAAAGCCGTCTTCTCCTGCTGTAACAAGCATCTCACTGTTTGGACTCAGGATGGCATCAGTGATGGTTCCTTGATGTTTTACACAATATTTTTGATCCCCTTCCATGGTCCATAGGCAGGCGGTTTGATCATCGCTGGCGGTGACGAAATATTTTCCGTCTACGCTAGGGAAAAGATTCCCGATCCTTCCACCTTGCTTGATGCGTGCCACAGGCTGCGGCATGGCCGCTATGTTGTGGCGCAGTACGTTTTCAGCATCATTGGTTTTTGCGCGTGTCCATGATTCCAGTGCCAGCAAAGTGCTTGTATCCAATTCGGATGCGCGTTCCTGGTAAATAGCCGCCTGGGCTGCACTGCGCTGCGCTTTGGTTTCATTGTCTTTTTCGAGGATGACCTCTGCGTTACGTTCAGCAATGGCTTGTTGGGTTGCCGCAATATGCTCATTCGCGATTGCTGTTGCTGCGCTGTTTCTGGCAAGGCCGGCATTTGCCTCCGCGAGATCAGCATTTACTTCCGCCTGATACCATTGGCGGATCGCGAACATCCCAAGGATCATGCTGAGTACCAGAACGAATCCGATGCCGCTGGTGAGGTTTCTCTGGCGTTGCGTCGCGACCTTGCGGCTCGTGCTGATATATTCCGCCTGCAAAGGAACAACCACGCGCGTCTCGCTTTTTGTTGATTCTGTCATCCAGCGTTCGCCGTCTTCCAGGTCTGAACCTTGTAGGAGATAACTTTTGTTGCGATTCTTTTGCACCCATTCTGAAGCGCGTTGCAGAATGCGGGTATGCTGCTGCACCCAGCCCAGATCTGTTTGTATGCTTTCGACCAGTTTTGGGATGGTCGCGCTGAAATCATCTTTTCTAGCGCGCAGATATACCCAGTTGGTGGATGCCAATTTTGGGTGTATCTTTTGTTTCTTTTCAGGTTCGCGGTACACAACGGGGATGATCTTTTTATTACTCGTTATTCCCAGTTCCAATTCCTGCATACATATTTTGGATCGAAGGGAATCCGGGCTGATGACGAAAACGAAAGCGTCTCCTGCTTCAATGGCGGCGGTGATCTCTTTCATCCAGTCGGAACTGAGAGGAATTCCCTCCCAATCCACCCACGCGTCAATACCAACCGCATCTATCGCGTCATTTAACTTGCGCACAAAGAGCTTGTCTTTGCGAGAATACGAAATAAATATTCGGGTCTTACGTTGCTTGCTGATTTCTTCTGTCATTATATTTTTAGCGCGCGACGAACCAGGCGGCAACATATCCTTCATGCGTTGCATCCTTGACTTTGATCCACTTGTCGTTCGCGCCGATCTTGGATTCGCCGCCGGGTTCTGTGATGATGAATTCATAATTGAGCGGAACTCGTTTGATGAGGGTTGCATCGCTTACGATCGGCTCTTTTCTCAGGGAGACAGCTTCGACAGTGGTCTTTACTTTCCCTGTTCCGGCGCTAACTGGTGCGGTGCTTGCGGTTGAGCCGCCCGCATACTTGACATACCATGCGGCGACATAGCCTTCTTTCTTTTTAGCATCTCGGACTTTGACCCATTGATTCTTCACGCCCACCTTTGCGATGACCTGCTTGGAGGGTTCGATGCTGATCAGTTGCTCAGTCACAGGAATACGTCGAATTAAAGTATCGGGGGAGACGACAGGTTTGGATCGGAAGGATATTTCTTCGGTTGGAATGAGGGCGATCGCGCCGGGGGGAACAGGCGCAGGCTTGGGCGCGGTGGGAGCCGTACCAGGCCTGGGTGCAGGCGCAGGAGCAGGCGTTGAAGTCGAGGCTGTGGCGGGGGCAGGCTTTTCCTTACTCTCAGAAACAAACCAGGCAGCGATATATCCCTGTACCCCACTCGGATCCTGAACCTGCAGCCATTGTCCCTGCACACCGACTTTGGATCTGGCTTGGGATTTTTCTTCGAGGCTGGCTAGTTCTGTTCCAAGTAACATGCGTTTCCATAAATACCCGGTGACCGATGGTTCTGCGCGCAAAGCTACATCGTCCACAGTTGAGTAAATAATGAATTTTTCTGCTGGAACATCCACCTTTGTTACTTTGGGCGGCTCGGGTAGTGTGGTGCTGTAGCAGTCGAACCACAATACCGCGCTGATCTCGGACTCCAGTTTCGCACCATTAAATTTATAACGTGAGGTTAGTAAAACATCCTTATCGGGACCGTCGCCGCCATATTTGTATGGATCGTAGATAATATAATCATTCCCATTCTTTTCTTTTACCAATACAAAATGGGTTTGAATGCCGACCTGCTTATTCCAATCCACTTGCAGGATGACAGGTTTTCCTGCAGCTAGCGCCGCGTCAATTTGAGCGATGGGGGCGGGTGATGTTTCGCACGGCTGCATGTCGCGATAGGCGCAATTTGGCCAGATATAAGGAAGGACGCTTGGAATAAAGAAGGCTCCCTGGAAACCGCCCGCTTTTTTCATTTTTTCGTTGACCGTTAAAGGAGTTTCGTTATAACCGATCCCGTTAAGCATCATTGTTACAGACGTTAGCAGACAGCCCCACCCGCCGATTGTTTCGCCTGAATTTCCAAGAGGGGTTTTCTTCCACATTTCGTCGTTCTGGTAAAGATTCTTAGTAACGAACATAGCATGCCTCCTGCAGGTGCCGCATCAATAATATCTAATTGGCGACAATTTTACTCCATTAATATTCTACAAGAAAATGGTCTTTCCAAAACAACCAGTTTTCGATCGTTATGCGGGATGCAAAAGCGATAAAATAATGTCAAAAAATAATTGCGGAGAAAAGTATGAACATTCCACGCCAGAACTTTGCCCACCTGCCAACCCCGATCGAAGAACTGCCGCGTCTGACCGCCGCTTTGGGTGGACCGCGCTTAATCGTGAAGCGTGACGATCAAACAGGACTTGCTTTCGGCGGGAACAAAACCCGCAAGCTGGAATTCCTCGTTGCGGAAGCGCAGGAGCAAGGCGCGAAGATGTTGATCTCTGCGGGTGCGATCCAATCGAATCACTGCCGTCAGACCGTTGCCGCCGCGGCGCGCTTTGGTTTTGACTGTACCCTCGTGTTAACTGGTGACAGACCAGAACAACCTTCCGCCAATTTTCTGCTTGACCAACTCTTCGGCGCGAAAATTATCACAGTGTCTGACCGCAAAGACCGAGATCGTATTTTGCAGGAGACTTTTGATAATGCCGTTGCGGCAGGAAAGAAACCATATCTCGTCCCTTATGGCGGATCAAGTCCCACGGGCGCAATGGGGTATACCTTTGCGATGGAAGAATTTATGAAGCAAAATGTGAATGTGGACTGGATCGTCTTCGGAACATCTTCGGGCGGTACACACGCGGGACTTGTGTTGGGGCAGCGCTTATTTAATTTCAAAGGCAGAGTCTTGGGGATCAGCATTGACGAGCCAGAGATCGAACTCAAGGCGCACGTCTCTGAGTTGGCTTCGCAAGCAAGTGAAAAACTCGGAGAGAGAATCAACTTCACTCCCAATGATGTGCTTGCAACTGAAGGTTATTGTCAGGCTGGGTATGGAGTCTTTGGGACGCAGGAACGCGAAGCGATTCAATTGTTTGCCAGCAACGAAGGACTTCTGCTTGACCCCGTCTACACAGGCCGCGCCGCCGCTGGAATGATCGACTTGATCCGTAAGGGATTCTTCAAGAAGGATGAGACTGTGTTGTTCTGGCATACGGGCGGTCAGCCCGCGTTGTTTGCGGATAAATATTCGCAGGACATTGCTTAGCAAAAAAATAAATGTAAATTATAAAAGTCATGTCGTTGCGAGGAGGGTGCTCTTCCCGACGACACTTGCGCCGTACGCCAGTGCGGTGAGCAATCTCATCATAATGGGAGATTGCTTCGGGTGAAGAACAAGAGCGCCCTCGCAAGGACATGATTATTTCATCCAAACTTTACGGCCTAAAGTTAGAAATGCAAT
>Ga0268298_10005633_pt1 | contig 11660 bp, 12 predicted proteins | sample WWTPWeurt_MetaG_FD_194462 | JGI IMG/M metagenome (GOLD analysis project Ga0268298, IMG submission 194462) | Activated sludge microbial communities from WWTP in Nijmegen, Gelderland, Netherland - WWTP Weurt | ecosystem: Engineered > WWTP > Aerobic digester > Activated sludge | place...
GATCAACCAGAATGCGGGCGGCGGATATGAGTATGTCCGGCCGGGCCAAGTCATTGAAATCGTTGAAGGCAAGGCGAGCGCACCAGATAGGCAATCTGGTGGCGAGAACGCGCAACCAATTGATGACAATGAGGAATAGCCAAAGTCTGTGATCGTGCCCATGATCACACCCGCCCAGATCGAGGGGGCCGGGGGTCTCCATCGAGGGGGGGGGTGGGGGGAAAATCGCGCCGCGCAGTAAGGCAGTCGACCCTCTCCCTCGCGCTTCTCTCGAAAATTTATATATACCTGTGCATGTTGGTATATACGATTTTCGGTCATTTTGGTCTTTGGGTATATCTTGGAGGATTGGGATGCAGACGTACTTGCTGAAGGCTGACGCGGAATTTTTTGCTCGGATTGATGCGGTGGCTGGGAGGGGGAAGCGGGCTGAGTGGATACGCGGGGCGTGCGAGGCGCGTCTTTCTGGCGGGGATCGGGCGCCGGCTTTGGTTCCAGGAGGTGTGATCCCTGATGCTGCGCTTGAGGGGTTTGATCGCGTAGCGGTTCCGGTGAGGAAGGTTTCGTCGTCGGAGGCGACTGCGGCGATTTTGGATGGGACCATGAAGCCGCGGCCGGTTGTTCGACGCCCTGGGAAGCGGGACTGGTCTGGGGACTACGAGCGGGTGCTTGGCGTTGTGCGTCAGCGTCTTCGGTCGTCGCGGGAGCTTGCGTCTGATCTTGGGTGGGCTGAGACGCGGGTTGAGGCGGTTGTGTCTGCGATGGAGTTGGAGGGGCTGGTTCGGTTCGAGCGTGGCGGTGTGGTTGCGGTATGACGTGCATGTGCCGGCGGGTGGGGGTGTGGTGACGTTCGGGCATGGCGCTTCAGAAGACACCCCGGGGGAACAACGTCTACCTTCCTGACGGCGAGGTTCTGACGGACTACTTTTGGGATCGGTCGGAACTGGCGATCATCCAGGGGCCGATCCAGTCTGGCACGTCGACGTGTTCGTGCCACCGGATCTGGGCGCTGGCGTGCGAGCAGGAGGCCGACTACGACGGCGTTCGGCGGTCTCGGTGGCTGGTGGTGCGGAACTCGTACCGCGAGCTTCGGAAGACGACGCTGGAGACATGGCTGGAGTGGTTCCCCGAGAACGAGTGGGGGACGCTGATCCGGTCGGAGCCGATGACGCACGTCCTGATGCAGAAGCAGCCGGACGGGACGATGGGCCAGCGGAAGCATCCGTCCGGCGACGGGACCATCGTTCACTGCGAGGTCATCTTCATCGCGATCGACAGCCCCGAGACCGCGGAGCAGGTTGCCGCGTCGTTCGAGATCACCGGATTTTTCGTGAACGAGGGCCAGTTCGTCGACAAGGGCGTCGTGGACGAGCTTCTTTCCCGCTGCGCACGCTACCCGTCGATGAAGAACGGGCCCGGCGCCACATGGCATGGCGGCTTCATCGACCTCAACGCGCCGGTCGAGGGGCACTGGATACCCTACATGCGCGGCGACATCCCCATGCCGGAAGAATGGACAGAGGAGCAGAAGTCGGAGTTCCGCAAGCCCGAGGGCTGGACCTTTTTCGTGCAGCCGCCAGGCCTCATCGAGAAGAAGATCGAAGGCAAGATCGTGTACGTCCCGAACCCGAGCGCCGAGAACCAGTCCCATACCCGCAAAAGCTACCTCGAAATCATCAAGGGGAAGAAGAAGGAATGGATCGACCGCCGCGTTCTCAACAAGGTCGGACTCTACGCTGATGGAAAAGCCGTCTACCCGACCTTCTCCGAGCAAGACCATGTTGCGCCGCGCGCTCTCAAGCCTATCGACGGCGCTCCGGTCATCGTCGGCCTCGACTTCGGCCGCGACCCGGCCGCCGTCTTCTGCCAATGCGTCAACGGACAGTGGACGGTCCTCTCGGAACTGATCGGCGACAACGAAAGCGCCCAACTCTTCGCCCCGCGCGTGCGCCGGCACCTCGCGCAACGCTTCCCCGGCCACAAATCCGAGTTCTGGGGCGACCCGCGCGGCGCAGATGGTGGCCAGAACGTCGAGACAACCGCCTACGACGTGTTCCAGGCGCAGGGAATGCGCGTCCTGCCCGCCACCACGGACAACAACCCGGAAATGCGCCGGTCCACCGTCGAAAGCGTCCTCGATCGACGCTACGCCCTCCAGATCGACACCGCCTGCATCACCCTCCGCACCGGCCTCGCCGGCGGATACCACTACCCGAAGATCAAGGGCGTCTCCGGCGTCTATTCCGAACGCCCGCGCAAGAACCGATACTCCCACGTCGTCGAAGCCCTCGAAAACGCGCTCATGGGCGGCGGCGAAGGCGATGCCGTCGTCATCCCGTCCTCGCGCCCAAAGGCCAGGCCGTCGAAGATCCACAGGCACCGCGTCTCCCTACGGCGCGTCGCCTGAGTGCATTGGCCTGAAACCGGCTCCTCACCATCCTCGCCGCAAAAGGAGCCCACATGGCAGAGATCGTCGACCTCCCCGAAGACCTGTCGTCCACAAGCGACATGTACCTCATCGTCTACCGAGACTCCGCGGGCGCGCAGAAGTCGCGCAAGATCGCGCGCGACACCTTCATGGAAGTCGTTGCGTACCTCGACGACGACGTGTCGTTCGGAATCGCCACATGCGATGAGGTCGTCGCGCAGACCTCGCTCACAATCGGCGCAACCGTCGTCACATCCTGCATCAAGGCGACCGGAACCCTCACCCTCTCGGCCATCGCTGATGGCGCCTCAGAAACCGACACCTTCGCCGTCTCAGGCGCCGCAGCGGGCGACGTGGTGCTCCTCACCGTCGATGCCCCGGCTGATGGCCTCGCCTTCAACGCCTACGTCTCGGCCGCCGATACCGTCACCGTGAAATCCGGCAACTTCTCGGGATCGCCCTTCGCCGGCGCCAGCTACTCCGTCTACATGCTCGTGATCAGGGCCGCATGATCGTCGAGTGGTTCGTCGGCTTCCATCCGCGCTACCTTCGCGCACTCTCCGGCAGCCTCACGATGACCGGCCTCTGGGGTCACTGCGAAATCTGGGGATACACCGTCGACGACACATGGATCTTCATCGACCCGCAGGGCAGGGGCGGAACCCGCGTCGTCGTAACGCACCTCTACGATGAGGTCATGGCCCAACTCGAAGCCCGCCACATCCTCTGCGAAACCATCCTGAAACTGCCAGCGGAAGGCGAATTTTCCTTCCTCCCCGTCTTCCCGCCCATGACCTGCGCCTCGATCGTCGGCCACATTCTCGGCATCCGTGCATTTACCCCGGCCGGTCTGAAACGGAAGTTGCTCCGCAAAGGCGCGGAGATCGTTCATGACACCCAAGGAAGACCCCAAGGATAAAGCCGATCGACTGCGCCAGCGTCGCATCGCGCAAGTCGACCGGATGCAGAGCGCCCAGGAAAACGCACAGGGCCTCACAACCGACCTCCGTGGCGTCTATGGCCTTCGGGCCCTCTCCGCATTCGGCATGGGCGGCGGCATCGGCCCGTCGCGAACCGCACGGCCAACGACATCGCTCTCGGGCGGCGGAAAGTCGAAGTAATGAACAAACCCTCCAAGGATTTCAGCACGCGCTACTCGGCCGCGAAGCAATGGCGCGATGCGGAGCGCCCCTACATCGAGGAAGTGCTGAAGTTCTGCTGCCCCGGCCGCGAGAAGGATTTCACCACGGCCGCAACCTCCAAGAACCAGAACGACACGGAAACATACCTCTCGCTGCCAGAGGAATGCGCGACCGATCTGGGCGGCGATCTCGTCACCTACTTCACTCCGTCAGAGGTACGCTGGGCCACCTACGAGGTCGTGCAGGACATCCCCGAGGAAGCCGCCGACACCGTGCTCGAAATCGTGCAGGACCGCGAGGACAAGCTGTTCTCGCTCATCGAGGCGTCCAACTACAACGACATCGCCCCGCAGTGGGGCTTCGAGGCGGCAACCCACGGAACCCCCGCCCTATGGGTGCAGGCCGCCCACATCGCGCAGCCGATCTTCGTAGAGGCCGTTCTTCCACACGAACTCCTCACGACGCCCGGCCACATGGGCATCCTCGACCGCTTCCGTGAGCGGTGGGTGCTCGCCGAAACGCTACCCACGCTCTTCTTCGGCCTCGGCTACAACCTCGCCGACCCGAAGATCCAAGCGAAGATCAAGAAGCCCGGCGCAATGGCGAAAGTGTGCTGGGGCTATTGGGTCTCATGGGAAGACCCTGGCTTCCCGATCTGGCTGTCCGAAGTGACCGTCGACGGCATCCGCGTCTCCCAGGAGCGCGAGCCGATCGGCCCCCTCGCCGGCGCCTGCCCGCTTCTCGTCGGCCGATTCAACCCGCAGCCAAATCGCCCGTGGGGCCGCGGCGCCGGACGCAAGGCGCTCCCAGACATGCGCGTCTTCGACAAGCTGGACGAGATCGTCCTGTCCGGCCTCGATCAGTCCGTCATGAACACCATCATCTACCCGGATGACGGCTTCCTCGACATGTCCGAAGGCGTGCAGGCCGGGCGCGCATACGCCGCGCACCGCGGATTCACCCGCGATCAGATCTATGACCTCTCGCGCAACGTGAACGTGGATCAGGGGTGGTTCGCCGAAGACCGGATGGAAGACCGCATCCGCCGGGCGTTCTATCAGGACGGCCCGCGCCAGCGCGGCGAAACCCCGCCCACGGCAGCACAGTGGCTCGACGAGCGCCGCCGCGTGCAGCAACGCCTCGGAAAACCATCCGCGCCCCTGTGGTCGGAACTCATCCTGCCGATGATCCAGCGGTTCGAGTACGTCGGCGTCCAGATCGGCGAACTCCCAGACGCCATCACGCACAACGGCCGCGCCATCTCCGTGCGCCCGATCTCGCCGCTCCAGAAGGCGCAGAACCAGGACAAGGTGATGGTCTCGCGCTCGAACCTCGATCTCGGCTTTGCCGTCTTCCAAGATCAGGTTTCGTCCTTCATAGACCCCGTGCAGACGTTCCAGAATATCGTCCGCGCGTCGGGCGACGAACTGACCGTCATCCGAAAGGAACAAGCCCCTGTCGCTCCCGATACCGCTCAGTGAGCCCGGCCCGCTTCTCACCTACTACTCGCGCGCCCGCGCCGCAGACCCGAAGAAGATGGACAAGGCCATCGCCGCCATCCGCGCGATGCTCTCTACGCCAGATGGCGCTATCTTCTTGGAAATGCTGGAAAATTCGACGGTAAACTGGCGCGTTCCCATCCTCGCCGACGACCGTGCATTAGCGGCACGCAATGCTCAGAGTTTCATTGCGCTCGATCTCAGGAGGATCATGAGCGATGAAACTGAACAACTTCTTGACCGACAAAAGACTTCGGAACGCACCTGACGGCGGCACCGGCCTCCCGCCTGACCCGAATGCTGCCCCGCCCGCAGCAACCCCGGCCCCGGCTGTCCCTGCCTCATCCGTGCCGGGGCCGGACCTCTCCTTCATCCCGGCTGACTACCTCGTCGACGGAAAGCCCGACACGACGAAGTTCTCGGAGCACTACACCGAACTCGTCGCCGACGCCGCGCGCAGGGCCGACCGGCTGAAGGAAGTCCCCACGGATGGCGTCTATGACTACACGCTGCCGCAGGACTTCAGCTTCGGCGACCTCGAACTCCCCGAAGGCTTCACCGTGCAAGTGTCCGACGACCCGGCCATCGCGCCGCTTCTCGGCGAACTCGGCACGATCCTGAAGGAACTCGACGCCCCGAAGGAAGCAGGCCAGAAGATCGCCGGCCTGCTCGCCCGCTACGAGGCGACCAAGTTCGCCGACATGCTGAAGGCCCAGGCCGAAGATCTGAAGGTGCTTGGTACTCCGGCACAGGTGCAGGCCCGCAAGGACGCCCTGAAGCGCGTGATCGACTCGCGCGTCCCGGCCGACCTCGCACAAGCGATCCATCTCGACCACGCCAGCGCGGCGCAGATCAAGGTACTCGAAGCCCTTGCCATGCCGCGCACCGCCCAAGTTCCGCCGGCCCGGCCTTCCGCGGTCGATACGGAAGGCATGTCGGCTTACGACATGTTGAAAGCAGCAAACGCCCAGCAGGCACGAGCCTGACGAGCAGAAAGGACTAGATCATGGTGCATACCCTGCCCGAGTACGCGAAGACGGTCCCCGACCTGAAGTCGCGCGCAGTGATGGAACTCTTCCCGGCCGAGGCCGACATCCTCGGCGTCATCCCGTTCAAACCCGCCCCCGGCGGCCGCTACGGCTACATGCGTGAAGGCGCCCTGCCGAACAACATGGGCTTCCGCGGCATCAACGAAACGCCGTCCGAAGGCCACGGCCTGATCAACGACTACACCGAGCAGTGCTTCCCGATCGCCGGGAACATCGACGTGGACCGCGTGCTGATCAACCGCTACGGCATGGAGCGCCGCTCGATGGAAGAGCGGATGTCGATCAAGAAGAAGGCGAAAGTCTGGATCGACACGTTCATGGACGGCGACAACGCCACCGAGCCGCGTGAGTTCACTGGCATCAAGCAGCGCCTCCAGGCTGTCGGGTCCGGCGCCACGTCGGTCAATGGCTCCAACTACGAGTCGCGGCTGATCGCCAACTCGACCGCTTCGGGCGGCGGCGCGCTGTCGCTCTCGATGCTCGACCTCGCGATCTCTCTCGTCGAGAACCCGACCCACATCCTCATGCCGAAGAAGATGAAGCATCGCCTTCCGGCTGCGGTTCGGGATGCCGGCGTCGGCGGTCTCTACACCAACGACAAGAACGACATGGGCCACCGCGTCGAGATGTATGACGGTCTGCCGATCCTGACCGGCTACGGCATCACGCCGCTCGGTGCGTTCCTGCCGTTCAACGAGGTCGGATACGGTGGCGGCTCGGCCGTGACGTGCTCGATCTACGTCATGTCGTTCACCGAAATGGGCGTCTGCGGCATCGAGACCTCACCGATGGAAGTCAAGGATCTCGGTCTCCTCGACGATGGTGTCTACTACCGCACCAACATCGAGCACGACACGGGTATCTGCATCGAAAGCCCGTATGCGGCCATCCGGCTCTCGTCGATCACCGACGCGGCCATCGTGAAGTAAGGAGCAACAGCAATGGCATTCTCGAAATTCTACGCCTTTGACGCCCTTGCTGGCGTCCTGAAGCGCGATGTCGGCCTCGCGGCGCTGACCTCGGACGGCTACGTCGGAACGCAGTGGGACCAAGGCGCTGCGGCGCTGACCGACTGCGTTCTGGTGATCAACGTCGAGTCGATCGACGTGGCCGGCACGGACGAGATCTACAACTTCCGCGTTGTGGGCTCGAACGTGGCTGACCGATCGGATGGCGAGGTTCTGGCCGAGCGCGTGCTGGGTCACATCACCGCCATTCCGGGGCCGGAGACCGTCACCACGGCCGCAGGCGATCAGCATGTCGTTCCGTTCCGCACGGAGAAGAATGGCACCGCGTTCCGCTACATCGACCTGCACCTCGACGTGACCGGCGCCACGGCGTCGATCGGCTTCAACGCCTTCATCTCGAAGGAGATCTGACATGCCGAAGTTGGTAAGGCTCGCTGCCAGTCAGACGTATGTTCCCGAGACCGACGAGGACAAGAAGGTCTTCGACGCGATCAAGAAGCGCGGTGTCATGGAGATGTCCTACGTCACCGCGCGCGAGAACGTGAAGAACTCGAAAGGTATGCTCACGTTCTACGCGCCGGAACCGGTAGCTGCCGCGGCCCCTGGCCCGCGTCGGCTGGAGGACATGGACATGGACGAACTGAAGCTGTCCATGCTCTCGCTGGGCATCAAGACCCAGAAGAAGATGAAGCGCGACGACGTGATCCGCCTCATCCGCGACAGGATGAGCGAGGTGGAGATCGTCGACGACGAAGATGACGGCGCAGAGTAGGCGCCCGCGAGCAGACGATCCTCCCGGTTCGGCTGGCGTCGAGGGAAGGGGCGGGGCAACCCGCCCCTTTTCCATGTGCATAGGGCCGGAAAGGCCATCGCCACAATCTCGCCGACATGGCTACGAACCCTTCAATGCTCTCCATCATGAACGCGGCGCTTCTGTCGACCGGCTGCGATGAAGTCGTCGACGGCGAAGGCTCGAACGAGTGGCGCCTTCTGAGCCGCAACTGGCCCCTAATCGTCGAGGCGGAACTGGAGGATGGCAACTACAACTTCACCCGCGAGACAAGGCAGATCACGACCTACTCGACCGGGAAGTATGGCTTCGAGTACGCCTACGCCATCCCGATCACGGCCGTTGCAGTCCGGCATGTGTGGACCGAGACCTCGGACGGCGTGCGCGACATGTCGATCGACTGGACGCAGGACGCGACCCACATCCACTCGCATGAAGACGAGGGGATATGGATCGAGTACCTGACATGCGCCGCCGAGAGCCTGTGGTCTGCGAACTTCTCGCGCGGCGTGCAGATGAAGCTCGAAGCCACCATCCTTCGCGCGATCCGCGAGGAATACCCGGAAGCCCTCCAGGCCGAGCAACAGGCAGAGGTCTATTTCCAGCGCGCCCGCACGCTTTCGTCGCGGTCACGGTCGGCCCGATCCCCGTACAGGGAGGGGCAGCTTGCCGCGGCCCGGTTCGGCCGTGGCTAGGGTCAAGCGTACCCTCACGCAGAGGAACTTCACGCTCGGGGAACTGAAGGAAGACTTCCTCGAAGGCGATGACCTCGAAGCCCGCCAGCAGGCCATGCGCAGCGGCCTGAATACCCGCATCACGACGGCGAGAAGCGTCAAGGCGCGCGGCGGCACGCGCTGGCGCAGGACGCTCGGAACCGCGAACGACGTGGTTGAGATACGGCCCGGACCCGGCCTCATCTTCGGCCTCATCGTGAACAACACGTCGCTCGACATCATCGACGAAAATGCCGACATCGTTCACTCGGAAGCATCCGTGCCGTGGTCCGACGCGACGAGCGTATGGATCGAACCCTTCCGCGAGCAGACTGTCATCGGCGGCCCGTGGGGCCTCTACATCCTCACCTATGGAAGCGGCCTCTGGTCGTTCGATCCGTTCGCCTACGAACTCGCAGCCGGCGGCGAGAAGGCGCAACCGTATTGGGCTTTCATCAAGGATGCGACCATCCAGCCATCCGCGCAGACAGGATACGTCACGATCACGGCGTCTCTGCCGATCTGGTCCGTCGAGTACGTCGGCCAGCGCATTCGCTACGGTCAGCGCGAGATCGACATCACGGACTATGTGAGCCCGACCGTCATCAAGGGCAACGTCATCTCGCGCCTGCCGCCGACCTACAACATCACCGTCACGGATGGGACGAACTTTCGTGTTGGCGATGCAGTCATCGGCAACGACACGAACTACCAGGGCCTCATCGTTGCCATCGCGACGAACGTGCTCACCGTCGTCACCTCGGAGTTCTACGATGGGCCCGACGTGGGCGAAGACCTTTCGAGCCCATCCGGCTCTTCTGCCGTCACCGTGAAAACGCTTATGTCTCCAGCGGCGTCGCCTGTCTGGGACGAACCCCTCATGTCGCCGATCCGCGGCTATCCGGGCGCCGGCTCATCCGTTGCCGGCCGCCTGATCCTCGTCGACTTCCCAGAGGTTCCAGATCTCGTCGCGTGCTCGTCCACGCGCTACATCACCGACTTCAGCGTCGGCGCAAGGGACGACGATGCCATCACTCGGCAGGTGGGCGACAATGCGCCTCGCTTCCTTCACGTCGTCAACGCCGGCGACGTTCTCCTGTTTTCCGACCGCGGCCTCTACTACGTTCCGGTGCGCGACAACGGCATCCTTTCCCCGTCGACGTTCAACGCGGTGCGCTTCGACACGCGCGCGTCCAGTTCGATCCGGCCGGTGCAAGTCGAAGATGGCGTCGTCTTCGTCGAGGCATCCGGCGAAACCATCTCTGCCGCGCTTCTCGACGGGAACATCTACCTGAAATGGTCCGTGCGCCCGATCTCGAACAATCACTCGCATCTCATCCGCACGCCGCGGAAACTCTGTGGACCGTCGCTTTTCGCTGAAGCGCCCGAGAAATACCTTCACGTCGTCAACTCGGATGGCACCGTCGCGACGATCTCATGGTTCTCGGATTTCCAGCAGGAGGGAGTCGGCTTCGTTCCGTGGGAGACGCAGGGCTCCTATGTCTCCGTGTCGCCTATCTTCGGCGGGTACTGGCACATCGTCGATCGAACGATCAACGGCACGACCTACCGCTTCCTAGAAGAGCAGGACGACACGTCATTCCTCGATTGTTCCGTCTACGCTGCGTCGCAGGAAATGCTCGACGTGAATCTCGACACTCTTCAGGTAAACGGCGCCGACCTGATTGTCGTGACGCCAGGGGCAACGCCATTCGCCGGAGAGACCGTTCACGTCTACGGCGCCGGGTTCTACGGCGGCACGACGACGGTTGATGGCGCAGGCGAGGTGGTCGACAACGGAAGCGTCACGGAGGACAGCGAGGTCGGCTTCCACTTCGACAGCATCGTGTCACCGTTCCCGGTCGAGATGATCGAGAGCCCGCGCGCCGGAATGCTTCAGGCGCGGCTCATCCGGGTCTCTGTGTCGCTTCTCGGCACGGTCACGTTCCAGTGCCGGACGAACAACACGACGCGCACGATCGAGGGCTACGGCGTCGGAGACGATCTGAGCGCGGCCCCGCCCGAGAAGACCGCGGTCTACCGCTTCTCCGTCTTCGGAAACCGCGACCATCCCGAGGTCGAGTTCATCAAGCACCAGCCGGGCCCGTTTCATGTGCTGGCGATCACGCAGGAGGTTCAGGCGTAATGCAGGCACTCATTGCACCAGCGGCGGCAGCAGTGGGCGGCGCGACTGGAGGCGCCCTGCTCGCACAGGCAGCAGTCCCAATCTTGGGCGGTCTGTCGGCGTTTTCTGAGGCGAAGGGCCAGAAGAAGGCCGCCGAGATCAACTCCTACATAGGCCGCACCCGCGCGCTCCAGACGGACGCAAGCGCCAGATCCGGGCTTGAAGGCGAACTCGCCACGATGCGCGCCACCTTCGCCTCGAACCAGCAGCGGCCCGGCGTGGGCACGTTCGAGGTCATGAAGGAACTCCGCTCAGTGCGGAACACGGAGCGCGCCGTAGCCTTCGGAAACAGGATGCAGGAGGCGGCCGACTACCGCCTTGCAGGCAAGAACGCGATGGCGAAGGGCACGTCTGCGCTTCTCGGCGGGTTCGTGAAGGCCGGGCCGTCGCTCTTCGACTTCTACGATTACCGGAGGAAGAGCGGTGGCTGAACTCAAGAAGATCGTCCGCAACACGCAGCTCTCGAACTTTCGTCAGGTCGCCCCCGAAGCCGGTGGCGCCTTTCGCGTTTTGGCGGCGGCGGCAGACTCGGCCTACCAGATGCTCGCCCCGGCGGCGATCAAGGAGCAGGAAGCCGCAGGCGCAGAACTCGGGCGCGAGATGGCGCGTCGGCAGATCGGCGATCCGGCATCTAATACCTCGCCCGCAATGCCGGGCATTTCTCAGGGGGCAGACGCGGCCCGGAGGACGCTGGAATCCGATTGGGGTCGCCCGCTCAAGATCAATTCCGGCTATCGCGACCCGGAACACAACGCCAAGGTCGGCGGCGCGAAGAACTCGCAGCACACGCACGGCAATGCTTTCGATGTCGATGTGTCCGAACTCTCGCAGGATGAACGGATCGACCTCATCACACGGGCGCGAAAATCCGGTTTCAGAGGCATTG
>Ga0268298_10005634_pt1 | contig 11660 bp, 10 predicted proteins | sample WWTPWeurt_MetaG_FD_194462 | JGI IMG/M metagenome (GOLD analysis project Ga0268298, IMG submission 194462) | Activated sludge microbial communities from WWTP in Nijmegen, Gelderland, Netherland - WWTP Weurt | ecosystem: Engineered > WWTP > Aerobic digester > Activated sludge | place...
GTCCCAGTTTCTGGCCGGCCTCCTCGGACAGCCGGGGCGCGGCTGCAAGCTCAACAAGGCGACCGCCGGCACGCTCGATTTCGAATTTCAGTACGCGCCCCGCCGCCCCGCGCGCGATCGCCGCAAGTTCCGCCCAATGGCTGATCGCTCCACCGTCGATGGACAACACCCGGTCGCCCTCCCTGAATCCGGCCGACTCGGCGGCGGAGTCCGGCAATACACGGCCGACCACCGCGGGAAGGCGCGGACGATAGAGCACCAGCCCCAGCGCACGCAGCGGGTCCTTGTCCAGTTCTTCCAGTTCGAAGCGAGCGCTGTCGATTCGGTAAAGACCGATTTCGCGCTGCGGATTGATAACCTCCAGTTGCAGGACCTCCCTGTCCAGCGCCTCCCGCAGGACCTCCCAACGCAGTTGGGCCCAGGTTTCAATCGCCCTGCCATTGACGGATCGCACCGTCACTCCCTCGCTGATCCCGGCAACCGCGGCCGGAGTTCCTGAAGGCGGCGCCCCCAAACGCGGCTTGAGTTCCGTTACGCCGCTCATGAAGAGAAGCCAGTAGAGCAATATTGCCAGCAGAAAATTCGCGGCCGGACCGGCGGCGACGATGAATGCGCGCCGCCCTACCGGCTGACGGTTGAAGGAACGCGGCAGTTCATGCGCTGCCACCTCGCCCTCGCGCTCATCGAGCATCTTGACGTAGCCACCCAGCGGAAACGCCGAGATGGCCCACTCGGTGCGATCGCGGCCATGGGTGCGCATCCAGATAACCCTGCCGAAGCCGAAGGCGAAGCGCAGTACCTTGACGCCGCAGGCGCGCGCCGCAAGGTAGTGGCCCATCTCGTGCACCACCACCAGCACCGCCAACGCCACCACGAATGCGCCGACGTACCAGGCCAGCGATTCCGGACTCATGTCGCGGCGACACCCATCCCGGTAAGGATTTCCCGGGCCGCAAGGCGTCCCTGTCGGTCCGCCTCAAGTACGGCGGCGAGGTCGGGAACAGCGGCCTGCGGAACGGTGTCAAGTGTTGCCGCAATAAGGTCGGCGATGCCGAGGAAGGGCAGGCGCCGGTCGAGGAAAGCAGCAACCGCCACCTCGTTTGCGGCATTCAACACCGCAGCAGCGTTGCCCTCGGCACGCAGCGCGCGGTAAGCAAGGTCCAGACAGGGAAAGCGTTGCAGGTCCGGACGCTCGAAGTTGAGCTGCGCCACGGAGAACAAATCGAGCGCCGCCACACCCGAGTCGATCCGCTCGGGCCAGGCCATGGCGTGCGCGATCGGCGTGCGCATGTCCGGATTGCCCAACTGTGCCAGGACGGAGCCATCCTCATAATCCACCAGCGAATGGATCACGCTTTGCGGGTGTATCACCACCTCGATTCGGTCGGCCGGCGCGCTGAACAACCAGCGCGCCTCGATCACTTCCAGCCCCTTGTTCATCATGGTTGCCGAATCGACCGAAATCTTGCGGCCCATCGACCACTTTGGATGCGCCACCGCCTGCTCCGGCGTCACGGTCGCCAACTGCTCCAGCGGCGTGGTACGAAACGGTCCTCCGGAAGCTGTAAGCAGGACGCGCCGCACCCCACCCCGAAGCATGTCACCCGTGTATCCGTGAGGCATCGACTGGAAAACCGCATTGTGCTCGCTATCGATCGGCAACAGCAGCGCACCGGCCCGACGCACTTCGGACATAAAAACTTCCCCGGCCATCACCAGAGCTTCCTTGTTGGCCAGCAAGACGCGCTTCCCGGCACGGGCTGCGGCAAGTGTCGGCGGCAATCCGGCAGCGCCGACGATCGCGGCCATCACGGCATCGACTTCGGACAGCGCAGCGACCTGGACCAATGCCTCGGCGCCGTATAGCACTTCCGTGCGCAAATCCGCCTCCCGCAGCAGAGCGGCGAGCCGGCCCGCTTCCGCAGCTCCGCCGACGACGGCGTAGGCCGGTCGAAACCGCCTGCATTGAGCGGCGAGCACCTCGACCTGGCTGTGCCCGGTCAGAGCCACCACCTGGAACCGATCCGGATGGCGCGCCACCACGTCCAGGGTACTCACGCCAATCGAACCGGTGGCGCCGAGAATGGTCAGCTTCATGAGCGAATCAGATGGAGAATTAGAGCGGCCAGGGGCAGGGTCGATGTCAGGGCATCGATGCGATCGAGCACACCACCGTGTCCGGGCAGCAAGCCGCTGCTGTCCTTGATTCCGGCCTGGCGCTTCAACAGGGATTCGAACAGGTCGCCCATGACGCTGACCGCGGTTAGCAACAGAAGCATCAGCACCGTCAAGGGCAGCGGGAGGGGCAGTTTGCCTCCAAGCGGAGAGAAGCCGAGCACGACGCCGCCGTAGATCAATACCCCGACCACCGCGCCCGCTACCCCCTCCCAAGTCTTGCCCGGGCTGATGGCCGGGGCCAGTTTGTTCCGGCCGAAGGCCCGCCCGGCAAAGTAGGCAGAGATGTCCGCGACCCATACCAGCGCCATGGCTGCGAGTAGCAGCCAGACACTGACGGCATGCAGCATCACCATTGCGGCCCAGGTGGGAAGTATCACGACCGCCCCTATCACGTAGCCGAAGGCATCATTGCCGGACAAGCTCCACTTGGATCGCAGCCAAAGAGGTACGACCAGAAGCCAGAACGCCGCCGAAAGTCCCAGAAATGCGGGCATCAGTTCCGGCGCGGCAACGGTCAGCTGCCAGCAGACTAGAAGCATGAAGAGCGCATACATCACCGCGGCCGGCCGGTCCTGCTTCATCAGGCCGCCCCACTCCCATCCGGCGAGTGCCGCAATCCCGGCAAAGGTCAGCGCAGCTGCCAGCGGTGGCAGCGCAAACAGGATCAGCGCGAGCCCGGCAACCAGAAACAATGCGGTGATAACCCGCGTCCTAAGCATCTCGTTCCCGGGGCGGCTGTTGAACCGCCGGCGCTGGCGAGGCGGACGTCAGTTGTTCGCTGGTACGCCCGAAACGACGTTCGCGCTTCTGGTAGGACGCAATCGCGAGGTCGAGTGCCGCGTCGTCGAAATCCGGCCACAAGGTATCGGTGAAATGCAGTTCGCTGTAGGCCAGTTGCCAGAGCAGGAAGTTGCTGATGCGCTGTTCACCACCGGTGCGGATGAAGAGGTCGGGTTCGGGCGCATAGGCCATCGCCAGGTGCGGTGCGAGATCCGCCTCGCCGAAGAAGCCGACCTTTTCCGGATGCGCAAGGCCCAGCTGGTTCATCCCCTGCAGGATGTCCCAGCGCCCGCCGTAATTGGCGGCGATGGTCAGCGTCAGGCGCGAATTGTTGGCGGTCTTTGCTTCGCCTTCCCGGATCAGGGCCAGCAGGCGGGGCTCGAAGGCGGAAAGGTCGCCAATCACCTTGAGACGCACACCGTTCGCATGCAGCTTGCCGATCTCACCCTGCAGGGCGCTGACAAAGAGGTTCATCAGGAAGGAGACTTCCTCCACCGGCCGCCGCCAGTTTTCCGAGGAGAACGCGAACAGGGTCAGATAATCGACGCCCCGCGCTATGCAGGCCTTGACCATCGCCCGCACCGTTTCGACTCCGCGCTTGTGGCCGGCAACACGCGGCAGGAAGCGCTTCTTGGCCCAGCGACCGTTGCCGTCCATGATGATGGCGACATGGCGCGGCACATCGCCGACACTTGGAATAGCCTGCGTCGAGCTGGTGAACTTTCCCGCCATGACACCCTCCCGGAGCCCTTGAATCAATTCCCTGCGCGACCGGATCGCCGCATTGCGCAGACAGTATCGGCCGGCGCGAAGGAATCGCGCCGCGGTTTCGGTGGCGATCAGATCGCCATCAGGTCCTTTTCCTTCTCGGCCAGCGCCCGGTCCACTTCGGCGACATAGCGGTCGGTAAGGCGTTGCATGTCGTCGAGGGCGCGACGTTCGTCGTCCTCGGAGATTTCCTTCTTTTTCAGCGCATCCTTCAGGTGCGTGATCGCATCGCGCCGCAGGTTGCGAATCGCCACCTTGGCGTTCTCGCCCTCATGTTTGATCACCTTGATCAGGTCGCGGCGACGCTCCTCGGTCAGTGCCGGCATCGGGACGCGGATCAGTTCGCCCTGCGACGAAGGATTGAGGCCCAGGTCGGAATCCCGGATCGCCTTTTCCACTTTGGCCACCATCGGCTTTTCCCAGGGCTGGACGCCGATCGTACGGGCATCGATCAGCGTGACGTTGGCGACCTGGGTGATCGCCACCGGAGAACCGTAGTACTCGACCATCACGTGGTCGAGGATACCGGTGTGGGCGCGACCGGTACGCACCTTGCCCAGATCGGCTTTCAGCGCCTCCAGGCTTTTCTGCATCTTGTGTTCGGACGTCTTTTTCAACTCGGGAATCATGCCCTACTCCTACTAAACATGAACCAGGGTGCCCTCGTCCTCTCCCATAACCACGCGCTTCAGCGCACCGGGCTTGAAGATCGAGAACACGTTGATCGGCAGTTTCTGGTCGCGGCAGAGCGCGAAGGCGGTCGCATCCATCACCGCCAGGTTGCGGCTGATCGCATCGTCGAAGCTGATGCGGTTGAAGCGCGTCGCGGCCGGGTCCTTCTTCGGATCGGCGGTGTAGATGCCGTCGACCTTGGTCGCCTTGAGCACGATTTCCGCACCGATTTCCGAACCTCGCAGCGCCGCGGCAGTATCGGTGGTAAAGAACGGGTTGCCGGTACCGGCGCCGAAAATCACCACCTTGCCCTCTTCGAGATAACGGATCGCCTTGCCGCGGATATAGGGCTCGACTACCTGCTCGATGTTCAATGCCGACTGGACACGGGCATTGATCCCCGCCTGGCGCATCGCATCGGAAAGGGCCATGGCGTTCATCACGGTCGCCAGCATGCCCATGTAGTCGGCCGTGGCGCGATCCATACCGGTCGCGGTGCCGGCCAGCCCGCGGAAGATGTTGCCGCCGCCGATGACGACGCCGATCTCGACGCCGAGATCGGTCACCGCCTTGATTTCCGCCACGATGGAGGCCAGCATCGACGGGTTGATGCCGTAGGCATCGTCACCCATCAAGGCCTCACCGGAGAGCTTGAGCAGGATGCGGCGGAATTTCGTGGCAGCCATCATCGCCTCCGCCGCAGCTTACTTGTTGCCGGCCGCTGCCGCGGCTTGGGCCGCCACTTCGGCAGCGAAGTCGCTCACCTTCTTCTCGATGCCCTCGCCGACGATGTAGAGCGCGAAGCTGGCGACCGATGCGCCCTTGGCCTTCAGCAACTGCTCGATGGTCTGCTTGCCGTCCTCGGCCTTGACGAAGACCTGTCCGAGCAGGGTCACATCCTTCAGGTACTTCTGTACCGTGCCTTCGGCGATCTTCTCCAGCATCGCTTCGGGCTTGCCGGCTTCGCGCGCCTTTTCGATCGCGATGCGGCGCTCGGTGTCCAGCAGTTCGGCGGGTACGCCCGAGGCGTCCAGCGACTTCGGCTTCGAAGCAGCTATGTGCATCGCCAAGTCCTTGGCCAGTTGCTCGTCGCCGCCGACCAGGTCGACCAGCACGCCGATCTTCGAACCGCCGTGGATGTAGGACGCCAGCTTGCCCTTGGCCGCGATGCGGCTGAAGCGGCGGATGCTCATGTTCTCGCCGATCTTTCCGACCAGCGCGGTACGGGTCGACTCGACCGTGCCGCCGCCCATCGGCAGGGCCGACAGGGCCGCCACGTCGGCCGGATTCTTTTCCGCCACCAGCTGCGCGCAATCGGCAGCCAGCTTGAGGAACTCGTCATTCTTGGCGACGAAGTCGGTTTCGCTGTTGATCTCGAAAATGCTGCCCAGCTTGCCGTCGGCGGCGATGTGGATCGCCACCACGCCCTCGGCGGCGACGCGGGTCGCGGCCTTGCTGGCCTTGTTGCCCAGCTTGACGCGCAGGATTTCCTCGGCCTTCGCCATGTCGCCGGCCGCCTCGGTCAGCGCCTTCTTGCACTCCATCATCGGCGCGTCGGTCTTCTCGCGCAGTTCCTTGACCATGCTTGCGGTGATTTCCGCCATCATTTAACCCCGTGAAACGTGAAAGGTGAAAAGTGAAACGCAAACTCGTGGCATGACTGCCAACCGCGCAAGGCGGCCGGCGTCACGTTTCACGTTTCACGTTTCACGATTTGAATTACTCAGCCGCGTCCTCGACCTCGACGAACTCGTCGTCACCGGCCAGCTGCTGGACAACTTCGTTGATGCCCTGGCTCTTGCCTTCGAGGATGGCATCGGCCACGCCGCGGGCATAGAGGCGGATCGCGCCGGAGGAGTCGTCATTGCCGGGAATCACGTAGCTGACGCCTTCCGGGGAATGGTTGGTATCGACCACGCCGATCACCGGGATGCCGAGCTTGCCGGCTTCGGTGATCGCAATCTTGTGGTAGCCGACGTCGATGATGAAGATCGCGTCGGGCAGGCCGCCCATGTCCTTGATGCCGCCGATGGACTTGCGCAGCTTGTCCATCTCGCGCTGCAGCGTGAGGGCTTCCTTCTTCGACAACTTCTCGAAGTTGCCTTCCTCCATCGCGGTTTCCAGGTCCTTCAGGCGCTTGACCGACAGCTTCAGCGTCTTGAAGTTGGTCATCATGCCGCCCAGCCAGCGGTCATCGACATAAGGCATGCCGCAGCGCTGAGCTTCCTCGGCGATGATCTCGCGCGCCTGACGCTTGGTGCTGACGAACAGGATGGTGCCCTTCTTGGCCGCCATCTTGCGGACGAAAGCGATCGCCTCCTGGTACTTGGCCAGGGTCTTCTCGAGGTTGATGATGTGGATCTTGTTGCGGTGGCCGAAGATGAACGGGGCCATCTTGGGGTTCCAGAAACGGGTCTGGTGGCCGAAATGAACGCCGGCCTCCAGCATCTGGCGCATGGTAGTGCTCATAGAACTATCTCCGATATGGGTTGAACCTCCGCCTGGCCGTGCTGCTTCGCGCTGTTGCGGTGCGGGAAGCCACCCTATCGGCGCCGGGCGTGTGGATTTTGCCTGGGACCACCCCGGACAAGCCTGCGATTATAGCGGCTTGACGTGCCAGACACAAGCCGCCCGCCCGTTTCCGACGACCCCGCAGGCCAAGCGCAGGGCAACGTGCGGTATCGGCCGTGCCGCTGGCCGGCCAAAATCAAGCTACACTATGACGTTAGCCATAAATACGGGAATTCCGGGCGGCATTGCGCCCCTGTCGTGCTTCAACCCTGAGGATACCCAGTACGTGAGCCAAATCGCCATGAACCGCCTAGCCCCCGAGGGCGAGGAAATCGAACACCAGTTCCGCAGCCATGCGCCGCTGGACCGTTTCGACCCGACCCGGACCAATGTCTCGCCGGCAATCAGGAAATCGATCAGCGAAATCACGGCGATCGAAGCCATCGTCCTGACGGTAGACATCCGGCGCTCGTCCTCGGTGCTCAAGGAGTCGATCGACATTCCGCAGTACGCGAGAATCCTCGACGATTTCGTCGCCGAGTTCCGCACCGTGCTGCACTACCATGGCGGCTGGTTCGACAAATTCACCGGCGACGGCTTCATCTGTTACTGGCTGGTCGAGAACTCGTTCGCCGAGCGCATGGAAACCGTGCTCGACTTCTGCTGCTCGGTGATGGACAACTTCCGCACCTACTACTACCCGGCCTTCGTCTCCAACATGCGCAACGAGCCGGCCGGCATCGGCCTCTCGATCGGCGTCGACGCCGGACCCTGCTACCTGACTCCGATCGTCGGCGACCTGACCATCATCGGCTCGCCGATCGTCGGGTCGGTGCGCATGTGCGATTCGTGCCCACCCTACCACCTGATGCTCAATGCCTACCCCGGCAGCCGCCTGCTGGAAGGCATGGCCACAGTCTGCGGTCGCCTGTCCGAGGACATCGGCTACAAGCTCGAGATCAAGGCGGTCGAAACCAAGGAATACCCCGACGGACAAGTGGCCTACTCGGTCGAGTTCTACCGCAAGGGCGAGCGGCTGTTCTTCTGAAGCCGCTACCGGCAACCTCCGCCGCGCGCGCGGCCAGCGGGTAAAATGAAGTTCCCCAACCCGCACCGCTTCCATGGCCATTTCAATAAAAACCGCCCAGGACATCGCCGAGATGCGGCCCGCCTGCCGCCTGGCGGGCGAAGTCCTCGACTACATCGAACCCTTCGTCAAACCGGGTATCACCACCGGCGAACTCGACCGCCTCTGCCATGACTACATGGTGGACGTACAGGGCTGCATACCTGCGCCGCTCAACTACGCGCCACCCGGTTACGCACCCTATCCCAAGTCGATCTGCGCCTCGGTGAATCACCAGGTCTGCCACGGCGTGCCCAACGACCGGGCGCTGAAGAAGGGCGACATCGTCAACCTCGACATCACCACCATCAAGGACGGCTGGCACGGCGACACCAGCCGCAGCTTCTGCGTCGGCGACACCTCGATCCTTGCCCGCCGCCTGGTGTCCGTGACCCACGAATGCCTGTGGATAGGCATCGCCCAGGTACGGCCCGGCGTCCATCTCGGCGTGATCGGTGCCGCCATCCAGAAGCATGCGGAAGCCGCCGGATTCTCCGTGGTGCGCGAATTCTGCGGCCACGGCATCGGCCGCAATTTCCACGAGGACCCGCAGGTGCTGCATTACGGCAAGGGCAACGAAGGCCCGCTGCTGGAACCCGGCATGGTGTTCACCATCGAGCCGATGATCAACGCCGGCAAAGCTGCGATTTCCGAACTGCCCGACGGCTGGACCATCGTCACCAAAGACCGCAGCCTCTCGGCGCAATGGGAGCACACCGTCGTGGTGACCGCGACCGGCGTCGAGGTGATGACACTCTCCGCCGGCGCTCCGCCCTGCCCGCCCGGGATCCGGGTCTCGCCGTGATTCCGGCGGCTGGCGCCCGGTCCGCCGCGACGACATGAGCGACCTGCGCGAACTGGCAGCGGCGTCGCGGCAGCGGCTGGCCGACGGCCAGAAGGAACTCGTCGCCGCTTGGCGTGAAAAGCGCGATCCTGCTGCCCTGCTAGGCGGCCGCGCCGCGCTGGTGGATCGGGTCCTGCGGGACGTATGGACGGCGCTGGCCATGCCGGAGAACCTGGCCCTGGCCGCCGTCGGCGGATACGGCCGCGGCGAACTCTACCCTGGTTCCGACGTCGATCTGCTGATCCTGCTGCCCGATGACAACCATGCCGCCCAGGACTCCCCGACCGCGCCGCAGCTCGAAAAGCTGATCGGCCTGCTGTGGGACATCGGCCTCGACATCGGCCACAGCGTGCGCAGCGTCAACCAGTGCCTGGACGAAGCCGAGCGCGACATCACGGTCAAGACGGCCTTGCTCGAAGCCCGCTGGCTGGCAGGTTCGCGCCCGCTGTTCGACGATTTCGAGCAGAGCAGCAACGCCGCGCTGGACCCCGCCGTGTTCTTCCGCGCCAAGCAATTGGAGCAGGCCGAACGCTACGCCAAGTTCAACGACACGCCCTACAGCCTCGAACCCAACTGCAAGGAAAGTCCCGGCGGCTTTCGCGATCTGCAGGTGATCCAGTGGGTGGCGCGCGCCGCCGGCATCGGCAACGACTGGACGGCACTGGCAAAAGCCGGGCTGATCACAGCCCCTGAAGTCCGCCAGTTCGAACGTGTCGACTCACTGCTCGCCGAGCTGCGCATCGAGCTGCACCTGCTGGCCGGCCGCCGCGAGGACCGCCTGCTGTTCGACCACCAGGAAAAGCTGGCCGCCGCGATGGGCTGCGCCGCGACCGAGAACAAGCGCGCCTCGGAAGTCCTGATGCAGCGCTACTACCAGAATGCCAAGCTGGTCGGCCAGCTCAACATGCTCGTCATGCAGGTTCTGGACGACCGCCTGATGCCGGCGCAGGCGGGCCCGCCCATCGTCATCGATGCGCACTTCCAGATGGTGCGCGAACACCTCGACATGCGCGACGAGGATGTCTTCCGGCGCCACCCGCGAGCCATCCTCGAGTGCTTCCTGTTGCAGATGCAGCGCTCCGAGATCAAGGGCATGACCCCGCGCACGATGCGGGCCCTGTGGCGCGCGCAGGGCGGCATCGACGCCGCCTTCCGCCGCGACCCGGCCAATCGCGCCCTGTTCCTGCGCCTGTTCCAGCAGAAGCACCTGGTGCACCCCCTGCGGCGCATGAACCAGTTCGACATCCTCGGCCGCTACCTGCCGGCTTTCGGCCGCATCGTCGGCCAGATGCAGCACGACCTGTTCCACGTCTACACCGTCGACCAGCACATCCTCCAGGTCCTGCGCAACCTGCGCCGCTTCGCCATGCCCGAGTTCGCCCACGAGTACCCGTTCTGCTCGCGGCTGATGGCCGGCTTCGACAAGCGCTGGCTGCTTTATCTCGCCGCGCTGTTCCACGACATCGCCAAGGGCCGCGGCGGCGACCACTCCCAGCTCGGCAAGAAGGATGCCGCACGCTTCTGCCGCGACCACGGCATTCCCGACGAAGACGCCGAACTGGTCAGCTTCCTCGTCGAACAGCACCTCTGCATGTCGCAGGTTGCGCAAAAGCAGGACCTGGCCGACCCCGAGGTGATCCTCGCCTTCGCCCGCAAGGTGGGAGACCTGCGCCACCTCACCGCGCTCTACCTGCTCACCGTCGCCGACATCCGCGGCACCAGCCCCAAGGTGTGGAATGCCTGGAAGGGCAAGCTGCTCGAAGACCTGTTCCGCATGGCCGCAGGCGTGCTCAAGGGCAGCGCCGTGCTGCAGCTCTCCGGCGTCGCCGAGCGCCAGGAGGAAACGCGCCGCATCCTGCGCTACCACGGCCTGCGCGCCGACATCGAGGTGGAACTTTGGAACCAGCTCGACACCGGCTACTTCATGCGCCATGCCGCCGACGAGATCGCCTGGCATACCCGCACCCTCTACCACCGGCCCGACAGCACCGAGCCGGTAGTGCGCGCCCGCCTCAACCCGATGGGCGACGGCCTGCAGGTGATGGTCTACGTGCATGACCAGCCGTTGCTGTTCGCCCGCCTCTGCGGCTTTTTTGCCCGCCTCGGCTACAGCATCGTCGATGCCAAGATCCACACCACGCGCCACGGCTGGGCGCTCGACAGCTTCGTGGTGTTCGCCGCGGATGCCGACGAGCCCTACCGCGACATGATCGCCCTGATCGAGCACGACATCGCCGAACAGCTCAAGGCCCAGGCGCCGCTGCGCGCCGTCGCCGGCGGCCGCCTCTCGCGCCAGGTACGCCATTTTCCGATCGCGCCCGAGGTCGACATCCGCGCCGACGATCGTGGCAACCAGTACCTGATGTCGATCAGTGCCGCCGACCGGCCCGGCCTGCTCTACGGCATCGCCCGCGTGCTGGGCGAGCATGGCATCACGTTGCACACCGCCAAGATCGCCACCCTGGGCGAGCGCGTCGAGGACGTCTTCCTCATCAGCGGCAAGGAACTATCCCACACCGCCACCCTGGTGCGCCTGGAGCAGGACCTGCTCGGCGTGCTTCAGGTATGATCACGCCATGAGCTGGATCCGCGAACAATTCACCTTCTCCGACCTGCAGCGCCTGCTGTTCAAGCTGGCCGAGCACGTCAAGGCCTTCCAGGGCCTGACCCCGGCCGAGATCACCGACCTGCTCGGCAGTTCGGAAAAATGCACTTTCGGCCCCGGCGCCTACATCGTCAAGGAAGGCAACGTCGGCAACCACATGTACATCATCCTCAACG
>Ga0268298_10005635_pt1 | contig 11659 bp, 5 predicted proteins | sample WWTPWeurt_MetaG_FD_194462 | JGI IMG/M metagenome (GOLD analysis project Ga0268298, IMG submission 194462) | Activated sludge microbial communities from WWTP in Nijmegen, Gelderland, Netherland - WWTP Weurt | ecosystem: Engineered > WWTP > Aerobic digester > Activated sludge | place: Netherlands...
CCCGCGGGCACCGGCATCGGCACCCCGTCCGCGATCGTGAGCTTCTTGTTGTCGAGCATCACGTCCGCCCGCTTCGGCAAGGGCCCCGAGATCGCGAACGAAGATCCGCCCCGCGCCCCGCGCAGCGCGACCCGCCCCAAGACGAAGCCCACGGCGAGCGCCGCGACGACGAGAAGCGCCGCCAGCGACCAGGTGACTCGACGCGACGCGCCCAGCGACGCCGGCCCCGCAGAGCCCCTCGAGACGACCTCGGCGCGCGGCGCGATCGGCGTCAGATCCGGCACCGTGTCGACCACGCCGGACTCGCCCCGAGGCACCTCGCGCACGACGACAGCGGGCATCGCCATCGTCGGCGTCACCGCGCGGGGCGGGGGCCCGAACGAGGCCGCCGCGGGCGCGATCGCCGCGGGCGCGATCGCCGCTTCCTCGGATCGGGCCTCCGCAACCCTCGCCGCGAGGACGCTCGATCCGCTTGGATCCTCGGGGGATTCGGCCTTGCTCGCGAGCAGCGACGCGAGCTCCTCCGCGCTCGGCCGCGCCGTCGGATCGCGCGTGAGCGCCGCCGTGATCCCCGGCAGCTCCGCCTCGAGCGCCGCGACCTTCGGCGGAGCGTTGCCCCGCGCGGCTGCCTCGACGAGGCTCGTTTCGTCGAACAAACGCGCTCCGAGAGCGGCCTCCGCGAGGCACACGCCGAGGGCGTAGACGTCCTCCGCGAACGAGGGCGCCGGCGCTGTCGGAGCCTCCGGCGCCGTGTAGCCGCGCGTGCCCGCGAGCTTCGCGCCGCGCTCGTCGCCGCTCCTCTCGCAGAGCCCGAAGTCCAGCAAATAAGCCTCCCCCGACTCTTCGATGAACAGGTTCGAGGGCGTCACGTCGCGGTGGACCCACCCCGCGGCGTGCAGCTTCTCGAGCGCCCGCCCGACGTCGCGACCGATCGCACGCACGGCCGAGGAAGGGAGCGCACGGCCGCTCGCGAGCACCTTCGCGAGGCTCGCTCCGCGGAGCCTCTCCACCGCGACGTACGGCAGCCCCGCGATGTCGCCCGCGGCCTCGAGCGCAGGGATCCCCGCGCCGCGCACCTCCGAGAGCACCTCGCCCTCGCGCGCGATCGCCTGCGCCGCCCGGCCCGACGCGCGCTCCCCGACAGGCGGACGCTTGAGCACGATGGGCCGGCCCGACGCGTCCGCGAGGCGCACGGCGATCGAGACGTTGGCCATCCGGCTCTCGGCGATGCGCCGCACCAGGAGGAAGCCGCCGAACACCTCGGGGTCGTTCCACATGCGGGCCGCAGCCTAGTTCAGGTTCGGGGCGCGCGGCGAACACGAAGCCTTGCCTTGACCACCACGGCGCTCGGCGCGACCCTGCGTGACCCGATGCGACACCTTCGCTCCCGATCGATCCTCGCCCGTGCAGCGCTTGTGGGCGCCCTCTTTGGCCTCGGCGCGTGCGCGGAGCAGACGCCGCCCGCGCCTCCTCCGGGCCGCCCCTCGCCTCCCCCTCCGATGGACGTCGCGCACCGGGGCAAGGCCTCCGCGAAGCCCCTCGGACCGCGCGAGAAGTTCCAGGCGCTGCGCGATCGCGTGGTGTTCGAGTGGCTCCAGGACGAGCCAGGGAAGGGCCGCGAGCTCGGCCTCCACGAGTACGACGGCAAGGTCGGGAGCTACTCCAAAGAGGAGATCGAGAAGCGCATCGATCGCGTGAAGGCCCGCCGCGCCGAGCTCGCCGCGACCGACAAAACGGCGCTCTCGCCCGACGAGGCGCTCGATCAGGCGATCCTCCTGAAGCAGCTCGACATGTTCCTCTTCCGCAACGTCGAGCTCACTGACCACCGCAAGAACCCGCGGTACTACGAGGATCTCTTCAGCGTGAACGCCTACCTCGATCGCGACTACGCGCCGATCGAGGAGCGCGCGAAGAAGCTCGTGGAGCACGAGCGGGCCGCGCTCGCGCAGGTGAAGTACGCCACCTCGAACCTCGAGGGCCCCATGAGCAAGGCCGTCGTGGAGACGGCGATCAAGGTCTACAAAGGCTTCGTCGAGTACCTCCACGGCGACGTCAAGAAGGCCCTCTCGGGCGTCGGCGACGCGCAGCTCCAGGCCGATTTCGCCGAGGCGAACACGGCCCTCGCCGCCGAGGCGCAGAAGATCGTCGATCACCTCACCAAGGACGAGCTGCCGCGGGGCGACAACAGCCACGTCCTCGGAGAGGCGAAGTACAAAAAGCTCCTCTTCGTGCAGGAGGGCCTGGAGATCCCGCTCGCGCAGTTCAAGGCGATGGGCGAAAAGAACCTCCAGGAGAACAAGAAGGCGTTCGTCGCCCTTCAAAAGAAGGCCAAGCTCACGCGCCCCAAGGCCTCCGATCTGCTCGCCACCGCGACCCAGATCATGGACTCCTCCCGCGAGTTCATCCTCAAGAAGGACCTCGTCACCCTCCCCACGAGCGACAAGGCGGTCATCAAGGAGACTCCCCCCTTCATGCGCTGGAACAGCGCCTTCTTGAACCCCCCGGGGCCCTTCGAGAAGAGCGCGAAGACGGCCTTTTACTACATCACGATGCCCGACCCCTCCTGGCCCAAGAAGGAGCAGGAGGAGTACATCATGCAGAAGGGCATCCTCCTCTCGACCACTGTGCACGAAGTGTATCCCGGACACTTCCTCCAGGGCCAGTGGGAGCACCGCGCGCCCACGACCGTGCAGGCCGCCTTCGGGAGCTACTCCTTCGTCGAGGGCTGGGCCCACTACATCGAGCAGATGATGATCGAGGAGGGCTTCGGGAAGGAGGACCAGCAGAACCACCTGGGCCAGCTCTCGGACGCGCTCCTCCGCAACTGCCGCTATGTCGTGTCGCTTGGAATACACACCGAGGGGATGACCCTCGACCAGGCGGCGAAGCGCTTCCAGACAGACTGTTTCCAGGACAAGGCCACCGCGCGAGAACAGGCTGTGCGCGGCACCTTCGATCCTGGCTATTTCGCGTACACGCTCGGCAAGATCCAGATCCTGGAGCTGCGCGAGGAGGTGAAGAAGAAGCTCGGCGACAAGTTCTCTCTCAAGAAATTCCACGACGCGCTGCTCTCCCACGGCTCGCCCGCGCTCCCGCTCATTCGTGATCGGGTGCTGGAGCAGCTCGGCGCGAAGTAACCTTTTTTTGGATGTCGGGCCGGGCGCCGTCGGACGCCCTCGGCCCCGCCCCTTCGAGGTCGTCATGCGCACGGGGGACGTGCTCGACGAGCGGTTCGAGATCGAGCGGCTCGCAGAAAAAGGGGGAATGGGCGCCGTGTTCCGGGCCCGCGACCTCACGACGGGGCAGCCCGTGGCGTTGAAGGTCCTGCACGCGTACGCCATGGGCGAGGCGAGCCGCATGGAGCGCGAGGCGCAGGCGCTCATCAAGGTGCGCCACCCCGGCATCGTGCGGTACGTCGCGCACGGGATGCTCGAAGAAGAGCGCCCCTACCTCGCGATGGAGTGGCTCGACGGCGAGGACCTCCGACAGCGCCAGAAGCGCCAGGAGCTGCGCCTCTCGGACGCGGTGGCGCTCGGCTACCGCATCGCCGAGGGGCTCGCGGCGGCGCACGCTGTCGGCGTCGTCCACCGCGACGTGAAGCCCTCCAACATCTTCCTCCTCGGCGGACAGGCCGCGCAGGTCAAGCTCATCGATTTCGGCGTCGCGCGCGTCCCGGAGCCCTCGCGCGACGCCACGGCGCACGGCGCCGTCCTCGGGACGATCGCGTACATGGCGCCCGAACAGGCCCGCGGGGCGCGCGAGGTCGGCCCCCCCGCCGACATCTTCTCCCTGGGATGCGTGCTGTTCGAGTGCGTGACAGGCAAGCGCGCGTTCTCCGGCGACGACGCCATGGCGGTGCTCGCGAAGGTGCTCGTGACGGACCTTCCCCACGCGCGCGACATCAACCCTCGAGTGCCCCGCGCGCTCGATCGCCTGATCGCCGAGATGCTCTCAAAAGAGGCCGCCGACAGGCCCACCGCGGGCGAGGTCGCGCGCGCGCTCGACGGCCTCATCGATCGCACGACCTCGGGGAGCGACGCCTCGCAGGACGGGCCCCCGTCGAGCATCCGCGTGCCCACGCTCACCGCGGGCGAGCGGCGCGTCGCGAGCGTCGTGATGATCCGCGGTCCGCGGCGCGACAGAGATCCCACGGGCGACTCGTCCACGCACGACACGATCGTCGACACCGAGGTCGCGCGCTGCAGGCAGCTCTTCACGCCCGACGGCGCGCGCGTCGAGCGGCTCGCGGACGGCACCGTGTTCGCGATCGTCGCGGGCCGCGGCGCGGCGCAGGATCAGGCCCTCGTCGCGGCCCAGTGCGCGCTCAGCCTCCGATCGGAGCTCCGCGAGGCGGCGATGAGCCTCGTCACGGGCAGCGGCGAGGTGTCGGGCGGCCTGTGGGTCGGCGAGGCCCTCGAGCGCGCCGCGAGCCTCGTCCGCGCGGAGGAGCGCGCTCGCAAGGATCAAACCGACTCCCCGCCGGGCGTCCGCGTGGACGACGTGACGGCCGCGCTGCTCGGGGGCCGCGGATCGATCGAAAAAGACACGCAGGGCGCGGTGCTCCTCGCGCTCCGCGAAGGTGAGCAGGCCATGCGCTTGCTCCTCGGCCGCCCCACGCCCTTCGTCGGCCGCGAGCGTGAGCTCTCGCTCCTCCGCGCGACGCTCGCCGAGTGCGCCGCCGAGCCGATCACGCGCGCGGTCGTCGTCACGGCGCCCCCCGGCGGAGGCAAGACACGCCTGCTGCAAGAGCTGCTGTCGCTCGTCCCCAAGGGCACCGACGTGTGGATCGCGCGCGGCGATCCGATGAGCCACAAATCGCCCTTCGGCATGATCGCGCAGATCCTCCGGCGCGCCGCGGATCTCCGCGACAACGAGCCCACGGACGCGCAGCGCCACAAGCTCGAAGCCCGCGTCTCGCGCACCGTGAAGGGCCCCGAGAGCGCGCGGATCGCCGCATTTTTGGGGGAGATCGTGGGCGTCCCCTTCCCCGACGAGGCGAGCCCCAAGCTCCGCTCCGCGCGCCACGACACGATGCTCATGGGCGATCAGATGCGCCGCGCGTGGGAGGATTTCGTCGAGGCCGAGTGCGCCGAGACGCCGCTTCTCCTCGTGCTCGAGGACATGCACTGGGGCGACGTGCCGACGGCGAAGATGGTCGAGGCCCTCCTCCGACAGCGCCGCGAAAAACCCTTGTTCGTGCTGGCCCTCGCGCGCCCCGGCGCCCTCGCCGCGTTCCCGGGGCTGCTCAAGGGGAACCACGTGATGGAGCTCTCGCTCCCGGAGCTCTCTCGCCGCGCGAGCGAGCGCCTCGCGAAGGAGGTCCTCGGATCGCGCGCCACGCCCGAGGTGCTCGCGCGCATCGTCGATCACGCCGGCGGCAACGCGTTCTTCGTCGAGGAGCTCATCCGCGCCGAGGCCGAGGGCCGCGGCTCCGAGGTCCCCGGCACCGTCCTCGCGATGGTGCGCACGCGCCTTGAAAACATGGAGAACGACGCGCGACGCCTCCTCCGCGCGGCGAGCGTCTTCGGCGCCTCGTTCTTTCGCGCGGGCGTCGAGGCCCTCCTCGGCGCGGCCCCCAAATCCCCGGACGTCGTCGGCTGGCTCGGCGAGCTCGTCGAGCGCGAGGTCTTCGTCCGCCGCGAGCAGAGCCGATTTGCGGGCGAAGAAGAGTACGCCTTCCGCCACGCGATCGTGCGCGAGGCCGCGTACGCGATGCTCACCGACGACGACAAAGCCCTCGGCCACAGCCTCGCGGGCGAGTGGCTCGTCAAGGTGCAGGAGCACGACGCCGCGGCCCTCGCGAGGCACTTCGAGCTCGGCGGCCAGAGCGCGCGCGCGGCTTCGTATTACCTCCGCGCGGCCGAGCAGGCCCTCGAGGGCAACGATCTCGAGGCCGTCCTCGCGAGCGTCGAGCGCGGCCTCGCCTGCGGCCCCTCGGGCGAGGCGCGCGGCCTCTTTCACCTGCTCGCCGCCGAGGCCTACCGATTCAAGGGCGAGCCCTCGCGCGAGCAGACATCGGCCCTCTCCGCGATGGATCTCCTCCCGAGGGGCGACACGCGCTGGTGCATCGCCGCCGGCCAGGCCGCGATCGCGAGCGGAAAGCTCGGAGATCGAAGGCGCCTGGAGTCCGTGGCGACCGAGCTCATCGAGCTGGGCAAGGAGAGCCGAGCGTCCGGCCGCATGGTCGTCGCCGCCGCCCGCGCGTCGATCCCCTTGCTCTTGGCAGGTCTGCGCGCGCCCGCCGAGCAGCTCCTCACCCACGTGAACCGCCACGGCGACGCGATCGCCTGGAGCGATCCCGGGGTCGCCGCGTGGATCCACCTCGCGCGCGGCACCCACGCGGCCGAGATGGGCGCCCCGCGCACTGCCCTCCTCCACATGGAAGAGGCCGCCGAGCGCTTCGAGGAGGCAGGCGACGTCCGTGGAGCATGCGCCCAGTGCGCAAATATCGGCTGGACCGGTCTCGAGGCCGGCGAGAACGACCGCGCCGAGCGGGCCCTCCGCGCCGGCATTGACAAGGCCGGCGCGCTCGGCCTCTCCCACGTCGTGTCCAACGCTCGGATTTACCTGGGCCTCGTCCTCGCACGGCAGAGCGCCCACGCGGAGGCCAAAGCCCTCGTCGAGGAGGCCATTCGAGGCTTCTTCACGCGAGGAAACCAGCGCATGGAGGCCGTCGCCCGGAGGGCCCTCGCCGAGGTCCTGCGCCTCGCGGGCGACCTCGCGGGCGCCGAGTCCGAGGCTCGCCAGGCCGTCAAGATCGCCCGGGACATGCCGCCCATTCAGGCATACGCGATGTCCACACTCGCCGAGATCCTCCTCCTCCGGGGCCAGAGCGAAGAGTCGCTGTCCTTCGCCCAGGAGGCCGCCCGAGTCCTCGACTCCCAGGGACACATGGTGCAGGGCGAGGCCCACGTCCGAAAGACCCTCGCCGAGTCCCTGGACGCCAACGGGCTCCGCGGAGAGGCCCTCCAGACGATCACCGCGGCTCGCGACTGGCTCGAGTCCCGCGCAGAGCACGTCGAAGAGGGCCCCGACCGCGCTCGCTTTCTCCGCGACGTCCCCGATCACGCGCGCATCGCCTCGCTCCACTCCGCCTGGACGACCCCCCAATAAGAGCGATCAGGCGGCCCTCGCCTTCGCGAGCGCCCGCGCCACGCGAAGCGATCAAGCGACCTTCGCCTTCGCGAGCATCAGCACGCCGAGGACGATGAACAGCCCACCTGCGACTCGCTTGATCCACACAGGCGGGACGTGCCGCGCGATGGCCTCTCCGGCGAGGACGGCGATGGCCGAAGTGGACACCAGAGCGAGCGCGCTCGCGGCGAACACGAGCCACCTGGAGGACCCGCTCGAGGCGAGCGAGAGCGTCGCAAGCTGGGTCTTGTCCCCCATCTCGGCGAGGAAAACGGCGAGGAACGTCGACCCGAAGAGCTTCCAGTCCATCGAGCGAGCCTAAACGCGCGCCCCGCGGCATCGATCGAAACGTTTTCGTGAATCAGGCTCGGATGCCGACGAGCGGGGCCTCTTTCCCATGGAGCCACCGAGATCACGGAGATCGCACAGGGTCACAGCGGCCCGACGATGTTCAGGATCAACGCCCGATCCTGCGAGTCCGGGTGCGCCGCGAGATAGGCCCTCGCCCTCTCGCGGGCCTCGTTGCGGCACCCCGTGGCCATGAGGTTGCGGAGGCGCAAGAGGAGCGAAGATCCCTTCATTCGCCCCTGGGGGAAGTTGCGATCGTAAGAGTCGAGGAGCCGGGCCGCGAGCGCGTTGTCGCCGCTCTGATAGGCTGTCTCGGCGCTGCTGAGACTGGCGGTCTCCTCGCGGAGCCCCACGTCCGCGGACATGCCCGACGACCGGACAGCCGCCTTCCCCCCGCCCGCTGGCCCCGGCGCGCCGGCCCTCGAGGAGCCGCTCGCCAGCGCCGTGAAGACCCGGCTTCCCCGGCGATCGCCTGGCTTTTCGGACCCTCCCTCCGAGGGTGTCGCGACCGCGGACAAGGACCCTGAAGGAGCCTGTGTCTCCGCGGGCACGCCGCCGGTCCGAGCCCCGGGAGAGGTCGCCGGGGCGGCCGGAGGGACCTGTCGCTCCGGCACGATCTCGGCCCCGGAGCCCGCAAGATCCGCCGCCCGCGCGTCCGTATTCAAAGCATGTCGAGCAGGCGAATCATGGGGACGCAAGGTCACGATCGCGGCGACGAGGCCCGCCGCCGACGCCGCGACGGCCGCGATCTTGGCCGCCGCCACCGCCTTCGCCGGAGCTCCGGACAACCACCTTCGCAGCCCCCCGAGCGCGCGCTCCCCGACGCCCCCCGACAGCCACTCTCGCACCGAGTGAAACAGCCACTCTCGCACCGAGAGAACAAGGCGCCCGAGGGCCCCGAGCGGCGCCGCCGCGTCCCCTGCGAACGAGGGAGACAGGAACGCAAAAGGCACCATCGCCGCCGCCCCTCCCCGCGAGGGCCCCCGAGGACCGCTCTTCGGCGACTGCTGCGCGCACAGCCGCGTCCAGGCGGCGCGGAGATCGGCTCGGGCGAGCCGCAGCCGATTCCAGCACGTGTTCACCGGGATCCCGATCGCCGAGGCCACCTCCACCATGTCCATCCCTTCGAGCTCATAGGCGATGATGACCGCGCGGCGCCGCGGCTCCAGCGTCGCCAGGAGCTGAAAGAGGAGGGCCTTTCGCTCGGCCGCCACGAACGACTCCTCCGAGTCCGGCCGCTCGTCGTGCTCGAAGTCCAGATCCTCTGTCGCGAGGAGCACCTCGGCCCGGCGCATCTCGGCCCTCCGGTGGCTCGCGGCCTGACGCTCGCAGATCCCGAAGAGCCAGGCCCGCACGGCCGTCTCGGGATTGGCCGCCAGCGACGGATCGAACGCCGATAACCCCCGGTGAACGCCGCGAAAGACCTCTTGCTCGACGTCCGCCACGTGCCTCGCCGCGACCCCGAGGTGCGCGAGCGTCCTGCGCACAAAGGAGCCGTGATCCTGGACAATCCGTTCGAAGGTCGGCTTCTCCACCACGAGCACGTGTCCCTCCACAACGTCGGCTCCACGAGCCCCGGTGGCTGCTGCGCTGCAACCACGGCCATCGCGTCACCATCGCGTCAATGGAGAAATGGGTCCTTGGAGTCAATCTCATTTCGGAATCCGCAGCCGGGGGCGAAAATACAGATCCACCCCTGACCCTACGCGACGTCCTCCGCCGTCATCCACGCTACAGAGTCAGAGAAAACGCAAAGAACCGTGCCCGGCGGTGGCCAAAGGCCCGCGGGGCTGATAAACATCGAGCTTCCTTCGGTCCGCGCGAGCGGGCGTACGGCGAGGACGAAAAATGGCAGCAATGATGAAAACGCTCTCCACGCTGGGTGTCGCTGGCTTCCTCCTTCTCCTGCTCGGCGCCAATGGGGACGGGTGCGGGGGAGTCAGCAACAGCGGGACCGGAGGCACCGGGGGCACACCCAACGTCCCCGCGGCCGCGCGCCTCTCCTTCGCGGATGCGGCGGACTTCTACGCGGCGCCGTTCCCAAGCGAGCACCGCCGCAAGCCAGATGGCAAGATCGACATCACCGGATTCCCCAACCCGGACGGCGTGGCCCTGGTGGACGCGATCGCGAAGATCGCCGCGGCGGACTCCGATGGTTTCGGCGCGACATCGGGTGTGTTCATCACCACGACAGCGCCGCTCGACCCCGCTTCGCTGCCGGACATGCGAACGACGATGAAGGACGACTCCCCTGTGTTCCTCGTGAGCGTGGACGAGAAGTCGGTGGACGTCGGCGTGCGGTATCCCATCGAGGTCAATTTTCAGGAGGACGGCGGGCCCTTCGGGGCGCCGAACCTCCTCACGCTGCTGCCTTATCAGGGCGTGCCTCTCCGCCCAGGGACGCTCTACGCCGCCGTCGTGCGGAGATCGGTCGTGGACAGCAACGGGAACAAACTGGCACCCTCGCCCGAGATCGAGAAGCTCGCGAGCGGCGGCGCCCCCGACGGGATGAGCCCGGCCGCCGCGCAATCCTACAAGACAGCCCTCGACTGGCTCTCTGCGCACGGCGTGTCTTCCGACGACATCGCGGCCCTCGCCGTCTACCGGACAGGCCACCCGACAGACGTGTTCGGCGCCGTGACGAAGGCCGCGCTCGCCGAGCCCCTCCCGCAGCCGGAGGCGCCCTTCCAGCCCGACGAGGTGTTCGACGGGTTCTGCGTCTACCACACCACGATCAAGATGCCGACGTACCAGGGCGGGGCTCCCCCTTACGACACCGAGGGCGGCGCGTGGACCTTTGACGCCCAGGGCAACCCGGTCGTGCAGGCGCTCGAAGAGGCCAATTTCGTCGTCACCCTGCCCCGCGCGCCCATGCCCGCGGCCGGCTTCCCTGTCGTCGTATTCAGCCGCACAGGCGCGGGCGGAGAGCGGCCCCTCGTCGACCGCGGCGTGCACGACGCCTCGGGGATGGCCATCACGCCCGGCAGCGGACCAGGCAGCGAGTTCGCCAAGGTCGGCTGGGCCGGCTCCACCATCGACGGCCCCCACGGCGGGCTCCGCAACGTCTCCGGCAAGGACGAGCAATTCCTCGTATTCAACGTCAACAACCCCCCTGCCCTGCGCGACAACGTCCGTCAATCGGCGCTCGAGCTCATCCTCCAGGCGCACATCCTGGAGACGATCCAGGTCGACGCGAGCGCCTGTCCGGGGCTCACCACTCCCGACAACGGCCCCGCCAAGCTCGACGTCAAGAACATGGCCGCCTTCGGCCACTCCATGGGCGCGTCCATCGTTCCCCTCTCGCTGGCCTACGAGCCGCGGCTCCACGGCGCGATCCTGAGCGGCGCGGGCTCGAGCTACATCGCGAACATCGTTTACAAGAAGAAGCCCATCGAGACGAAGGGCTTCGCGGAGCTGCTCCTCGGGTACTCGGGCGAGCGCGAGCTCACCCAGTTTGACCCTGTGATGAGCCTCCTCCAGTGGGCGGCGGAGCCGGCGGACACACAGGCCTACGCGCGCCGCATCCTCCGCGAGCCGGAGCCCGGGGTCGACCACCATGTCCTGATGATCGAGGGCGTCGTGGATCACTACATCATGCCTCCGATCGCCAACTCGACGGCGCTCTGCCTGGGCCTGGATCTGGCGGGCGACGAGCTCACGAACGACGTCCCCGAGCTCGCCAGCTTCGCGTCCCTCTCCAGCGTGCTCGACCTCGACGGGCGAAAGGCGATCGCCTTCCCGGCGAAGGCGAACGTGACGCGAATGGACGGCAGCGCCTCCACGGCGGTGGTCGTGCAGCACCCCGAGGACGGCCTCGAGGACGGCCACGAGGCGGCCTTCCAGGACGAGGGCCCGAAGCACCAGTATCGCTGCTTCCTCCAGGGGCTCGCCGGTGGCACACCCAGCATCCCGGACCCGAAGGACCCCTCCGGCGTCTGCGACTGACAAGTCACCTCACTGGAGCTTGAACTTCCGGAAGGCGACGTGCGACGTGAAGTCGCTGTTGGCGACGTAGGTCATGTATTGCTGATTGCCACGCACGTAGTGGCCGATGTAGTCCCCGAGCCAGTACGGCACCCCGCGATCCGGCGTCATCACGACAGGCGATTGAACCGGCTCGCTCGGGGGGTTGTTCGGCCCGAAGGCGAAGCGCGCGCGCCGGAAGGAGGCGTTCGAG
>Ga0268298_10005636_pt1 | contig 11658 bp, 7 predicted proteins | sample WWTPWeurt_MetaG_FD_194462 | JGI IMG/M metagenome (GOLD analysis project Ga0268298, IMG submission 194462) | Activated sludge microbial communities from WWTP in Nijmegen, Gelderland, Netherland - WWTP Weurt | ecosystem: Engineered > WWTP > Aerobic digester > Activated sludge | place: Netherlands...
TCGCTCGTTCCGCCCTACCGCCCTACCGCCCTACCGCCCTACCGCCCTACCGCCCTACCGCCCTACCGCCCTACCCCAGCGCCTGCTCGACGTCGGCGATCAGGTCGTCCGGGTACTCGGTGCCGCAGGAGAACCGGATGAACCCCTCGCTCACCGCGTCGCCGCCCCAGCGGGCGCGGCGCTCGGCGCTCGAGTGGACGCTCCCGAAGCTGGTGGCTTCCCGCACCAGCGTCAGGCTCCCGAGGAACCGCTCGGCCCGCTCCTGGGTGACCAGGTCGAAGCTCAGCACCGAGCCGTAGGCGCGCATCTGCCGCTTGGCCACTTCGTGCCCCGGGTGCGAGGCCAGCCCGGGGTAGCAGACCCGCGCCACGTCCCGCCGCGTCGCGAGCCGCTCCGCGAGCGCGAGCGCGGTGGCGCACTGGCGCGCCTGACGGAGCGGCAGGGTGGCCAGCGAGCGATGCGCCAGCCACACCTCCATCGGTCCCGGGGTGGCGCCGTGCTGGGTGCGCCAGGTGCGGAGCCTCGTCGCGAGTTCGGCGTCGCGGGTGCTCAGGTGGCCCAGCGTGACGTCGGCGTGGCCGGTGAGCGCCTTGGTGTCGGAGGCCATGGTGATGTCGGCGCCCAGCGCGAGCGGGTCCTGCAGGAAGGCGGTCGCGGTGGTGTTGTCCACCGCCACGAGGCACCCCTCGCGCCGCGCGGCCGTGGCCAGCGCCGCGATGTCGCAGACCTCGAGCTCGGGGTTGGAGGGCGTCTCGAGCCAGAGGAGCCGCGCGCCCGCCAGGTGCGCGCCGAGGGCGTCGGCGCGGGTAGAGGCGGTGCGCACGGTGATGCCGAGCTTCGGCAGCCAGTCCCGGGCGAGGATGCGGGTGGTGTAGTAGCAGTCGGTGGGGAGCACCAGCGTGTCACCGGGCTGGAGCACCACGCCGAACACCGCGGAGACCGCCGCCATCCCGGAGGCAAAGGCGATCGCCTCGCCGCCATCGAGCTCCGCCAGTGCGGCTTCCCACGCGAGCCAGGTGGGGTTGTGGAACCGGCCGTAGGTGAGCGGGTGCTGGGCGGGATCGCCCGGCGCCACGTAGGTACCCGCGAAGGCGGGGCCGGGGAGGTACGGGCCGGGCGTCCGGTTGGACGGGTACCCGGCGTGGAGGATGCGGGTATCGGGATGCATGGCGAATGATAGCTGATTGGGGATGCCGGCCGGCACGGGTGGGGCCTCAGGGTGCCGCACGCTCGTGGGCCTCGGCGGGGCCCTCACCAGCGAGGCTGCTGGTCCAGGTGGTGATGGCGATGCCGAGGATGGTGAGCAGGAAGAGCCCCTCCGCCCATGGTGAGGCGACGAGGCCGCTGCCGATGGCCGCCAGGAAGGCCACGGCGGTGACGCCCTGGAGGAAGGCGCGACGGCGGCCGGCGCGGTTCCACGCGGCGGCCACGGCAAAGCTGGTGAACCCGACGCCCAGCGCGCTCAGGTAGCCGCCGTCCCAGCCGGTGATCGCCGCCGCGATCCCGAGTGCCACACCCAGGCCGAGGCAGCCGCCCACGAGGAGTGCGGCGTGGCGCTCGTCGCGGCCGAGCAGCTGCCGCCCCTCGCGCCCGGCGAGGAGGACGAGGTTGAGCAGCGGGTCGGCCAGCCAGCTGAGCACCACGAAGGCGATGTACACCGCAAGGAGCGGCCAGATGACCCAGCCCAGGGCGGGGTGATCGCCGACCACGCGGCGCAGCAGGTTGTACCCGAGGAAGCCGGCGAGGAGCAGCAGCCGGCGGGTGCGCACCGGGAAGCGGCCCAGCCAGGTGAAGGCGCGGAGCAGGAGGGCGTAGACGGGGTTGCGGGCCTTGAGGGCGACGAGCAGCCCCTCGCGCGCCCACGGCAGCGACGGGTCGATGGCGAGGGCCTGCTCGAACTCCACCCGCGCGTCCTTGTAGTGCCCCGCACTGAGCCGGGTCCAGCCGGCGCCGGCGCGCGCCACCGGGTTGAGCGGGAACCGGTCGGCGAGCGCGCGCCAGGCCTCGCGGTCGAGGCCCCCGCCCCGCACCGCGCCGGCGGCGAGCGTGTGCAGCAGCGCCGCCTCGTCGTTGTCCGGCTCCTGCTCGAGGACCTGGCGGGTGAGCTCCACCGCCTCCGGCCAGCGCCCGGCCGCCGCCTGGGCGCGCGCCTCGAGGAGCGCGGCCTCGAGGTAGCCCGCGGCGAGCCGCTGGGCTTCCCGCGCCGCGGTGATGGCGGCGGGATACTCCTCCCGGGCCAGCGCCACCGCCGCCACGGCGTAGTGGCTGAAGCCGTTGTCCTCCGCCAGCTCCACGCCGGTGGCGGCATCGCGCGCCGCGTCGTCCAGGCGGCCCTGGTCCACCCGCAGCAGGGCGCGGATGGCGTGCAGCGGCCCGTTCCACGGCTCCTCCCGGATCAGGAGGTCGAGCTGCGCGTGCGCCTCGGCCTCGCGGCCGTCGGCCAGCAGGTCGAAGACCTGCTCCAGGGGATCGGCGGTCACTCGGAGTAGCGGGTCTTCGCGGTGAGCGGGTCCACCCGGGGATTCCCGGGGCGGCCGCCGTAGGCGTTGGCGGCCAGCCAGGCCTTCTCGGCCTCGAGATCCTCCTTGGGCACCTCACGGAACCAGGCCTTGGGCCGGCCGTCGCCACCGCCGTTCCAGCTGTAGCCACGGGTCTTGAGGGCGTCCTTGGCGTCGTAGGGCGCGTCCACCGCCCAGATGCGCGCGGTGGTGCGGCGGGCGCTCTCGAGCAGCCAGCGGAGCGGGGTGCCCCCCGAGGCGAGGGGGGTGGCCAGCAGGTGGACCAGCGCCTGGCAGTCCACCGCGGCGCGGTGGCCCTGGAAGAACATCCCGGCGTGCTTGACCAGCAGGAACTCGAGCGCCGCCGACGCGCCGACCTCCCGCTTCCAGGGGATCTCGCGCTGGGAGCAGGCCCAGGGCTTCTGGGCGCACGCCGGCAGCCGCCGGTTGAGGAACCTGCGGTCGAAGGCGGCATTGTGGGCGATGACCAGGTCGGCGCGCTCCACCAGCGCGGTGGCGGCGGCGTCATCGATCCGCTGCCCCGTCACCATCTCCTGGGTGATGCCCGTCAGCTCCACCACCTCGCGGGGGATGGGGCGACCCGGGTCCTCGAGCCAGGTGGCCGGCGGCTCCACGGCGATCACCACGCCATCGGCGGGGCTGAAGGTGAACGGCACCGCGGCGAGCTCGATGATCGCATCGGCCACCGGGTCGAGGCCGGTGGTCTCCACATCGACCACCAGCCCCTGCCGCACGCCGCCCGGCCCCGCCTCACCGTAGCGCTCGCGCGGCGCGAAGCGGCGCAGCACCCGGTAGTCGCCGGTGGCCTCGAGCTGCCGGATCAGGGATTCCGCGTCCAGGGACATGCCTAGTACCGCCAGCTCAGGGTGTCCGCCCCCGCCGGGTGGCGCTTGCGGATCTGGTCCATGGCCCGCGGGATGAACATCTGGGCGTAGCGCAGGCGGCTGTAGGCGTTGGGGCGGGTATGGTCGCCGTTCCAGCAGTGCTCGGCGCGCGGCTCGTAGTCCACCTCGATGTCGGGCGCCGGGCTGCCCAGGTCGCGGAGCCGCCGTTCCACCAGGTAGACGGCGTTGTTGAGGAAGTAGTTGTCGCCCTCGCCCACATAGATGTGGAGCTTGCCGTTGATCTTCGGCCCCAGGGTGGACCAGTCCCGGGCCAGGATGTGGCCCAGGTCGAAGTGCTCGCGCCAGTAGTCCGCGACCGACGGGTTGATGCGGCCGGTGACCTTGTCCCAGATGGGCGCCGGGTAGCCGGCGGCGTCGAGGGGGGAGTAGACGGCCTGCCAGATGTCCCACTGCCCGCCGGAGCGCCCGCGGCTGGCCAGCACGTGTTCCAGCTGGTTCATCTGCCGCACGGTGGTCTGGACGTGCCCCAGGTAGTTCCGGTGCCCGGGCCGCTCCACCCACTTCCACGGCCCGCCGCTCCGGTAGGCGTTGCTGTCGGCGTAGATGTTGATCGTCATGTACTGCCGGAAGTCGATGGGGTCGGGGCAGGCGGCCCAGGCCCCGTTGAACTCGTCGGGATAGAACATCTGCACCGCCATCGCCTCCCACCCGCCGGTGGAACCGCCGTAGGCAAAGCGGGCCCACCCCTGCCCGAGGCCGCGGTACTTCCGCTCCAGGTAGGGCACCAGCTCGCGCATGATCGCGTCGCCGTAGGGACCGTTGGCGGCGGAGTTCACGGCGTAGGAGTCGTCGTAGTACGGCGTGGGGTGCTGGATCTGGATCAGCAGCACGCGGGGGAAGCCTGGGCCGGTCCAGTCCTTGTAGAACTGGTGCGCGTACTCCTGCTGGATCCGGTTGTAGCCGTGCAGGTCGAAGCGCGCGCTGTAGTCGGGGGCGAGGTTCGGGTCGGGCGGGGTCTCGCGCCACGGCTCGAAGTCGGCGGGGAAGTGCCCGTGATCGATGAACAGCGGGTAGCGGGCGTCGGGGTGCTCGTCGAACCCGGCGGGGAGCAGCACGTGGGCGCCGAGGTACATCGGCTTGCCCCAGAAGTCGGAGAGCAGCTTCGACTGGATGCGCTCGTGGCGTACGTACTTCGTGTCGGCCGGCGGGGCGACGGGCGGGATCTCCTCCGCCAGCGCCACGCGGAAGGTCTCGGGCCGGCGCGGATCGAGGGTGATCCAGCGCGGCGCGCTGTAGAGGTTCCCGGGCTTGCTGTTCCACTGCTGCCCCTCGCCGCGATCGGGGGGGAGCTTCACCACGTGGCCATCGGCGCGACGGAAGGTCTCGTAGCGGTTGAGGAGCGCCTGCACCCGGTACCGCCCGGCGGGGAGGTCGGTGAGCCGCGCCACGGGGTAGCCGGGCGCGCGCGCGTCCACGGTGCGCGGCTTCCCCGGAAGCCAGCTCTCCACGTCGATGCCGAAGATCAGCTGGGTGTCTTCCTGGTCGCCCACCTGGAAGCGGGGCTCGGTGCTGCTGTCGGTGCTCAGCATGAGGAGCAGGCGGCCGTCGAGCGCCGTGACGCTGCGGGCGGCGGGAAAGGTCACCTCGAAGCGGGGTCCGGCGGGCGCCAGGCGGGCCTGCCCCGCGGCCGGGATGGTCGGAAGCAGGAGCAGCGCGAGCAGCCAGCGGGCGGTGGATCGGGACATGGGCTCTCCTCGGGGTGCAGCGAATCTACCGCCGCCCGGTGACCGGGCCAGCCCAACAGGAGAAGTGCCGGGCCCGGCGCGGAAATTCAGGTTTCCCGCCTGCTCTGGCGCGCTCGCTAACTTACTGTTGTGCAGTGCTTTATGAGACAGTGCTTCATTCGTCATGCTGTGTGCCAACATCAGGGTCAGCGCACCACCGCATCCCCTATTGCGGCCTGGAGCATCCTGATGTCGTCTTGCGCCGTGCGTGGATCTGGAATCCGCCCCCGGTGGGCTTTCTGCAGGGTGGCACGGGGCAGGACCTCTCGATCGAAGTGGACATGATCCAGAACGGCAGCGTCATCGGCGGCACGACGCGGCGTAGGTCAGCCCATACGACCCGGATGGCAAGCCGTGGTGCCCATCAGCACCGGCACGCCGGGGCGGGTGTCCGGGGCCGTCGTGCGGGTTCGAGCGCGAGCGCAGGCAAGGAGCCTTCATCGAATCGGCCCGGTCGGCGAAGATCCCTTCACGGTGATCCCTCGCTGTCGCGGGCCGTATTGCGCTGCCTGTCAGGCGGTCCTACGTTGGTCCGGTAGGTTCTCCCACCACGGACTGGCCTCTCCCCCTGAGGGCGCCCGCCATGACGACCGCATTGTCAGCCCACACTCCGGACGACGCCGGCCTGCGCAGCCTGGCCGAGTCGGCCGGGGACCTGCTCTCCTGCCACGCGCCGGACGGGGTGTACCGGTACGCCTCTCCCGCCGCGGCGCGCCTGCTCGGCTACGAACCCGCTGAGCTGGTGGGACGGCCCGTCTTCGACCTGTTCCACCCCGACGAGCTGGGGCTCGCGCAGCAGGCCCACGAGGCGCTGCGCCAGTCGGGCGTCTCCACCGTCATCACCCATCGGCTGCGGGCCAAGGACGGCACATACCTCTGGTTCGAGTGTTCGGTGCGGGCCATCCGCGACCCGGGCACCGGCGAGGTGCAGGAGATCCACTCGGTGACCCGCGACGTGACCCGGCGCCGGCTGGCGGAGGAGCGGCTGCGCGAGAGCGAGGCCCGCTACCGCGCGGTACTCGACGGCCTGGCCGTGGGCGTGGTGGTGCATGCGGCGGATGCCGGCATCGTGCTCGCCAACCGGGCGGCGCGCGAGCTGCTCGGCGCGAGCGAGGGGCAACTCCAGGGGCTCACCTCCTTCAATCCATACTGGCTGCTGCTGGGCGAGGATGAACGCCCGGTGCCGCCCTCGGATCACCCCGCCATGGTGGCGCTGCAGACCGCGCGCCCGGTGTGGGACCGGGTGGTGGGGGTGACCTCCGCGGCCGGCGGCATCACCTGGCTGGTGGTCAACGCGATCCCCGCGGTCGGCGGCGACGGGCGCGCCACCCAGGTGGTGGTGTCGTTCAGCGACGTGACGGCGGTGCGGCGGAAGGCCATGGAGCGCGCCGGGGCCGGCGGTGTGCTGCAGGGACTGGTGCCCATCTGCGCCCAGTGCAAGAAGACCCGCACGGCGGTGGGCGAGTGGCGGCCGATCGAGGAGTACCTCTGGCACACGGCGGGGATCGAATGCTCCCACTCGCTCTGCCCGGTCTGTGCGGCCCGGCTCTTCCCCGACGTGATGGACGCCTAGCGGCCTAGCCGGTCACCTCGGGGGTCCGGTCGAACTCCAGCCGGACCACCGGCCAGGGGCCATCGGGCGGCGCGCCCGGCAGCTGCACGGTCATCCCCTCCGGCCCCGCGGTCCAGGCCAGCGGGCCGCGCGCCGGATCGCCGAGCAGCGTGGCGCGGTGGATGGGGGTGCGCAGGCCCGGCACCCGCAGCTCCGCCCCCGGCCACTCACCGAGGAAGAGGTAGAGGCGGCTGGGCTTGCTGGTGGCGCGGAACGGCGCCCGGGCAAACGGCGAGGCGCTGGTGCCGCGGATCGCCTCGCCGTTCACCGCCATCCAGCGGCCCATGGCGCGGAGCCGCTCCACGCTCTCCTCCGGGAAGCTCCCGTCCGGCTTCGGCCCCACGTTGAGCAGCAGGTTGCCGCCCTTCGACGCCGTCTCCACCAGCATCCCGACCAGCTGCTCCACGGACTTGAAGTCGTGGTCGTGGCTGTTGTAGCCCCAGTTACGGTTCATCGTGATGCACGACTCCCAGTCCACGCCCGGCCAGCCGGTGGCCGGGATCTCCTGCTCCGGGGTGCGGAAGTCACCCAGTTGCGCCTCGGGCGGCACCGGGGTGGCCGACCAGCCGTTGACCCGGTTGTTCACGATGACCGCCGGCTGCAGCGCGCGGCACTTGTCGTAGAGCCGCCGGCCCATCGCCTGGGTCCAGGTGCCCTCCCACTGGCCGTCGAACCACATCACGCCGATGTCGCCGTAGCGGGTGAGCAGCTCGCTGACCTGCCCGTGCAGGTACGCCTCGTAGCGGGCGTACCGCGCCCCCTCCGCCGAGCGGGTCTCGGCCTCCCAGTCGCGGCGCGGGAGGTAGTCGGGGTGGTGCCAGTCCATGATGGAGTGGTACCAGCAGGGACGGACGCCGTGGCGGCGGCAGGCGGCGGCCACCTCGTGCATGATGTCGCGCTTGAACGGGGTGGAGCGCACGCAGAAATCGGTGAGGGCGGAGTCGAAGAGGGCAAAGCCGTCGTGGTGCTTGGTGGTGATGGTGAGGTAGCCCATCCCCGCCTCGTGCGCGAGCGCCGCCCACTGGTTGGCGTCGAAGCCCGACGGGTTGAACCGGGCCACCAGCCGGTCGTACTCGGCGAGGGGGATGTGCGCGTTGTTGCGGATCCACTCGCCGTAGTCGGTGCGGCCGCCGTACTCGCCGCCGAGGATGGCGTAGAGCCCCCAGTGGACGAACATCCCGAAGCGCGCCTCGCGCCACCAGCGCATGTCACCTGGAGCGCTTGGCAGGACGCGGACCATTCCCTCGAGGGCGGGCCACCCGCGGCCAAGCCCCAGGGCGCCGAGCCCGGCGGCGCCGGTGGCGAGGAAGTCGCGACGGGGCAGGGTCACTTCGCTTCTCCGGTCAGGTGTGCCATCCGGGCGCGCACCGCGGTCACCGCGGGCTGCAGCACCGGATCCGCGTCCTTCCAGAGCTCCAGCAGCCGGGAGTAGGCCTCGAGGGCACGGGCCGTGTCGCCGCGGCTCTCGTACAGCTCGCCGAGGCGCTGGAGGCTCGGGCCGAGGCCCCAGATATCGCCGTTGGGCTTCCAGGTGGAGCCGATGGCCACCGCCCGCTGGTAGGCGGCGAGGGCGGAGTCCGGCTGGTTGGCGCGCTCGAAGGCCAGCCCCTCCTCCCAGTTGCCGCAATCGGGGCAGCCGTCCACCAGGCGTCCGGCCGTGAAGGCCGCGACGGCATCCTGGGCCCGCCCCTCCGCCAGCGCCAGCCAGCCTCGCGCCTCGTACCACGACCAGCGCCCGCGACGCACGCCGATGGGCACCTCGGCCTCGTACCGCTCCAGCGCCGCCCGGGCCCGCGCGGTCTGGCCGGCGACGGCGTGGGCCACGGAGAGGGCCGCGAGCGGGCGGTCGTAGCGCGGGATGGAATCAAGAGGGTAGGCCCGCAGCCCCTCCTCGAGCAGGCGCAGGGCGCCGGCCGTATCCTGGCGGAACAGCAGGTACGCCCGGGCCAGTCCCGCCTGGACTTCCAGTGCCGCTCCGGGGAGCCTCCGCGCCATCGCGGTCGTCGCGGCCTGGCGGGCCTGCCGCTCGGCATCGGCGAGCTTGCCCTGGACCTGGAGCGTCATGCCCAGGCCCACCGCGGACCGGAAGCGCCACTCGTTGTCACGCGTCTTGAGGCCCAGGGCGAGCCACGCACGCTCGGCTTCGGGGTAGCGCTGCGCTCCCCCGCTGGTGAATCCCCGGGCCCAGAGGTACAGCGGGTGATCGGGGAAGGCCTTGAGCCGGGCGCCGAGGATCCGGTCGACCTCGTCGAAGTGTCCCTGCCCCCCCACGGCGGCCAGGAGCTGCAGGTCGGCGTTGTTGGGGTAGTCGCGGGAGGCGGCCAGGGGCCGGACCAGCGACTCGGCCACGGCGGGGCGCAGCCGGTTCAGCATCAGGAGGGCGAGATTGTTGACGGCCACGGCATCGTCGGGGCGGAGCAGCAGCACGCGGCGATAGGCCGCCTCCTCGCGCGCGGGGTCCGCGTCGACCTTGTTGTGGTAGAAGGCGATGGTGAACAGCCGCTCGATCTCGGGGAGCCGGTCGCGGTGCTGGTAGGCACGGGTGGTGGCGTCGATGATGCGATCCTCGCTCGCCGCCGCGTTGGAGAGCGCCACCGCGAGCTTGCGCCACGCCATGGCAAAGCCGCTGTCGAGGGCCAGGGCCTGCTCCAGCAGCGGAACGGCGCCGGGGCTGTCGCCCGCGTCGCTCCGCCGCGCGGCCTCGGTGTAGAGGCGCAGCGCCTCGAGGGAGCCGGTGGTGACCTGGTCCAGCGGCTCGCCGCCGCGAATGGTCTTAAGCGACTCGCCGATCCGTTCCCGCAGGCGGCCGGAGAGCCGGTCGAGGGCGCTCACAATGCCGGCGTCGTCGTCGGCGGTCTCGCGCAGCGCCACGAGTTCGCTGCCGTCGGCGACATCGACCAGGCGGGCGGAGAGGACGAAGCCCTTCCCGATGGGACTGATCTCGCCGCTCACCACCGCCTTGGCGCCCTCGCGGGCCGCGATCTCGCGGGCCAGCGCCGCGGTGAGCGGGGTGGCTGGGTCGCGCTGCATGCGGCCCAGGGCGGCGGCGAGTTCCGCCGTGCTGAGGAGCCGCACCACCGGCGACTGGCCCAGGTCGATGCGGAACGCCTCCGTGATCGAGCCCGCCAGGCCGGGGTCGCTGGTGCGGTTCTCGAAGTCGGCGACGATCATCCGGTCCTTCGCCTTGAGCCGCCCCGACGCGACCAGCGTGCCGGCGGGCCCGATGCCGGCCAGCCGCATGGCGGTGTACCCACCCGCCACCAGGGCCAGCACCCCGAAGGCGATCAGCCCGCCCCGGATGGCCTTCCGCCACGTGAACCAGTGCTGCATCCCTCCCGCCGACGGCGGAAGGATGCGGCCGGTGGCCCGGGCCTCCGCCCGGCGGCGCTCGAAGTGGCCGGTCAGCGCGATGATCGGGAGGCCAGCCGCCATCAGTCCGACGGCGCCGTAGAGCACCCAGTCGGGGAGGCCCAGGGCGCGCACCAGGACAAACGCCAGGCCGATCACCAGCACCGCCGCCACCCCGAACAGCACCGCCACCCGCACCGGGTGGCTCTGGCGGATGGCCTGCTCCGTGCCGCTGGAGATGGCCGGCGTGGTGCCGGTGGGGGTCAGCCCGCCGGTGGATGGGGTCGCCGCGGCCTCCAGCTGGCCCAGCAGCTCGGCGGCGCTCTGCCACCGGTCGGCGGGACGCTTCTCCAGGCAGCGCATGAGGAGGCCGTTGAGCACCGCCGGCACCGCCGGCCGGCGGGCACTCACGGGCTCCGGCACTTGCGTGATGTGGGCCGCGAGCAGCCCCTGCGCGGTGGGCGCCGTGAAGGGGGGCTGGCCGGTGAGCATCTCGTAGGCCAGGATGCCCGTGGCATAGATGTCGGCGCGGTGGTCCACGTGGGGATCGGCGGCGGCCTGCTCCGGCGCCATGTAGGCCGGGGTGCCGAGCGCCACGCCGAGGGAGGTGAGCGAGGACTTCCCGCTGGAGGCGGTGACCGCCTTGGCCACGCCGAAGTCGGTGACCACCGCGTGGCCGTCTGAGAGGAGGACGTTGTCCGGCTTGATGTCGCGATGGACCACGCCGCTCCGGTGCGCGTACGAGAGGGCGTCCACCACCTCGCGCATGATCTTGGCCGCTTCGGCGACGGGCAGCTCGCCCTCGCGGGCCAGCTTGGCCCGGAGCGACTCCCCCTCGATGAAGGGCATGATGTAGTAGAGCAGGTCGCCGGCGGCGGCGGCGGTGAGCAGCGGGACGATATGCGGGTGCTGCAGCCGCGCCGCGAGCTTGATCTCGCGCTCGAAGCGCTCGACGTTCACCGCGGCGCTCATCTCGGGCGGCAGCACCTTGATGACGACCTGGCGTCCGAGGCGCGCCTCGGTGGCGAGGTACACCCGGCTCATGCCCCCGCCGCCCAGTTCCCGGACGAGCTGGTAGGTGTCGCCGAGGGCGGCCTGCAGGAGGGGCGCGAGGGAGATGGGTGGTCCGGGCCGAGGGAAGCAGAAAACTACCGGCGGCAGGAGCAGGGGGCCAGACGTCCCGCTCCCGTCCGGGGCGTCTCCGGGCGAGATTCCAGCCCATGACCCCTTCAGACCAGACGTCCGCCGCCGATCCCTGGGCCAGCCTGCCCGCCGGTACCGACCCGCTCGACGGGCTGGTGCACCTCTCCAACCTGCTGGGCCGGGAGACCCGGCTGGTCCAGCCGGGGGGCGGCAACACCTCCATCAAGATGAAGGTCCCGGGCCCCGACGGCGCCGACGTCGAGGCGCTGCTGGTGAAGGGGAGCGGCACCGACCTGCGCAGCATCACGCGTGGTGGCTTCACGCGGCTGTCGCTGCCGCGGCTGGCGCCGCTTGGGGTCATCGACCAGATGACCGACGCCGAGATGATGCGCTTCATGGCGGGCTGC
>Ga0268298_10005637_pt1 | contig 11658 bp, 8 predicted proteins | sample WWTPWeurt_MetaG_FD_194462 | JGI IMG/M metagenome (GOLD analysis project Ga0268298, IMG submission 194462) | Activated sludge microbial communities from WWTP in Nijmegen, Gelderland, Netherland - WWTP Weurt | ecosystem: Engineered > WWTP > Aerobic digester > Activated sludge | place: Netherlands...
TTTGGGTTTGCCCGCCAGGCAGGTGTCTATCTGTTGCGCAAGCTGCGGCACCTGCGTTCTGAGCAATACGCCGTCATATTGTTTAGGGTCAGGGTTGACCCCGATTATGGGCTGGCCTTTGGCATATTTTGCCGTGTTGGCGACGAGCCCGTCTTGCCCGATCGTTATGATAAGGTGGTTTTCAGCGAACAGAAATGAAGGCACATAGCTGCGATCGATAATCTTGTACTTGAGCCTGCCCGAGAGCTGTGCGATCAGCGACTCGAGGCTTTGGTAAAACCGATCGTGCTCGGCGTCGATGTCGCTGATCGTGCCACCCGATCGCTCAACATAAAACTTGGCCTGCGCATGCGTCTGAAACTTGTCTTGCAGCAGCTCGCGCCGTGTTTTGCTTCTGACGATGATGGCAAAATCAAACACGCCTCACTTATCTTTTGAATCAGTCAATGACTGCAGTAAATCAGGCGTGATATTCAAGGTGCCGATTTTTTCTGCGTTTTCTGCGAGCAGCCTGAACGCCATCGCAATCTGCGAGTTCGAGTTAAAGTCTTTTCCGATGGCTGCGAGCGTTTTCCAATCCATCGAGCGGTAAGGTTTCAGCAGGGTTTCGATCGTATAACCCTGTGCGTCTGCCTCTTTGCGGGTGTTCTGCACACGGGTTTCGACAAGTTTCTGCCTTTCCGTTTCAACGGAGATATCTGCCTTGATTTTCATCTCGCGCAGCTTTTTATTGTTCTCGGCAGTGAGAACTTCGGTCTCCATCTTTTTTTCGACGATCTGTTTTTTCTTTTCTTCTACCGCAATTTCAGTGTTCAGCTCAGATTCTTTGATTTTACGCTCTTCGACCACGGCGAAGTTGCGCCGCGCATAGATGGCCTGGTCGGCATTCTGTTGAATACCCTCACGCGTTTCGGCTTCGAGAGCGCGCTCCATTTCAGGTGTGCCCCGAACCGCCAGTACGTTCACGGCGAGCACTTCGAGGCCGAGGGCGTTTACGGCGACCGAACCTTTCAGTCCTGCGAAGATTTTTTCTTCAATGGCCTTCGCCGCGCGCAGCGTGTCTTTCAGTGGCATTGCATGCACGAGCGCCGATGTGGCAGTCTGCGCCTCGTTGCTGATGCGCTGCGTGAGCTTTTCGCTCTCGTCTTTTTTGTAAGAGCCGCCCGCATCTACGGTAAAATCGAGTACTTCGGCGAGTTTTTTTGCGTCGCTGACCCGGTAAGAGATCTGCCCCTGAATAGAAATCGTCTGGTAGTCGAGCGTCGTCTCGTTGAAGATAAAAGGCACGTCGTTACTGCCGAGCGGTATTGCCGCGATCGAGCTCGAAGGTTCATAATAATAGAAGGCGAGGCCGCGTCCCTCGCGTGCGACCCGCCCCTTCTTGTAATGGATGACATACGTCATCGCATCGAATTTGATGAAACGTATGCCGAGCATCTTACAGGTAAATAAACGAAACGATCGCCAGTATCGGTACAAGAATCAGCGTCGTGTAGGCCATATAGCCAAAGAACGAAGGCATCTTGATCTTCGCCTCTTCGCACATCGCCTTCACCATAAAATTGGGAGCGTTACCAATATAAGTGTTGGCTCCAAAGAATACGGCACCGACTGAAATTGCCACAAGAATTGACTCGGCGATAGGGCCCGTCGTGGCCTGCACAACTGAACCGGCGGCTGCGCCCATTGAAGCGGTAAGGCCCTGGCCAAGCGCGAAGAAGGTTGCGTATGACGGCGCGTTATCGAGAAATGAGCTGAGCCCCCCGGTTATCCAGTAGAACTGCCACGGTTGTGAAATACCCGTTTCGGCGCCGCGCGCCTTCAGAATGCACAAAGCCGGAATCATCGTAATAAAAATTCCGATGAAGAGAGCCGCAACTTCGATAATCGGTGCGAAGCCGAAATGGTTCTTATCGCGTGGTGTAATCGGGTGGTAGTGCGAGAGCGACCGCAGGTGCGCTTCGCTCGGCCCTTCGGCCGCAATGCGCGCGAGCATTGTCTCTTCGTGCTCTTTGCGCTTGCGGGTGCGGCTCGTGTAGTCGATGACAAACGACAACAACGCCAGGCCTACCATGACTGGCTGCTGCAGCCAGCCCATCGCCAGAACACCGTGTTCTGTTTTGTAATCCTTGAGAAAGACGACTGCCATGAGCACGCCGAAAATCAGCACAAAGTTAAAAGAGCCGGTCACGCGCAGGCGTGTCTGGTTTTGGTCGTCTTTTGCAATGTCGGTTTTTGCTTCAGATTTATAGGCAAAGTTATCCCAGATGAAGAAAACGAGCAACAGTATCGAAACAGCAGTCAACCAGATAGGCCAAAGGTGAATGAGTGTCCAGAAGAATGGCACGCCGTAGAGGTAACCCATGAAGAGAGGGGGATCTCCCACCGGTAACAGAGTGCCGCCCACGTTAGAAACAATCAAAATGAAGAATACGAAGATATGCGTCGTGCGTCGTCGCTCTTTGTTTGTGCGAATCAGAGGGCGAATGAGCAGCACCGATGCGCCGGTGGTACCGATGATGCTCGCCAGAATGCCGCCGATGGCAAGAATCAGTGTATTCGTAAGCGGGGTCGCCTTGAGGTCGCCTTCGACGAAGATACCACCCGATATCGTAAAGAGCGCGATCAAGAGCGTTATGAATGCATAATATTCTTTCAGGGACTCAACGATCACTTCGATTCCCAGGTAACCGAGTGAGACCAGGTAGGCACCCATGATCAGCGCGAGCAGCACGCTGATGACTGCCTTGACGAGGTTAGATTCCCACAGGTGGGGTATAACGAGCGGCAGCACGGCAATCGCAAGCAGAATGATAACAAACGGAATTACCGTATAGATCGATAGCTGCTTGCCGAGTTCTTTTTGCGGGTCGACCGCATGCCCTGACGCTGCCGCGTGGCCCGCTTCTGGCGCATGCGCTGCAGTTGCAGCTTCTGCCCCGGCTTTCGGCGTCGGCGCACTTTCAGCTGCGAGGCTTTGCGCCGCGAACGTGCCGATGAGGCACAGCGACGCGATAATCGTTGATAGTCTTTTCATTTTTCCGCCTTGGTGTTTACTTTTGAATAAGGTTGAAAGTCACGCGCCGGTTGAGCGCGCGGCCTGGCACCGTCTTGTTGTCGCCGGCCGGTTCGGTGTCGGCCAGCCCGCGGGTTTCGATGCGGTCGGCAGCGATGCCGCGCGCCACGAGCGCCTCTTTGACGAGTTGGGCCCGCTTTTCTGAAATCAGCTGGTTGAGCGACTTGGGCCCAAGCGAACAGGTGTGCCCGGTGACGCGTAAGCTGGCGTTTTCTGTTTTCATCTTTTCTGCGAGCTCGTCGAGTGCTTTGAGTGTTTCGGGCGTCAGTTCAGTCTTTTCGGCAACGAAGCCGAGCCTGATTTTCTGCACGTATTCATTGAATGACGCACTCGGGGCCGCAGTAACTGGCTTTTGTGTCTCTGCAGGTGTGGTTGCGGCGGCAACAGGTTGCGACGGTGCAGGTTCTGTTGTGACAGGCAAAGTGGGCTCTGGCGCCGTGGCTGGGGTTCGGGCGCAACTGCTCTTGTAGGCGATAAAATAAAACAATACTGCTGCCGCGATCAGCACGAGCAGACCGAACAGAATCTGTCTGATTGCCGAAGTTTTGCTGCTTTTGCTATCTGCTGGCTGCGCGGGTAACGCTTGGCCCGTTTGTTGTGGTTGTTGAGGCGCAACCTCAGCAGCAGCGGGGGGCAATGCCTTGCTTGAGGTTTTGGTCTCTTTTACGGGTTTCGATTTTTTGCCCGTCGTTTTTTTCGCCGCCCATTTTCGAATTTCGTTACGAAAGAACTCATCGCCTTCTTTCGTGAACTTGTAGTGCTTACGGATATATTCCATCGTAAGCTTTTCGGTGGTTGAATAGTTATTCGAATCTTTGACGACACGCAGCAAATTTTTCGCATCGGCGATAGAGATGCGGCCATCACCCCGACCGCTGGTCAGCCCTTCGGCGAGCTCGAGCATGCGGCGGTCATATTTTTTCCCCTTAATAACGGTGTAATAACTGTCGGCCATGAGTGATGCCTTTTTTTTTGCGGGGTTTGTCAATAGTTTTAGGTATAGCGAATTAGGAAATCTCCCTATGCTGCTGGCGTTGTTCCCGGTACAGTCTCAGCACGTATTCACCCGCAGGGGTTTTTCTGTAGGTTTCGACAATCGCTGGCAGCGTGCTGCCGGCCTTAACGGCGTTCAGGTCGGGCAGGCGCGCCCCATATTCGGCGGGCAGCACTACGGGGGCCGCAAGCGCCGAGAAAGTGAGATCGGCCGCGGTAAGGGCATCGCCGCACAGAAACCGGCGGCCATCTTGCAGCAGTTTGCCGACGAAATCAAATTCGGTCTCAAAAACCTTGCGTGAGCGCTCCGCCTCTGCATGATTGATTGCCATTTCTGCGATCATGCCTGCCTTAAGCGCGGGGGCCATGAGCGGCAGCGCACGCGTCTGCCATTCGGGTACGACGTTCTGCGTGAAAATTTCGCTCAATGACAGGTCGTTGTCAAAAAGCTGACGGTAGATGAAGCGCCGCGTGTGCGGCCCAATATTCGCGTCGAAACGCTCTTCAAGCGGCAATGCGTCGGCATGCGCGTAGAGCCAGGTCTGGCCATACCTCGCGGCGAGGTGCTGCAGAATTGCGGTTGAATCGGGTATCACATCACCGCCGTCGATCAGTACCGGCGTCGCCCGGTGGCGGCCTTTGGTGTGCCAGAGTGTCACAGCCGCGTGCAGCCCCGGAATATAGCTTTCTTCTTTATAAACTAGCCCCGCGTGCTCGAGCGCCCACTTGACCTTTTCAACATAATGGCTGATCGAGATAGTGATAAGGCGCAGCATAATGACGAACCAGGTATCGCGCCGCGGCCGGCGTGCGTTTTTTGTTGTCGTAAAGTCTGCCGCTGCCGCGTCGTCTATGGGTATAGGGAAAATAGGGCACCTCGTCAGGGCCGGCCGCAGGTATATTGCAGCAGGGTCGCAGGCTGGTATAGCCCGGGGCAAAGGTATTTGTGCAGACTAGTAAAAAGAGAAAAAGTCTCGAAAATCTGTCGCCAGCTGACTATTCAAAGTTGCTGGCGCTGTATTTAGACGACAAGAAGCAGAAGCAGGCATTAAAAATGGCTGCCGAAAACATTTCGGCGCTCGAGATGCTTGTGCAGTTCGAGACGATGGTGGCGATGAACAAGCGCCTTGAAATTCATGAACCGCAGGCCGATTACAAACTTCCCGTGTACCAGATTGTCGAAATCGCTGAAAAATTCTTTGATGTTGAAGATCCGAAACTGATCGAGCGTGAACTCAAGGGCAGCAAGACTTGGCAGACCATTAAAGCCAGCGCCGCAGATTTTGGGCTCTTTCAAGACACGCTTGCATTCTTGTTCACATGGGGTGACAGACCCCTGATACCGACGCCTGCGTACCTCAAGCAAATCGTCATGAACCGAATTTATGCGGCGGCTCCGGTTGAAGAAGAGTCGACGATTGTCATTCGCCTGAAAGACGGTCTTCGTCTGATTGCGGGCCATATTCGCGATCTCTATAATCTGAGCAACAGCGACGAAATGGTCGCGGTGCGTTCGGCCGGCGAGACGGGCTTCGCCGCAAATACCCCGGCTACGGGTGCACTGCAATTCATGACGACCGAACCCAAGCAGGGTGATCTGTTCTATCAGGTTGTCAAAGACGGCGCCGACACAGTGATGCTCACGGTCAAATTGCAGAACTACCGACCCCGGCCGAAGTTCATCAACCTGCGACGTCAGGGGCGGCTGCTGCAGTCGATTCCGCTGCGCGACGATTTTGCCTGGTTTTCGCAGCTGTCGGTGGGTAAATACGAAATCGAACTGCAAAACGCCGGTACCACGTCGGGCAAGCGTATCGATATACATATCGTTTAGCGGTTTTCGACCGCGCAGGCTCTTCTGCGCAAACCGATTCAATATACCCCCGGTCAGGGGCCGATAATCAATGGGAGAAGCTTTTCTGGCCAGGGTTGTCGCCCAAGACCATGGCCGGTTTCTGAGTCTGCATATGCTCAAAAAACGACCGCTATTGATTCTTGAAAAAGACCCCGGGCATCTGGCGACGCTGCAGCGCCAGCTCGCCGACGAACCGTATGCTCTGACCGCGACGACGAGCGCTGAAGACGCGCTTTCTGCGTTCACAAAAATTCACCACGAAGTTGTTTTACTGGGTGCAGCCGTTGCAGGCGAATTCACGGCTTTGCAGGTTTGCCAGCAACTCTTTAAAAGCGAAGTTGCTCCTATTGTTCTGATGCTCGTCGGCAATGAAGATGCCGCGCTGATTGTTGAAGCGCACCGCATCGGTGTCGTCGACTTCATCATCGCCGGTACAGATGGGGCCGAACTCTTGCGAGTCGTCGAAAGGGCTTTTGCGCGTGCGCAGGCTGAATTGACAGGGCGTGCGGCCGAGCTCGAACGGCGCAGGCATATTGAAAAACAGCTCGCGAGCCGGCGCGTTGCCGAGCAACTCTTGCGCCGCCAGAACGATAAGTTTGCGCGCGCGCTCTTCGGCAACATACATACTTCTTTTACCCAAGGCCGCGGGGTGGGTTCGCTGACGACGCTGATCGCGATGCTCGCCGGCTCACCGACCACAAGCGATGGCCAGCACTACCTGATACCCAAAGACATTCTCGATCTCGTTTTCACGAACCAGAACGCGGTCAACGGCATGATCGAGATGTTTTCAGAGCTGCAGCTTCTTGTCTCGCAAGACTTCGTGCTGCACGATGTGACAGCCGGCGAACTGCACGAGATTGTGCGCAACCTGATCTACGATTTGAAACCCCAGATCGATATTCGGGGCCACTCGGTGATTCTCAATGAAATGCCCGCAAGATTGGCGGGCTGCAAACTCAAGATCAATTGGGAGTTCATGCGCAAGGCGCTTAAAGAGCTCGTTCTTAATGCCCTCAAGTTTTCACCCGATAACTCGACTGTCATGATTCTCGTCGAATACTTACAGTCGCGAGCGCTCGTGACAGTCTGCAACCAGCCCGACCGCAACGGGGCCGAAGGTGTCATCGGCATTCCCGAAGAGCTGCGGCGCTTTATCTTCGAACCTTTTTCGCGGGTTTCACGCGTGGTGCATGAACAATACGATACGCTCGAATATGGCCTAGGTCTGACATATGTCGAGAAAATAGTACAGATGCACCATGGCAGCATACGCTGTACCACGCTCACCGACACAGAGCGCCAACAGGCCCAGGGAGGCGAAATGGTAGCGATGGAAATAGAGTTGCCAATCTGACTTTTTAACGCGGCTTTCGTCTATGGCGCAGAAGAAATCGAGCAAGAAGCCGACCAAAAAAACAAAGGGCATTACCAAGAGCAGGGCACCGAAAAAACGCGCGAACTCAAATGACCCTTTGGTTGCACCGATCGCTCGTCTGAAACAGGGCGACCCGACATCTGAAGCCGAACTGAATGCGCTTTTCGAGGCGAGCAGCGCCGACGAATCGCGTAAGGCTCAGGTTCAACTCGCAGAAGTCGAACACGACGCCGGCGAAGAACCGCGGCCGCGGCGCAAGATCTGGCGCTACGTCGCAGCTGTGCTGGTTGTGGCGCTTCTCGCGGGTTATGGCTGGCTGCGTTTTCGTTTGAAGCAAAGCTTGATACCCGAAGAAGGGACTCTCACGCTTGCAGGCATCTCGTCTGATATTGAAATTCGACGCGATGCTTATGGCATACCGTTCATCAAGGCACAGAATCTCGACGACATGGCATTCGGCGCCGGTTTTGCGATGGTGGCAGACCGCGATTTTCAGATTGAGTTTCTGAGGCGCATGGCGTATGGCCGCCTTTCAGAGGTTTTGGGCGCAGAGACGCTCTCGGTTGATATCTATATGCGCTCGCTCGGGTTCGCTGACCTGGCGCAGAAGAATCTCGCCAACCTGCCCGCTCACATGCAGAAGATGCTGACAGCTTATGCGGCGGGCGTGAATGCAGCGCGCAAGGCATACCCCAAAACGCAATTTGAATTTCTGTTGCTGGGGCTCGATCGCGGCGAATGGAAGCCCGAAGACTCTCTGGCGCTTTACCAGCTTTTTTCATTTTTACTCGCAACCAACCACATTGAAGAAGTGGCGTTTCTGAAATTTGCGTCGCATCTGGGGCTTGAAAAAGCGGCATGGCTTTTTCCCGTTTACGCAGACGCCGAGCTACCCTTCGAAGAAGCTGCGCAGCTCAAAGACATTGACTTCAAAAAAATCAGCGCGAGCGAGCCAGCCCTAAAGGCAGGCATTCAAAAAGCCGATTCACTCTGGCAGGCGCTGACCCCTTCGGTGCCCGCTTCGAACAATTGGGTTGTTTCGCCTGCGCGCGCGAAAGAAGGCAAATCGCTGCTCGCGAACGATACACATCTGCAGCTGACCGTACCGGCGATGTGGTATATGATGAATCTTGAGTGCCCTGAATACCGCGCCGCAGGCGTCGCATTACCGGGCACTCCGATTGTTGCGCTCGGTACCAACGGCACCATCGCCTGGGGTGCTACAATGGTCATGGCAGACAACCAGGATATTTTTCTCGAGCAGCTGCGTGAAGAAAACGGAGTCACCCAATACCTGTATAAAGGCAAATGGCAGAACGCCATTATCAGCGACGAGCAGATTCAGATTCGCGGCGAAAAAGCCCATACATTCAAAAAAATCAAAACCCGCCATGGGGTGCTGCTCAACGAAGCGTTTCTGCATCCTTTTCCCGATAAGCATCTGGCGCTGAACCTGCGCAGCGAATACGGCCTCGCATACCGCACGAGCGTCGGCGCGCGTGAGACAACCCTCGAAGGTATCTTTGCGATGGCTTCTGCGCGCGACATGAAAACGGCCCGCAAGGCTCTCGATCAGGTGACCGGCATTTATCTCAATATTGTCTATGCGGATGCAAAAAACATCGGCTGGGTTGCGACCGGCAGGTACCCGGCTCGCGAAGGTGCAACGGGCCTTCTGCCGCGCATCGGCTGGACAGGCCAGAACGAATGGAACGGATATTACGCACCGTCTGAAAACCCGTCGGCGTTAAACCCTAAAGAAGGTTATCTCGCAACTGGCAACGATCGCATCTGGCAAGATGAGACCGAGCTCTGGGTTTCGTCGTCTTGGTATGGTTCTGACCGTGCCGGTAGGGCAAAAGAATTGCTCGCTGCGGGCAAAGAGCATACGGCAGCTGACATGGCAAAATTTCAGGCAGACGTCGAGTCTCCGACGGCGCGCGCTTTTGCAGCACTTTTGCAATCCTCACCATTTGCGGCAGAGTTGACCGCCGCTATCGAACAATTACCGGCGGCTGAAAATATCAGGGCAAAAGAAGCGTTGGGCATACTCAAAACATTTCGGGGTGACCTGAGCAAAGATTCAGCGCCTGCGGCCGTCTATGAAAACTTCGTATCGGCGATGGCGGTGCGTACGTTTGCCGATGAGCTGGGCGGCAAGGGTTCTGCTCTATGGGACAACTTTCAGGCAATCAACAAACGTTCTTACAACGCGGTGCAAGACCATTTGCTCGCACGGGCCGACAGCCCCTTCTGGGATAACACGAGCACACCCGACAAAGAAACCAAGGCAATGGTTTTTGCAGCGGCCCTTGCCGAAGCAATTCTGATGTCAGAAAAGCAGATGGGTGACAATCGCGGCGATTGGGCGTGGGGTAAAATTCACCAATACCGCTGGCAACACCAGTTCACCAAGAAGGCGGGTTTTCTCGGGCCATACCTTAACCGTGGGCCCGTGGGCACCGGTGGTGACCTGCACACGCTGAATCAGGCCGGTAACCTGTGGGGCGACACGCACGACGTCTGGCTGATACCGGCGATGCGCTTTATTGTCGATTTCTCGGCCGAAGAGCCGGCGCAGTTGATGTTGCATATGGGCGCATCGGGCAACGCAGAATCAAAGCACTACGACGATATGATACCCCTTTTCACGGGGGTGAAGAATATCGCGTTGCCGATGAAAGCTGCGAATGTCGATAAGCAATATTTAAAGAAGTTTGTCTTAAAGAAGAGATAGGTATGCGACCGCTGCGGCCGATTTTTCGCCGCTCGGCGAGCAATGACGAGCTCGAGCGCGAGGCGGCAAAGCTGCGTAACCGCGACTGGGTTGAAATTCTGCGGGTCGTGCATCCGTCGCAGGCGCAGACCGTCGAGCGCGAATACCTGCTCTCGAGGTTACGTGAAGACTGGGGGCGGCTTGTGAGCGTGCTTCTCGCGCAGCATTCGCTTCCCGCGGCGTTTGACGGCAAGACGCTGCTCGTGCACTGCGACCACAATACGTTTGCGAACGAGCTTCTGATGATCGCCAGCACAGTCGAGAAGCAGATTCAGCAACTATACGGTATTTCGGCGCGCATCAAGGCCAAGGCGACGCAGAAGATCTATTGGCCCGAGCTGCCCGCAACCAACGCTGAGCTGGCTTCGGCGCCAGAGACAAAAAAAGTTGAGCGTGAAACCCCCGCGCTCGATGCGCTGATTGCCGACCTTGAGAAAATGCAAATCAAATAATTTTAGCATTGCAGCAGCACCATTCTAAACCGTTGTGGATTTCATGGTGCTCAAAATCTGTGCGACTGTTGCCGCCTTTACGCTTTTTGCATGCAGCAAGCCCCCGCTCGCCCCGGCTGCGCAGCTCGAGGCGCTGCCCGCGGCTTTTGAAAGCGCCGCGCGAACTTCTGTATATCCCGGCGCCGACTGGGAAGAGCTCTCGCCCGAAAAGGCGGGCATAAACCGCGAGAAGCTCAAGAATCTCGAACAGTTCTTATTCACCAACACGTCGACCGAAGCTGAACGCAAGGGAATACGCACTGACGGGGTTGTCATCATTCGCGGCGGCAAAGTTGTCTTTGAACGTTATGCCCGAGACTTTCACCGTAACCGCAAACACCTCATCTGGTCGGTCACCAAAAGTTTTGCGAATACGCTGGTGGGCATGGCGGTCGCCGACAACAAAGTTAAAGTCACAGATTCAGCTTCGTTGCATTACCCGCCGCTGGCATCAGGGGGCAAGACTGAGATACAGATAGACCACCTGTTGCGCATGAGCTCGGGGCTTTATTGGTCTGAAGGCTACGAGAGTTCACCGCTCAAGTCTTCGGTCGTCGCAATGCTCTATACGCGTGGGCGCAACGACATGGCGGCTTTTGCCGCCGCTCAAGATCTGGCTCACACACCGGGTACCCACTGGTACTATTCGAGCGGCACCACCAATATTCTTATGGCGATGCTCAAGAACGTCTACCAGGATAAATACGAAGACCTGATTTTCAACCGGCTGTTCAAAACCATAGGCATGCGTTTCACCACTTTCGAACGCGATGGGTCTGCGACCCCGGTCGGGCCTTCATATCTCTACACGACGGCGCGCGACCTCGCACGCTTTGGCTATCTTTACCTGCACGATGGCGTCTGGCAGGGAAAGCGCCTGTTACCTGAAAAGTGGGTACGGTATACAACCACGATGGCGCCCGCCTACTATACGACACAGTTGAACCCCGAAGATGCGAAAGATAACCCGGGGGCGCAGTGGTACATAAACGTTGGCATTCCCGAGCGCGGGCAGAAACCGCCATGGCCCGACGCCCCAGCAGACACGTTTGCCGCCCTCGGGCACTGGGGGCAGTCGCTCTATGTGAT
>Ga0268298_10005638_pt1 | contig 11657 bp, 11 predicted proteins | sample WWTPWeurt_MetaG_FD_194462 | JGI IMG/M metagenome (GOLD analysis project Ga0268298, IMG submission 194462) | Activated sludge microbial communities from WWTP in Nijmegen, Gelderland, Netherland - WWTP Weurt | ecosystem: Engineered > WWTP > Aerobic digester > Activated sludge | place...
CAACTATTCTTAATTGTGATCCTGGACACGCACCCCCGGTCCCTGGGGCGGGCCCTTCTGGCAAAACCCCTGCCCAATCGCCGGGATTCCAAGTACCTTGGGCTTGGTTCTTCCGGTCTGTGAAAGGGAATCTGCGTCCATGGCCCACCCCGCCCTTCTGCCCGTCGTCCTCACGTGCAACACGGACCTGCGCTTCATCGACCTGATCCAGGTGGTGGGTGCGGAGTTCCTCAAGCACCTCAGCTTCACCCAGGAGGACGGCGAGCGCCTCTGGCTGGCCATCCAGGAGGGCATCGCCAACGCCATGCGCCACGGGAACAAGCTGCAGAAGGACAAGCCCGTGAAGGTCACCTTCACCCCCCGGGTGGATCGTTTCGAGATCCGCATCGAGGACCGGGGGCCGGGCGTCGACCTGGAGGCCCTGCCCGATCCCAACCTGCCGGAGAACCTGCTCAAGCCCGGCGGCCGGGGCGTCTTCTTCATGCGCCAGGTGATGGACGAGGTCCACATGGAGCGCCGGCCCGAAGGCTCCACCCTCGTGCTGGTGAAGGCGCGCAAGGTGCGCGAGCCGCACCCGTGAATCAGGACCAGTGGCGTCGACGGGCCCTCTGGCTCTCCGCCCTGACCATCGCCTACAACCTGGTCGAAGGGATCGTCTCCATGGCCTTCGGCTGGGCGGACGACTCCATCGCCCTGTTCGGTTTCGGGGCCGACAGCTTCATCGAGGTGGCCTCGGCCCTGCTGGTGCTCTGGAAGCTCCTGGACCACGGCAACCTCGCCCGCGAACGGAAAGCCACCCTGGGCATCGGCTGGCTCTTCCTCGCCCTGGCCACGGGCATCGCCGGAGGCGCGATCCTGCAGATGGCGGCCCGGCTCCATCCGCCCACCACCATTCCAGGGCTGATCATCTCGGCCCTGTCCCTCGCCTGCATGGTCTTCATGTGGCGCGCCAAGCAGGCGGCCGCCCGGGCCCTGGACAGCGCCACCCTGGAAGCCGACGCCGCCTGCAGCCTGGCCTGCATCCAGCTTTCGACCGTGCTCTTCGCCGGCAGCCTGCTGTTCCTGCTCCTGCCCGTGCTGTGGTGGGTGGATGCTGCCGCGGCCCTGGGCCTTGCCCTGCTCATCGGCAGGGAGGGCCTTAGCATGGTGAAGGCGGCCCGCAGCGCCGCCTTCACAGGCGGCTGCGGCTGTGGACACTGATTCCGGATCTTAAGCTTTGGGCCCCTTCACCCAGCCAAATTCCACGACCGTCTTGGCGTAGAAGAGGGTGACCTCCTCGGCCTGGACTCGGGTCAGGAGCCGGTCCGCCTCCGCCTCGGTCACGATGAACTCCACCACCACCGGCAGCTTCCCTGAAAGCTCGAAGAAATGATCCTCGTGCAGCAGGCCGTGGCGTCCGAAGCCCGCCATGGCCTTGAACGCCGAGCCGCCGTTCAGGCCCAGCTGCCGCGCCTGCTCCAGCAGCCACTCGTAGACCAGGACATGGTGGTGCTTCCGGTCCTCCTGGACGTAGAACTTCAGGCAGATTCCCTGCATCAGAACCCCCTCAGCCTCTCAGAACCATTTTGACGGTCGCCATGCCCAGAAAGGTCAGCAGCAGCGACCCCGCCAGATGGGACGACACGTGCGCCAGGGCCCAGCCGTATTCTCCGCGGCCCAGCAGGCTCACGGCTTCGGCGGAGAAGGTGGAGAAGGTGGTCAATCCGCCGAGGAAGCCCGTGATCACGAACAAACGCAGCTCCGGGGAAAGCCCGGGATGCTGCGAGAAGAAGGCCACCGCCAGGCCTACCAGATAGCCCCCGACCAGGTTCGCCGAGAGGGTGCCCAGGGGCAGCGTGGGGAAATGGGCGTTCAGCCAGGTCCCGAAACCCCATCGCAGCCAGGCGCCCAGCGCCGCGCCGATACCCACGGCCAAGGCCGGTGCCGGGTTCATCGGGGTGCCTCCCCAGCCAGCGGATCCAGCCATATGTGTGTCATTTCACCAGCTCCCCTGCCCTCACGAAGCGCACCCGCCCCTTGCTGCGGGGCACGAGCTTCTCCAGGGCCTCCACCGTCTCAGGATAGATGTGCCCGATGATCAGCGCTGCCCCTTCCTTCTCGGCCAGCTTGAGGGCGCGCTCCCACTGTTTTTCCATTTCCGGGAAGGCCTTGTCGTCATCGAGGAAGACGCGGCGCTGCACGGCGGGGACGCCAAGCTCCTCGGCCAGGTCGTAGGCCACGCTGTCCTTCTCCGTGCGGCTGTCCACGAAGAAGTATTTCCGCGCCTTGACCTCCTGGAGCACCCAGCCCATCCGCGTCCGGTCGGGCGTGATGCGGCTGCCCATGTGGTTGTTCACGCCGGTGCGGTGGGGGATGTCATCCAGGGCCATCCGCACCCGGCGGCGGACCTCGGCTTCCGGCAGATTGTAGAGGATGGCGTTGGGCCCGGGATCGCGGCCGGGACCTGGGTGGCCGATGGGCTCCATGGGCAGGTGCAGCATCACCTCCTTGCCGAGGCGGTGGGCGATGTCGGCGCTCTCGCGCGTGTGCTCCTGGTAGGGCAGGACCGCCACGCTGAAGGGCACGGGCTGGCTGCACAGGCGGGTGACCAGCTCGGGCTGGATGTAGCCGAGGTCATCGATGACCAGGGCGAGACGGGGAAGCGGCTGCGCCGGTTCCGGGCTCAGAGGCTTGGCAGCCTCAGAGCTGGGCTTCGTCTTCGGTTCCGCCAGTTTCTTTTCGGGTTTCTTGGATTCGGGCCTGGGAGCCTCCTTCTTCGCGGGAGCCTCCCGGCGGTTGCAGCCCTGCTGGCCCAGCAGCACCCCTGCGCCCAGTCCCAGGGCGAGCATGAGCAGGGCCCAACCCGCCAGGACCAGGGTGGACGTGCGCCGGCCCTTGGCTCGGGCCAACCTAGGAGGCCTTCACAGGAACCGGAGGTGCCGCGGGAGGCGGCGCCTGGAGGGCCGTCAGGACGCGGGCCAGCGCATCCTCGGTGTCGGCCATGCGCAGCACCTGGTCGGGAACGATGCCCTGGCGATCCAGCTTCTCGCCCCCGAGCCCCACCCAGCGCCGGGAGACCAGTTCCACCGCCCCGCCCTGCTTGAGGGCGAAACGCGTGCGTTCCACGCCCAGGCCCGGCGTGCGCTCGCCGAAGGTCCGGATGCCACCCTTCTTCAGGCAGGCGGCGAGGACCTCCGAAGCCCCGAGCGTGGACCGCCCCATGAGAAGGGCCACGCGGGCGAAGGACGTTCCGGTGCCCGCCACCGCAACGCCGCGCTCGGGTTTCCCGGCTTCCTGGAGCGTGGCGAAAGCGCCTTTCATGCCCAGCAGGCCAGCCACCGCGGCGGCCTCTTCCACGGAGCCCTTCTGGCACTGGCGCAGGTCCAGGACCAGGGTCTGCCCATGATCCGCGGAAGCCAGGGTTTTCCGAATCTCCTCGGCCCGTCCCGGCCCCAGGTCCGGCAGGGACAGGAGCAGGGCACTCTGCCCCTGCTTGAGGGTCAGGGCGCCAGGGGCCAGCCGTTGGCGGGTGATGGTCGTCTTGGTGAGATCGCCGGTGGCGTTGTAGCGGTAGAGGTCGAGGGAGGATCCCTCAGGTCCGCGCAGCTTGCGTTCCAGGGCCCAGGCACTGAGCCGCCCCACGGAATCGCCATCCACCTTGCGGATGACATCCCCGGGCTGGAGGCCAGCCTTCGCCGCAGGTCCGCCGGGCGTCACGGCGAGCACGGTGGCATAGATGCCGCGCTTGACAACCACCAGGCCGGCCTCGGCCGGACCGGGATCGGGCAGCCGCACATCGTCGGCGGTCAGGTAGGCGTTCAGGGGGTGGGAACGCTCCAGTACCGCCTGGACGCCGCCCGAAACGACCTTCTCCATGTCGGGTGAGTCCACATAGTTCTGCTGCACCAGGGACAACACATCCTGGATGTCGGAGAGCCCCGCGAGGGGATCCTGGACTGGGGCCTTGGCTCCGGCCTTCGGCTGCGGCTTTGGCGGATTGCCCTGCTGCAGGACGGGCAAGGTGAAGGCCGCCACCAGGGGAAGCGACAGGACCGAGAGCCAGGTGCGCGCGTGCATGCGGACAGTGTACGAGGAAACGGCCCAGGGACCGCCGGCTATCGGTCAGACGGAGGCCTAGGCCTTCAGGTCCAGGGTGGCCTGGGCCAGCTCGTCCGCGGTTTTGAGGACCTTGAGGTTGGCCTTGTACATGAACTCGAACGCCAGGCCCTGCACAGCCTCACTGGCAGGATCGACATTCGAGGGTGCGGAGCCGGCGGGCGCGGGGTCTGCGGAGACCCCCGACACCCGCACCCCCCCCGAGGCTTCAGCCACCAGGTCGACGCGCTTGGCCTTGTATCCGTCCGACAGCTGGTTGGCCACGTTGTTGGCCTGCACGGCCAGCCCGGCGCCCGAAGCGCGGAGACCGGAGAGTGCGATGCCGACCACGTCCATGGGGAACTTATCGGCTTCCGCCGGGTAGGACTTGACGGTTTTTCATCAGGCGTTCTTAGAGCCCTGGAACCAGTTGCTACCGGACTGGAAGCCCTTCTGCTTGACCGCCATCTGGGCATGCCGGTCCAGGGCGAGTTGGATGAGCCGGGTCAGCAGTTCCCCGTAGGGCACGCCGCTGGCCGCCATCATCTTCGGATACATGGAGATGCTGGTGAACCCGGGGATGAAGTTCAGCTCGTTGAGGAAAATCCGCCCCGTCAGGCGCTCAAGGAAGAAGTCCACCCGGGCCATGCCGTAGCCATCAGAGGCCGCGAAGGCCCTGGCGGCCAGCTTGCGGACCAGGTCAGCCAGCTCTTCGGGGATCCGGGCCGGGATCTCCGTGCGGCTCTTGCCGTGGAGGTACTTGTCCTCGAAGGTGTAGAACTCGTCGGCCACGATCACCTCGCCGGGCTTGGAGACCAGGGGTTCGTCCGCGCCCAGTACCGCCACCTCGATCTCGCGGATGTCCAGCCCCTGCTCCACCAGCACCCGGCGATCGAAGGTGAAGGCCCGATCAAGGGCCGCAGCGAGGTCCCCGGCCTGCTTCACCTTCTCAACGCCGATGCTGCTACCCAGGTTGGCGGGCTTCACGAACAGAGGCAGGCCCAGCTTCCCGCAGTCTGCGAGGCAGACGGCCCGCTCGCGGGTCCAACGCTCCTCCGTGAGGCCCACGTAGGGCACCACCGGCAGGCCCTCGGATTCCCACAGTCGCTTGGTGATCCACTTGTCCATGCCCGCCGCCATGGCCAGCAGGCCGGCACCGGTGTAGGGGCGGTGCAGCAGCTCCAGGTAGCCCTGGATCTGCCCATCCTCGCCGCCGGCCCCATGCAGGGCATTGAAGAAGAGATCCGGCAGGGGCGTCGCCTCGGCGCCCTGCTCCAGGGGCAGGAAGGGGTGCTCGCTGCGCTGGGGCAGTTCCCCTGCGGCCAGTCGCGCGAAGGGATCGCCGGTCACCACCCATACGCCGTTCCGCGCGATGCCCATGGGCCGCACCGTGAAGCGGGCCGGGTCCAGGTGCTCCGCGATGGCCCGGGCCGTGACGATGGAGACTTCGTGCTCGGGGGATTCCCCGCCGAAGAGGAGGCCAACGCTCATTGTTTCGTGCATGCGACCACTGTACTCCCAACCCGCGCAACTTTGACACCTGTGCGCGACCGATGCGCTAGGCTAGGGCCTACCTTTCGGAGCAACCGTGCGGTCGGCCATCTACCCAGGCTCTTTCGATCCCGTGACCCTGGGCCACTGGGACCTCATCCAGCGGGCAGCCAAGCTCGTGGACCGCCTGGTGGTGGCCGTGCTGCACAATCCAGCCAAGACCCCCGCCTTCACCGTCGAGGAAAGGGTGGCCATGCTCAAGGAGCTGACGGCCCCCCTGCCGAACGTGGAGATCACCACCTTCCACGGCCTGCTCGTGGACTTCGCCAAGGCCCAGAACGCCCAGTTCATCGTCCGCGGCGTGCGGGCCTTCAGCGATTTCGAGTACGAGTTCCAGATGGCCCTCATGAACCGCAAGCTGGCCCCGGAGCTGGAGACCGTCTTCCTCATGCCCAAGGAGAAGTACGCCGCCGTGAGCAGCCGCCTGGTCCGTGAGATCGGCACCATGGGGGGCAACCTCTCCGAGCTGGTCCCCGAAGCCCTGCGGGAGCGGGTGGCGCAGCGGCTGGCCCAGTAGGGGCCTCCCAGCACCCATGGGCCCGGAAACTGAAGCGGCCGGCCCGTCGAACCGATACTCCAGGCAAGATGCTGCGCCACCTATCCCGAGCCCTCCAGCTGCTCTGCCTGCTGCTGGCCCTTCCCCTCCCTGCCCAGGTGGAGGGCAACTTCCCGGTCCGCCGCTACGGGACCGACCAGGGCCTCGGCAGCGAGGTGGTTTCCGCCATGGTCCAGGACCAGGAAGGCCGGCTCTGGGTCGGCACCGAGGGGGGCCTCTGCTTCTTCGATGGCACCCGCTTCTCCTCCTTCCCGGGTGCTCTGCCTTCTGGTTTCGTCCTGAGCCTCTCCGTGGATCAGGACGGCTCCTTGTGGGTGGCCACGGACGGGGGGCTGGCCCGCATCCACCATGGCAAGTCGCAGATCCTGGGCGAAGCCCACGGCATCCCGCGGGGCTCCATCCATGAAGTGGTGAGGGACGCCGAGGGCCGGCACTGGATCCTCGCCTCCGATGGCATCCGGATGGAACAGTCACCCGAACGGTTCACCGTTCCCGTCCCCTGGCCGGGCCAGGAACCGCCGACCCACCTGTTCGCCGACCCCTCCCTGTCCGGGGCCTGGGCCACCACCTTGCGCACCATCTGGCATTGGAAGGGGACTGGCTGGACCCAGATCCCCCCACCCAAATTCACACCCGGCGAGACCCTGCGGGATGTGGCGGTGGACGGCCTGAAAGACCTGTGGGTGCGCACCAGCAGCGCCCTCTGGCGCCTACCGTCCGAAGGCCCCCGCACCTGGATCAGAATCCGGATGGCCGGCGGCTACAGCCATATCTCCAAGCTCAGCCGGGATGCGCAAGGCTGGGTCTGGGTGGACAATACCGAGGGGCTGTGGCGCGTCCGGGGCGACCGCCGCGTGCAGTTCGGCCACGCCCAGGATGATGCCCGCGGCGGCATGGTGGACCAGGAAGGCGGGTTCTGGTTCCGCACCGACAAGGGGGTCCTCAGGGTCCTCGGGCACACCCGCTGGCACAACTACCCACCCCCGTACGGGCTCCCCCTCGACACCACCTGGCAGATGGCCCGGGACCGTCAGGGCCGGCTCTGGGTGGGCATGGACAAAGGGCTCTGGGTCGAGGACGGGAAGCGGTTCAGACAACTCCTGACCGGCCGGTTCCTGAACCTGGCCCTCGGGAAAGGCGATGCCTTGTGGGCCTCGGGCAGTCCGGCGGGAACTGTCCACCTGGTGGACACGAAGCGCCTGACCACCAGGTCGTTCAGGATCGAGGCCCTGCCCGTGGCCAGGATCACGGCCGGGCTGACCGTCGACCGGGAGGGCCGGCCCTGGGTGGCGAACGAGGATGGCACCATGGTCCGGGGCGCTCCGACGGCCACCGGCTGGTCCTGGGAACGCGTGCCCCTGGATGGACCTCCCCCCCGCGAGCTGCGGACCCTCCTGGCCCTGCCGGATGGCGAGGTCCTGGCGCTCTATGACCAATCCGCCGCCCTGTACTGGCGGAATGCCTGGCATCCGGTTCCGGACCTGCTGCCCGAGCTTCCCTATGTCGCCGCGGTCGGTGCCGATGGCCAGGTGGTCATTGGCTACAAGACCAGTCCCACGCTGACGGTCCACAAGCGGCAGGGTGACACGCTGGCCCGCACGGGGATCCTCGATTTCGCCGCCGGCTCGAAGAGCCCTGTGGTCTACAGCGTCGGCATCGGCGCCAGCGGAACGATCTGGGTCGGCACCGGCCTCGGCCTCGGTTGTGCCGATGCCAAGGAGCCTGGGAAGCTGCGCCTGCTGGGCTCGGAGGATCGCATCATCCACCCCGAGTGCAATCAGGGGTCCCTGCTGGTGGAGAGGGACCGGATCTGGATCGGCACCCCCTCCGGCCTCATGAGCCATGACCCGCAACCCCTGCCACCACCGCAGGCCCTGCTGGCTCCAGTGATCCTCTCCATCCGGGTGGCCGGCAAGGAACTCGACCTGCGCGAGGCCGATCCGGAGCTGCCCCGGGACCGCAATGAACTCGAAGTGCTGTTCATGGTCCCCAACTACCAGATCCAGGACGCCCTGGTCTACCAGGCCCGGCTGTCCGGCGTGGATGCCGACTGGACCCGCCCGGAAACCCCCTACCTCCGCTACATCGGGCTCCCCGCAGGCCCGCACGTGCTCGAGCTCCGCGGCCAGACTCGGGAAGGGGTCCTGGGCCCGGTGACCCGGTTCCAGTTCCGGGTCCGGCCGGCCTGGTGGGAGCGGTGGTGGGTCCGTGTCCTGGGGATCGTCGGCCTGGGCGGCCTGGTCCTCGTCCTGGTGAAGGTCCGGCAGGCACGCCTGGAACAGCGCAACCGCGAGCTGATCGACGAGGTGGCCCGGCAGACCACGGACCTGGTGGCCGCCTCCAAGGCCAAGAGCGCCTTCCTGGCCAACATGAGCCACGAGCTGCGCACACCCCTCAACGCCATCCTGCTGTATTCAGAAATCCTGCAGGAGGACATGAAGGATCCCGCCCTGGGGGGGCTCCGGCAGGACGCAGGCAAGATCCACAGTGCCGGCCAGCACCTCCTGGGCCTCATCGACGACATCCTGGATATGTCCAAGATCGAGGCCGGCCGCCTGCGCCTGGAGCTTCAGGAGATCGAACTCCGCCCCTTCCTGCACGACCTGGATGCCACCATCCGCCCCCTGGTCGAGAAGAACGGCAACCGCTTCACGCTGGAGATCCTGGAGGTGCCGGAGCGCATCCACTCGGATCCCACTCGCCTGCGGCAGATCCTCGTGAACCTGCTCAGCAATTCGGCCAAGTTCACCAAGCAGGGGCTGGTCCTCCTGAAGGCTTGGCCTGAGGAAGACCATCTCATGCTGCTGGTCCAGGACGATGGCATCGGCATGTCGCAGGCCCAGCAGGCCAGGGTGTTCGAGGAATTCGTGCAGGCGGACGAGAGCACCACGCGGAAGTACGGCGGCACCGGACTGGGGCTCACGCTCGTGAAGAAGTTCACGGATCTGCTGGGCGGGAGCATGACCCTGCGCTCCGAGCCGGGCAAGGGCACTACCTTCATCCTGAAGCTGCCCTGCGCCGGACCGGATCCCGATCAGGCCCCCGGGGAAGATCCCGGGGAACGCGCGCCCACCGGCTGAGCAGTCCCCGGATCAGCTCACGTCCGCCAGCTTCAGCCGGACCTGCTCTCGCCTCAGCCACGCGGTCTGGGCCTCACTGAGACCCAGGGCCAGGGCCCGGCCCGCGGCCTCCCGGCAGCGCAGGAGCAGGTCCCGGTCGCGGACGAGATCCGCCACCTGGAACTGCGGCAGCCCCGCCTGCCGGACACCGAAGAACTCGCCTGGGCCGCGCAGCTCCAGGTCCCGCTGGGCGATGCGGAAGCCGTCCTGGGTCTCGACGAGGGTCTGCAACCGCTCGTTCTCGGAGTCGCTGATCATGAGGAAGTGGCTGCGGTGCGCGCCGCGTCCCACCCGGCCGCGGAGCTGGTGCAGCTGGCTCAGGCCGAAGCGTTCAGCATGGTCGACCACCATCACCGTGGCATTGGGTACATCCACGCCCACCTCGATCACCGTGGTGGCCAGCAGGAGCCTCGCCTCGCCTGAGACGAAGCGGCCCATGCGGGCGGCCATGTCGTCGGCCTTCAGGCGCCCATGGACCACCTCGATGGCCTCGCCGGGGAAGACGCCCCGCAGCAGGGCCTCCATGGCCTGGATGTCCCGCAGCTGCACCTTGCCTTCCTCGGAGGGATCGATGCTCGGGCTCACGACGAAGGCCTGGCGCCCCTCGGCCAGCTCCCGGCGCACCTGCTCCCAGGCCCGGCCGGCCGCATCGGTGGAGTACAGCCGGGAGGTGATCGGCTGCCGTCCAGGAGGCAGCTCGTCCAGCACGCTCTGGTCCAGATCCCCGAACACGGCCAGGGCCAGCGAGCGGGGAATGGGCGTGGCGCTCATGACCAGCCAGTGGGGATCCCCGCCCTTCTCCTTCAGCGCCTCGCGCTGCTTGACGCCAAACCGGTGCTGCTCGTCCACCACCACCAGCTGCAGCCGGTGGAAGGTCACGGCCTCCTGGAACAGGGCATGGGTGCCGACCACGTAGCGCGCCTCGCCGCTGGCGATGCGGGCCAGGGCGGCGCGCTTTTCCGCGGCCTTCATGCCGCCCAGCAGCAGCTGCAGGGCTCCGGCCTCGTCGCCCAGGTAGCGCTGGAAGCTGGCGGCATGCTGGCGCGCCAGGACTTCCGTGGGCACCAGCAGGGCGCCCTGCCCGCCGGTTTCCGCCACCATCGCCATGCTCAGCAGGGCCACCAGGGTCTTGCCGCTGCCCACGTCGCCCTGCAGGAGGCGGTTCATCACCCGGCCCGAGGTGAGATCCTCCACGATCTCCCTGAAGGCGCGCCGCTGGGCCCCGGTGAGGTGGAAGGGCAGGAAGGAACGGAGGCGTTCCCGCAATTCAGGGGAGGTGGAGACCTTCTGCCCCGGCCGCTGCAGCCGCCCGGCCCGCCGAAGGGCCACTCCCAACGAGAAGGCGAAGAGCTCTTCCGAGGCCAGGCGCCGGTGGGCCGGCGTGGTGCCCTCCTCCAGATCCCGCGCCTCGGCCTGGTCCGGTGGGTCGTGCAGCAGGCGCAGGGCCGTGAGGGTGTCCGGCAGCTCCTTCGACAGCTCCAGGGGCAGCCAGTCCTCGCCAAGGTGGACACGGCCCAGGGCCTCGGCCACCAGCTTCTGGCGCACCCGGCCCGGAAGGGGCCCCAGCTTCCGGTAGAGGGGGAGGTACCGCCGGACCCAGCCGATGTCCCCGCTGCGCTCCATCACCTCGAACTGCGGGCCGAGCATCTCGACCCCGTGCCGCCCCATGGCGAGGCTTCCGAAGACCAGGAGCCGGTCGCCCACCTTGAGGGTGCGCCCCAGGTAGGGCTGGTTGAACCAGACCAGGCGCAGGGTGCCGGTGCCGTCCGCCAGCAGCACCTCCGTGAGGGCCATGCGCTGCACCCGCGTCGTGCTCTGGCGCAGATCCTGGATGGTCCCCAGCACCGTGACCAGACCTGGCTCCTGGGCCTCGAAGCCGCGCATCTCAAGGCTGCCCAGGGGCCTCAGACTGCCCCGGTCCACATAGCGGTAGGGCAGGCTCCACAGCAGGTCCTGGAGGGTATCGATGCCAGCCTCCTGCAGCGCCGCGGCCCGCGCCGGTCCCAGGCCCCGGAGGACCGTGACCTTGGAGGAGAGGGGGAGCGGAGCGAGCGACATGGCGGCTGACTCAGCCTATCCGCACCCCCATGGCCTCCACCATCCGGGCGACGAACAGGTCCCCGTACCAGGCCCCATGGGCGGGCTGCTCCAGCGCGCCGAGGCCCTCCATGAGCCCCGCGAGGTCTCGCACGCCCGCATCCACCAGACTCTGGATCTGGACGCGTGTCCGCCCGGGGCCGGCGGGCGGGTGATCCTCCGCCAGCCGCGCCAGGGCCGGGCCCAACTGGGGAAGTGCCGCCACACTGGCTCCGCCCAGGGCGCCCCAGCCGCCGCGCAGGAAGGCGTGCCAGAGAAGC
>Ga0268298_10005639_pt1 | contig 11657 bp, 9 predicted proteins | sample WWTPWeurt_MetaG_FD_194462 | JGI IMG/M metagenome (GOLD analysis project Ga0268298, IMG submission 194462) | Activated sludge microbial communities from WWTP in Nijmegen, Gelderland, Netherland - WWTP Weurt | ecosystem: Engineered > WWTP > Aerobic digester > Activated sludge | place: Netherlands...
AGGCTCGTGAGCAGCAGCTCATCCATCCCATAGCGCAGCGCGATCCAGACGATGTACGCGCCGCGAAACAGGCGACTCATGCGGGCGCCTTGTCCGCTGGTGGGCGCGGGCGGCCACGTACGAACTGCTGCAACGCCTGGGCAGCGTCTCGAGCGGCACGTGCCAATGCGTGCGCAGGGGCGTCACCGATCACCCTGGAAAGGTCTTCCTCGATATCCCAGCGCAGGTGATCCACCAGCCAGTTCACATCGGCGGCCAGTTGGACATCCCCTTCGACCCGAACCGCCGGGCGCTCGCCGCCAAGCACGGTCTGAACCAGCGCCAGCGGTGATTCTTCCGTGACGGTCAGAAGCAGGTCGGGCTTCGAGGTGCCAGCCTGGACGTCGAGCAGTCCCGCAGGGGTGGCCACGAAAGGCAGGGTGAATCCGCGCCATTGCATCCGCACGCTTCGGCCTTTGTGCCGCACGAGCCGTGCCTGGGCTTGCGGCTCCTGCATCAGGACATGATTGAGCAACAGAACCAGCCTTTGCTGGAGCTCATCCACGATCCAGGCCGGCGGCTGCAAGCCGGATCCGAGTTGCCCAAGGAGACCCGCCGCCAAAGAAAAAGGGGACTGTGTTGCCATAGTCCCCGATTATTCCCTGAATTGCGCAGGCCAGGCCCGCCAGGCGCTACTGGAGCGCCTGCACCCCGGCCACGAGCCAGCCACTGCCGCCGCTCCTGGACTTGGACATGTTCCAGACTTCCCGGAACGGGCTCGGACCGGCCGAGGGCTCTTCACGGATCATGCCGTTGAATTCCACACTGGCCAGATAGCTGTCGCCCAGATCTTCGATGCCGAGGAGCTGCGCGTCGAGCAGCACCACCTCGGTCTTGTTGACCTGACCCGATGCATGCGTTTCACGCTCGGCCAACTGCGACTTGATCTCAGACAACATGCCGTCGGTCATCATGGACCGCAAGCGCTCGATGTCCGAGCGGTCCCAGGCATCCTGCAAGGTCACGAAATTGCGCTTGGCCGAGGTCAGGAAGCCCTCGGCATCGAAGTCAGCAGGAATGCCCCAGCTCTGGGAGCCTCCCAATGCCGAACCGATCATGCTGCCGCCGGCAGGCTTGGCCGCGTCGAACGCCGTGGCGCTGCGCTCCCATGGCCGGGCCGAAGCATCGTTGCCCACATGATCGGGGCTGTACTGGCGGGGCAGCGTCGGCGCCGAACCTGCCCCTGCGGCTGCGCCCTCAAAGGCCAGCGGCCCGGCCGAAGAGGCGGTGGACGACTTGGAACGCGCGCGCATGACCATGCCGATCACCATCATCACCGCCAGAGCCAGAAGCCCGAACAGCAGGATCTGCCCCAGCGCACCGCCCATCCCAAGCGAACTCGCCAGCCAGGCCAGTCCCAGACCCGCGGCCAGCCCGCCCAGCATGGCGCCCCAGGGCTTCTTCGGCGCTGCCGCAGGTGCAGCCGGCGTGGCCGGCTTGGGCGCAGCAGCCGGCGCCGCCTGGGTGGGTGCTGCCGGTGCGGCGTTGCGCTGGGTCACGTTGCTGGACTGCTGCCCGACGGACTTGCCGCCGCCGAGACGTCGCGCCGCTTCGGCGTTCAGCGAACCGAGCACCAGGAAGGCAACCAGCATCAGTGAAAAGAGACGTTTCATGGTGTTTCCATTCGTGGAAATAGATTGATCAGCACTTGATTCCAACATGCAAGGCCACGACCCCGCCGGTGAGGTTGTGGTAATCCACATGGCCAAAGCCAGTTTGTTTCATAAGGGCTTTCAGTTCGGCCTGGCCCGGATGCATGCGGATGGATTCGGCCAGGTAGCGGTAGCTGGCATCGTCACCGGCGACCAGCTTGCCCAGCCGGGGCAGTATCTTGAAGGAATACCAGTCGTAGGCCTTTTCCAACGGCTGTGCCACTTTGGAAAACTCCAGCACCAGCAGCTTGCCTCCCGGCTTGAGGACGCGGCGCATTTCGGAAAGCGCGAGGTCCTTGTGCGTCATGTTGCGCAGGCCGAACGCCACCGTGACCACGTCGAAATGGTCGCCCGGAAACGGCAGCCGTTCCGCGTCGCAGACCAGGGTCGGCAGGACGATGCCTGCATCGAGCAGACGGTCGCGGCCGGTGCGCAACATGGCCTCGTTGATATCGGTATGCACCACGCAACCGGTCTTGCCAACCTTGCCGGCAAACGCCAACGCCAGGTCGCCGGTTCCGCCGGCGATGTCAAGCACCCGTTGACCCTCTTGCACGTTGGCCACAGTGACGGTGTAGGCCTTCCACAGCCGATGCAGGCCCATCGACATGAGGTCGTTCATGACGTCATATCTGGAGGCCACGGAGTCGAACACCCCGCGCACATGCCGGGCTTTCTCGCTTTCGTCGACCGACTTGAAACCGAAATGCGTCGTACTCATGGGATGAATGCTAGTGATGAGGGCCCGGCCACGGGCTTCTGATTGCACCAAAACGGTGATTTTGTTGCATTTGTGCCGAAATTATGCCAGTTCCCAGCGTCAACTGGACTAATGCAGCTATGTTTTTTGTAGCAAACGCTGCTGGGCTCAGTGGCTGCCGCAGGCCGCACCGGCCTTGCCGGCCATCGGAGCATCGCGATCCACGCCCGCCGTCTCCAGACGAGCGAGGTAGTCGGCCCAGAGCTCGTTCTGTTTCGAGCCCAGAAAATAGAGGTAATCCCAAGAATAGATCCCGGTGTCGTGCCCATCGGAAAAGGCCGGCTGGACCGCGTAATTGCCAATCGGCTCCAGACCCGTGAGCGTGACCTCGCGCTTGCCAGTCTGAAGCACTTCCTGACCCGGCCCGTGCCCCTGGACGTCGGCCGAAGGCGAATACACCCGCATCAGCTCGAACGGAATGCGAAAGCTGGCGCCGTCGGAAAAACGGACCGCCAACACCCTGGATTGGCTGTGAACCGTCAGATCGACGGGAGTGGGGGAACCTGCCTGCAATCCTGCCATGAACACGTCCTTCAAGGAATCAATTCGGGAAAGCCCCGCGAGCCATCAGACTAGCACACGCTCGATCCCGCCGGCGTTGGCCTGAGCCACGTATTCGGCAAGCCATTGCGCGCCCAGGATCTGATTGGCCATCTCGACCACGATGTAATCGGCCTCCAGCAAGCCGTTCTGCAGGTCATTGCCGTAGCGGGTCAGTCCCTGAAGGCAGCTTGGGCAGCTGGTGAGGATCTTGACGTTGTCCTTTTCACCCAGTTTGCTACTTGCGCGCAAGACGGCTTCGCCCTTGCGGATTTCTTCTTCCTTGCGGAAACGCACCTGGGTCGAAATGTCGGGGCGGGTCACACCCAGCGTGCCGGATTCGCCGCAGCAGCGCTCGTTCTTCAGCACGTTGTCGCCCGAACTGCCGGCCAGCAGCGTCTTGACCGTCTTCATCGAATCACCCAGCTTCATCGGGTTGTGACAAGGCTCGTGGTAAAGGAATGCGCCCTGCGCACCGGTAAGCTTGATGTCTTTTTCCAGCAGGTATTCGTGGATGTCGATGATCCGGCAGCCGGGAAAGATCTTGTCGAACTCATAGCCTTGCAACTGGTCGTAGCAAGTGCCACAGCTGACGACCACGGTCTTGATGTCAAGGTAGTTCAGCGTGTTCGCCACGCGATGGAACAGCACGCGGTTGTCGGTGATGATTTTTTCGGCCTTGTCGAAGTCGCCCGAGCCGCGCTGTGGATAACCGCAGCACAGGTACCCCGGAGGCAACACCGTCTGCACGCCCGCATGCCACAGCATGGCCTGCGTCGCCAGCCCGACCTGGCTGAAGAGCCGCTCGGATCCGCAGCCGGGGAAATAGAACACCGCCTCGGACTCAGGGCTGGTCGCTTTCGCGTTGCGGATGATCGGAACATAGTCCTTGTCCTCGATGTCCAGCAGTGCCCGCGCCGTCTTCTTGGGCAGGCCACCCGGCATCTTCTTGTTGATGAAGTGGATCACCTGCTCCTTGGCCGGCGGCTTGCCCACTGTCGACGGAGGCCTGGCCGTCTGTTTCCTCGCTGCCACACGCAGCACTTGATTGGCCAGGCGCTGGGCCCGAAACGCCACACCAGTCATGACCGAGCGCACCATCTTGATGGTCTCCGGCCGGGTGGCGCCCAGGAAGAACATCGCCGCCGCACTGCCGGGCCTGAAGGACTTCTGGCCCATCTTGCGCAGCAGGTTGCGCATGTTCATCGAGACTTCGCCAAAGTCGATCTTGACCGGACAGGGCGACAGGCACTTGTGGCAGACGGTGCAATGGTCGGCCACATCCTCGAACTCCTGCCAGTGTTTGATCGAAATGCCCCGGCGCGTCTGCTCCTCGTACAGAAACGCCTCGACCAGCAGCGACGTCGCCAGGATCTTGTTGCGGGGGCTGTAGAGCAGGTTGGCGCGTGGCACGTGCGTGGCACACACCGGCTTGCACTTGCCGCAGCGCAGGCAGTCCTTGACGCTGTCGGCGATCGCGCCGATGTCCGATTGCTGCATGATCAGCGACTCGTGGCCCATGAGCCCGAAGCTGGGGGTGTACGCGTGCTCCAGATCGGCCGAATACACCGGTGCGCCGGGCTGGCCGGAGACTGGTTCGCGCAGCAGCTTGCCCTTGTTGAAACGGCCTTGCGGGTCCACGCGGCGCTTGTAGTCGGTGAACGGTTGCAGCTCGGCGTCAGTCAGGAACTCCAGCTTGGTGATGCCAATGCCGTGCTCGCCTGAGATCACGCCGTCCAGGCTGCGCGCCAGCACCATGATGCGCTTCACTGCGCCGTGTGCTGTCTGCAGCATTTCATAGTTGTCGCTGTTGACCGGGATGTTGGTATGTACATTGCCATCGCCGGCATGCATGTGCAAGGCCACCCACACCCGCCCCTTGAGCACCCTTTGATGCATCCCGGTGCACGCATCCATGATCGGCTGGAAAGCCGCGCCGGTAAAGATCGTCGCCAGCGGGTCGCGAATCTGGGTCTTCCAGCTCGCACGCAGGGTGTGGTCCTGGAGCTGAGGAAACAGCGTCGCCACATCCTGCAGCCACCCCTGCCAGAGTGCGCGAACGTCCTGTACCACCTCCAGCGCCTGCGCCACACGGTCTTCCACCAATTCGGCCGAGGCAATCCCGGCGGCATCGTCCTGCTGGCCCAAAGGAAGATCACCACGACTGAAAAAAGCGGCCAGTTCATCGCACAGGGCAATCTTGTTGCGCAGGCTCAGCTCGATGTTGATGCGCTCGATACCGTCGGTGTACTCGGCCATGCGCGGCAGCGGGATCACCACGTCCTCATTGATCTTGAAGGCGTTGGTGTGCCTGCTGATGGCGGCGGTGCGCTTGCGATCCAGCCAGAATTTCTTGCGCGCTTCGGGGCTGACGGCGATGAACCCTTCGCCTGCGCGCGAATTGGCGATACGAACCACCTCGCTGGTGGCGCGGGCCACGGCATCGGCATCATCGCCAGCAATGTCGCCGAAGAGCACCATCTTGGGCAGGCCGCCGCGCTTGCTCTTGGTGGCGTAACCGACGGCCTTCAGATAGCGATCGTCGAGATGCTCCAGCCCGGCCAGCAGCGTGCCCGTGCACTTTTGCTCCCCGAACATGAAATCCTTGATCTCGACGATGCTCGGAACGGCGTCCCTGGCATTGCCGAAAAACTCAAGGCACACGGTGCGGGTGTACGACGGCATGCGGTGCACCACCCAGCGCGCGCTGGTGATCAGGCCGTCGCAGCCCTCTTTCTGGATGCCTGGCAGGCCGGCCAGGAATTTGTCGGTCACGTCCTTGCCCAGGCCTTCCTTGCGAAAGGTGCTGCCGGGAATATCCAGCCGCTCGGTGTTGAGTAATTTCTTGCCGCTGGCGTCAAAGGTCCTGAGTTCGAAGCTGGCCACCTCGACATCGTGGATCTTGCCCAGGTTGTGGTTCAGGCGTGTGACCTCCAGCCATTGCGCCTCGGGCGTCACCATGCGCCAGCTGGCCAGGTTGTCCAGCGCGGTGCCCCACAGCACGGCCTTCTTGCCGCCGGCGTTCATCGCGATGTTGCCGCCGATGCATGAAGCTTCAGCGGACGTCGGATCCACGGCAAATACATAACCGCCACGCTCGGCCGCATCGGCCACGCGCTGGGTCACGACCCCGGCTTCGGTCCAGACCGTGGCCACCGGCTGACCGAGGCCGGGCAGCGAAACCATCTCGACCTCGGTCATGGCTTCGAGCTTTTCGGTGTTGATGACCGCCGACTTCCAGGTCAGCGGGATGGCGCCCCCGGTATAGCCGGTGCCGCCGCCCCTTGGCACGATCGTCAGGCCGAGCTCGATGCATCCCTTGACCAAGCCCGCCATTTCGGCCTCGGTATCGGGCGTGAGCACCACGAACGGGTACTCCACGCGCCAGTCGGTCGCGTCGGTCACATGGCTCACGCGCGAGAGGCCGTCAAACTTGATGTTGTCCTTTGCGGTCAGGCGGCCCAGGATGCGCTGGGCCTGCTTGCGCAGGGTGGCCACCCCCTCAAAAGCGGCATCGAAGGCGCCGACCGCCTGCGTCGCGGCCTGCAGCAGTTCGGCCACGAGGGCATCGCGCTCACGATCGACGTCCGGCGTCCGGCGCTTTTCCACCTCACCCAAGCGATGGTGCAGCGCCTCGACCAGCGCCCTGCGCCGCGTCGGGTTGTCCAGCAGGTCATCCTGCAGGTAGGGATTGCGCTGAACCACCCAGATATCACCGAGCACCTCGTACAGCATGCGGGCCGAACGCCCGGTGCGCCGTTCTTCCCTCAGGCGGTTCAGCAAGTCCCACGCCCGGCTTCCGAGCAGGCGGATGACGATTTCCCGATCGGAGAACGAGGTGTAGTTGTAGGGAATCTCGCGCAGGCGCGGCGCTTCTTCAGCGGCGGCGGCGAGGTGGTGGAGCGGGATGGGAGCGTTCATCGATTAGGGGGCAACTCACAGCCTGAACCTTGCAAAAACGTGACGCCTCGGCTGAGCCGGAATGTTACCGCAGTGCAGCAATCACGCGCCTGGGGTGGGGAAACCCTGCGGCAGACCTCATGGAAACCCTGCTTGCCAGTCCCCGGGCACGCGGTTGTAATGAAATTGACACGGCGATAATGCAATCTGCGCCCATATCCAGGAGATGTTCAATGAATAAGATCAGTTTCACCGCCGTAGCCCTTGCGACGGCTTTGGTAATGCCCGCACAGGCACAGACGGAAATCCAGTGGTGGCACTCGATGACAGCCGTCAATGGTGAATGGGTCAACGACCTGGCCAAGGATTTCAACGCCAGTCAGACCAAATACAAGATCGTGCCGGTCTACAAGGGGCAATATCCGGAATCGATGACAGCAGCCGTCGCCGCTTTCCGCGCCGGCAACGCGCCGCACATCCTGCAGGTATTCGAAGTCGGCACCGCCACCATGATGGCCAGCAAGGGCGCGATCGTCCCTGTGGCGCAGATCATGAAGGACGCAGGTTTCAAGTTTGACCCTGGCGCTTACATTTCGGCTGTCGCCGGCTATTACACGGCGCCCAACGGCCAGATGTTGAGCTTCCCCTTCAACAGCTCGACGACCGTCTTCTACTACAACAAAGATGCGTTCAAGGCGGCCGGGCTGGACCCTGAAAAAGCCCCCAGCAGCTGGCCTGAAGTCGCGCTGGCGGCTGCAAAACTCAAGGCCAACGGTCACAAGTGCCCCCTCACGATTGGCTGGCAGGGCTGGACCCAGCTGGAAAGCTTCTCCGCCTGGCACAACGTTGAATTTGCCACCAAGAGCAACGGCCTCGCCGGCCTGGATGCACGTATGAAGGTCAACTCCCCCCTGCACGTGCGCCATATCGACAACCTGGCCAACATGTCCAAGCACGGCTTGTTCGTCTACAAGGGTCGCAACAACCTCGCCGAGCCCACCTTTGTTTCCGGCGAGTGCGCGATGATCACCACATCCTCGGGTTTCTACGGCAACGTCAAGAAGAACGCCAAATTCGCGTTCGGCCTGGCGCCCCTGCCCTACTACCCGGATGTGCCGGGCGCGCCGCAGAACACCGTGATTGGTGGTGCCAGCCTATGGGTCATGGCGGGCAAGAAGCCTGAAGAATACAAGGGTGTCGCGGCGTTCTTCAACTACGTCTCCAGCCCCGAAGTTCAGTCGGCCAGCCACAAGCGCACGGGCTACCTGCCCGTCACCACTGCGGCCTTTCAGCTCACCGAGAAGTCCGGCTTCTACAAGGAAAACCCGGGCACGGACGTCGCGCCGAACCAAATGATTCGCAAAGTTACTGACAAATCACGCGGCATCCGGCTGGGTAACTATGTCCAGATTCGGACCATCGAAGACGAAGAACTTGAACAGGTCTGGGGTGGCAAGAAGTCGGCCCAGGAGGCGCTGGATTCCATTGTGAAACGCGGCAACGAACTATTGGAGCGTTTCGAGAAGGACAACAAGAAAGGCTGACAAGAAGCACATCTTGTGGAAAAACGGGTCGTCTTCCGGTCGGCGTGGCTGCCCTGGGTGCTGATGGCGCCTCAGCTGGCGGTCATTGGCGTCTTCTTCTTCTGGCCCGCGGCACAGGCCCTGCTTCAGTCCCTACAACGGGCTGATGCCTTCGGCATGTCAGTCGATTGGGTTGGACTGGAGAACTTTCGCAACCTGTGGAAGGACGAAACCTATCTGGCTTCGTTTTACACCACGGCCATATTTTCGATCTCGGTCGCGGTGGCGGGCATCAGTATTTCGCTGATTCTGGCCGTCTTCGCTGACCGCATTGTCAAGGGCGCGCTGGCTTACAAGACACTGCTCATATGGCCTTATGCCGTGGCGCCCGCTGTGGCTGGTGTCCTGTGGCTTTTTATGTTTGCCCCGAGTGTCGGCGTGGTGGCCTATGCCCTGGACGTCATGGGGTTCAAATGGAACCATCTGCTGAATGGCACCCACGCGATGACGCTGGTGGTCATGGCGGCGGTGTGGAAGCAGATCTCCTATAACTTCCTGTTCTTCCTGGCCGGCCTGCAAAGCATTCCGAAGTCCTTGCTGGAAGCTGCAGCCATCGACGGCGCCCGTCCGTGGCGCCGCTTCTGGACCATCGTGTTCCCGCTGCTGTCGCCCACCACATTCTTCCTGCTGGTCATCAACATCGTCTACGCCTTTTTTGACACCTTTGCCATCATTGATGCAGCCACCTCGGGCGGGCCCGGCAAGGACACGGCCATCCTGGTCTACAAGGTGTACTACGATGGGTTCAAGGCGATGGATCAAGGCGGTTCAGCCGCACAGTCCGTCGTACTGATGGTGATCGTGGTGGCGCTGACTGTGGTGCAGTTCCGGTTCGTCGAGAAGAAAGTGAACTATTGACCATGACCAACCTGCACCTTCGTGAATCAAAGGGACCCGGCGCGTTGGCAGTGCTTCGGGTCATCCTCCCATGATCGAGCGGCGCCCCCTGCTTAACGTATTTTCCCACGTCGTGCTCATTCTGGGCGTGCTGGTGGTGGCCTTTCCCCTGTACCTGACATTCGTGGCGTCGACCCAGACGTCCGAAGCCATCGTGCAGACACCCATGCCCATGCTGCCGGGCAGCCACCTAATCGAGAACTACACCGCCGCCTGGAACGGAACGGGGGGCGGTTCCGGCGCCAAGGCACCGGTCGGACGCATGATGATGGTGAGCCTTATTTCGGCGCTCATCATTTCCATTGGCAAGATTGCGATTTCCCTGTTGTCCGCCTTCGCGATCGTCTATTTCCGGTTCCCTTTTCGCATGTTCTTCTTCTGGGCGATCTTTGTCACGCTGATGTTGCCCGTAGAAGTGCGAATCGGGCCAACCTACAAGGTCGTTTCGGATCTGGGCATGCTCAACAGCTACGCGGGCCTGACGGTTCCCCTGATTGCATCGGCCACCGCCACCTTTCTGTTCCGGCAGTTCTTTCTGACTGTGCCCGAGGAACTCGTCGAGGCGGCACGCATGGACGGCGCGGGCCCGATGCGGTTCTTCAAGGATATCCTCGTCCCGCTGTCCAAGACCTCCATTGCGGCGCTGTTCGTGATTCAGTTCATCTACGGCTGGAACCAGTACCTGTGGCCGCTGCTGGTGACCACCAACGAGGACATGTACCCGGTGGTCATCGGGATCAAACGGATGATCTCGGGCGGCGACTCGGACATGCAATGGAATGTCGTCATGGCCACGGCCGTCCTTGCCATGCTGCCACCGGCGATCGTGGTCATGCTCATGCAGAAATGGTTTGTCAAGGGTCTGGTGGATACGGAAAAATAATGGCCTCTATAACCCTCAGGAACGTTGTCAAGCGCTACGGCGCCGGCAAGACCGTCAACAAAGTCATTCACGACATCAGCGCCAACATCACCGACGGGGAGTTCGTCGTCATCGTCGGTCCGTCCGGCTGCGGAAAATCGACCTTGTTGCGCATGGTGGCCGGACTGGAGGAGATCAGCGAGGGCGAAATCTCGATTGGCCCGCGTGTTGTGAACAACCTTGAGCCGGCCGAGCGCGATATCGCGATGGTGTTCCAGAACTACGCGCTGTACCCGCACATGAGCGTGTTCGACAACATGGCCTATGGTCTGAAGATCGCCAAGGTGCCCATGGGCGAAATCAAGACGCGGGTCGACAAAGCCGCCAAGATCCTGGAGATCGGATCCTTTCTGACCCGCAAACCCCGTGAGCTTTCCGGCGGCCAGCGCCAACGCGTGGCCATGGGCCGTGCCATCGTGCGCCAGCCGCAGGTGTTCCTGTTCGATGAACCGCTGTCAAACCTGGACGCCAAGCTTCGCGCGCAAACCCGCCTGGAGATCCAGAAGCTGCATCGTGAACTGGGCATCACCTCGCTGTTCGTGACCCACGACCAGGTGGAGGCCATGACCCTGGCGCAGCGCATGATCGTCATGAATGCGGGCAGGATGGAGCAGTTCGACACGCCGGAGAACGTCTACAACCATCCTGCATCGGCCTTCGTGGCCAGTTTCATCGGATCGCCTCCGATGAACCTCCTGAAAAAGGGCCCCAACGCCGCCCATGGCGGGCCGCCAGACGCCATTCTCGGAATTCGCCCGGAACACCTGACCTTGGGAACCGACGGCTGGCCGGTACAGGTCGAGACCGTCGAACTGCTTGGCGCCGAACGCCTGGTCCATGCACGCCTTGGTGACGAGTTGCTGACCATCCGCACCGACGAGGCCACCCCCGCACCGCCCGTTGCCGGCATAGCCCATGTGCTGCCGCATCCCGGGCGATTGCACTGGTTCGATGCCAGCACCGGTCGCCGCCTGGATGTCACATGAGTGCCGGGGTCTCCCCCACGACCCAGGAAGACCGGCCGCCGTGGCCCTATCCGCGTTGGATTGCACACCGCGGCGCCGGAAAACTGGCGCCTGAGAACACCTTGGCCGCTTTTCGGCTGGGCGCGCAGCACGGCTTTCGGATGTTCGAGTGCGATGTCAAACTCAGCGCCGACGGCGTGCCGTTCCTGATGCACGATGCCACCCTGGCCCGTACGACCCGCGCGCCCGCCGCGCTGAACGCCGGCGGCGTCGCTGGTGCTCACCCCTGGAGCGTGCTGTCGCAACTCGACGCCGGTAGCTGGCATTCACGCGCTTACGCCGGCGAGCCCCTGCCGACTCTGGACAACATTGCGCAGTTCTGCCTGCGCAACGGCCATT
>Ga0268298_10005640_pt1 | contig 11654 bp, 10 predicted proteins | sample WWTPWeurt_MetaG_FD_194462 | JGI IMG/M metagenome (GOLD analysis project Ga0268298, IMG submission 194462) | Activated sludge microbial communities from WWTP in Nijmegen, Gelderland, Netherland - WWTP Weurt | ecosystem: Engineered > WWTP > Aerobic digester > Activated sludge | place...
GCGCCCGCGGTGCCTTTGGCGGCATGGGCGGCCACGACGAAAAGGAGCAGACCCTCAATCAGCTGCTGGTCGAACTCGACGGTTTCGATTCGTCCTCCGGGCTGGTGCTGCTGGCTGCCAGCAACCGCCCCGAAGTGCTCGATCCAGCCCTGCTTCGCGCCGGCCGCTTCGACCGCCAGGTGCTGGTCGACCGCCCCGACAAAAAAGGCCGCATCGCCATTCTCGATGTGCACATGAAGAAGATCAGCCTCGCCCCGGACGCCAGCTCGGAAAAGGTTGCCGCACTCACGCCGGGCTTCTCGGGCGCCGACCTGGCCAACCTGTGCAACGAGGCGGCGCTGGTCGCCACCCGGCGCAACGGCGAATCGGTGACGGTGGAGGATTTCACCGTGGCGATCGAGCGCATCGTCGCCGGCCTCGAGAAGAAGAACCGCGTGCTCAACGAACACGAGCGCACCGTCGTGGCCCACCACGAAATGGGCCACGCGCTGGTCGCAATGGGCCTGCCCGGCACCGATCCGGTGCACAAGATCAGCATCATTCCGCGGGGCGTCGGTGCGCTGGGCTACACCATCCAGCGCCCCACCGAAGACCGCTTCCTGATGACCCGCGCCGAACTTGAAAACAAGATGGCCGTGCTGCTCGGCGGGCGCGCCGCCGAACTGCTGATATTCGGCGAAGTGTCCACCGGCGCCTCCGACGACCTGCAGAAAGTCACCTCCATCGCCCGCTCCATCGTGATGCGCTTCGGCATGGACGCGCATCTGGGCAACGTCGCCTATGAAAGCGACAGGACCAACTTTCTCGGCCAGAACTCGGCCCCGCCCCAGGAGCGCAACTATTCCGAAGAAACCGCCCGCGAGATCGACTGCGCCGTGCGGGAGATCGTTGCCACGGCCTTCAGGCGCAGCTCGGCAATTCTCACCGAGCGCAAGGCCCTCCTCGAAGAAACCGCCCGTGACCTGCTGGCCCGCGAAACCCTCGACGAAGTCGACCTCAAGGCCATCCACGCCCGCATCACGGAAACCTGAACAGGGGCCCGAGGCGCCACGCTCAAAACCTGCGCGGCAGGGACTACAATCCGCTGACGATCTGCGGCCGGTCATTTCAGGCGACGCCCTGGAGTGGCCGGCCGCAAAGCCGACAATCCTGCCCTGCGGGTGGGACGCGTTATAAACCGTCAGCGTTATGAACCGTCGATTTCCGAGCTGGAGCCCCCCCATGTCCCTCATCCGCAAGCACGTTTTTGTCGCCATCGCCGCCACCCTCCTCGCCCAGCCCGTTCTGGCCCAGGAATCGCCGACCCTCAAGAAGATCAAGGACAGCGGCACCATCGCCCTCGGCCACCGGGAATCCTCCATCCCCTTCTCGTACTACGACGACAAGCAGCAGGTGGTCGGGTACAGCCAGGAGCTGATGCTCAAGGTGGTCGACGCCGTCAAGGCCGAACTCAAGATGCCGAACCTGCAGGTCAAGCTCACCCCCGTCACCTCGCAGAACCGCATTCCGCTGGTCCAGAACGGCACCGTCGATATCGAGTGCGGCTCCACCACCCACAACGCCGAACGCGCCCGCCAGGTGGCCTTCTCCAACACCATCTTCGTCATCGGCACCCGACTGATGACCAAGAAGGATTCCGGCATCAAGGATTTCCCCGACCTCGCCGGCAAGAACGTGGTGACCACCGCCGGCACCACGTCCGAGCGCCTCATCCGCAAGATGAACGAGGACAAGAAGCTCGCCATGAACATCATCAGCGCCAAGGATCACGGCGAGGCCTTCCTCACCCTCGAAACCGGCCGCGCCGTCGCCTTCATGATGGACGACGCCCTGCTCTACGGCGAGCTGGCCAAGGCCCGGCGCCCCGCTGAATGGACCATCGTCGGCACGCCCCAGAGCTTCGAGGCCTACGGCTGCATGATGCGTAAGGACGATCCGGCCTTCAAGAAGGTGGCCGACGCGGCGCTGGCCAAGGCCATGACCTCCGGCGAGGCCGAGGCCATCTACAAGAAGTGGTTCACCCAGCCCATTCCCCCCAAGGGCCTGAACCTCAACTTCCCGATCTCCGAGGCCATGCTGAAGCTCTACAAGGCGCCCAACGACAAGGCCTTTGAGTAAGCATCAGAGCCGGTACGGGTCGTCGCCCGTGCCGCCCCTTCCCTCTGGAGCCGCCGCCCATGAGCTACCAATGGAACTGGAGCATCTTCTCAAGCCCGGTGCCCACCGGAGACACGACCTACATGGGGTGGCTGCTGGAGGGCCTGCAAATCACGCTGGCCTTGTCGCTGTCGGCGTGGGTCATTGCACTGCTGCTCGGCAGCCTGATGGGGGTGCTGCGCACCGTGCCCCATCGGGGGCTGTCGCTGCTGGCGACCAGCTACGTGGAAGTGTTCCGCAACATTCCGCTGCTGGTGCAGTTGTTCATCTGGTATTTCGTGCTGCCGGAGCTCCTGCCTTTCGGCCTTGGCGACGCCTTCAAGCAGCAGCTTGATCCGCTCACCCAGCAGTTTGTGGCGGCCATGGTGTGCCTGGCCTTTTTCACCAGCGCGCGGGTGTGCGAGCAGGTGCGCTCCGGCATCCTCGCCCTGCCCCCGGGGCAAAGAAACGCGGGCCTGGCGCTGGGTTTGACGCTGCCGCAAACCTACCGGCATGTGCTCGTACCCATGGCCTTCCGGCTCATCGTGCCGCCGCTCACCTCCGAGTTCCTCAACATCTTCAAGAACTCCGCCGTGTGCTCGACCATCGGCCTGCTCGAGCTTGCCGCGCAGGGCCGCCAATTGGTGGACTACACCGCCCAGCCTTACGAATCCTTCATCGCGGTCACCCTGTTCTACCTCGTCATCAACGTGGTGGTCATGGGCCTGATGCGGCTCGTCGAGGGGCGCACCCGCGTGCCGGGCTACATCGGCAGCCGGTGAGGAACATGCGATGAATTACGAGTTCGACTGGTCTTCGATCCCCGGCGCCCTGCCCTTTTTGTGGGAGGGCATGAAGATCTCGCTGGAAATCACCCTCACCGCGGTGGTGGTCGGCATCGTGTGGGGCACGCTGCTGGCGATGATGCGCCTGTCGTCGGTCAAGCCGCTGGCGTGGTTCGCCGCCGGCTACGTCAATCTGTTCCGGGCGATTCCGCTGGTGATGGTGCTGCTGTGGTTCTTCCTGATCGTGCCGCAGCTGCTCACGGGCACCTTCAATCTCAGCCCCGGCACCGACGTGCGTCTCACCTCGGCGATGATCGGCTTCGCGCTGTTCGAGTCGGCCTACTACTCGGAAATCATCCGCGCCGGCATCCAGAGCGTGCCCAAGGGCCAGGTGGCGGCGGCATCGGCGCTGGGCATGACCTACGCGCAGGCCATGCGTCTGGTGGTGCTGCCCCAGGCCTTCCGCAACATGGTGCCGCTGCTGCTCACCCAGGCCATCGTGCTGTTCCAGGACACCTCGCTGGTCTACATGTCGGCCCTCGCCGACTTCTTCGGCGCGGCCTACAAGGTGGGCGACCGGGACGGCCGGCTGGTGGAATTGCTGCTGTTTGCCGGCGCGGTTTACTTCTTCATCTGCTTCGCGGCCTCGCAGCTGGTGCGCCGCTACCAAAAGAAACTCAACGCCCACGTGGCGCATTGATTCCGGGAAATCCGCATGATCTCCATCCACAATGTTTCCAAGCACTACGGCAGTTTCCAGGTTCTTACCGACTGCAGCACCGAGGTAAAAAAGGGCGAGGTGATCGTGGTGTGCGGGCCGTCCGGCTCGGGCAAATCGACGCTGATCAAATGCGTCAATGGCCTCGAGCCCTTCCAGTCCGGCACGATCAGCGTCAATGGAATTTCGGTGGGCGACCCGAAGACCAATCTATCGAAGCTGCGCAGCAAGGTGGGCATGGTGTTTCAGCACTTTGAGCTGTTTCCCCACATGAGCATCACCGACAACCTGTCCATCGCCCAGGTGAAGGTGCTCGGCCGCTCGAAGGACGAAGCCCGCGACAAGGGCCTCAAGCTGCTCGACCGGGTCGGCCTCAAGGCCCACGCCGAGAAATTCCCCGGCCAGCTCTCGGGCGGCCAGCAGCAGCGCGTGGCGATCGCCCGGGCCCTGGCGATGGACCCAATCTGCATGCTCTTCGACGAACCCACCTCGGCCCTCGACCCCGAGATGATCAACGAGGTGCTCGACGTGATGGTCGAACTCGCCCAGGAAGGCATGACCATGATGTGCGTCACCCACGAAATGGGCTTCGCGCGGAAAGTCGCCAACCGGGTGATCTTCATGGATCAGGGCCGCATCGTCGAGGACGACACCAAGGAAGCCTTCTTTGCCAACCCCCGCTCCGAGCGGGCGCAGCAGTTTCTGGCCAAGATTCTTTCGCACTGAACGCGAAGAGGGCTCGCACCACAATGATCCACATCCTCGCCACCGGCGGCACGATCGCCGGCGAAGCCGATCCGGCCAGCGGAGGCAGCCGCTACAAGGCCGGCGTACGCCCGGTGGGTGCGCTGCTGGCCTCCGTGCCGGGCCTGGCGGAGACGGCCGACATATCGGCGGAACAGATCCTCGCCCTGGACAGCAAGGACATGACGCCCACCGACTGGCTGGTGATTCTTGCCGCCGTGCGCCGGGCGCGGCGCGACCCGGCCATTGACGGCGTCGTCATCCTCCACGGCACCGACACCCTGGAAGAAACGGCGTATTTCCTGCACCTGACGCTCCCGGCCGGCAAGCCGGTGGTGCTCACCGGCGCCATGCGTCCGGCCGACCACCCCCAGGCCGACGGGCCGGCCAACCTGCTCGCGGCCGTCCGCCTCGCCCGCAGCAGCGAAGCCCGCGGCAAGGGTGTGCTGGTGGTGATGAACGGCGCGGCCCACGGCGCCCGCAGTCTGGTCAAGGCGCGCACCAGCGGGCTGGATGCCTTCGAATCGGCCGAAGCCTGGACCGCCGCCCGGGCCGATGGGCGCTTTGCCGATATTGATGTGACAAGCCTTCCCCGGGTGGACATCCTGCCCGGCTACGCCGGCGCCCCGGCCAGGCTCATCGACGCCTGTGTGACGGACGGCGCACGGGGCCTGGTGCTGGCCCTGGCCGGACATGGCAGCGTTCCGGCCGCCTGGCTGCCGGGCCTGCGCCTGGCGCGGGATCAGGGCGTGGCGATCCTGCGTACCAGCCGCTGCGCCGGGCCGGTGACCCGCAACGCCAATGCCGACGATGACAGTGAAGGCTGGCTCACCGCCGGCGACCTTCCCCCGCCCAAGGCCCGCATCGCGCTGATGCTGGCTCTCGCCAGCCGGTTTTCGGCCGCCGAAACCCAGGCCCTGCTGCTCAGGCCTTGACGCCCTTCGCCTTCTTGACGAAGGCCGTGCGCGCCTCTTCGAGAATCTGGGCCAGCTCTTCCCGCGCCTCCCGCGACGACTGGATCAGCTTGCCTTCGTCATGGGCGATCGCCTGCTGACGCGCCAGCACTTCCGCATCGTGGCGGGCAAAGCTGCTCACCATCTGGTCCACCAGCGCCGGAGGCTCGTGGAGCAGTTCGAGAGTCCAGCGGGCCATTTCAAGACTGGAAGGCAGGGTTTCGCGGATCTGCCGCTCGATGCCCAGATCCATCAGCCGGTTGGCATGGAAGCGGTTACGCGCCCGCGCCACGATCTGCACATCCGGAAAATGCTTGCGCACCAGCTCGGCGGTGCGCAGCGAGGCCTTCACGTCGTCAATCGCCAACACGAAAACCTTGGCCTCCCCCAGTTGGGCCGAGTGCAGCACATCGAGGTTGCCCGCATCGCCGTAGAACACCTTGAGCCCGAACTTGCGCACGGCGTCCACTTGCTCGGCATCCACGTCCAGCGCCGTAAAGCGGGCGCCCCGCGCCAGCAGCAGGCGGCCGACGATCTGGCCGACCCGCCCGAAACCGGCGATGACCACTTCACTGGCCTCGCCGGGTATTTCGTCGAAGGCGCGCGGCGCCTGCTTCGCCACATCGACCCGGGCCAGGAAATCGCCGAGCATCAGCAGCAGCGGCGACACCGCCATCGACAACGCCACCACCAGCGTGAGCTTGTCGGCCTGCACTTCGCCCAGCACCCGGAAGGACTGGGCCGCATCGAACAGCACGAAGGCGAATTCGCCGCCCTGGGCCAGCGCCAGCGCCAGCAGCCGGGCCTCCGGCTTCGCTCCGCCCACCAGCCGGCGCAGGCCATAGAGAACACCAAACTTGATGGCGACCAGCCCGACGGTCAGCCCGAGGATCTGCCACGGAAACTTCACCAGCAGACTCAGGTTGGTGGACATCCCCACCGCCATGAAAAACAAACCGAGAAGCAAGCCCTGGAAAGGCGCAATCGACGCCTCCAGTTCGTGACGAAATTCGGAATCGGCCAGCAGCACCCCGGCCACAAAGGCCCCCAGCGACATGGACAGCCCGCCCGCCTGCATCATCAGCGCCAGCCCGAGCACCGTCACCAGCGCCGCGGCGGTAAACATCTCCCGGCTATTGACCCGCGCCACGTGGCGGAACAGGGCATTCAGCAAGGGCCGACCGACCACCGCCACCGCCACCAGCAAGCCGAGTCCCACCGCCGGGTGGGTGAGTGCGGTGGATTTTCCGGTGCCGAAAAGTGGAATCAGCGCCAAAAGCGGAATCACCGACAGATCCTGAAACAGCAGGATTGCAAAGGCATCGCGCCCATAGCGCGTCGACAACTCGCGACGCTCGGCGAGGGTGGGCAGCACGAAAGCCGTCGATGACAGCGCCAGGATGATGCCGACCAGCGCCGCCGCCGACAGCGACAAGCCAAGGTAGCGCCCCGCCACCGCCAGCGCCGCCGCCGACCCGATCAGCTGCAGCGCACCCAGGCCAAAAACCGAGCGGCGCAGCGCCCACAGACGCGACGGCTTGAGTTCCAGCCCGATCACGAAAAGCAGCAAAACCACGCCCAGCTCGGCGGTGTGCATCAGGTTATCCGGATCCCGCACCAGCTTGATGCCAAACGGCCCGATCAGCATGCCCACCGCCAGGTAGCCCAGCACCGTCCCGAGCCCGGCACGCTTGAAAAGTGGAACGAACAGCACGGAAGCCAGCAGCAGCGCGGCAAAGGTAGTCAGGGATTGCATGGCAGGGGGATGAACGGCGACGGAAACCCGAGTCTCTCACAAAGCGCCATCCCGGTCCGGCGGGGAAGGATCTCGAAACAATAAGGCCCCCGGCACCTCGTCTTCTCCGCCACCCCACCTCTGCGCCCGTGGCGTCGGCTTTTTTTACATATCGCCAAAAGGTCACCGCTTCAAAAGCAGCAAGCCCGTGTGAAGAACCGCGCCGCGCCTTCAAATACGACGCCTTCTGGTCTTATTCCGCAAAGGTTCTCGGCGCAATCCGGGGTAGCGCCAGCCAGCCCGTCGGCGGCTTCGACTTCTCGACGGGCACCGGAACCATCGCCATCAACCTGACCTCCGGCGCATCCGGAGCCACCAAGCTCAACCCGAACGGCTCCGGCGTAAACTTCCAGAATCCGGTCGAAGCGGCGAACGGCAAGGACTACAGCGAGCCGGCAGCGCTCAATGGCGGCACCTCGACCGGAACAACAACGGCCCCTCGACCCAAGCGACCCGACCTACAACTACGGTCAGCTGACTTTTTCAGGGAGTGCGTCAGCCGGCGCGGCCGACCCGTACAGTCCGCTCACCAACCCGGACGGCTGCGCTGGCGTGACCGCCAACGGTGACGACTACATCAAGCTCGAGCACAACAAGGGCTCCGGCAAGCCGGACTTCCTCGTCCATGCGCCGGACATGGACCTCAACCAGTACCTGGCCACCGACCTGTTCGTGGTTAAAGCGAATGTCGGCTGCCTCTTGGACGCCACCGGCGCCTTCGTCGTCGCTCCGCTCGACGGCGCGACGCTGGGCTGCAACACCAACGGCTTCGAGGAATTCGGGATCATCGGTGCGCTGGCCTCGTCGAAGGTTACCGAGCCTTCGACGATGGTGCTGGCCGGCCAGGGCCTGCTCGGCCTCAGCCGCGTGCGCCGCAATCGCGCATAACACGCCGCACCGTCATCACCACAGAACCCGGGGCTGCGTGCTTAAAGCCCCGGGTCCTCCCCACCCCCTGCCAGTGCAAGCTCCACCACCCGGCGGGAGAGGTGCGGCGCAAATATCTCGATGAAGGCATACACATAGCCCCGCAACCAGGCATTGCGGCGCACGCCGATGCGGGTCGTGCTCGACTCGAAGAGATGCGCCGCATCCAGCATCCCCAGATCCTTGTCCACCGCCGCGTCGTAGGCCATGCGCGCCAGGATGCCGACCCCCAGGCCCATCGCCACGTAAGTCTTGATCACGTCCGAATCGATGGCCGTGAGAATCACGTTCGGCCGGAGCCCGCGCCCGGTAAATGCCTCGTTGATCCGGTTGCGGCCGGTGAAGGCAAAGTCATAAGTCACCAGCGGATAACGGGCAATCGCCTCCAGGGTCAGCGGATGCTCGGACAAGATGGGGTGGCGCTGCGGCGCGATGACGCAGCGGTTCCACTGGTAGCAGGGCAGCATCACGATATCCTCGTGCTCGGCGATCGCCTCGGTGGCGATGGCGATATCGGCCACGCCTGAAAGAACGTACTCGCAGACCTGCTTCGGATTGCCCTGGTGAAAGGACAAACGAACATTGGGATACCGGGCCATGAAGGCCTGGACAACCCTGGGCAACGCGTAGCGGGCCTGGGTGTGGGTGAAGGCGATGGACAGGCCGCCGGATGCCTCGTTGCTGAATTCGGCCCCCACCTTTCGCAGGTTTTCCACATCCAGCAGCATGCGTTCGGCAATCAGCAACACCTGCCGGCCCGGCTCGGTGATGGCTATCAGGCGCTTGCCATGACGCACGAAGATCTCCACACCCAGTTCATCCTCAAGCAAGCGGATCTGCTTCGACACGCCGGGCTGGGACGTAAACAAGGCCTCCGCGGCTTCGGAGACGTTCAGGCCATGGCGGGCGACCTCAAAGACGTATCTCAGCTGCTGAATGTTCATTTTTGTCGCCTGCTGTCGGCGCTAGGAACCGGGAAATCGACTTATATAATTTTTAGTTCTAACTGTCTAACCAAAAAGGCCTTCTTCGATCTAAAAAGTCGTTCTACGATGCGCCGCACAAGGAATTTGGGCTTATCATGAGCATTGCTTACACGATTGCAGGTTTTGCGGTGGGTGCCATTGTCGGCCTGACCGGGGTGGGTGGAGGGTCGCTGATGACGCCTCTGCTGGTGTTGTTGTTCGGCATCAATCCCTCCGTCGCGGTCGGAACCGATCTGCTGTATGCAGCCATCACCAAGGCCGGCGGCACCCTGGCCCACGGCCTCAAGGGCACCGTGGACTGGACGATCACCCGAAGACTCGCCACCGGCAGCATTCCCGGTGCGGTGGTCACGCTGGTGCTCGTCGGCAACTTCGCCCCCGGTGGCATCGGAGGCGCGGCGGCGCTGATCAAGACCGCGCTGGGTGTCGCGCTGCTGCTCACCGCCGTGGCCATCGTGTTCCGCAAACAGATCCAGGCCTACGCCCTGAAGCATTCCGGCGGTCAGGAAAACCCGCGGCGCACCGCGTGGCTGACCATCCTGACCGGCGTCGTGCTCGGTGTGCTGGTATCGATCTCTTCGGTGGGTGCCGGCGCCCTGGGTGTCAGCGCCTTGTTCTTTCTGTACCCCCGTCTGCCGACCCTGCGCATCGTCGGCAGCGACATCGCCCACGCGGTGCCGCTGACCCTGGTGGCCGGCATTGGTCACTGGTTCCTCGGCAACATCGACTGGGCCTTGCTTGGCAGTCTGCTGATCGGCTCCCTGCCCGGCATCTGGCTGGGGAGCCATGTTTCCACCCGGGTCCCCGACCGGGTGCTGCGTCCGATTCTGGCAACCATGCTGGTCTTGGTTGGCAGCAAGCTTATTGCGGCCTGACCGCCCCCTGATAACCAGGATAAAACCATGTACCGCTACGACACCTACGACCAGAAGATCGTCGACGAACGCGTTGCCCAGTTTCGCGAGCAGACCCGCCGCTACCTGGCCGGCGAACTGACCGACGACGAGTTCCGCCCCCTGCGCCTCCAGAACGGCCTGTACATCCAGCGCCATGCCCCGATGCTGCGCGTCGCGGTGCCCTACGGCCTGCTCGCCTCGCGACAGGTTCGTCAGCTGGCCCACATTGCCCGCAGCTACGACAAGGGCTACGCCCACATCACCACGCGCCAGAACGTCCAGTTCAACTGGCCGGCGCTCGAAGCGGTACCCGAAATCCTCGCGGGGCTCGCCTCCGTCGAGATGCACGCCATCCAGACTTCCGGCGCCTGCATCCGCAACATCACCTCCGACCCCTTCGCGGGCGTCGCCGGCGACGAACACATCGACCCCCGCCCCTGGTGCGAAGTGCTGCGCCAGTGGAGCACCTTCCACCCGGAATTCGCCTTCCTGCCGCGCAAGTTCAAGATTGCCGTGAATGGCGCCGCCGAAGACCGCGCCGTCATCCAGTGCCACGACATCGGCCTTGAACTCAAGCGCGACGCCGCCGGCGAGATTGGTTTCCGCGTGCTGGTCGGCGGCGGCATGGGCCGCACCCCGATCATCGGCGAAGAAATCAGCGATTTCGTCCCCTGGCAGCACATCATCACCTACTGCGAAGCCATCCTGCGGGTCTACAACCGCTACGGCCGCCGCGACAACCTCTACAAGGCCCGCATCAAGATTCTGGTGAAGTCTCTCGGCATCGCCGAGTTCAAGCGCCAGGTGGAAGAAGAGTGGGTTTTCGGCAAGAACGGCCCCAACACCCTCACCGAAGCCGAAGTCGCCCGCGTTGCCGGCCACTTCAGCACCCCGGCCTACGCAAGCCTGCCAGCCGATGACGCCGGCTACGTGAGCCAGCGTGCCGCCAACCCGGCCTTTGCCGCCTGGACGCGCCGCAACGTGCTGGCCCACAAGGTGCCCGGCTACGCCGTGGTCGTGCTGTCGCTCAAGAACCCCGACCGCGCCCCCGGCGACGTCACCGCCGAGCAGCTCGACCTCGTTGCGGACTGGGCCGACGCCTACAGCTTTGGTGAAGTGCGCGCCACCCACGAGCAAAACCTCGTGCTGGCTGACGTCAAGCAGTCCGAACTGTTCGCCGTCTGGGAAAAAGCCCGCGCCGCCGGCCTCGCCACCCCGACCTTCGGCCTCCTGACCGACCTGATCTGCTGCCCCGGCGGCGACTTCTGCGCGCTGGCCAACGCCAAGTCGATCCCCATCGCCAACGCCATCCAGGCCCGGTTCGATGATCTCGACTACCTCTACGACATCGGCGACATCGAGCTCAACATCTCCGGCTGCATGAACTCCTGCGGCCACCACCACGTAGGCCACATCGGCATCCTCGGCGTCGACAAGAACGGCGAGGAGTGGTACCAGGTCAGCCTCGGCGGCAGCCAGGGTAATCACACCAGCATCGGCAAGGTCATCGGGCGCTCGTTTGCAGCAGCCGAAATGCCCGGCGTGATCGCCAAGATCATCGACGTCTACCTGGCCCAGCGCCAGGCTGGCGAGCGCTTCATCGAAACCGTCCGCCGCACCGGCCTCGACCCGTTCAAGCTCGGCGTTTATGGCGACGCCGCCGTCAAGGAAAGGAAGCAAAATGCCTAAGCTCATCAAGAACGGCCAACTGGTC
>Ga0268298_10005641_pt1 | contig 11654 bp, 12 predicted proteins | sample WWTPWeurt_MetaG_FD_194462 | JGI IMG/M metagenome (GOLD analysis project Ga0268298, IMG submission 194462) | Activated sludge microbial communities from WWTP in Nijmegen, Gelderland, Netherland - WWTP Weurt | ecosystem: Engineered > WWTP > Aerobic digester > Activated sludge | place...
ATGGTGACATGAAATTAATTTTGCTTTTAATTACACTGGGACTGGTCACGTATTTTGTGCATGGAATTCTGAATAATTATCTGGATACCGATAAAGCCACCGTACCTGTTTGGGGATTCACGGCTATGATTGTTATGCTTGATCTCCGGTACAAAAAGGAATCAGTTGTCGCAAAAAATCCTGAATAATTATTGGAAGTGTTTTTAATTCATTCCAAAATATTTTTCTGTTACTTTCTCACAACCTTGAATTAATAAGTTGAAACAAACTTAACTTGTCAATCACTCAATTATTCCCATTTTTGCAAGGGACAAATTTTATGGCAGATAAACCACTTATATTAATCACAAACGACGACAGTATTTCAGCAAAAGGTATTGCTTCATTGGTAAACGCAATGTCTAAACTGGGAGAGATTCTGGTAGTTGCACCTGATAAACCGCAAAGCGGAATGGGTCATGCAATCACCATTCATTCACCGCTCAGGTTAATGAAATCAAATCAGTTTCAGAATATTCAGTCATATACTTGTTCCGGCACTCCGGTAGATTGTGTTAAACTGGCTATTTATGAAATTCTGAAACGAAGACCTGATTTATTGGTTTCAGGTATTAATCACGGTTCAAATGCATCAACGAATGTACTTTATTCCGGAACCATGTCTGCGGCTATTGAAGGAGCAATTGAAGGAATTCCGTCCATTGGTTTCTCTTTGCTGGACCATGATGCGGATGCAGATTTTGATGCAGCTTCTGAATATGCACACACGATTGCTAAGGGTGTTTTAGCCAATAAACTTCAATCAGGAGTTTGTCTGAATGTCAATATTCCAAAAGGAAAAAAATCTGAACTGAAAGGGATGAAAATCTGCAGACAGGGAAGAGCTTTTTGGGAAGATTCATTTGATAAAAGAAAAGATCCGTCGGGAGGAGATTACTATTGGCTCACCGGCAAATTTGAAGCGACAGACAAGGGAGAAGATACAGACATGTGGGCGCTTGAACACAAATTTGTTTCAGTAGTTCCAACACAATTTGACATGACAGCACATCATTTGATTTCTCAACTTAACGAATGGAATTTTTGATTATGGAAAAATTTGACAAAACAATTTACGGAGTAATTGCAGGATTAATTCTGCCAATAATTGGTTTTTTTATTTCCTATCCGATTAAAAAATTACCGACAACTTCATTTTCTGAATATGTAGACTACGCTATGGCTGGTGATAATCAGCAGGACATACTGATATTCTGCCTGATTCCAAACATGTTTTTATTCTACTTCACCAATTTCAGATGGAATACCTACAACCTGACCAAAGGGCTGGTAGGAGTAACGCTGGTATTAGGCGTATTGCTGTTTATTATAACCATGTAAGCTAGTCACCATCTGCAATTTTGCCGGCAACCGAAGGACATTTTTCTTCTAAGGCCAGTCCCCATCCATCATCTGCAAAAGTTTCCGGTTTGTATTTGGTCATGATTTCCATGTCACAGTCATAGAAGAGCAAATCAAAATCGCCTTCTTTGTCCATGCAGGTGCAAAATTCGTCAGCGGCCTTACTTTGATCTTCTGTATAACTTGCGCATGAAGACATCAACAGGAGTGCGCCAACCGTGTAAATTAACTTATTCATAGTTTGGATTTTGACTAAAGATAAGAGACAAAACTGAAAGTACAAATTTTTGTTTGATCTGTTCTGGGTGTGGGTGATTAGCCACAAGCTATGAGCCACAAGCCTTGAGCCAGGGACAATTTACCACCTGGCTTATGGCTCATGGCTTTTGCCTCCTGTCTCGCGGTCAAACTAATTCACTTTATCTATCAGCAAACTGCCAACTCCTGACTATCTTTGCACCTCAAATGGCACACAAAGCAGGTTTTGTAAATATTATCGGCAACCCCAATGTTGGTAAATCAACGCTGATGAATCAGCTGGTTGGTGAACGACTTTCTATTATTACAAGCAAGGCGCAAACTACGCGGCACCGCATCATGGGAATTGTCAATGATCCGGCCTATCAGGTTGTGTTTTCTGATACCCCCGGCGTTTTAAATCCGCATTATAAATTGCATGAAAACATGATGCAATTTGTGAATGATGCTTTAAAAGATGCAGATGTTTTTTTGTTTGTAACGGATATTTTTGAAGACACATTGAATCACCCTGATACATTGGAGCGTTTGAAAAAAACAAAAACGCCGATACTTCTGCTTATCAATAAAATTGATCTGGGTGATCAAAAACGGGCTGAAGACAAAGCAAATTACTGGCATGAGCAATTACCAAACGCGGAAATTCTTCCTATTTCGGCCCTGGAAAAATTTAACCTGGAACCTATCTGGAAAAGAATTCTGGAATTGCTGCCTGAGTCACCACCTTACTTTGATAAAGAAGAAATCACCGACAGACCCTTGCGTTTTTTTGTGAGTGAAATAATCCGCGAAAAAATATTTCAGCAATACAGCAAAGAAATTCCTTACTCAACACAGGTTGAAATTGAAACCTATGAAGAAGGACCAAAATTTGACAAGATCAAAGCTGTAATTTATGTTGAACGTGATTCACAGAAAGGAATAATCATTGGTCACAAAGGAGTAAAACTGAAACATATCGGTATTGAAGCCAGAAAGGATATTGAAAAATTTATATCCAAACAAATACATCTTGAACTCTATGTAAAAGTAGATGAAAACTGGCGTCAGAGTGATAAAAAACTCAGGAGTTTCGGGTATTAAAAGAATTTATTAATTTCATCAGCAATCTGAATTTACATGTCAAACATTCTTGCAATAGTTGGTAGGCCCAATGTCGGAAAATCCACTTTATTTAACCGTCTCATTGGTTCACGCACGGCCATTGTTGAAGAAGTGGCAGGTGTGACGCGTGACAGAATTTATGGTGTCTCTGAATGGAACGGAATTGATTTCAGTGTAATTGACACAGGTGGATACGTAAAAGGTTCTGATGATATTTTTGAAGAAGAAATCAGAAAGCAGGTAGAAATTGCGGTTGAAGAAGCAACCGTAATTTGGTTTGTTGTGGATGTAACAACCGGCGTGACAGATCTGGATATAGCAGTTGCGAATTTGCTAAGAAGATCAAAAAAACCAATTTACCTGATTGCAAATAAAGTGGACACGCATGCGCGTGCAAATGATTCAGCAGAGTTTTATTCACTGGGAGTTGGTGAGCTATATAATATTTCAGCAGTTAATGGCGCCGGAACAGGTGAATTACTCGATGAAGTGATTAAAAATTTTTCCACCGAAGGTGCTCCGGAGGATGATTCGGGTGTTCCAAAAATTGCTGTGGTTGGTAAACCAAATGTTGGTAAATCATCTTTCATCAATGCAATTACCGGTGAAGACAGAAACATTGTTACACCAATAAGCGGAACGACTCGTGACGCGGTGGATACCCGCTATAAATTATTTGGATTTGATTTTAGATTGATTGATACAGCAGGTATCAGAAAAAGAGCCAAAGTTCATGAAGATCTGGAATTTTATTCAGTCATGAGATCTATTCGAAGCATCGAATACTCTGATGTTTGCATTTTTATGATTGATGCAACTGAAGGAATTCAAAGACAGGATTTGAGTATTTTTTATGTGATTGAAAAAAATTCCAAAGGCGTAGTTGTTGTTGTGAATAAATGGGATCTGGTTGAAAAATCTACCAATTCGGTCAAAGAATATGAAGATAAAATCAGGGAACAACTGGCACCTTTCAATGATGTTCCAATTATTTTTACCTCTACCATCACAAAACAGCGTATTCATAAGGTGCTTGAAAAAGCGATGGAGGTGTATGAGAACAGAACAAAAAAAATTCCAACGCATAAACTGAATGATTTTGTGCAGGATCTGATGCAGCGCAATCCGCCACCAGCAACCAAAGGAAAATACATTAAGGTAAAATTTGCGACACAACTTCCTACACATGCGCCTTCATTTGCCTTTTTCTGCAATTTGCCTCAGTATGTGAAAGACCCATACAAACGGTTTATAGAAAATAAAATGAGAGCCGAATTTAATTTTGAAGGAGTACCCATCAAATTATTTTTCAGAGCAAAATAACAAATGACCTTTGAAGAAGTCATACAGCAGATTGACCAGCGTAAGTTCAGGCCGGTTTATTTTCTTCATGGTGCTGAGGCTTATTTTATTGATAAAATTGTAGATCATGCAGCCGCTACTATTTTGGGTGAAGCTGAACGTGATTTTAATCAAACTATTCTTTACGCAAAGGATACGCAGCCTTTAACAGTTGTTGATACAGCAGTTCGTTTACCAATGATGTCTGAGTTTCAGGTGGTGATTGTCAAAGAAGCGCAAGAATACAATAAGGCATCTCAGTGGGAGCAACTTGAAAAATATGTTGAAAATCCCAACAGCTCAACCATTTTGATTTTTGCTCACAAATATAAAACGCTTGACAAAAGATCAAGATTCTATAAGGTTGTCAGTAAAAAAGGTGTTGTTTTTGAGTCTCCTGAAATTAAAGAATATCAGGTTGGTGCCTGGGTGAAAGATTTTCTTAAACAAAAAAAATATCCAATCACGGATAAAGCGGTTTCGTTGATTACTGAATCTGTTGGAAGTGATCTTTCAAGGATTGTCAACGAACTGGAAAAATTGTTTATTCTGATTCCACAGGGAACGCAAATCAACGAAAAACATGTTGAGCAGCACATTGGTATCAGTAAGGATTATAACGTTTTTGAATTGGTGAATGCAATTGCAGAAAGAGATATAATCAAAGCAAATAAAATAGTCAACTACTTTTCACAGAATCCAAAAGCGGGGCCTTTGGTTCTTGTCCTTGGACAGTTGCATGGATTGTATCAGAAATTATTTAAAGTACATTTTGCACAGACAGAAGATCCCTCAAAAATAGCTTCTTTGCTAAAGGTTCATCCGTTTGTAGCAAAAAGCATGGTTCAAAACAAGAAAAAACATCCGGCTAAAATGATCTCCAGAAATTTTTCCATTCTCAGGGAATATGACATGCTGAGCAAAGGAGTTGGAACGACCGGTATTCCTGATTCAGAGCTGATGAAAGAACTCATCTACAAACTTTTGCATTGATTCCGTTGAATTGGAAATAACTACCGTTCCCTAAGTAAGGCCCTTCCTATATCACAAATCAGCCTAAATGCCTTATATTTGACGCATTAATTTTTGGGCATGCGTTTATTACTAAGTCTTATTATCATATTTACAGCAACTATTTTTGCTTATTCTCAATCATCAGGTACTGTAAGAGGTATTGTAAAAAACGCTGATGACGGAAACGGAATTCCATTTGCAAAAGTACTCATCGTTGGAACAGAGAAATTTGATCAATCAGATGTGGATGGATTGTTTTCCATTCCTGATGTGCCTGCCGGAAAATATACTATCCGAATTACATCATCTGCTTATGCAACCTTTACACAGGACATTGAAGTTATAGGGGGTGGAATTTTGGAAATTGAGGCTGAAATGAAAACGGGCAAGGAGCTGACACAGGTAGATGTTATTTTTCATGATAAGGATAAAGTAGTTGATCCAAGAACTTCAGTTATAAAAATCACCAACACGGATATTAAACGTGTACCGGTTACCGGAGGAACAGCAGATATTGCAGGGTATTTTCAAACGGTTCCGGGTGTTGTAACAACAGGTGACCAAGGTGGGCAGGTATATGTACGCGGTGGAACTCCCATTCAAAATAAAGTATTGCTGGATGGAATGACAATTTACAATCCTTTTCACTCCATTGGATTTTATTCAGTTTTCGAAACTGAACTGATTCGTTCAGCAGATATTTATACAGGTGGTTTCAATGCAAAATACGGTGGCAGAATTTCATCTGTAATGGATATTTCATACCGTGATGGAAACTTTAAAAGATTTGGTGGAGCGCTGAGCTTGTCTCCTTTTACATCTCAATTACTTTTGGAAGGACCGCTCACCAAAGCAAAAAATATTTCGTTTGTGTTTTCGGGTAAAGCGTCAGTGCTTGAACAAACATCCAAAACACTTTATCCTTATATTAATGATGGTGCAGGATTGCCTTTCAATTTTTTAGATTTTTATGGTAAAGTAACCGTGCAGGGGGATCAGGCAAATAAATTTTCTGTTTTTGGTTTTTCTTTCAATGATCAGGTGACTTATCAGGCTGTTTCTAATTTGAAATGGAACAGTTATGGTGGTGGAAGTAATTTCATTTTTGTGCCTAACAATTCTGAGCTTTTTATGAAAGGAAGATTTAATTTTTCTACCTATGATATTTTACTTCAGGAAGAAAATCTCGCAGATCGCAGCAGCGGAATTTTAGGAGGCGAACTTGCATTTGACTTTACGTATCATCTGCCTGGAAAAAGCAGACTTGATTATGGATTTGGTTTCAATTATTTTCAGACAGATTTTGAAACGTTCAACGAGATTAACCGCAAAATTGAAGAACATAATAGCTCTGTTGAAGCCGGTGCATATCTGAATTACAGACACGTGACCGCAAACCGCAGATTGGTTATTGAGCCCGGAATTCGTTTTCAGGGATATGCATCTGTAGGAGTAATCACCGCTGAACCGCGTTTGAGTGCTAAATACAACATCACTGAATTTTTCAGATTTAAAATGGCGGGCGGATATTTCACACAAAACTTTACTTCAACAACCTCAGACAAGGATGTAGTGAATTTATTTTATGGATTTATTACTGCTCCGCAGGATCTGCCATCCACCTTTGTTCAGCCTGACGGAGATGAAGTTGATATCAGAAACGGTTTGCAAAAAGCGTGGCATGCGATTGGCGGATTTGAAGTGGATCTAACTAAAAAACTTACACTGAATATTGAAGGCTATTACAAGTGGTTTAATCAGATGACCAACGTCAATGCGAATAAACTTTTTGAAGATGATGAAACAACTTCACAAATTGCCGATGTATTGAAAAAAGATTTTATTGTTGAGAGCGGTGTTGCTTTTGGTGGTGACATTGTTTTTACGTACACCACTAAAAAATTCTATTTCTGGGCAGTTTATGCTATTGGCAAAGTTGATCGCTGGGATGGATTTCAAACGTACCCTCCGGTGTTTGACCGAAGACATAATGTGAATTTAATTTCTACCTATAACTGGGGCAAAAATGAGTCGTGGGAGGTTACCGCAAGATGGAATCTTGGATCAGGATTCCCTTTCAAACAAACGAATGGCGTTTATGAAAAGCCAGATGTAACAAACCCGGATGACGATTACTGGACAGGAAATCCAAACAGTTTGACTTTTCTTTATGATGACGCAAACAATGGTCGTTTGCCTACATATCATCGTTTAGATGTGAACGTTAAGAAAACAATTACTTCAGAAAAATACAAGAATCTGAAATATGAATTTATTGCAGGTATAACTAACGTCTACAGCAGAAATAATATTTTCTATGTGAATCGAATCACCAACGAGAAGGTGTATCAGCTGCCAATTATGCCAAGTCTTGCATTTACTATGAAATTCTGATTGGTGCGGTTATTGCATTTGTTGTTGTAAACATACGTTATGCGATTAGCCCATTCTGTTTTAGTTATTTTTCTTTTTTTTGGTGTTACCTGTTATAGTGCATTGCCTGATGATTTGAGTAAAATAAAAACAAATCGTCGTGCGTCACGTCCACTTGGTTTGAATTTGTACGCCTTTGGTCCAATCGGTGGAATAGGGGCCACGGCAGACGTTTTCTTCACGCCCAAACTCGCTTTAGAAGTTGGTGCCGGTTATAGAGACTGGGATTTGAATCATGCCTTCACCGCCGGCTTGCGGTATCATTTTTTTGGAAAATCATTTTTGAATTTCACACCTTACACAGGCGTGTATATTGCATTTCACTACAACGGAAATGACCTTCAAAACAACAGCATTTACGTTCCGCTGGGTTTGCATAAAATTAAAAAAAATGGATTTTGCTGGTCGGCAGAAGTGGCCTGGCAGCGAAATACGTTTTTCAGCAATGACCTCACTGGTGGAATTCGAATCGGATATCGCTTTAAAACAAAAAAAGACGAAAAGCTGATCAACTAATTTTTGCTGGCAGTTTTGCGGTTTATAGTTTAAGGTTTATAGTTTATAAGTTGTTGGCTCAATTCCCTTTCAAAACTTTAACTATCATCAAATAAACTCCTCAACCCTCAACCAATAAACTCATCAACTCTCAACCCCTTCAACCACTCCAATACCAGCAAGTTAACACCTGTGGATATATGTTTTGACAAATGTCCTTTTTCTATGTCATTCAAATTTCTATATTTGTCATTATTTAAAATAATTCTAAATAAGTGAAATTAATTCTGGCAGATAGCAATGAGCTGGCGCGTTTGGGCCTAAGAACTATTCTGAAAGAAGAGAATGTTCAGATAGTTGCTGAAGCTGAGTCATCAGAAGAATTGATCAGCCAAATCAAAAGTTTTGCACCCGATCTTATTTTAATTGATTACACAAGCAAAGGTTTTAGCATTGATATAGTGCCCAAAGCTCTTCAGTTAAAAGAAGATTTAAAAATTGTTGCAATTACACCTGAACAATCTGGTCAAACGCTAACTCATGCAATCAAGAGTGGCGTGATGTCATATGTAAAAAAGGATTGTGGTTTGAATGAAATTGTTGACTCGGTGAAAGAAACGTACAAAGGCAACAAATTTTTCTGCGGGCAGATTTTAGAAACCATTCACAACGAGGGAATAGATGTAGAAACCATTTCTGATTTTGAATTTTCATGTGAACCTATTGTTCTTTCAGAAAGAGAAATTGAAGTGATTACGTTGATCGCCGAAGGATTGACCAATGTTGAAATTTCTGAAAAATTATTTCTCAGCAAACACACGGTGAATACACACAGAAAAAATATAATGGCAAAGTTAGGTGTAAAAAATACTGCCGGAATTGTGATGTTTGCTATCAAACAAAACTATACTACTCCCAACAAATTTCTTTTTGCCGCCGAAGCGTAGTTATTACAAACTTCCGGCTGTTCTTTCAAGCGTTGCTTTATTTTCATTCATGAAAACGCCGCTGATTTTTGAGCCCTGGCCACGGTCAACTAAAAAAATCCGTTCATAAACCGTGTAACCTTCAAATTCCACCACATAATCTAATTGAAAGTTAGTTACTCCGTTGTTCATGTTGGATTTAAAACCAATATCCTGTTTGCGTTCTTTGGCTTTTCCCCAAAGGGCCTCAATCTGATCAAACATATTATACCATACTTCTTCACCTGTTTGGTCCAGTGTTTCTTTATCAATCAGATTATCCACAATGAAATCATATTCACCGGCGTCCAGTTTTTTGTGAAATTCATCGGCTGTTTCTTCAGCAGGGCCAACACCGCATGATGTTATTATAACAGTCAGTGAAGACAGAATGAGCAATAAGTTCTTTTTCATAATGATAGATTGAATACCGAAATTAATAAAACTATTGAATTGTGAAATAATCAATCCACAATCATCACCACCGCACCATTTTTTGATTTTGCCTTGTGCGCTTTTGCATTGTCACCAACCGTGTAGGTCATGCCCTGATGAAGTGAATGAATGGTGCCGCCTTTGTGTTCTATGATAAGCTGACCTTCCATCACAAAAATCACATGTCCTTTTTCACACCATTGATCAGCAATATAGTCAGCTGAAAATTCTACTTTGCGTATAGTGACGTTTCCAATGACTTTTTTCTTGGTAACAGAAAACCCGCGCATGCCTTGTTCCTTTTCATTGGGAACGGTATTCCAGTCAAACGACGCCGGTAAAAAATTATCAAAGTTCATTTATTATCAAGTCAATTGATACACGCAAATGTCGTAAAAAATAGCAGATAATTTGGTTTAATGCTTACGCAATTGTCTATGGCCGAATTTACGAATCCGAATAAGTTATAAGTTCGATATTACATTCGTATAATTTTACCATCCTCCATTTCAATAATACGGTTGGTAGCTTTTGCAAATTCTCCGTCATGCGTCACTATCAGCAGAGATTGATTATAAACCTCTGAAAGTTCTTTGAAAATATCAAAAACTATTTCGCTATTTTTCTTATCCAGATTTCCGGTGGGTTCATCTGCCATAATAATTAACGGATCATTGATCAGGGCTCTGGCAATTGCCACACGTTGTTTTTGTCCGCCTGATAATTGATTAGGTTTTTTCAGTGCTTCTCCATCTATGCCTAGAATTTTGAGTTTTTCAATCGCACGATGTTCAATTTCTTTCTCAGAATATTTCCCCAATTTGATTCCAGGTAACATCACATTGCGCAAGACAGAAAATTCATTCAGCAAATAATGAAATTGAAAAACAAATCCGATTTTTTCATTTCTCACAACAGCAAGTTCTGCTTCTTTTTTTTCACGCATCAGCACGCCGTCAATGTATAATTCGCCTTCGTATTCGGTGTCCATGGTGGATAATATATAGAGCAAGGTTGATTTACCGCAGCCTGATTTTCCGATGACAGAAACAAATTCTCCCTGTTCAATGGAAAAAGAAACTTCTTTCAAAACCTGAATGGTAATGGGGTCATGAAAGTACTTGGTGATATTTTTTGCTTCCAGAATTTTCATACCCTTATTTTCCGCGAATAATAATAACCGGATCAATTTTGCTTGCTTTCTGAGAAGGAAAATAACCCGCGAAGTACGTAGTCACCAATGAAAAAATTCCGCCGATGATATAGAATTTTGGATTATAACTCACTGGATAGGTGGTGATGTGAGGTAAGGCGGCAGTATCAAACGGAATCTGATCGATCAATGCAGAAACACCAAATCCAAATAGAAGTCCGAGAAGTCCGCCAAAAATCCCAATAGTCAGTGCAATGAAAATGAACACTCTGTTTACATCTTTTCCTGAAAATCCGGTAGCTTTTAGTATGGCAATCGAATCCATTTTTTCATAAATCATCATGTTCAGAATATTGTAAATTCCAAATCCGGCAACGATTAAAAGGGTAATACCAACAGCGTAAGAGATCAGTGTTCTGATAGAACTTCCGGTGTCAAATTGAGCGTTTGCCGCCTGTATGTCAATTGCTTCAGTATTGTATAGTTCGCCATATTCTTCAGCCATTTCAGGAGCTAACGTAATGTCATGCAATTTAATTTGCAGGTCAGTGATGTAGCCTGAACTTTCACCCAGTAATTTCTGACAGGTTTTGATTGAAGCATAACTCTGAACTTTGTCCAGTTCCTGAATACCTGATTCAAATAATCCGACAACTTTTAGCGGAACACGATCACCTCTTGGATTTGTAACGGTAATTACATCACCGGTTTCAACCATCATTTTTTCAGCACCGGCTTTTCCCAAAATAATGCTGTTGGGAATATTTTTAAGATCAGTAAAGTTGCCTGAGGTAACATATTCACTAAAAGCAAAAAGTCGGTTTTCAGCATCAATATCAATTCCGTTGATGAGTCCCGTCAGATTTACCAGCCCAACATTATAAAAAACCTGCGCAGTAACTTTTGGTGCAACTCCTAAAACTCGTTTGTCCTGTTTGATTGCATTGATAACAGCAAAACTGTTTTTTATTTCCGGGCGTTCAATTTTAGGTCTGACTGAATGTACAAAGTTGTAGTGATCAGAATAAGCAGATGATAAATCTACTGGTTGCGTT
>Ga0268298_10005643_pt1 | contig 11652 bp, 11 predicted proteins | sample WWTPWeurt_MetaG_FD_194462 | JGI IMG/M metagenome (GOLD analysis project Ga0268298, IMG submission 194462) | Activated sludge microbial communities from WWTP in Nijmegen, Gelderland, Netherland - WWTP Weurt | ecosystem: Engineered > WWTP > Aerobic digester > Activated sludge | place...
CACCTTCTCGCAGGCGTTAACAATCCGCTTCACTTCTGCATCTATCTCCGCTCGTTTGGAGTCAGATACATCTGTTGGCTCTAGGTAGTTACGTCCCCACTCCGAGTAGCCTTCTTGTGGTCCAAAATCAATCGGACCTAGTGGGCTCATTCCATAATCAACCACCATCGCCCGTGCGATTCGAGTCACACGATCAATGTCTGATGATGCACCAGCTGTTAAATCGTTATAAATTAATTGCTCCGCTGCCCTACCACCTAGTAGTGTACAAATCTCCTCTAGTAATTCGGTTCTCGTGCTCTGATATTTATCTTGTGCTGGAGGGATCAGAGTAAAGCCGAGGGCACGTCCACGAGAGACAATAGAGATCCGATGGACTGGGTCTGTGTGGGACAAGAAGTGGGTAACGAGCGCATGTCCTGCCTCATGGTAGGCCGTCATGTCGCGCTCTATCGCATTAAACATTCGTTTCTTTTCTGGACCCATCTTCACTTTTGTTGCTGCTTCTTCTAGATCTAAGTTGGTTATCTCAGTTCGATCCTCACGGGCAATTAAAATTGCCGCTTCGTTTAGCATGTTTTCGAGGTCTGCTCCCGTAAAGCCGACAGTTCGCCTCGCTGTCCTCTCCCAATCTATATCTTTGGCAAATGGCTTACCTGCTGCGTGGATCGCAAGAATAGCCTTCCTACCTTCAATGTCTGGTAGATCCAAGGTTACACGTCGATCAAATCTCCCTGGTCTAACTAAAGCTGGGTCAAGCACGTCCGGTCTGTTGGTCGCAGCTAAGACCACCACACTCTCATTAGCAGTAAATCCGTCCATCTCAACCAATATCTGGTTTAGTGTCTGATCACGCTCATCATGCCCACCCATGCTTCCTGCGCCACGAGTACGACCAATTGCATCTACTTCGTCAATAAAAATTATCGCGGGCGATGCTTTTTTGGCAGTATCAAATAGGTCGCGCACACGTGATGCTCCAACACCTACTAGCATTTCCATAAACTCAGATCCCGCCATTGAGAAAAATGGTACATTTGCCTCACCTGCGACAGCTCGTGCTAGCAGTGTCTTACCTACGCCCGCTGGACCAACCAAGAGCACACCTTTTGGTGCGCGTGCACCTACCTTGGTATATTTTGCTGGATTTTTAAGAAAGTCCACTACTTCTTCTAGCTCTTTTTTAGCTTCCGTTACCCCTGCCACTCCATCAAACTTTATTGATTGTTTACCTTTAGCAAATAACTTGGCTTTGCTCTTACCCATTCCAAACATCCCACCTCCCATACCACCTGCTCCACCCCTCATCTGTCTCAGGATCATCACAAAAAATAGTGCCATGAGCACAAAGGACAAGACATTAAGTACTCCCCCTAGTGAGTCCCAGAAACTTCCATTAGATACTTCAAAGTTAACTTCTGCTGGGTTAATTTCATACTGGGTCAAAAGCTCAGTAAATGATTGCCCCGTCTCTTTGGTTGAAAGTTTTATTTTCTTATCAGCATAATTTAGAACAATCGAGTCACCCAATACTTCTACCTTCTCTACCTTCTTTTCCTTTATTTCTGCCATCGCTTCGGTTACCGTAAGCGTCACATTGCTCACCCCACTATTCATGTAGCTAAAAACTGCAGGTAAAAATAGAAAAAGTATTAATGTCCAAACAACCACTCGCTTCATGTCAAAGCGAAAACTCCACATTTTTATATTCTTTCCTTTAAGTTCTGGGGGTAATTTTGTCTCTGTCTTCTTGGTTGTTTTTTTAGTCATGACAGCTATTCTACCAGACTCTTTAGTGAAATTCGCTTCCCGTGGGCACTTCCTCCCCTATCCTGACAATATATGGTTTACCATCTACTGTATCGCAGGCAAATAGCATCCCTTGTGACTCACCAAATGGAGTCTTCTTGGGTGGGATATTCGTTACCCAAATAGTAGTCACTCCCACCAACTCTTCAGGCTTATACCACTCTTTGATACCACTAAAGATCGTTCTAGTTTCAGTTCCAAAATCGACACTAAACTTTATTAGTTTCTCGCTCCCCTCCGGCACCTCGGCAGCAATTATCTTCCCTACCTTAACCTCAACTTTAGCGTAGTCCGAAAATGTAATTAAATCTTTCATATTCCTCCAAATCCCATTTTTTCTTTAACTTCAGCCATTGTGGCGCTAGCAACCGCTCGCGCTTTTTCTGCCCCTTCTTTAATTACTCGATCAATCCGAGCTTTATCAGCTACTAGTTCGGCTCGCTTTTCTTGGATAGGCTTGAGTTCTTTATAAATCGCTTCAGCTAGCTCGCTCTTTAGATCTCCGTAGCGAATACCATCGGTCAGATATTTATTTTCGTACTCATCGCGCTTTTCTTTACCTTCAAATATCTCAACAAATGTCAAAAGATTAGCTACTCCCCCACTAACCGGGAGATCCTCTCCTCGTCCACTATCAGTTGGCGCGCTTGATAACTTTTTCTGTATTGTCTTTAGATCGTCTGACAAACTAATAAAACTACCTTCCACACTCTTGCTCATCTTGCCCGCACCGAGTAGTGACGGGACATAGCGCGTAGTCCCTTTTAAACTTTGTGGCTCAGGAAAGTCGGTGCCATACATTTCATTCATCTTTCGAGCAATCTCACGAGCCACTTCCATGTGTGGTTCCTGGTCTAGACCGACTGGCACCATCGATGCTTTGTATAGCAAAATGTCAGAAGCCATCAGGATTGGGTAGTTAAGTAGCGCCATGGTTGCATGCTCAGGATACTGTTTAACTTTATCTTTGAATGTTGGTAAGTGCTGCATCCGTGCAATCGTCATGACCGATGAGAAATAAAACGCTAGCTCTGCATGTTCCGTCACCATCGACTGAAAGAATAACGCCGATTTATCAGGATCTAACCCAACCGACATATAGTCGATTAATACGTCACGTCTCTTCTCTCCTAGCTCTGAAACACTGTATGGAGTAGTAATTGCGTGCACATCCGCCACCATATAAAACGTTTCGTAATTTGGATCGTTCTGTAAGGCCACCATCCCCTTAGCTGTCCCGAGATAATTCCCGAGATGTAGCCTACCAGTCGGCCGCATTCCTTGTAGTACTCGTTTTTTCATATATCCTCCGTCCTTTATATTGTACCTGTAATTTCTCTCGCTGCCAGTCCATAATAACCCAGCTCATCATACGCATGCTCGCCATATAGCACTGGAATCACACCATTATTTTTCTCAAAGTTTATATATTTCCCCCTCTTATTTATCTGACCATAAACCTCATATATCTTCACACGTGCCGGTTTTATACCATATTTATTAAGTCGACCAACAATCCGTAAAGTTCTTTCAAACGAGATTGGGTCACCATGTCTACCCACTTCCACCGAAACTCCTTTGTGAAGGTTAATTAATGCATGACCCTCTTTTACGTTATGTTTCATATAAACTACCTTCCTTAACCCTAAAGATGATGCCAGTGGGAGCATTGCAAGATCAACGACAATCGCAAAAGGCTCAGATTCTATTGAGAAAGTATGAAAATCAATAACTAGCTTACGTGGATCTAATAGTTCACCTAGTTCGTGCGCTCTTTTTTCTTCATACGATTCCCCACTTGTACCAAATGATGCATTCAAATCCTGCTCAACGTAACGTTTTCTCAAAGCGAGGGCACGAGGATTTCCAATCACTTGAGCTACTCCCTTACTCACAAGCGCGAGTGTGGGGATATATTCATCGCCATGCACAGCTGTTATTAATTTGTAATCTTTCATTTTTCTCCTATAGCTTTATTCTAATTAAAGATGGGGTTTCCCCCATCATTTTCACCATGGACCATACATGCCAAACGGATTAATATTATTAGATGGGCAGCGATCTTGCTGTTCCTTATAAGTATCTCCACATTTCTCATGATATTGTTGACGTTCTTCTCTAATTTCACTAGCAACCGCGTCAGCAACTCCCGTTTCGTAAAGAGCATAACCAATAATCGCTCCAATAAGTATGGCACGAATAATACCTCGTGTATTTATGCTTTCATTCTCTTTTTTCATTTTTCTCACCTCCTTTCAGTATTTTTTAACAAATAATCATCAAAAAAGCCCTCGCACACCCACCACGACAATTCGTGATAGATACACAAGGGCCCTTCAGCTTTCGTTCAGGACGATACCACCTCGATATTCATTTCTTACAAAAAATCCCTCTATCGAGGGACCACGCAAGAAATCTCTTTCTACGCGAGCTCCGTTACTACGACACTCGTTGCTGACTGTTTACGGTTTCGCCTCCGTATCCGACATCTCTTGGGGAGTAGCCAGATCAGCTAGGAAATTCCCAATCAAATTTCCATAACGCCTTTATTCAATTGCAAGAAATATATCAAACTATTGACAACCTGTCAACTTGTGTGTATAAACATACACATGGACACCACTACCTTAACCGATTACCACTACCTCCAAGACCTCTCAACCAGCCTAGCTCTCAGTGGCAAAAAACGACGTGTCCAAGTTGTAATGCCCGACAAACTAGTCAAGTTAATTGATAAAACATTTCCCCACATTGATCGATCCACTCTTATCTCTCAGGCATTTACTGATCTCCTCCTCCACAAACATCGCGTCAACCACCCAGACTTAGAAGCATGGATGGCCGAGGAACAATACAACCTTGATGAGATGGAGGCCTACCTCTCAGAAAGAGAAAAGGATGTATAGACAGGGCGATGTAGTATTAATAAAAATGCATCCTTCCTCAGGGATAGAGTTAAAAAAATTTCGTCCTGGCATAATTATTCAACACTACTCTCAAAGAGATTTTATTACATTTATCCCACTCTCTAGTCAGGTAAATAAAATATCTACAGCTGAAATATTAATCACTCCATCAAAAAATAACGGCCTCGAAAAACCATCTCTTGCATTATGTTGGTACATTCAGACCGTCGGAGCTAAGCGCATTCAAAAATCGATCGGAAATCTAAGTTTTGCAGATTATAAAAGTGTGTCCGCAATAACCAAAAAATATCTCAAGCTATAACTGCACATTCTCCCAGTGCGTAACCCGCTCCACCTCACCCATCGAGTCTAGCCATACCCCCACCACATCAATCCGTAGTAACCCATGATAGTGGTTTTGCATACACCACAAATGTCCCATCTGTGTAATCTGCTTTATTTTGTGTTTGTTGATCATCTCCCAGGGTTCCCCATATTCCCCTTCCGTCTTAGTCTTGACCTCCACAAACACGACATAACTTTCACCTTTTACCTTGTACCTTGCCACTATATCTATCTCACCATATTTTTCTCTATAATTTCGCTCTAGTATTTCATACCCTTTTTTCGCCAAAAACTCTGCAGCTACCTCCTCCCCCTTATTCCCAGTTTTTCGATTATTCTGCTTCACCAAACATTCTCCCTATATTGTGCCGCCTCTGCCACATGAGCTAATCCAATCTCCTCCGAACCAGATAGATCCGCAATAGTCCGCGCCACTTTAATCACTTTAAAGTAAGCTCTGGCAGATAGATTGTATTTAGTAACTGCACTCTGCAAAAAACTTTGAACTTCGGAGGGTAGTGGACAGTACTTTTTTACATCTTTATTCCCCATCTGCGCATTACAGTACATCCCTTTTACACCCTCAAATCTCTTCTGCTGAATCACCCGCGCCAATTCTACCCTCTTTCTAATAGTTTCTGAGTTTTCAATTTGAGAATTTGAAATTTGTGATTTGTGATTTTCGTAGGTCAGTTTACTAACCTCAACCGGGTCTACCCAAACATGGAGATCAATCCGGTCCAGTATCGGTCCACTAATCCGACTTCTATATTTTGCTATCTGATGTTCGCCACAACTACATTCTTTTAAGGGGTGGTTTAGGTAACCACAGGGGCACGGATTAGCCGATGCTAGTAGCATAAACTTGGCAGGATATTCCGCTCTCCCTGACGCTCTGGTGATACTTACCTTCCCATCTTCCATGGGCTGTCTCAGTACTTCGAGTGTCGTACGGGGAAACTCCGGGATTTCATCCAAAAATAGTACTCCTAGGTGAGACAGGCTAATTTCTCCCGGCATGGGATTAGATCCTCCTCCAATAATCGAGATTGTCGAGGCGGTATGGTGCGGGCTCCGAAAAGGTCTAGTTCTAATAAGCGCGAGTCCCGCAGGTAGGAGCCCTGCCACCGAATATATCCGCGTCACTTCGAGTGACTCATCAGGTAGTAGTGGTGGCAAAATCGATGGGAAGGCCTTAGCTAGCATCGTCTTGCCTGCTCCTGGAGGACCAACCAAGAGGAGGTTATGACCGCCAGCTGCTGCTATTTCTGCTGCTCGCTTGGCCATCTCCTGCCCCGACAACTCAGCCATATCCACCCCAAAATTAACTTCACTTAAAAGCTCGTCCGGCGCTATATGTTTAACTGGCGCTATCACCTTTTCCCCCTTCAAGTGTTTAGCTATCTCCTCTAGATTTCGAACAGGTAAAATCGATACTCCATCTACCACCGCCCCCTCTGTCGCACTTTCGATCGGGACATAAATATGTTCTACTCCTCGTTCTCTCGCCGCGAGTGCAACTAGTAGGGTCCCATGCACATGCTTTACGCTCCCATCCAGCCCTAACTCTCCATAAAAATACCCCTCAACCATTCCTGATTCACTTGGTCCACTTGGTTTACTAACTACCTCTATCTCGCCAGAGGCAATCAGTATTCCGACCGCAATCGGCAGGTCGTAGTTACTCCCCTCTTTGTGTAAGTCCGCAGGGGCCAAGTTAACTGTTATCCGCTTGTCAGGAAAATTAAATCCAGAGTTCTCAATAGCTTTCTTTACCCTCGCCCGTGACTCGCCCACTGCTTTATCAGGTAACCCTACCATATCAAAAGCCGGAAATCCCTTACTCGCCACATCTACTTCAACCAGCACTTCTACTGTCTCAAGGCCTATTGTTGCAACTGATTTAACTCTTGCGAGCATAAGTTAAACTATAGCAAATATTCCCCTCTCCTCTTTTATGACTCCCTTCATTTCGAGCGCTCCAATAATTGCCAGTACCTCGCCAGCTCCTAGACCTGAACCACGTGCAATCTCATTTGCTGTACTAGGTCCAACAACTCCAAGGTAACCCAAGATAGATTTTTCGCTTTGGTTCATTACGTTTAAAGACTGGTCCACAACTATCTGTTTACCGCCACCACATAGTTCGTCCATTACTTTGGCTGTTAAGGGCTTAGCCAGCTGTGTTTCGATCATAAAGTTGGCACCCTCTGAAGTGCTTGAGAACATACTCCCCGGTACCGCATAAACTGGTTTGTTCATTTTTTCTGCCCACTTAACTGTACTCATCGTCCCCGACTTAATCCCTGCCTCAACCACAATAACTACATCCGAGAGCCCCACCACTATCCGGTTACGCTGTGGGAAAGTCCACAGCTGTCCCCGAGTCTCATCTGGATACTCAGACAGTACCACTCCACCATTAGCAACAATTTCGTCAGCTAGTCGGTCACTCTCCGGGTCATTAACACGAGATATTCCCCACCCAAGTACCCCAACCGCCACTCCTCCACACTCGAGAGTTTTTTTGTGTGCGAGCTGATCCACCCCATACATCAGTCCCGAGACTATCGTGTATCCTGCTCGACATAACCTAGGCACAATATCTTCTACCACACTCCGCCCGTACCGACTCATCCGACGCGACCCCACCACCGCGACTGTTTTATGTAGCATCTCCTCCTTTAACTCCCCTCGGTACCACAGCTTCTTTACCACAGGCCTAACTTTACCTAGTCTCCCACCCAGTATTACGTCACTACCAGTTGTTTGCATTATGCTCACACCTAATTATTGCAAACTAGAATGATTTACTTCAACCACTGTCAGCAAGTCCCTTAATAAGTCCTTTAATCTTTCTCAACAAGTCGCTACTCCGCCTAACTCTTATCCTTAACACCCCAAAATACTCACCTGGATTGTCATACAGTTTTTTCCACTTAACTCTTTGATAAAACGGTTTCTGGAACCTGTCGGGTGTTATGTCAAACTGCTTAGCCCAAAAATTAATTATGTCTTCCTCACGATACTTATGGTCGATATTAAATGTGACACGAAACGATAAGTCGTCTAGTTTATATCCAAAACATACCTTAAGCCACCTCACATATAATTTCATCATTGCAGGGTCACTACTACCGAGTCCCACCTGGCTATCCTTTTTATACCCTTCTGCCCAATACAGCGCAGTCCCGACAAGTAGTAATTCTCTCCTACTTAGCTCCCCTACTTCCTTTACACCTTCGTCTAATAGCTTCTCAGTTTTTTCTGTTCTAAGTTTCTGTTGTTCTAGTGCGTACTGTAACCTTCGTCCATACAATGGATCTCTCCCCTGTTTTTCCAGTTGTTCGATCTGCAGTTTTGTAAGTTTTATATCCCTACACCATAAGCTTACAGACCCCTGCGATACTCTCAGCTCATTCGCTATCCACTTAATACTCTTTCCGAGCTTGCGTAGCTTAATAGCTTCTAGTTTTTCTATTGATTTCGACATATCTGTCCTAATGCCAATATAACACGGTACAAATATATTGCAATACCTGGTATTGTGAGTTATACTGTGAAAGTTCTTTAATAAACGCGCGGGGTAGTGTACGGCGCACGTGAGGCTCAAAATGGGCCCCTACCCAAGTAATTGGGATAGGTGAATCTGGCTATATCGGTGAAACCCCTCCATGGCGGGGCAATACCGAGGGAAGATCTCGATTAATATCGGGAAACCCGTAGAGACTACACGCCAAACTCCCATATTGGGAGAAGATATAGTCCGACACTCCAAGTAATTGGAGATTACAGCTCGCATAATCTCACAGACTAGGTTCAACTCCTAGCTCCGCAACAGAAATAAAAATCCCGCTTCGGCGGGATTTTTTGATAAAATATCAAATATTGGCAGGGTAGCTTAGCTGGTTAAAGCATCGGATTCATAAACCGAAGAGCGAGGGTCCGAATCCCTCCCCTGCTACAGAAGATAAAGTTACAAACTCAATAATCCAAACAATCCCAAAACCAAAAGCAATAGTCCCACAGATACGGTTCCAACAGTAATTTCAAATACCCCAGTTACCGGCACACCATCACTAGTATCCGGCATTGCTGCTCTCGTCGAAGGAGTTGGGGTTGGTGAGGCAACAGTAGCCGCAGCACTAGCTTTAACACTAGGTGATGGAGATGCACTAGCTTTGACGCTAGGAGATGGTGATGGAGAAGAACTGGCCTTCACACTGGCAGAGGGTGATGGAGATACACTAGTTGTTGGTGATGGTGACGTCGTACTGGTGCTTGGTGCATAAGTCCATACCATATATAAATCATTAAACTCACCCGGTACGTCGTCGTCCTCCCAGCACTGGTACTCAAATATACTTTCGCCAGCTAACTTTGACTTGATATAGGCGATTTGCTCCTCATTATTTGCAATTTGTCCTCCTGCCACTCCACATTCTTTTTTATTATTCGCATCCATCGGGGGGATCCAACCTCTCAGCTTAGGTCCACTCGTGCTATTAAGATAAGCAACCAACGTTGCTGTACTCCCCGCTTCAACTTCAAATGATGAATCTGCAAAATTAGCAGGTGTAGTCGCCGAAATAGCCTTGTTGGGGAGGGTTATAGTCTTAACTGACCCATTGATCGTCAACTGCAGTACCATCTGGATATTGTTCAAAGTATGATAAATTCTCAGCTTACCTTTTTTAGGAAAGGTAATTGTATTTGCAACGGGAGCTACTTCGTTAGTTGTAGGAGTGACTGGGGACGGAACGGCTGGAGGGGTACTCGGAACCACTGGTCTAGTCGAAGTCTTTGGCGTAGCTGATGGTTTTGGAGCTGGTGCGAGAGACTGTTGATAAACAAAAACTCCAAGTCCTACCCCCACCACCACACACCCGAGCACTATCCAGAGCAAACTGCTTTTCTTTTTGCCACCACTAGCAATCGGTATCTCACCAGATAGACTATTCATCTGCACGATATCAGCCGCATCTTGTCCACTCATACCATTTCATAATGACAGAGATCGCTCTGATGGTCAACTAGATTTAGTATCCAATTTTTGTGCCAGAATCATCTGGTGCCGCTCCCCACTACTTGTCGCAAATTCTTCAACCTCTATCTTAAATCCTGCCGATTCTACTATTCGTCTATTCTCTACACTTCCCCACTGCGAGCTATAGCTCGTAACTCCATACATTTCGTGAACCCCTTCATACGCTCTATCGCCTAAGGAGATCAACATCCACCCACCAATCGGCAAAAAAGAAGCGAATGTTTCTAACATTCTTTTATGTTCACTTCTCGGTATATGAAAAATTGCATATAAACACACCACCCCGTCCACCTTATATTCACCACACGCTAGATTTCTCATGTCAGTTACGGTATATGAGGCCGCAGGCACCAGTCTACGCGCCAAGCTAATTAAGCTCGGGGACAGATCGAGTCCCATTACAATGTGTCCATCTTTGGTCAAGATATCATCGACTGGCAACCCTGCCCCACACCCCACATCCAGAACAGTTGCGCTCTTTTTTAACTTTTTAGAAAAAGCTCTCACGTAGGCATCGCTTTTGAGTTCGCTGCGATAATCCAGGTACTTTTTCCCTAAGCTCTCATACGCTGACAAGACCTGCTTCATACGACTTATTTTAGTCTATGAATGTTAGTGCGACACCTGTTCGATCTGCGCGACCGGTACGTCCGATCCGGTGGATATAGTCTGCGTAGGTTTCTGGCAGCTCGTAGTTGATGACATGTGTCACGCTATCAATATCAATTCCTCTTGCCGCAACATCTGTTGCCAAGAGTACTTTAACCTCATTGCGTTTAAACGCCGTTAGCGCACGCTGTCTTTGACTCTGACTCTTATTGCCATGTATCGATGCCGTCGCAAACCCACGCTCAGCGAGAGTTTTTGACAACCTCTCCATCCCGTGTTTAGTGCGTCCAAAAACCAAGACTTTGTCAAATCCTGGTTGAATGAGCAGTTCATGCAACACTTCTATTTTTGACCTCCCATTTAGCTTAACCACATCCTGATCTACTGCTTCTGATGCATGTTGAGTCTCTATCTGGACTGTGACTGGGTTATTCAAAAACTCGCGGGCAACCATCTGTGCTTTATCATTCATTGTCGCCGAAAAAAATAGTCCATGACGCTCTTTGGGGAGCGCACCAATCAAAGTCCGCATGTCATTAATAAAGCCCATATCAAGCATCCGATCAACCTCATCAAGGACGATTGTTTGATACTCTGATAGGTTGAGTGCTCTGCGCTCCCAGAGGTCTTTTAGTCTCCCTGGTGTCCCAACCACGAGTGATGGCTTGTGAGAGAGGTCGCGGATCTGTCCGCGCATATCCACTCCCCCGATTACGAGTGCATATTTAATCCCACTGCCCCGGGCAAACTCACCACCCTCTTCTACTATCTGGACTGCTAGCTCGCGAGTCGGTGCCATGATCAGCACCTTCTCACTTTTTACCCTCATTATCTTGTTGAGTAGTGGGAGCATAAAAGCCGCCGTCTTACCGGTACCGGTCGCAGCGAGCCCAATCACGTCCCTACCCTCCATAACAACCGGGATTACTTGATCCT
>Ga0268298_10005644_pt1 | contig 11650 bp, 9 predicted proteins | sample WWTPWeurt_MetaG_FD_194462 | JGI IMG/M metagenome (GOLD analysis project Ga0268298, IMG submission 194462) | Activated sludge microbial communities from WWTP in Nijmegen, Gelderland, Netherland - WWTP Weurt | ecosystem: Engineered > WWTP > Aerobic digester > Activated sludge | place: Netherlands...
CCGTTTGTCGCACCAGGTATGGGTGTCCCCCATCATGAGGATGTAGTTTTTCTGGCAGGAGTACTGAATCGGATCGTCCCATTGCGTAATCACCGGGAAGCCATCAGCGTTGGCCGTGCGAGCACCCTGGTAGTAGCGTGTGGTCGGCGAAATGTGACGGAAGTAATTCAGAGTTTCGTAATAGAGTTTCCCCACGACGTCATACGTCTTGTAGGTGTGCGAGGCGCTGCCGAACTTATTGATATAATTGATGACCCCAGAATTACTCACGGTTCCGATATAGGAATTGTTGGTCGCCGCATCGCTGGCGTCCGGGTGAGTCACCAGGGTTCCATCAGCCGCCGAGAACTCGGCGAGCGGGTTGGCCGTGAGGCCGCTGGCCGCCGAAAACTGCTGCGGTCCGATGTACTTCATCTTTGACCGGAGGACCGCGTTATCGACGTCGTTGGCCTGAAAATAGGAAGTCACGCCAAAGCGCACCTTGTCCGAACTGTCCTGCAGGGCCCCGGTAGGCTTCAGGGAACTGCCATACCGCTTGCAATTGCTCTCGGGAAACGCGGCATCGCAAACCTTGACACGTACATTGAAGGTCTGAGCGGCCCCGAAGACCACGCTGTAGGCGGATGTGTAATAGTGCGGCGAAGCGCTTGGCCCGCCGGTATACGACGAGACGTAGCTCTGCGTACCCGTATTGGGAACGTTATAGGTCAGGCGATAACGGCTGGCGTAATACTTGCTGGCCACCTGCACCAGACTGCCGGTCGAGTGCGAATTGCTGACATGGACTTGCGTACCATCGTAGCCGAAACTCGTACAAACATAAGGATTGGAGGAAGTTCCGGTCCCGGAATAGGCCGAGCAGCTTGCCGTTCCCGTCGTCGCACTCAGTGGGCAGGTGGTCACCACCGGCGTCCCGCTGGCCACGGTACAGGTGAGACGTCCCGTCGAACTGGGGTCGATGGATGGCGAGAGGGTCGTGCCAGTGAACGTGGCCACGACGTAGGTGCCATTGGGGTAGAAGGTCTCGCCCCCCGAAAATGACGTGAAGGCACCGCAGCGGAACGGATCGCCCGCGGTTCCGGTACCCAGCCAGTTGCTACAGGTCGCCGTACTGCCGGTATTGAGTGTAAGGGAACAATCGAACAAGCCCGTCAGGGAGAGTGTCGGGTTCGCACAGGTCACGCTATTGGTATTGGACAGTCCGACAACCGCCGCAGGCGTCTGCGGGGTGATGACCGAAGGACTGCCCCCGGCGAATCCGGAAAAGGCAGTACACCTATAGGGACTTGCCAAGGTGCCGGACCCGGTCCAGGCCGTGCAGTTCCCTGTATCGACCGCCCCCCTTACAGTGAAGGTGCAGTTGATGGGTGGAGAACCGGCCCCATCCGACGGGCTCAGACAGTCGACGGTCGCCGTGGACCCTGCGGCGGCCGCCTGCATCTGGATGCCGCGCCCCTGATTCTGGATCGTGATGCTTGCGCCAGTCCCGAAGGGCATCGTCGTACCGGGGCCGTCGGTAAAGGTCTTGTCCGGAAAATTGGCCGTACCGCCCTGACCCGACTGGTAGGTACGCTCGAGGACGGTGAGGGTGGCCGTATCCGACGAGCGATTGCCTCCGGTCATGGCGAAGCGGAATTCGTCCAGACCGGTCATGGTCGCCCAGTTGAGGAAATTCCCGCTCCAATAACCGAAAAGCCCCCCCGAACAGCGACGATTGGTCGACACACCCTGAGGGACAAACCATCCATTCCCGCTGTCGTAGTCGTAGCACTTGTCCATGTCGAAATAACCCAGATACTTGCTATTGGCGGAGTAACTCGAGGCATCCTGATACGCGGCGGTATTCGCCGTCGGGAATTCGACCGAAAGCGCCAGCATGACGTTGGGCGGCACGGCGACGCGGGTGCTCAGGGGAATGTCTGCCACGGTGCCCGCGACGGCCAGCGTTCCGGACAAGACGGAAAAAACCAGGGAAAGCGCCAGTTTTGTCAGGGAATTCATGACCTGCCTCCAATATCAACCATCATCCGTTGCTCATAAGTTGGCATGTTTCGTCACCACGTATACTTCCTGGAGAACCACACTCGTCGTCGATAGGCGCCCGCGCGCCATCGCCGTAATGCGGAAAGCCCGACTAGAGTTGCCATTGGCATCTTGCGGGCCTTTGATGTTGGTAACCAACTCGATCATGTAGCGGGGCTGGGAGGTCAGCCCGGGGAGCGCGGGCGTCTGGGTCACGGATCCCAGCATGACGCTCCGCGACCCGATGTCGCTGGTGGCAAAGAAATCTAGTTTATGTACCGGAAGCCCCGTGTATCCGACCGGGAAATCACACAGCCCTTTGAGGGAAATCGTCAGGTTGTTGTCGTCATTCCCATCTCCATCGCTATCAATGGCACCAGTGCCGCCATCGCACTCCGCGTGAAACCACTCCAGGGGCGGGGGCGCGTAGGGATAGTGCCAGCTCCCTTCAACGAATAGCTCACCATCCCGCAGGGCGGCCTCGGCCGCGGCGAATGCCGTATCCTGATCGCGGAAGTTCCGCGCCATCCGTTCCTCGGAGGTCGTCGTCCCCGAAAGTCCTACCGCGACAATCGAAAGAACCACCATGAAGATGAGGGCTGCCACCAGGGCAAACCCTCGCTGGGTCGTTTGCAGGGCCATGATCAATTGCAGTAGTTGATGTTACGCAAGTTCACGTCGGTGGAGAGCAGCAGCCTCTTGCGTCCATCGTTGGGCACATCGCTTCCCGCCGAAGGAAACAGGGCGCTATCGTCGGTATTGGTCGCCGCCACGCCGCTATATCCAGCGCCAAAATGCACGAGCGGTCCGCCCCCCACGGTCGCCCCGTCATTGGAGACGGCGTTGGCGGAGCGCACGAGAATGGACACCTTGACACTGAATACCTTGTCGGGGCTGGCAGACCCAAGCAGATGCCAGGGAACGTAGCGATTGACGATGCCATCCACATCCGTGTCGGTATCCTCGCCATAGAGGAACTGCATCCCCTCCACGCCCGCCACCAGGGGAAGCGTCGCCGGCGCGGTCCCGCGGGCCGGATTGGGATTGCTGGTATGGCAGTAAAGCGTCGGCTCGTTGTTGTTGGCCGGGTCCACCGCGAGGTAAAGGGTGTCCTCGACCAGAACGTTCTCGAGGACGTTATAGCCATGGCAATCGTGGACGGGCGAGGTACTGGTCGCATTTTCGCCATAGTAGCGAACACGAATGACGTCGTTATATCTTCCGACGGCGGGCGAGTAGATATTGGTGAGCGGCGCCAGCGTAGTCCAGTTGCTCGTATTCGCCGCCGGATTGAGGGTCGCCGGGTCGTTGAGGCCGACGAAGGCAGGGCGGGCCTCTTCTCCGGGACCGGGGACATTGCAGAATTCATTCGCCGTCGATCCCAGCTGCCATACGTTGCGGTGCCCGGCCTTGCGCAATTCGCGCGTGACCAGATCGAAAGCGAAGCGCGCACTTTCGTTGAGGCGCAGCACCTCGGTCTGGGCACGTTGCGTCCGCAGGCCGCCCACGTAAACCTGGCTGACCACCAGCAGGACGATCATCGCGATGATCATGGCGATCATCAACTCGACCAGGGAAAAACCCGAATGCTTTTTCATGCTAGATCGTCGCCCATGTGCACAGAAGCCCCCCGGTACCGACGGTCGGACTCGAGGCGTTGATACGCTGCTCATTCCAGCAGACCTTGACGACATAGTTGCCGCTATTGCTGCAATTCCACGAGGACACCGTCCCGGCCGCCGCCTGAGTCGGTACATTGGTATTGGGGTTGGCGTCCCGACAGACTGTCCCGTCCCCACCGGGCAGTACAGCTGCCAATTGCGCGCGCCACATGAGCACCGTGGTATTGACGTAATTGGCACGCACGCAGCCGCCCGCCTTCAGACAGTCCGCAGTAAGCGTCGCCGACGACGAGTAGGTATCGAACGAGTCGTTGCCCGTGCTAACCACCATGGCGAGGGGAGTGCCACGCACCTGATCCGCCATGGAATACGCCTGTTGGGAGGCAACCGTGCGATAGGCCGACGACGAGGAAAGCTTGAGGCTATTGACGATCATGCCGAGGGTTCCCAGCAGACCGAGCGCGAGGATAAGCACCGAAATCAACGCCTCGATCAGGGAAAAGCCAGCCTGGGATTTCGGGGGGCGCGATGCGCAGACAATGGACATGACGGACGCCTCAAGGACAATTCGAGATTCGGGTGACCGCGGGGCGCCCATTCATCTCGACTGCAATCTGCCGCCCCTGAGGATAGCCCGGAGGACAAAGCGTGAAATTCCCTGTCGAACCCAGGGGTTCAATTGCGCCATAGGGATTAAAACGGACGAGGAGAGTGCTATTAAAGCTCACGGGCGTCAGAACAGACTGACCGGTCAGGGCATTGCGGACTTGCAGCACTTCCTCGCCGGCATCCAGGACCTGATCATTGTCCGCATCCGCGAAAATGAGTCTCCCATTGGACCAATCGGTGGCGTTAGCAGAACAACTGGTTTGGTCGGCACTGGCGCAAACAACCACCCTTACCCCCCGCGCAGCCGCTTCGCTACGTGCATAAAGCAGGTCCGCCATCAAATCATTGGCCTGGGTGGTCATGCGAGAGCTGCGGACCAAATCTGCAAAGTTGGGGACTGCGATGGCCAGGACAATGCCCATCACCACTGTCACGGTGATCAGTTCTATAAAGGTGAAACCCCTCTGCCCACGCCTGTAAGCCATGCAGCCCATACGCTCCCCGTGACACTTTCCCGGACCTAGGTCGGCCCTCGACTCACAAATTGATAGCTGCACTCTACGCCGGCACAGTTGCCCGTTCCAGGCCCTGCGGACGAACGGCACGGCTTCGCGGATCAGTGGATACCTCGTCAGCCCAAACCCCGGGGCATTGGAAAACTGACGGTTTCGGGCTTACCTTCCAGATCGGCCACCTGTTCGACTCCGAGGGCACGCAGGCGAGCCACGACACCGCCGACCAAGGTCTCCGGCGCAGAGGCCCCGGCGCTGAGCCCCACAACCCGCGCCCCATCCAGCCACTGCGGATCGATATCCTGCGGCCCATCCACCAAATGTGCCCTGCGCCCATGCTGAAGGGCCACTTCCCTTAGGCGCCGGGAATTGGAACTGTTTTGCGATCCAACCACAATGACCAGATCGGCGTCCCGAGAAAGGTGCTTAACGGCATCCTGGCGGTTTTGTGTCGCATAACAGATGTCATCTTTCTTGGGCCCCACGATTTCAGGAAATCGCTCGCGCAGGGCCCCTACGACCTGCGCGGCATCCTCGACCGACAGGGTAGTCTGGGTCACGTAGGCGAGGCACGCTACGTCGCTGACGTGCAGGCGCGCAACATCCTCGACCCGTTCCACGAGGTACATACCACCCCCCCCCTGGCCCATGGTCCCTTCGACTTCGGGATGCCCACGATGGCCGATCATGATGACCTCGCGGCCCTGGGCGCGCATCTTGGCAACTTCGACGTGGACTTTGGTGACCAGGGGACAGGTGGCGTCGAAGACCTTGAGGCCACGCTTTTCCGCTTCCTCACGCACGGCCTTGGAAACCCCGTGGGCGCTGAAGATGACCGTTGCGCCAGTAGGCACCTCGTCCAGTTCCTCCACGAACACAGCCCCCTTGGCGCGCAGATCGTCGCAGACAAACTTGTTGTGCACGACTTCATGGCGCACGTAGATGGGGGCGCCGAATTTCTCCAGGGCGCGTTCGACGATGGCGATGGCGCGTTCGACACCGGCGCAGAAGCCGCGGGGGTTGGCGAGGATGACCTGCATCACATGATTCCGATGATTTCCACCTCGAAGCGGATGGGCTTGCCCGCCATGGGGTGGTTGAAGTCGAAGAGTGCGGAGTCCGCGGCGAGTTCCCGCAGAAACCCGGCAAAGGTAGCGCCGTTGGGGGCGCCGAATTCGACGACAGAGTTCTCCTTGAGTTCCATGTCCGCAGGTAGCGCCGCGCGGGCGATGCGCTCGACGAGGCGCGGGTTATGCACGCCAAAGGCCTCTTCCGGCTCCAACTGGAAGACGAAGCGTTCGTGGGCGGGCAGGCCCACCAGGCAGGATTCCAGGTTTTCCGCCAACTGGCCGCTGCCCATTTGCAGCGTGGCGGGACTCATGTCGAAGGTGGAGAGGAACTCCTCGCCCTCGAGGGTGGTGATGCGGTAGTGCAGCGTCAGGTAGCTGTCGGAACGGACCGTCTTGGCGGCATCTGTCATGACTTTATTCCTTGGCAGCCTTGCCCTTGGCGAGGAAAAGCTGTTCCCAGACCAGGAGGACGGCGCCGATGGTGATGGCCGAATCGGCCACGTTGAAGGCAGGGAAATAGTGGCCGGCAGCGTGCCATTGCACGAAATCGACAACCGCCCCTAAGCGGATGCGGTCGACGACATTGCCCAGGGCGCCGCCCATGATGAGGGCCAGGGCCGTGGCCAGCAGGCGTTCGCCGGCATGACGGCGCAGCATGAGGGCGATCCAGGCGGAAACGCCAATGGCCAGGGCGGCGAAGAACCAGCGCTGCCAGCCCGGCTGGTCGGCGAGGAAGCTGAAGGCCGCCCCCGGGTTGTAGGTGAGCACCCAGTTCCAGAAGGGAGCGACGTAGATCGTCTCGCCGAAGTGCAGGTTGGCGAGAACCACCCATTTGCTGATCTGGTCGAGGACGATGACCGCCGCCGCCAGCCCGTACCAACGGGCCGATCTAGGCATGGGTACGGGCCTCGCCTTCGCCGTACAGGTTGCTGACGCAGCGGCCACAGAGGGTGGGATGCTCAGCGTTGGCACCGACATCCTGCCGCACGTGCCAGCAGCGTTCGCACTTCTGGTGGGGTGCTGGAGACACCACCACCGCCTCGGCATCGGCCTGGACTACGGTCACTTTGGAGGTAATGAGCACGAATTTGAGGTCATCGCCCAGGGCGGCCAGCAGGTTGTGCTTCTCGCCACCACAGCGAATTTCCACCTCGGCCTGCAGCGAGGAGCCGATCCTGCCGGCCTCCCGCTGTTCTTCCAGGGCCTTGGTGACTTCGCCGCGAACGGCACGCACCTGGCTCCACTTGGCCAGCAGATCGCCCTCCCCGGCCGGCTTGGGCAGGTCGTGCCAGAGGTGCAGCATGATCGAATCGTCGGCCTTGCCACTGACGATGGCCCAGATTTCCTCGGCGGTGAAGGTGAGGATGGGCGCCATCAACCGTACGAAAGCCTGCAGGACGTGCCACAGGGCCGACTGGGCCGAGCGGCGGGCGACGGAGGCAGGCGCCGTGGTGTAGAGGCGGTCCTTGAGGATATCCAGGTAGAAACCGCCGAGATCCTCGGAGCAAAAGGTCTGCAGGGCCTGGACGACGCGGTGGAACTCGTAGCGATCAAAGGCGGCGGTGCAGTCGGCCTGCAGTTCCCGCGTCAGGGCCAGGGCGTAGCGGTCGATCTCGAGCCACTGCTCGACGGGCAGCATGTGCGCCGCCGGATCGAAGTCGGCGGTGTTGGCGAGCAGAAAGCGCAGGGTGTTGCGGATGCGGCGGTAAGCCTCCACCACGCGCTTCAAGATTTCGTCGGAAATGGACAGCTCGCCGGAATAGTCGGTGGAGGCCGTCCACAGGCGCAGGATTTCGGCGCCCATCTTGTCCGACACCTGCTGGGGGGCAATGACGTTGCCCTTGGACTTGGACATCTTGTGGCCCTTGCCATCCACCACAAAGCCGTGGGTGAGCAAGGCCTTGTAGGGCGCGCGGCCGTCAACGGCGCAGCCGGAAAGGAGCGAGGACTGGAACCAGCCGCGATGCTGGTCGGAACCTTCCAGGTAGAGGTCAGCAGGGTAAGCATGCTGGGCGGCATGGGAGCCGCGCATGACGTGCCAGTGGGTGGTGCCGGAATCGAACCAGACGTCCAGGGTGTCCTTCATCTTGACGTACCGGTCGGCATCAATCCCCAGCAGCCCGGCGGCGTCCAGGCTGAACCAGGCTTCGATACCGGCCTGCTCGACACGCTGGGCCACCTGCTCGATCAGCTCCGCCGTGCGCGGATGGGGCTGTCCCGTCTCCTTGTGCAGGAAAAAGGGAATCGGCACCCCCCAGTTGCGCTGGCGGGAAACACACCAGTCGGGACGGGTCTTCATCATGGCTTCCAGGCGGGCGCGGCCCCAGGCCGGGAAGAACTGGGTCTCGTCCACCGCCCGCTCGGCGATCCAGCGCAGAGTGGGCGCTTCGTCCGAGGACTTGTTTTCCATTCCGATAAACCACTGGGTGGTGGCGCGGAAGATGATGGGGGTCTTGTGGCGCCAGCAATGGGGGTAGCTGTGCTGGATCTTTTCGGCCTTGAGCAGGCGACCGAGGGCTTCCAGCTCCTGCAGGACCAGGGGATTGGCTTCCCACACCGACTTGCCGGCCAGTTCGCCGACCGAGAGAGCCGGCGTGTTGCCAAGGAACTTGCCGTCGTTGCCCACCGGGTTGTTCACCGGCAGCCCGTACTTCTTGCCGATGTTGTAGTCATCCACGCCGTGGGCGGGGGCGGTGTGCACCAGGCCGGTACCGGCATCCACCGTCACGTGGGTGCCGCAGATGATGGCCACGTCCCGGTTCTGGAAGGGATGGCGGAGGGCCACCTGGTCCAGCTTGTCGCCGCTGCAGGAGCCGACCACGGTTCCTTCCAGGCCGTAGCGCTTGAGACAGGCCGCGGCCAGCTCGCGGACCAGGATGAGGGCTCCCTTGGGGGTTTCGATGAGGTCGTAGGTCAGCTCGGGATGGACGCTCACCGCCTCGTTGGCGGGCAGGGTCCACGGCGTCGTGGTCCAGATGACGGCGAAGGCCGGGCCCCGCAGGTGGGTGAGACCGAAGACGTGGGCCACCTTGTCGGCATGGTTGTCATGGATGGGGAAGGCGACGTCGATGGCCGGCGAGGTCTTGTCCTCGTACTCCACCTCGGCTTCGGCCAGGGCGGAACCGCAGTCCAGGCACCAATTCACCGGTTTCAAGCCCTGGTAGAGATAACCTCGCTCCAGGATCTTGCCCAGGGCACGCATTTCGTCGGCCTCGGCCTTGAAGGCCATGGTCAGGTAGGGGTTGTCCCATTCGCCCAGCACGCCCAGGCGGATGAAGTCCTTCTTCTGGCGTTCCACCTGCTCGGCCGCGTAGGCGCGGGAAAGCTCGCGCACGCGGTCGGCAGGAATGGCCTTGCCGTGCTGCTTTTCGATCTGGTGCTCGATGGGCAGGCCGTGGCAGTCCCAACCCGGCACGTAGGGGGCGTCGAAGCCGGCCAGGGTGCGGGAGCGGACGATGATGTCCTTCAAAATCTTGTTCACCGCGTGGCCGATGTGGATGTCGCCATTGGCGTAGGGAGGGCCATCGTGGAGCACGAAGCGCGGGCGGCCGGCGCAGGCCGCGCGAATCTTCTGGTAGAGCTGCTTCTCCTGCCATTCCTTGACCCACAGCGGCTCGCGCCTGGGCAGGTCGCCCCGCATCGGGAAGGGAGTGTCGGGAAGATTGAGGGTGTCCTTGTAATCAGCCATTTTGCGTGCTCACAGCTTGAAGTAGGCCCGGGCAGCGGCGGCATCGGCCGCGATCTGCGCCTGGAGGGCGTCGAAATTGGGAAAACGTTGCTCGTCCCGCAACTTATGGACGAAGCGCACCGAAAGGTGGGCGCCGTAGATGTCGCTGTCGAAGTCGAAGAGATGGATTTCCAGCAGGGGCCGGGTGCCGCCCAGGGTCGGACGGATGCCAAGGTTGGCGACGCCGGGCAGGGGCCGCTCCCCCAGGCCGCCCACCTCGACGCAGAAAACGCCGGTCATGGGCAGCGGATTGTGCTTGATGCGGATATTGGCGGTGCGAAAACCGAGCTGCCGCCCCACCTTGTCGCCGTGGACGACCTTGCCATCGATGATGTACGGGCGGCCGACAAGGCGCGCGGCCCGCTCCATGTCGCCGCCCGCCAGGGCTTCCCGCACTGCGGAACTGGAAACCCGCTCGCCATCCACGGTGACCGACCCCATGGCCTCCACCACGAAACCGCGCTTGCGACCCGCCTGTTCCAGGAGGGTGAAATCGCCCCGCCGGCGGCGGCCGAAGCGAAAGTCGTCACCGACCACCACATGCCGGACGCGCAGGACCCCAAGCAGGACCTGGTCGATGAAATCCTCGGCCTCCAGAGCAGCGAAGCGCGCATCGAAACGGCACAGCATCGCTTGCTGGGCGCCGCATTCGGCCAATAGCTCAAGTTTTTCGCGCAAGGTGGTGAGGCGGGCAGGTGCGGATTCCGGGCTGAAGAATTCCCGCGGATGCGGTTCGAAAGTCAGGACTGTAGGCGTCAATCCGCTGTCGCGACCCACGGCACCCAAACGCGCCACCAGGGCGGCGTGGCCCCGGTGGACGCCGTCAAAATTGCCCACTGCAAGCACCGTAGGCGCCGGCACCGGCGTTGAGAATCCGCGAAAAACGCGCATGCCAGACCCAAAAAAAGCCTGAATTATAACGTTTTCGAGCCCCGCGGCCGGGGCGCCACACGCCCGTCGCATCAGGAAAAACAAATTCCTCCGCCCGAACCGAAAGATATAATTCCGCGATTCGCTCGTTCCTCGTCACCCCGCGCCCTCGGACCCCGTTTCCGGACCCATGCTCCAACTCATCAGTCACATCGTCCGCACGTCTTCGAGGCGTGATCGCACCGAGATCAACGCGGCGCTGATCGATGCCATGGCCGACCTGTTCAACCCGGTTTCGGTCACCATCTACCGCTGCTATCCCAGCAGCCGGGGAACGATGCTCTTCGCCTGTGCCGGAATCGCCTCCGGGGAGCGTTACGTCCACAACGCCTATCTTCCCGATCGCCGCTATTGCCGCCCCATCGACGAGGAACCGCTCCTCGCCCGCTGCCGCCGGGAACGTTCCGTGGCGCTGGAGTCCCTGCCCGGAGGAGCAGATCGCCTGGCTTTTCCCGTCATCCAGTTGAACCAGCTTGTCTATGCCATAGAGATCGTCGTTTCCGAGGAATTCCCCGCCGACTTGCGTGTGCTGCTCCTGGGTGTGGCGGAATACTTCGGCAATCACATCGGCCTGCTGGACTACGGTGAAACCGACACCCTGACGCAGCTCTCCAACCGCAAGACCTTCGACAAGCATCTCTTCGAACTCCTGGGCCGCGCCCAGGACGATTCCGCCAGCGCCGCGCCCTCCCCCCGCCAGTCCCGCCGCAAGGCCGCTGGTTCCTCGGCCCATTGGCTGGCGGTCTGCGACATCGATCGCTTCAAGTCCATCAACGACAACCATGGACACCTGATGGGCGACGAAGTCCTGGTCACCCTATCGCAGATCATGCGCCGCAGCTTTCGCTTCGACGACCAGCTCTTCCGCTTCGGCGGCGAGGAGTTCGTCGTCGTGCTGCAACCCGCCCGCGCCGAAGACGCGCTGAAAGCCCTGGAGCGCTTCCGCACCAACGTCGAGTCCCATAACTTCACCCAGGTGGGCAAGGTGACGGTGAGCGTGGGCTTCAGCCGCCTCAAGGCGACCGACACGCCGACCGACGTCATCGACAGGGCGGACGAGGCCCTCTACTACTGCAAGGGGAACGGCCGCAATCGCGTCGCCTGCTATGAGCACCTGGTGGACAGCGGCACCCTGGAGGTCAAGGACGTTCAGTCAGG
>Ga0268298_10005646_pt1 | contig 11646 bp, 6 predicted proteins | sample WWTPWeurt_MetaG_FD_194462 | JGI IMG/M metagenome (GOLD analysis project Ga0268298, IMG submission 194462) | Activated sludge microbial communities from WWTP in Nijmegen, Gelderland, Netherland - WWTP Weurt | ecosystem: Engineered > WWTP > Aerobic digester > Activated sludge | place: Netherlands...
GTCGACCAGGTCGGGAGCGTCGACCCTCCCGAGGTGCCGCGGTCGACGGTGACGCGATAGGTGCCCGGGTAGAGGTCGACGCTGAAGGTGTACGGGTCGGTCGTCGCCGCGCAGCCGGCCACGGTGGTGCTCGCGTTGAAGCGTGCATCGGCAGAGTTGGTGAAGGTGAGCTGGGCGCGCGTCGAGGTGCTGCAGAGCGTGGCGCCTGGGTCCATTCCGTTCTTCGTCACTCGACCCGAGACGGTGTGCTGCGGCGGCACTGGCACGTCGAAGACGACGTTCGTCGCCGGGCCGCTCACGAGGAAGGCTGGGTTCGCCACCGTCGTCCAGGAGGGCAGCGTCGAGCCTCCCGAGGTGCCGCGGTCGACGGTGACGCGATACGTGCCGGGATAGAGGAGCACGCTGAAGGTGTACGGGTCGGTCGTCGCCGCGCAGCCCGCGACGGTGGTGCTCGCGTTGAAGCGCGGGTCGGCCATGTTGGTGAAGGTGAGCTGCGCGCGCGTCGAGGTGCTGCAGAGCGTGGCGCCCGGGTCGGCTCCGTTCTTCGTCACTCGACCGGAGACCATGTGCTGCGGCGGCACCGGCACGTCGAAGACGACGTTCGTCGCGGGCGCGGAGACGACGAAGGCGGGGTTCGCCACCGTCGACCAGGTCGGGAGCGTCGACCCTCCCGAGGTGCCGCGGTCGACGGTGACGCGATAGGTGCCCGGGTAGAGGTCGACGTTGAAGGTGTACGGGTCGGTCGTCGCCGCGCAGCCGGCCACGGTGGTGCTCGCGTTGAAGCGCGAGTCGGCGACGTTGGTGAAGGTGAGCTGCGCCCGCGTCGAGGTGCTGCAGAGCGTGGCGCCTGGGTCCATGCCGTTCTTCGTCACCCGCCCGGAGATGGTGTGCTGTGGCGGCACTGGCACGTCGAGCACCAGATTGCCGAGGTTGCCGCCGGCGCAAGCGGACATCGCGTTGCAGGAGAAGCCCATTGGGCAGCCTGCGCAGACCGGCGCGCAGACGTTCGCGATGCCCCCGGCTCCACACTGAGTGGTGCCGCTGCACATGCCGCAGTCGAGTGGGGTGCCGCAGCCGTCGTCGACGCGGCCACAGTTCTTTGCGAGCTGGGCGCAGGTCTTCGGCGTGCAGCCGCGCCCGCACCGGTTCGGCATTCCTCCTCCTCCGCACGTGTCTGGTGCCGTGCAGGACCCGCACTCGAGGAACGTCGCGCAGCCATCGGAGACCCGCCCGCATTGAGCGCCGAGGCTGGTGCACGTCTCTGCCATGCAGGTGCCTGGCGCGCAGACGTTCGCGACGCCTCCGGCACCACACGCCTCGCCCGGGACCTCGCACCGGCCGCAGTCGAGTGAGCCTCCGCAGCCATCGGCGATGAAGCCGCACGTCTTCCCCTCGGCGGGGCAGGTCGTCGGGACGCAGGTCGAGCCGCCCGCAGTGCCGCCAGCCGTCGTTCCGCCCGCCGAACTTCCGCCACCGAAACTCCCTCCGCCCGCCGGCCCGCCTCCAGCGACGCCACCGCCGGTCGAGGGCATGAGGCAGGAGCCGGCGGCACAGGTCGAACCAAACGAGCAGCTCGAGCAGGTGGTGCCACCGGTTCCACAGGCCAGCGCGCTCGAGCCCGACTCACAGACCCCAGTCGCACTGCAGCAACCCGTGCAGGTCGATGGACCGCACGGAGGAGGACCGCTCGGACCACACGCCGCCGACGCGAGGAGCACCAGGAACCAGGACGAGGTCTTCCGCATCGCGGCTCAGTAGCGCGCCGCACGTTCACCAGGCAAGGCGCGGGCGTCCGAGACATGTCACGCGACATCGAGCGGGCTGTGGCGCAAGGGCGCAAGAACGCATCGCTCGGCGTTGGCCCGGCCCGTGCTTCGTGCGGTCGCGAATGCGTTCAGCCTTGTTCGTGCTGCGCTCGCGGCGGTTCCACTGAATCACCCGCTCGTCGACGGGATGAAGGAGAAGAACACGTGAAGCACATGATGAGGTGCACGATTCTCGTCAGCATCGCGGTGGCTGGGAGCGCTGCGGCTCAGCTGCCGACGTATGCGCAAGTCGGCAGCGAACGGCTGACCTGTACCCGCTACGTCTCGACCAGCGGCAACGACGCGAATCCGGGAACGGCCGCGCTTCCGTGGCGAACGATCAACAAGGCGGTGAGGGCCAGCACCGGGCTCGGGGGCGGGGCGGTCGTGTGCGTCGCCGAGGGCACCTACAACGAACGTGTCGACGTACAGGTCTCGGGGTTCATGACCTGGCTCGGGTTCCCCCTGTACGTCACGCTCGTCGGGCTCTACGGTTCACGCGACCTCGACGCGGGCGTGAGCATCGACGGAGGCAATGGCGAATCGATCGTCGACGGCACGGACGCCCTTGGTGACGCCGGCTGCAGTCCTGCGCTCCGAATCGACGACCAGTCGTACGTCAGAATTGCAAACCTCGTCATCACGCATCGAGGAACGCGTGACGCTCCTTCCAACCCGCTCGCCTGTCTCTCACGCGGGCTCTCGGTCACGTCGACGCACTTCCCGGTCGACGGCATTCTCCTCGACCACGACACCGTCCGCGGAATTCGCACGCGGCGAGACGACCAGCTGGGGTACCCGCTCGGGTTGGCCTCCTATGCGCCATCGCCGGTCAGCAACGTCCAGATTCGAGACAGTTCGTTTTCGGACAACGACACCGTCTCGACGGCTTTTGCAGTCAGCGCGGTGAACATCAGTGGGAATGTCGTGAACTGGTTGGTCACCCAGAATCGGTTCGACGACTTCGACACTGGGGGCGTCGAGCTGGTAGGCAACTTCGGCGCCGCCCAACCAGCCTTCGGTGTCATCTCGAACAACGAGTTCATTGGCTCGGCCCGAGGTGACGTCTTGGGCTCCTTCGCGTCGGCGGTCTACGACCAAGGAGGCAGGTACATCTTGATCGAGCGGAACTTCTTCGACCACGTCGGCCACGGCGTGAACGTCAAGACGGAGCCGTTCACCGTGCCTGATGGTGGCTCCTGTACCTCGCATGCCAACTGCGCGAATGGGGCCTGCGTCGACGGCAAATGCATCGTCTGCAATGCAGTGCCGCTCACCACCGGCGCGTGGATTCGGAACAACGTGTTCTATGAATCGCGCGGCAGCGACCTGCTCACCGGCGCGAACGACAACGGCCTGCCGGGTGTCTGCAATTATTCGTCGGTCTCCGGCGTCTCGTTCACCAACAACACCGTCTACCGGTTGCTGCCGAGCACTGATCGATCGATCAGCGTGGCCACGAACCCAGGCGCGGGGCTCGTCGGTTCGAACGCGATCATCGACAACCTCTTCCGAGTCCCAGACGCCTTCCTCGCGTACTTCTCGCAGACTGCCTCGGTCACGAGCGTGCCCTTCGTCTCCGACTACAACCTCATCGCGAGCCCGGTCGCGTCGACGGGTCCGGTCACCCGCTACTTCAACGGCGCGGCCGCGGCGCTGACGATGGCCCAGTGGTGGTCGCTCGGGCAGGACACGCACAGCCAGGTGCAGACCGCCCTCAGCTCGGCGACCTTCGTGAGCCCGATTCCGTCGGCGCGGTCGCACTTCGCGCTCTCCTCGGTCATCACCCCCGCGCACAACACCGGCGCGCCCTATTCGCCGCTCCTCGGAGGGCCTCGGCCAACCACCCCGACGTGGCTCCCGGCAAACGGCTTCGGCACGTACACTCCGGCCGAGCTCGACCACTTCGGCGGGCCTCGCGAGAACGTCGGCGGAAAGTCGGTCTACCGGCGCGATCTCGGCGCCGACGAACGGTTCACCACGGTGCTGACGAGCGGCGAGTTCTGGGGGTACTGACGCGCGGCACGCACAGCGTCAGAGCCTGGCCTCGGAACGGTTGCTCTCGCACTCGCCGAGGGCCAGGATTTCGCGCGCATGCACTTCGCCCCGTGGGACGCGCAGCGAGCGCGAACGATCATCGTCGCCGAGACCGAGAAGGCCCGCGCCTTCCTCGGGGACGACGGGCCCGACGCCACCGCGCTGCTCCCCATTCTCCACGCGCTGCAGCACACCTTCGGCTTCGTCTCCTCCGAGGCAGTCGAGCTCGTCGCCCACCAGCTGAACCTCTCGAGGGCCGAGGTGAAGGGCGTGCTCACCTTCTACGAGGACTTCCGCACTCACGAGCCCGGAGCGCATCGCGTCGCGCTCTGTCGCGCCGAGGCCTGCCAGGCGCGTGGCTCCGAGTCGCTCGCCGCCCACCTCGCCGAACGCCACCGCCTCACGCCCGGCTCGACGAGCCAGGGCGTCACCCTCGAGAGCACCTACTGCTTGGGCAACTGCGCCCTCGGTCCGGCGGCGCTGGTGGACGAGTCGAAGCTGGTTGGCCGGCTCGATGCCCAGGGAATCGATCGGCTGATCGGCGCTCTCGGAGGCAAGTCGTGAGGCTCTTCGTTCCCGCCGATGCGGCGGCTGCGTCCGTCGGTGCCGACGAGGTCGCCGACCGGTTCCAGCACGAGCTCGCCAACCGTCAGCTCGATCTCCGCCTGGCGAGGAACGGTTCCCGTGGGCTCTTCTGGCTCGAGCCGTTGGTCGAGGTGGAGACCCCAACCGGGCGCCTTGCCTTCGGGAACGTGAGCGCGAAGGACGTTCCCTCGCTGCTCGAGGCCATCCTCTCCGGCGCCTCGCACCCGCTCGCCCTCGGGCCCGTCGACGCCATTCCCGCGCTCGCTCGTCAGCGCCGCCTCACCTTCGCCCGCGTCGGCCTCGTCGACCCACTCTCGGTGGAGGACTTTCGGCGTCACGGCGGCTTTCGCGGTTGGCAGAAGGCCGAGGCGATGGAGCCCTCGACCATCGTCGCCGAGGTGACCGCGTCGGGGCTGCGCGGGCGAGGCGGCGCCGGCTTTCCCACCGGCCTCAAGTGGAAGACCGTCAACGAGGCGCCAGGAAAAAGGAAGTACGTCGTCTGCAACGCCGACGAGGGCGACAGCGGCACCTTCGCCGATCGCATGGTGATGGAGGGTGACCCGTTCCTCCTCCTCGAAGGCATGCGCATCGCCGCGCGGGCGGTCGGCGCGAGCCACGGCTTCATCTACGTGCGCTCCGAGTACCCCCGGGCTGTGCAGGTGCTCCGCCGCGCCATCGAGCTGTTCCGGCAGCTCTCCTTCTTTGGCCACGGCTTCGACGTCGAGGTCCGGGTCGGCGCGGGCGCCTACGTCTGTGGAGAAGAGACGTCGCTCCTCGAGAGCCTCGAGGGCAAACGCGGGCAGGTGCGGCCCAAGCCTCCACTCCCCGCGCACGAGGGCCTCTTCGGCAAGCCCACGGTGGTGAACAACGTGCTCACCCTCGCCGCGGTGCCGTGGATTCTGGAGCATGGCGGCGCCGCCTACGCCGCGCTCGGCCGCGATCGCTCCCGCGGGACGATGCCCATTCAGCTCGGCGGGAACGTGAAGTTCGGCGGCCTCTACGAGCTCCCGCTCGGGCTCACCTTGCGTGAGCTCGTCTTCGACCTCGGCGGAGGAACCGCCTCGGGCCGGCCGGTGCGCGCGGTCCAAGTCGGCGGGCCGCTCGGTGCGTATTTCCCCGAGAAGCTGCTCGACACGCCGCTCGACTACGAGGCGATGGCCAAGGCGGGCGGCATTCTCGGGCACGCGGGCGTGGTGGTCTTCGACGACACCGTGAACCTCGCGCGCCAGGCGCGCTTCGCCTTCGAGTTCTGCGCGCTCGAGTCCTGCGGCAAGTGCACCCCGTGCCGAATCGGCTCGACCCGTGGGGTGGAGACCATCGACAAGATCATCGCCAACGTCGACCGCTCCAAGAACGTCGCGCTCGTGCGCGATCTCTGCACCACGCTCACCGATGCCTCACTCTGCGCGCTCGGCGGCCTCACGCCCTTGCCGGTGTTGAGCGCGCTCGATCATTTCCCAGAAGACTTTCGCTGAAGGAGCCCCATGGCCTTCGAGAAGGACCTCGACTTCGGTACCCCGCCCTCGACGAGCGCCGAGCAGGTGACGCTCACCATCGACGGCCGGCGCGTCACCGTCCCCAAGGGCACCTCGGTGATGGCCGCCGCTGCCCAGCTCGGCACCTCGATTCCCAAGCTGTGCGCCACCGACCTGGTGAAGGCGTTCGGCTCCTGCCGGCTCTGCCTGGTGGAGATCGACGGCCGCCGCGGAACGCCCGCGAGCTGCACCACGCCCGCCGAGGAAGGGCTCGTCGTTCACACCCAGACCGAGCGGCTCCAGCGGCTGCGGCGGGGCGTGATGGAGCTCTACGTCTCCGATCACCCGCTCGACTGCCTCACCTGCTCGGCGAACGGCGACTGCGAGTTCCAGGACATGGCGGGCGCGGTCGGCCTGCGTGAAGTTCGCTACGGCAACGACGGCGAGCAGCACCGCACCGTTCCGAAAGACGAGTCGAACCCGTACTTCACCTTCGACTCCTCGAAGTGCATCGTGTGCTCGCGCTGCGTGCGGGCGTGCGAAGAGGTGCAGGGCACCTTCGCGCTCACCATCGAAGGCCGGGGGTTCGCGAGCACCGTCGCCACCGGCACCAAGGACTTCCTCTCGAGCGAGTGCGTGTCCTGCGGCGCCTGCGTGCAAGCCTGCCCGACGGCGACCTTGAACGAGAAGTCGGTCATCGAGCTGGGGACCCCGACGAAGGTCGTCGAGACGACCTGCGCGTATTGCGGCGTCGGCTGCGGCTTTCGCGCCGAGACTCAAGGCGATCGCGTCGTGCGCATGGTGCCGTCCAAGCGCGGCAAGGCGAACGAGGGCCACAGCTGCGTGAAGGGCCGCTTCGCCTGGGGCTACGCGAACCACCAGGAGCGCATTCTCAAGCCGATGATCCGCGCCCGCATCACGGACCCCTGGCGTGAGGTGAGCTGGGACGAAGCGTTTCGACACACCGCGAGCGAGCTGAGGCGGCTGCAGGCGAAGTACGGGAAGGACTCCATCGGCGGCATCACCTCGTCGCGCTGCACCAACGAAGAGACGTTCCTCGTGCAGAAGCTGGTGCGGGCCGGCTTCGGGAACAACAACGTCGACACCTGCGCGCGCGTCTGCCACTCGCCGACCGGCTACGGGCTCAAGCAGACGTTCGGCACCTCGGCGGGCACCCAGGACTTCAAGTCGGTCGCCAAGGCCGATGTGGTGCTGCTCATCGGCGCCAACCCGACCGACGCGCACCCGGTCTTCGCCTCGAGGCTCAAGCGGCGGCTGCGTGAAGGCGCGCAGCTCATCGTCGCCGACCCGCGGAAGATCGATTTGGTTCGTTCTCCGCACATTCAGGCCGCGCACCACCTCGCGCTCAAGCCCGGCACCAACGTCGCCCTCATCAACGCGCTCGCGCACGTGGTGGTGACCGAAGGGCTGGTGAAGCTCGAGTCGGTGAAGGAGCGCTGCGAGCCGGCGGACTTCGAGGCCTGGGCGCGCTTCATCGCGCAGGAGCTCAACTCCCCCGAGGCGATGGAGCTGCACACCGGCGTGCCGGCTGCCGAGGTGCGCGCGGCGGCGAGGCTCTACGCGGGCGCGAAGAACGCGGCCATCTACTACGGCCTCGGCGTCACCGAGCACAGCCAGGGCTCGACGATGGTGATGGGCATGGCGAACCTCGCGATGGCGACCGGCAACCTCGGGCGCGACGGCGTCGGGGTCAACCCGCTGCGAGGGCAGAACAACGTGCAGGGCTCGTGCGACATGGGCAGCTTCCCGCACGAGTTCTCCGGCTACCGGCACGTCTCCGACGACGCGACGCGCGAGCTCTTCGAGCACCTCTGGGGCGCCGCGCTCTCGAAGGAGCCGGGGCTGCGCATTCCCAACATGCTCGACGAGGCGATCGGCGGCAGCTTCAAGGGCCTCTACGTGCAGGGCGAAGACTTCGCCCAGTCGGACCCGAACACCCAGCACGTGGTGAAGGGCCTCGAGGCGATGGAGTGCGTCATCGTGCACGACCTCTTCCTCAACGAGACCGCGAAGTACGCGCACGTGTTCTTCCCGGGCAGCTCGTTCCTCGAGAAGGACGGCACCTTCACCAACGCCGAGCGGCGGATCAGCCGGGTGCGCAAGGTGCTCGAGCCGCGCGCCGGCCTCGCCGACTGGCAGATCACCCTGGGCCTCGCGAAGGCGCTGGGGCTCGACTGGCGCTACCAGCACCCGAGCGAGGTGATGGACGAGATCGCTCGGCTCACGCCCACCTTCACCGGCGTCTCCTACGCGAAGCTCGAGGCGCTCGGGAGCGTGCAGTGGCCGTGCAACGAGAAGGCGCCGAACGGCACGCCCATCATGCACGTCGATCGCTTCGTGCGAGGCAAGGGCCGCTTCATGCTGACCGAGTTCATTCCGACGCTCGAGCGGAGTGGGCCGCGCTTCCCCCTGCTGCTCACCACGGGCCGCATCTTGAGCCAGTACAACGTCGGCGCGCAGACGGCCCGAACGCCGAACGTCGCCTGGCACGCCGAAGACGTGCTCGAGGTGCACCCCTTCGATGCGGAAAACCGCGGCATTCGAACGGGTGACGCGGTGTTGCTCCAGAGCCGGGCGGGAGAGACGACGCTCCACGCCGTCGTCACCGAGCGGGTGCAGCCTGGCGTCGTCTACACGACGTTCCATCACGCGAAGACGGCCGCCAACGTGGTGACGACCGAGTACTCCGATTGGGCGACGAACTGCCCCGAGTACAAGGTGACCGCGGTGCAGGTGACGAAGACGAGCGGGTTGTCCGCCTTCCAGCAGGAGGACCGGCGGCGTGACGTCGAGCTTCGAAAGGTCGTTCGCGATGCCTCGCGTTGAGCTGCCGGCCGTCGCCTTCGCCTTCGAGGGCGTGGAAGAAGCGGTGCCGCGCCAGGTGCCCATCGAGATTCCGCTCAACGTGATGTACGGCGCGCGCCCGTACGCGGTGATGATGGTGACGCCCGAACACCTCGAGGACTTCGCGGTCGGCTTCACCGTCACCGAGGGCATCGTCTCCGACGTCTCCGAGATCGAAGGTGTGGAGCTGCGCGAGGCGAGCGCGGGAGGCGGAGCCGACCTGGAAACGCGTGAGGCGAGGCCGGGAGTGGGAGCCGAACTGGAGACGACAGCCGTGCAGGCGGTGGTGACGCTGTCGAAGTCGGCGAGCCGGCACCCTCTGCGGGAACGAACCCTCTCTGGCCGCACCGGGTGCGGGCTGTGCGGCGTCGCCTCGCTGTCCGACGTGCCCAAGGCGAACGTCGTCGAGCGCGCGCGGGTCGAGGTCTCACTCGAAGCGGTGCGCCGGGCGCTGCGCGTGCTCGAGGCGGCCCAGCCCCTGAATCTCTCGACGCGAGCGGTGCATGCGGCAGCCTGGTGCTCCAAGGCCGGCGCGCTCGAGCTGGTGCGGGAAGACGTGGGTCGGCACTGCGCGCTCGACAAGCTCGTCGGCGCCAGGCTGCGCGCGGGGCTCTCGGCCGACGACGGCTTCCTCCTGCTGACCAGCCGCTGCTCCTACGAGCTCGTCGACAAGGCCGCGGTCTACGGCGCGCGCACCATCGTGAGCATCTCGGCGCCCACGTCCTACGCGGTCGAGCGCGCCCAGCTGCACGACATCACCTTGCTCGCGGTGGCTCGTCACGATGGTGTGCTCGCGTTTCATGGCGCCGAGCGGGTTCGGAGGGTGTGATGGAGCGCAGCAAGCTGGTCTCGATGGCGAACCAGGTCGCGCAGGCCTTTCGGCTCCAGGCCGATCCAGCCGCGCTCACCGCCGATCACCTTCGCTCGTTCTGGAGCCCGGCGATGCGACGAGCGCTGGTCGAGCTCGCCGACGTCGGTGGGCCGGGACTCGAGCCCCACGCCCTCGAGGCCGCGAGGTTGTTGGCGGCCGAGAGCACTCGACCTCTCGGCTCGCGCGCGTGATGATGAAGCGCCATGGCCTGCCCGCCACGCGCTGATCTGCTCGCCTTCAGCCAGGGCTCGCTCCGTGGCCCCCAGTGGCACGAGGTCTCGAGTCACCTCCAGATCTGCGCCGAGTGTCAGGCGATCTTCGCGGCGGTTGGCCGGGGAGAGGCGACGAGCAACATCGGTGCGCCGGCGGCCCACCTCGCCGAGCCCGTGCCGAGCCGAATCGGGCGCTACGTCGTGCTCGACCAACTGGGGCAGGGCGGCATGGGTCGGGTGTACTCGGCCTATCACCCCGAGCTCGATCGCCGAGTGGCGCTCAAGGTGCTGCACGCGAAGACGAGCGACGAGGCGGCGGGCGCGCGGCTCAGGCGGGAAGCGCAGGCGATGGCGCGCCTCGATCACCCGAACGTCGTCGCCGTGCACGACGTCGGCGAAGACGACGGGCGCCTCTTCCTGGTGATGGAGCGCGTCGAGGGAGAGACGCTCGAGCAACGAATGCTGCGTGGGCCGCTGCCGGTGGCCGACGCGCTGTCGGTGATTCGTCAGGCCGGGCAAGGGCTCGCTGCCGCGCATCGGGCCGGGCTCGTTCACCGCGATCTGAAGCCGGCCAACATCCTCCTCAGCGGCGACGGGCGGGTGCGGGTCGCCGACTTCGGCATCGCGCGCTTCGCTGGTGCCGTCGAGCTCTCGCCCAGCCCCGCGAGCCCGTCTGGTTCGGGCGCGAGCGAGCTCACCCAGCCGGGCCACGTCGCCGGCACGCCGATGTACATGGCGCCCGAGCAGGTGCGCGGGCTCGGGTCGGACGAGCGGTCGGATCAGTTCAGCTTCTGCATCACCGCCTACAAGGCGCTCTATGGAGAGCACCCCTTCGACGTCACCGCGCCAGTCGCCGAGCGCTTCGTCGCTCCTCGAGTGCCGACTCCGCGCGGCGAGCCTCGGACCGTACGAGCGGCGCTGCTGCGAGGGCTGGCGCCCGAGCCCACCGAGCGCTTCCCCTCGATGACCGAGCTGCTCGTCGAGCTCGAGCGAACCCCGCTCAGCTGGAAGTCGGTGGTGCCCTACGTCGCGGCTGGCGTCGGGCTGACGGGCGTGGTGGTGACGGCGGTGACCGCGCTCGCGCCGCCGCTGGTGCCTGGGTGCGATCGCTCGGATCGAACCCTCTCGGCGAGCTGGGGTGGGCCGCAGCGCGCGCGGCTTGAGCGAGCGTTCTCGGAGGCGGCAGGTGACGCGAGCCGCGGGCCGGCCGACCTCGTCACCAGCACCTTCGACGCCTACGCGCGCGACTGGGAAGTCGAGGTCGAGCGCGCGTGCGAGCAGGCGAAGTCGTCGCGCCGCGGGCAACGCACTCCGCCGCTCGAGTGTCTCGAAGGGCAGCGTCTCGCCTTCCTCGCGACCGTCGACGTCCTGTCGAGCGCGGATCGGGGAATGCTCGATCGAGCGCCGATGGTGGCCGCCGCGCTCGTGCCGCCCACGCGCTGCAGTCAGCCTGGTGCCTCGTCGTCGACGCCGCGCATGCCGTCCGATCCTTCCCTGTCAGCGGCCGTCCAGAAGGTGCGCATCGAGCTCGCCTCCGCGCTCGCCAACAACCTCGCCGGTCGCCCCGAGAAGGCCGAGGAGCTGCTGGTGCCGTTGCGGGTCGAGGCGCAACGCCTCGCCTTCAAGCCGCTCATCGGAGAGGTCGCCTTCGCCACCGTCGAGACCCGAACGCTGTCGGTGGCGCCAGAGAAGGCGCTCGACGCCGCGCAGGTGGCCTTCGCCGAAGCCGTCGCCGCAGGCATGGACGCGACCGCCGCCGACGTGGCCGCCATTCTCGCCTTCATCAACGTGCAGCG